>Ga0208413_1000208_pt1 | contig 51631 bp, 52 predicted proteins | sample AntAceMetag02UKD_FD_184761 | JGI IMG/M metagenome (GOLD analysis project Ga0208413, IMG submission 184761) | Saline lake microbial communities from Ace Lake, Antarctica - Antarctic Ace Lake Metagenome 02UKD (SPAdes) (version 2) | ecosystem: Environmental > Aquatic > Non-marine Saline and...
TTTGCGTCTGATGCCGATATTCGAAAAGGTGATGTGTTGGTGACGAGTGGCATTGGTGGTGGTTTTCCAGCGGGTTTGTCTGTCGCAACAGTCGAGGCCGTTGAGCGCGACGCGGCCTCGGGTTTTGCCCGCGCCTTGGCGCAACCCACCTCGCACCCTGAACGGTACCGTCACTTTTTGATACTAAAGACGGTCGCGGATAGCAACGAGCAAGACGTTTTGCCTACTGACGATGCCCAAGTCATTCAAGGAGAGGCCAGTGCGCCCAACGCCACGAATTGAACGCTCGCTGAGCGCCGGGCTGATACGCACCCAAGGCATGGGTTCGGACCAGCTAGACCAGCGATCCGATGGCTGGGTGGTTTGGGGTTCGATTGGCTTATTTTTTCTGTTGTCTCTACTACCCTGGCGGTTGGTGCCCATGGCCCCGGATCTGTTAATGGTGGTGTTGGCGTTTTGGGCGGTACACGAGCCCCGTCGGGTGGGTATGTTGACCGGGTTTGTATTGGGCCTGCTGCTCGATGTGCAAGACGCTGGCCCATTGGGCCAATATGCCTTGACCTATGTCCTAGCGTGCTATGGTGCAGTGATCCTACATCGACGGCTATTGCGTTTTAATTTATGGCGCCAAGCCTTGCACATGATGCCCGTGCTATTGATGGCTCGGGTAGTGACCGTCTTACTGGCAGCCTGGGTAAGCGGGATTTGGCCCGGATGGTCGTGGTTGGTAGGTATGCTTTTGACCTGTGCCTTGTGGGTGCCAATTGGCTGGGTGTTGCTATTGCCTGGCAATCGCTTGGAAAGCATGAGCGCCGCCACGGAGTGATGGCCTAAACCTTGGCTTAAACCTTGGCCTAAGCCCTATATTATTAAACAATGTTCGATTTCAAATCAGCCGCACAACGACAACGCAGCCTGTTTCGACTCAGGGTGTGGCTTGCTGTGCTGGCTGTCGTAGCGGCCTTCTCGTTGTTGGGTGCCAGGCTTTGGGTCTTGCAGGTGCAAGATCATGAAGGGTTACTGAGCCGGGCGGACAGTAATCGCACGGCCGTCCTGCCATTACCACCGCGCCGCGGCGACATTACGGACCGCAACGGCGAAGTGCTAGCCCGCAACTATTTGGCTTATACGCTTGACGTGGTGCCGGCTGAGATGGGAGAACCCGATCTATTGCTAGCCCAATTGAGTCAAGTCGTTTTCTTGAGTGATTATCAAAAGAAACGCTTCCGACGACAATTGGCACAAGCCGGCAGGTTCACCCAGGTGCCCTTACGCAATGACTTAACCGATACAGAAGCCGCTTATTTTGCGGCGCAATCGTTTCGGTTCCCAGGGGTGTCTCTGAAAGCGCGCTGGGTCAGACAATATCCGCAAGGCCAAGTGGCCGCGCATGTGGTCGGATACGTTGGGCGCATCTCTGAGGACGATGTCAAAAAACTGGACGCCGAGAATGCTTTAGGGAACTATCGCGGCACCGATATCATTGGAAAAAAAGGGATTGAAAAATCCTGGCAAGAGGTTTTACACGGCACCACTGGCATTGAATCTGTTGAAGTGACCGCTCGTGGCCAACCCATGAGAAGCCTGCACCGCATTGACCCTGTACCCGGGGAAAACTTGGTCTTATCCATTGATATGGATTTGCAGCGTTTGGCTGAAGAGGCATTTGCAGGACGGCGAGGTGCGCTCGTGGCCATTGACCCACGCAATGGAGAGGTGCTCGCTTTCGTGTCACAGCCCTCATTTGACCCCAATCTGTTTGTCGACGGCATTGATCACGAGAGTTGGCGTGAGTTAAACGAATCCGAAGACTTTCCCCTTGTTAATCGACCCGTGTATGGCACCTACCCAATCGGCTCGACCTACAAGCCTTTTGTGGCCCTAGCGGCGCTGGCTAGCGGCAAAAGGCAAGTCGACACGCGCATTTATGACCCCGGTTATTTCGAGCTCGGCAAAACACGTTTTCGTAACGCAGGCTCAGCGGCCTATGGCAATGTGGACCTTCACAAATCCTTGGTGGTCTCGTCTGATACCTATTATTACTCGCTTGCCAATGAACTAACGATTGATTCGCTCTATGACTTTATGAAGCCGTTTGGATTTGGTCAAAAAACCGGCATCGATTTGGATACTGAACGCCAGGGGGTGTTGCCATCGACGGACTGGAAAAAAAAGGCTTTCAAGAACAAAGAGCAACAGCGCTGGTATCCCGGTGAGACGGTATCGGTGCTGATTGGGCAAGGTTATAGCGCCTTCACCATTATGCAATTGGCGCAAGCCACGTCGGTCTTGGCGAACGGGGGCGATTACTTCACGCCCCATTTGGTCAAAGCCATCCAGTATCCAGCCACCGGCACGCAACGACTGACGCAGGCGGGGCCTACCCACCGCCTTAATCTTGATCCCGAGCACGTGCGTGCGGTGACTGCGGCCCTAGAAGAAGTCACGATAACCGGCACGGCCCGGCGTGCCTTTAAGGACGTGGCTTACCCGGTAGCCGGTAAAACCGGCACAGCGCAGCTGTTTAATTTAAAAGGCAGTAAATACAAGAAAGAGGATGTGGATGAGCGCTTACGCGATCATTCTCTATTCATGGGATTTGCGCCCTCAAAAGCTCCCACGATTGCTTTGGCCATCTTGGTTGAGAACGCGGGCTGGGGTAGCGAGATAGCGGCCCCGATTGCGCGTGAGGTCATGGATGCGTGGGTACTGCGTGACCGCACCCCGCAAGCCAAATCCAGCCCACCATGATCAGTCTATTCAATCTGTTGTTAAGAGGCGTGCGTGCCATTGACTGGCCCCTGTTTTTGATTGCAGCGTTGCTGTGCGCCATGGGATTGTTGGTGTTGCAGTCTGCCGTGGGCGGCACCGATTGGCGGTTCGCAGATCAAAGCCGCTACTTTGTTTTTGCCTTTGTCGTCATGTGGGCAGTGGCCATTATTCCGCCCACGTGGTTGGCACGGATTGCACCGCTGGTCTATGGCGTTGCGCTGGCTTTACTTATTGGGGTGATGTTTTTTGGTGAGACGAGCAAAGGGGCCACACGCTGGCTCGACTTAGGTATCGCGCGAATCCAACCTTCTGAGATCATGAAAATAGCGTTGCCGCTCTTGTTGGCTTGGTATTTTCAGCGCCGTGAGCAGCGCCTCATGGCATTCGATTTTGTGTTGGCGTTTGTCATGGTCGCGATCCCGTTTTTCTTGATTGTGAGCCAACCTGATTTGGGGACGGCGTTGTTGGTCGGCGTGTCCGGTTTGGCGGCCCTCTACTTTGCTGGCCTGTCTTTCAAGTTGGTGGTGCCCGCTGTCGTATTGGTGCTGGCTGGCGTTGGCACGGTTTTGGTTTTTGAAGACAGCTTGTGCGCGCCACAAACCGATTGGGTGGTTTTGCATGAATATCAGAAAGGCCGTGTGTGTACCCTCTTAGACCCCACCACAGATCCTTTGGGCAAGGGGTTTCACACGATCCAATCGACCATTGCGGTCGGCTCAGGGGGGCTCTACGGTCAAGGGTATATGAGTGGCACGCAGACACAACTCGACTTTGTTCCCGAGCGAACAACGGACTTTATCTTTGCCGTTTTTGCTGAGGAGTTTGGCCTTTATGGTGCGTTGACGTTATTGGTTTTGTTTGCGCTATTGATTATCAGGGGTTTGGTGATTGCCAGCCGAGCAACCGACACCTTTGGTCGCGTGCTTGCAGCGAGTCTATCAGTGGTGTTTTTTGTGTACGTCTTTGTCAATGTCGGTATGGTCATCGGTTTGTTACCGGTGGTCGGCGTGCCATTACCGTTTTTTAGCTACGGGGGCACCGCACTCATGACCCTCGCGGTCGCGGTGGGTATGCTGATGAGTGTGAGCCGCCACCAATCAGCGGTGGATACCCGCTAGCCGCGAGTGAGCAGCGAATGAATGGGCTTGGGTAAGCCTCTTTTATCCAATAAATCGGTCTCAACCCAAGCGCCTAGGGCCGGTTCGACGGGGGGGCAGGCTTTGTCTGCCGGTAAATCGATCCGCCAGGGGGTTAGCGTGAGCTGAAAGTGCGTTAAATCATGACCGATGCTGGCCATTCGCACGGGGGTTGGACAGTCCTCACCCCACTGGGCAAGCGACGATTTGAGATTCTCGACCTCGTCAAATAGCGGCAGGCACCAGAGTCGTCCCCAAATGCCCTTATCGGGTCGGCGTTGCAAGAGCACTTTTTGCAGGTGCGTCACCCAGAGCAGGTGGATTTCACGTTTTGGGCGAGCCACGGCACGGCGTTTAACGGGCAAGGTTTCGGTCAAGCCTTCTTGGTAGGCCCTGCACTGTTTACGCAGCGGGCAATGCTCGCATTTGGGTTGGTGCCGGGTGCATAGCGTGGCGCCAAGGTCCATGAGGCCCTGCGTATAGGGGGTCATGACGTTGGGCTGGCGATTGATGAATGCCGCGGTGGGCAAACAAGCCTTGGCCAAGGGCCACAGTTGCTTGATGCCGGCGGCTTGGGTGACGTCTGTGTCAATCGCAAAATATCGGGCGAGGACTCGTTTGACGTTGCCATCCAAAATAGAGACACGCTCGTCATAGCAAAAGGCGGCAATGGCCGCCGCTGTTGAGGGACCAATACCGGGTAGAGATTGCAACGACGCGCTGTCTGTTGGAAACTGGCCGTGCCATTGATCGACCACGGTTTTTGCGCAGGCATGCAAGTGACGCGCACGGGCGTAGTAGCCCAAGCCAGCCCACAGCGCCATGACTTCCTCTTCACTGGCTTGGGCCAAATGTTGGACCGTCGGCAGGCGTGCCATGAAGCGCTCAAAATAAGCCACAACCGTTGTCACCTGAGTTTGTTGCAGCATGATTTCCGAGAGCCAAACCCGATAAGGATCGCGGGTGTTTTGCCAAGGCAAATGATGGCGGCCCTGTTGCAGTTGCCATTGGACAAGTCGCTGAGCAAAAGCCATGGTGATGGTGAATCCTGCTCTTTAAAACCGCGTATGACGCGTTACCGACCAGCGCGCAGAAAAACTGCCCAGTGCCACGACGGCGAATGCATAAAGTAATAACAACGACGCACTTGGCAGATGAAGGGCAAACAGCGTGCCATAGGTTTTGGAGAGACCGCCGATGGCAACGTTTAATGGCGCAAGCGCGAGTTGGGTCAAACCAATGGCGATTGCCACAGCAATGCCACAGGTCAGACCGCCTTGGTATAAGAAGGGACGCCTCACGAACACTTCGGTGGCACCGACCAAACGCGCCACCGTGATTTCATCGCGTTGTGACAAGGCCTGCATGCGCACGGTATTGAACACAGCGGCTAGCACCACCATGGCGATGATGAGCGTGACCAAGGTCAAGCCAATGCGAGCCAACTTTAACAAAGCCTCTAAACGCTCGACCCAGAGGCTGTCGAGTTGAACAAATTGCACGCCTTCAAGCGTTCGCCATTGCTTGGCAAAGCCTTCGGTCGCGAGCGCCACGGCATCGTCGGCGGCAAAGGTGACTGCAATGGCATGCGGCAATGGGTTGCTTTCGAGTGTGTCAAGGGCTTGCCGCCATGCATCGTTGGACTGGAGATCGGTCATGGCCTGACCTTTGTCCACCACGGTGACGTCAAGAATAAGGGGGTCCTTGGCTTCTCGTATGTCCTGTGCCAGCCCATTGGTGACATCAAGTGAAGCATCGGGCGTCATAAAAATCGTCACGCTAGGATCGGCTGAGACGTGTGAGGCCAAGGGTTGTACCGATACCAGCACAGAGGCACCGAGGAGCGGCAAAATCAGCGCCAGTGCAATCACGGCAACATTGGTTAAAAAGGAGAACGGCGCTTGAGTCAAGCGACGTAACGTGACTTGAAGCGCGTATCGCTGGTGTTGTAGCCAATGTTTCATGCGGTTTTGTTGACTGGAAAGTCTCTAAATCGACCCGGTTCAATAACAAACACCCGACTGGCGTATTGAGCCATTAGTTCCTCGTCGTGCGTGGCCACCAGGGTGGTGACGCCCACTTGGTTGAAGTCTCGAAAGACATCCATGACTCGCTTGGCAGTCTCTTTATCGAGGTTGGCCGTTGGCTCATCAGCAATCAACAGAGCGGGTCGATTGACAATCGCGCGTGCGATGGCGAGCCGTTGTTGCTCACCGCCAGACAGGGTCACGGGTAAGGCTGTTTCCTTGTCGCCTAGGCCCACTTTTTGTAGGGCGGCACGGGCCCGCGAGCGGGCGATTTCATTCGGTTGCCCCGTGACCGCTAAGGGCAGCATTACATTTTGCAAGGCATTGCGATCGCCCAGTAGGTGGGTGTCTTGCAAAATAACGCCCACGGCCCGCCGCAAATAGGGCGTGGCGCGAGCGGTGAGTTGGTCTAGGCGTTGGCCGTTGACTTGAATAACACCCCGGTTGGGCGGCTCTAGGCCCGCGATCAGTTTGAGTAGCGTCGACTTACCGGCCCCAGAGGGACCCGCAATAAACAAAAACTCACCCGCATTCACCCGAAACGACACATCTTCTAAGATGGACGTGGTCGAGGCATAGGATTTGAAGACGTGTTGAAATTCAATCATGGGCCAATACGCGCTGTGTGGTTCCAAGTGTAGCCCGAACCTGGGTGAGATCGTTGTCCCTCAAAGGTTTTGATCTGGGGTTCTTTGTTGGGTTTGTTTATTGGGTTTTTTTATTAGATTCTTCCTGGTGTCGAGCGACTGCTATTTGTGTTGCAGCGATGCCCCGGCGCCTGGGGGTAAGCGTCGAAACGACAGCACCGATAGCGCGCAACACAGGCTAATCACCACGAATCCGGTAATCATATCGGGCACCCCTAAGACATTGGCGCCGCGCACGGTCATGCTCAGATTGATGGCGCTTGCGGCGATACCAACGCCTAAGCTCATGCCGAGCTGTTGCGCCATGGCGCTAAATCCAGTGGCCGCGCTCATGCGATCGGCGGTGATGTCAGCAAATCCCAAGGTGTTAACAGCGGTGAATTGCAATGATCGGAAAAAACCGCCGATCAAAAGCACGGCAATCATCAAGGCCACAGGCGTTTGATCTGAAAACGTGGCGCAAAGGGCCAGGGTGCCCGCGGTCAATGACGCGTTGATGATCAAGACTTGTCGGTAACCCCAGCGTTTTAGGATGGGCGGCGCTGCAAATTTCATCAGCAAGGCGCCTGCCGCACTCGCAAAGGTAATCAAGCCCGCTGAAAGGGGGCTCATGCCAAAGCCAATCTGTAGCAAGAGGGCCAGTAGAAAAGGCGTGGCACTGACGGCAAATCGGCACAGGTTGCCGCCGATGACGGATTCGCGAAACGTGGCAATCCGCATCAGTCGCAAATCAATGATTGGGCTATCACAACGACCGCTATGCCATTTATATAGCCAACCCGTGACAAAACCGGTCGCCAGCATCGTGACAACCCACTCCCAGCCTAGTCGTCCTTGCCCGAGCATTTCGAAGGCGCCAACCAAGCTCGCTAGGCAGGTGGCACTCAAAAGAAAGCCGATCCCGTCCAAAGGACGCTTGGTCACTTGGTTGCTTTGTGAGCCAATGTACTTCAAGCTCATGTAGATACCGAGCAGGCCGATGGGTAGGTTGATCAGGAAGATCCAGTGCCAAGAGGCATAGGTCACCAATACGCCGCCAAGAGGGGGGCCAAGCATCGGCCCAAATAGCGCGGGCATCGACAAAAACGCCATGGCCCGCAAAAGATCATGTTTGGCGGTTGTGCGCAGCAGGATCAATCGGCCGACAGGCACCATCATGGCCCCGCCAATGCCCTGTATCAATCGCCAGCCCACCAGTTGGTTTGTCGACATGGCTAGCGCACAGCCGGCTGAACTGAGCGTAAAAATAACAATCGCGGCGATAAATACCCGACGGGCACCCCAGCGGTCGGCCGCCCAGCCAGAAATAGGCACAAAAACAGCGGCTGCTAGCAGGTAGGCTGTGATGGCTAGGTTCAGTTGGATCACGGGTACCGCAAAATCCGACGCGATAGCGGGTAGGGCGATGGCAATCACGGTGGCGTCAAGCATCTGCATGAATAGGGCGCAACCGACAATAAACGGCACCATGAGGCCAGTAAAACGGCGTTTGAGCCGTTCTTTTGTTACAGATATCGTGTTTGGCTGGGATTGCCCCATGAAATTGGTCACTGCTACAGTAGAATTGGACTACTGAGTCTAATCCTTTTGATTACTTCTATGCTTTACCTACAGGTCTTGCCATGTCCAAGAACTACGAATCAGACATCACCCGGTTCCTAAAGAAATATAAAGCCACCCATCCCGACGTTGAGAAGCGCCAGCGCGAAGGGCGCGCTCGCTTGTGGGATAAGCCTCAGGATCCTGAGTTGGTTGAAGACTTTAAGCAGTCTCGCGTGCCACAACGGCCTTACGTCTACCAGAACGATTAAGTGGCACCGATCGAGTCTAACGGATCGTCGAACGATTCAAACGCCGCATTGGATGCGCTGGTGCAGCCCGCGATTGATTCAACACCCAATGTGATTGATTCAGTCGCGCTCGCGCGGCTCTATGGCGAACCGCTGTTTGCCATGCCTCAAGATCTATACATCCCGCCGGATGCACTCGAGGTCTTTTTAGAGACTTTTGAGGGGCCGCTAGATCTCTTGCTCTATCTCATCAGAAAACAAAACTTCAATGTGCTTGATATCCCGATGGCCGATGTCACGCAGCAGTATCTGTCGTATGTTGAGCAGATTCGGGGTACCAATCTAGAACTCGCGGCTGAGTACCTGTTGATGGCGGCCATGCTCATCGAAATCAAGGCTCGCATGCTGCTTCCCTTGAAGCCGCGCGGTGATGGTCAAGAGCCCGAAGACCCGAGGGCCGAGTTGGTCCGACGACTCCTTGAGTACGAGCAAATGAAGCTGGCATCGCAAAAGCTTGGCCAACTGCCGCGCCTCGGGCGTGAGTTTTATGAGGCGCACGCCACGGTTGATTTCGAAGCAGAGCGGGTGCCGCCAACGGTTAATATTTTAGACTTACAGACGGCGTGGGCAGATATCATTCGGCGCGCTAAATTAAACGCCCATCACCACATCACAAAAGAGCAGCTTTCGGTTCGTGAGCACATGACCCATATTCTGCGCAGACTCAGCAATGTTCGGTTTGTTGAGTTTGGTGAATTGTTTCTCTCACGCATCAACGAGGGTGCGCCTGTGGCGGTGGTGGTGGTGCACTTTTTGGCATTATTGGAACTCGCGCGCGAGTCTTTACTAGACATCACGCAAGCCGAGCCGTATGCCCCCATCTATGTGCGGTTGTCTTACGCCAGTGGGCAGGCCTGACAACGCGGTTGCTGGTTTGCCTGGAGAATGTTGTGAAAGTCGTCCATACCGTTGAAGCTTTGCGCGACCAGCTACGGGGTCAAACGCGTGCGGCTTTTGTGCCAACCATGGGTAATTTGCACGCCGGCCATATGGCGCTCATGAAAACCGCCCGTCAGCATGGCGATCCCGTGGTGGCCAGTATTTTTGTGAATCGCTTGCAGTTTGGGCCTGGTGAGGATTTTGAAAAATATCCGCGTACGTTAATTGATGACATTGAGAAACTAGAAAAACAACGTGATGTTTATGTGTTGTTTGCGCCCGATGAGCGCGAGCTCTACCCAGAGCCGCAGACCTTTCGCATTGCACCGCCCAATGACTTAGGCGGCATCTTGGAAGGTGAATACAGGCCTGGTTTTTTTGATGGGGTCTGTACGGTTGTCATGAAGTTATTTTCTTGTGTGCAACCACGGGTGGCGGTGTTCGGGAAAAAAGACTATCAGCAGTTGATGGTCGTTCGCAGCATGTGTCGTCAGTTTCAACTGCCGGTTGAAGTGTTGGCGCATGAAACCGTCAGGGCCGAAGATGGTTTGGCGCTGTCTTCGCGCAATGTGTATTTAAGTCCTGAGCACCGAGGACAAGCGATTGAGCTGTATGCCACGCTCGGTGCCATGCGCGCGTCGCTCTTAAAAGGGGCGACGGACGTTGACGCGCTACAAAAGCTGGCTTTGAATCAACTGCAGTCTGGTGGCTGGGTGGTCGACTATATTGTCGTTAGGCGCCAGCGCGATTTGTTGCCACCTTCCAAAGAAGAAATCGAGCAAAACGAACCTTTGGTGATTTTGGCGGCTGCCAAGCTAGGGCAGACCCGGCTCATCGACAACCTCGAGGTTTGAGGGTTTGGGCTGTCAATCCCTCTCTAGGGAAACCCCTCCCTGTTAGATTTGACAGCTAGGCGCCGGTTTTAAGCTCTGCCAAACTTTCATCCCTGTTAGTTAAAAATAGAATAAACGCAATGGATGAGGCATCTTTAAAGCAAAAGGGTCCTGTGTGGCCGAATTTGACTGCTCGTGAGCGTCAAATTTTGTATCCCGTATTGGAAGGCAAACCCAACAAGCTGATTGCCAGTGAGCTTGGCATCTCCATGCGAACGGTGGAATCGCACCGCGCCAAGCTGTTTTACAAGATGGGTGTCAGAAATGCGGTGCAACTCGCTTGCACGCTCTACGCTGAGCACGGCCAAGGACCTGATCAGTCAGATCAGTCAGAGGCCTCCGATAAGTCAGCGACTGCTGTAGACGCTTATCGGCAAACAGGAGCGGGTTTGGCATCGAGTTCTGCAACCGGATCTAGATCGGGTTGACGGGTTAAGGTGTATCTCAAATTCGGGTTCGCCCCGTCAATGGTGACGATCTGCAAGGTGTCGTTAGCGGTCATGCGCAATTCAACACGCACATTTTGATCAGCATCTAGCAACAACAGACGCGGTGGTGCGGACAGGGTGCTGCGCCAGCAACCTTGCGCCACAGCAGGCTGACCGCTTGGCTGAGCTTGCTCAAAATAAGTGACACGGGATCGCCAGCGGCCATTAGGCGCTAGCGTGACAAGTACACGCTGCGTTGAGCAATTCATGCTAGTTGCAAAGCAGGGCAAATTGCCCATGAATGTCTCTGGTTTGTTGATCAAACTGATTGCTGTGGCGTCCTCGCCCATTGCCCGCGCTTGGTCTGTTTGCTCTGTTGTGACCCCATTTATGGTCTCAGTTCTGGTTTCAGTTATGCCTCCATCCCCGCTGGACTGCCAAGTCACTTGAAACTGAGATGGTGCCGTCAGTACTTGACCCATGTTGGCGTTTTCTGCGGTGCGAATGGCGTCTTGGGTGGAGCTCGCTTTCGGGGGGTCGTAGTAGTTAGGGGCGCCGGTTTGCGCGCAACCCACGGTTATGGCGCTGATAAGCGTCAAACCGGTCAAACGTAGGACAGAGAAAGCATTAGGCGTCAAAAACATGGCAGCTCACCACCAAGGGCAAAAGATTGAATACCTGCATTCTACGCATTTTTGAGGGAATTGCCTGTGACTAAAGTGAATGGTGGGGATCGTGGATAACTTGTTTGGCATCGACCTTAAGGGGTTGATTATCTTGCTGAGTGTGTGGCCCTTGGTAGACCTCTCTGGGCACTTAGCTCGGGTGATTGTGCGGCGTGTCCGTATAGAAATGGCTGAGATGGATTGGCCTGTGGTCCGACTGGATTTGCCAGCGAGGCTGTTGCAACGTCTATTCGCGGTGTGGTTGCTGGGTAACGCCACCTGGCTCGCCTGGGGTTCACCGCTTTGCACAGGACACTTGATGAGCGCGCTGCTGTTGTTGATCACGATGGCCACATTGGGGGCGTTGGCATGGGTGGATGCTGAAACCGGTATTTTGCCTAACGAGCTGATCTTGCTGGTGATACCAATTGTTTTTTTATGGCACTGGCAAGTATCTGGCGAGACATTGCCTGACACGTCGTTTCTTTGGGGAATGACGTTAGGCTATGGCGTGCCTATCTTTTTTAACGGCGTGTATCTAGCCTTCACGGGTAGCGACGCGTTGGGTCAAGGCGATGCCAAACTGTTGGCGGTGATTGGTTTGTGGTTGGGCGCGGCGGCTTTGACCGACGTGTGGCTGGTCGCTTGTGCCTTGTTGCTTGTCTATACTGCAGTGAAGCGCTGCGGTGATCCAAGCCAGTTGAGCTTAAAATCAAGCATGCCTTTTGGCCCTTTTTTGGTTATGGCGGCTAACGTTGTTTTCATAGGCGGGTCTGTGTGAAATGTTAAAAATAGGACTGACCGGCGGCATCGGCTCTGGTAAGAGCCATGTGGCTGATTTGTTGAGTACTTGGGGCGCTGCGGTGATCGACACCGATCTGATCGCACACGCCCTGACCGCGCCCAACGGTAAAGCGATCGCGGCAATCCAAGCGGCTTTTGGGGAGGACTTCATCACGACTGAAGGCGCGCTTGACCGCGTGAAAATGCGCGAACAAGTCTTTTCCGACAGCACCGCACGCGAGCGCTTAGAGGCGATCGTGCATCCCTTGATTGCCGAGGATGTCCGCTTACAGGCCGCCAATACACGGGGGCTTTATCAGGTTTTTGTGGTGCCCTTATTGGTTGAGTCGGGTCGGTGGCTGTCCCGGGTTGACCGTGTTTGCGTGGTGGATTGCGACCGTGAGACGCAGCTGGCGCGAGTACAAAAACGCAGCGGGCTGTCGTTAGATCGCATTGAGAGCATTCTGGCCGCGCAAGCGACTCGATCACAGCGCTTGGCAGTGGCGCATGATGTCATCCAAAACGGTGCTTCGGTTTGCTTAGCCGAGCTAGAACGCCAAGTATTGGGTTTGCATGAACAGTGGTGTAACCTTGGGGGATGAGCAACGCCTTATCTTTCCATTTACTACCGTGATGCGCTTTGAGTACCCCTTCAATGAGCGGGTAAGGGCGTGGATGCGCCTAGAGTATCTGCTTGACCGTTTACTGTTTTTTTCCGCCCCTGGTGATCCAAGGATGCACCAGGTGGCGGTGAGTACGCTATTCGATGTGCTCGATGTGACTGAGCGCACCGATGTCAAAGGCGGCTTGATGCAGGACCTTGAGCGCCAAAAGGTGACGCTGCAAGCCTTGCAGGATCATCCAGGGGTTAATGCCCAAGCCTTAAATGCCGTGATTGAGGAAATCGATCAGACCCAGCATCGCATGTCCCAGCATGGCCGCACGGGGCAGGTTTTAAGAGAAAACGATTGGCTGACCAGCCTACGTGGCCGCATGGCAGTGCCTGGCGGGGGAACACAAGTCGATATGCCGTCGTTTCATGCCTGGCAATCCCGCGATGAAGCCTACCGATGTGCCGATTTAGAGAGCTGGCGTGAACCGTTGATGCCTTTGCACCAAGGCATTGGGCTGGTGATGCGGTTATTACGCGGTTCGGGTGAGAGCGAAGAAGTGATGGCAACCAAGGGCGCCTTTCAAAAGATGTTGGGCGGTAAATCCTATCAACTGTTGCGGGTTTGGCTTGATCCCCAGTGCGAAGTTTTTCCTGAAATGAGCGCCAATAAATACATGGTTTGGGTCAGGTTTTCTGAGCAGAGCGGTGGCATCAAGCCGCAACCGGCTCAAAAAGATGTCCCGTTTAAGTATTCACTGTGCTCGCTTTAACGGGCTGGCGGTGACAGACAAGATAACAGTGGCTAGACGCTGGGCCTCAAGAGGCAGCATTGCCCTGGCGATGCTGATTGCCGGTTGCTCAGTGGGACCAGACTACGTCACTCCTGTCGTGGCCACTGGCGAGCGCTACAAAGAAGTCGATGGCTGGATACCGGCCACGCCTTCGAGCCCGAGCCTAAGCGACACGTGGTGGGAGATTTACCAAGATCCTGCCCTTGACCGCCTGATGACCAGGCTCAATGAAAACAATCTAAGTATCGAGCAGGCCCAAGCACAATATCGGCAAGCCATTTCATTGGTTCGCTCCGCTGATGCTGCGCTTTACCCCACCCTTGGTTTGACTGGCGATGTCACGCGCGCGGATGTGCCTGTTGTGGTGCCGGGTTCTTCAGCAGTGGTCGGTGGGGCTGCGCCATACACCGAATATGCGAGCGGTTTAGGTCTGAGTTGGGAGGTCGATTTGTGGGGCAGTATCGCTCGCAATATCGAGGCTCAAAGTGCCTCGGCTCAAGCCAGCGCAGGCGACTTGGCAGGAGCGCGTTTGAGCGCACAGGCAGCGTTGGCCACAACCTATCTGCAACTGCGTGTGCTGGACGTACAGTCTGACCTGTTGACGCGCACCGTTGCTGCTTATGACCGTTCTTACCAAGTCACGGTTCGGCTGCAGCAGGCCGGTTTGGTTGATAAAACAGACGTCGCTGTTTCCCGTACACAATTGGAAAGCGCACGCGTGCAGCAGTTGGATTTGCAGTGGCAACGCTCACAACTAGAAAACGCGATTGCTGTCTTGCTCGGGCAAGTGCCTTCTTCCTTTGCGTTAGAACCTGTCGCCGAGATGACCATACGTCCGCCCGCAATCCCTGTTGGCGTGCCTTCAAGTCTTTTGCAAAGACGCCCTGATATTGCCTCGGCTGAACGCCGCACGGCGGCCGCCAATGCGCAGATCGGGGTTGCCACGGCGGCTTGGTTTCCCAATCTTTCTATTTCTGCCAATGCGGGCTACCAGTCACGGCAGTTTTCACAATGGCTAACCGCACCTGCTCAGTTTTGGGCCTTGGGTCCTGCTTTGGCTTTGACTCTGTTTGATGGCGGGCGGCGAGCCGCGCAAATCGAGCAAGCCCGTGCCGGTTTTGATGCCCAAGCGGCAGCCTATCGTCTAACCGTACTCAGAGCATTACAAGAGGTGGAAGACGCTTTGGTGCAACTCAGTGTCTTGGCTCAAACCCAAAAGGTGCAGCGCCGGGCGGTGATGGCTGCCGATGAGTCACTGCGCATGACACGCAATCAATACAAACAAGGCTTGGTCGATTACGTGACGGTGGCCTTGTTAGAAACCACAGCGCTCAATAATCAGCGCAATGAGATTGCCATCATGGGTAATCGCTTGTCAGCCAGTGTTCGTTTAGTGGCGGCCTTGGGGGGCGGTTGGTCAACCGAGCAGTTGCCGAATCCCAGCGATACCGTGAGCGCCCGCCGCCAGAGCCCTTGATAGGGTCTGGGGTGATTGTCCGCCGAGCGCGTAAACCGGTAAACCCGCCTCTTGGTTAAGTCCCTCAAAACCGTCCCACCCCATCGTGGCTTCGCTAGGGTGTGAGGCGGTTGGGAGCACGGGACCCAGCACCGCAAAATCTGCCTGTAATTCGCGTGCCATGTTGAGGTCGGTGGCGTCATGCGCGGAGACCGCTAGCCATTTGTCTTTCAATGTTTCGGGACGCGCATCGAGAGCTCGGGCATCGGCGCTGCGAAAGTGCACACCATCGGCGCGTTGCCACCACTCGGCTGGGTGGCAACTATTGACCAGCAATGTGGCGCCGTGGGAGCGGCATAGCAAACGGGTGGTCTCAAAGGCGGCTTCTAATTCGCTTGGCTCGCCTTGCCAACCGGGCTCGCGCCACTGCACCAGACGCAAACCATCGGTCAGCGCGCTTTTTAGGCGCGCCAGGAACAGGGGCCATTGCGCTGGACTTTGTGCGTGAGAAATCAAATATCGCTCAGGCAGTTGTAACCAACGCAACGGGGGGTAGGTGGCAGGCAAAAGGTCGGGCAATTGCAAGGCCTGCTCTGGGCGGACCCATTTGAGCTGCTGTTCTTCTAGCGGCTGGGGCTCGGACTGCCAGTCGGTGACACGACAAAAGTGCAAGCGCACGGTTGTTGTTGGGTAAACATGGACGTAGGTTACCCATGGGGTGGCACGGGTGACGGTGATGCCTAGCTCTTCTTGAAGCTCGCGTTTGAGGGCCTCAAGAACGGTCTCCCCAGGCTCTAGTTTGCCGCCGGGCAACTCCCACCAGCCAGACCAGGGCTTGCCCACGGGACGGTCGCCTAGGAGCACCTGGCCGTCCGGTCTTAGAATCACCCCCACGGCGACATCGGTGACACCAGTGATACCAGTGACACCAGTGGGGGTGGCAGGTGTGGTTGTCAGCGGCTTAAGGGGCATGCCTAGCGGCCCAGTCCCGTGCAAAGTGCCATGCGATCCTACCGGACCGGGAACCGCGCTCTAAGGTCCACTGCAGGGCTTCTGTGCGCGCCTGCTCAATGGAGGCTTGATCGCAACCCAGTTCGCGTAGCCAATGCGCGACGATATCTAGGTAATCGTCTTGTCGGAATGGATAAAACGACAGCCAAATACCAAATCGTTCAGACAAGGAAATCTTTTCTTCGACCGTTTCACCGGGATGCACCTCTCCATCTGCTTGGTGTTTGGCCGCGAGGTTTTCTTGCATGTATTCGGGCATCAAATGGCGCCGATTCGAGGTGGCGTAAATGAGCACATTTTCACCGGTCGAAGCGGCCGAGCCATCAAGCACAGACTTCAAGGCTTTGTAGCCAGACTCACCTTCTTCAAACGAAAGATCATCACAAAAAACGATGAATTTCTCAGGGCGTTGCGCGACCACGTCAACGATATCGGAAAGATCGCCGAGATCACCCTTATCGACTTCAATCAAGCGCAAGCCTTGATCGGCAAACTCAGCAAGCATGGCCTTGACCAACGAGCTTTTACCGGTGCCCCGTGACCCTGTCATCAAAACGTGATTGGCGGGTTTGCCTTGGACGAAATGACGGGTGTTGCGCTCGATGACCTCTTTTTGCCGTTCAATGTGTTGCAAATCTTCGGCGGTGATGCGGTGAGGATGCGCGATGGCGTCGAGCCAACCGTGGGCGGTGCCGCGTTTGCGCCAACGAAAGGCGAGGGCATCCCAGTCGGTGGGCGGTGGGGTTGGCGGTAACCAAGCCTGCAATTGCGCCAAAACTTGATCGGCACGAATAATCAGGTCAGATAAATCGGGAGTGGTTTTGTTTGAGGATTTCATTGGAGATTAAGACCGGTAATCGGCGTTGTGAAGCCAGTGTTTATGAGAACCTTGAGTGACCGACTCCCGCATAGCTCCCATTTCGCTTGAATTCGAAATCTTTGGCAAACGCTTCTAGGCCTTTATTCTGCTGATCGCTCATGTCGTTGTTTAAGTCGTTGCTCATGTTACTGGTCATTTCACGTCATGTTACTGCAAGTCTGTTTTCAGGGGATTAGCCTAAAAACGAGGAATAAGCAGGGATAGGGAGCGAAACCCCTAAGAAGACCAGTGCCTGCTTCTTTTGCGTCTGCTCCATATCAGGGAAACGTGGAATGTGGACGTTGGGAGACGCTTGAAAGTTAGATTCGCCTGTTGTTTGTCACAAACACGCGGCATCAGATAAGATGACCTAAATAGAAGGCTTGTGTTTTCTCGTATTGGTGACATATGGGAATACGAGCAATCCCCATTTTGCGAGAATTTAGGTCTCTTTTTTGTGCGATCCCAAGGTCTGTACATCGGCCAAATTGAAAATCTGCTTCAAATCGTTACAAAACGAGATTGGTAAGTGCCCCATATGCTGAAGCTGCCCAACAACGATGCCAGGCGCAATCTCATGCTCTTTGGAAAATTGCTTGATTGCCGCCTTACTGATCGGTTTTTTTTGGGCAAACACAGTCAGCCGCCGCCTGGGAATTAGCTCATTTTGGGCAAACTCATTCGCCTCGTTTTCTTTCGCCGGATCAAGGCCATTTGTTCCTTCAAGGAACAGTTCTTTCTTACCGTGCAGGAGAATGTGACCGGCCTCGTGAAAAAACGTAAACCACAGGTGGTCATCTGTCTTGTAGCGCAAGCTAAGCTGTATGACCGCCTTGTTATTGAGCCAGCGGGTTGCACCACTGACGCCCGTTTTGGGTAAGGACGGTACAAAAACCACTGCGACACCCGCTTGAGCGCAAAGCTCACGTATACGAGGCACGAACACGTCTGGCGAAGAAGTGGTTAGACGTCGAATTTCATCCAACGCTTGTCGAAACTTCACTTTGTCAAACAATTCACATAAGAGCGTCGAAGCTTCAATTTCTCCCCTTCGTAGCCATGCCGAAACAGCCTCCGCACGAACCTCATGGGTATTGTGCTGCCGATAAGCAACATCTAAGTTAGGCCACATGTCGTCCCACTGGTCAACGCTGGCAATACCAAAAAATTGAAGCACTTCAACTAACTGAGCTTTGGGCTCCTTCCGCTTTGTAATCCAACCTAACTTGGCCATGCTCAAGATTGGGATTCGCTTTAGCCAATCTAAATCACGGGTGAGTCTCTCTTCTTCAGCGACACGCGCCAAAACCTCTTGGTAATGACTTTCCAAGTTCATCCAATATTGCGCAGGCATGCCTATGGCTCGTTCAAGTTTGATAGCGGTCTCGGGAGTAATTGCAGACTTAGCGTTGACCAAGGCACCTATATGCTTTGGCGTGAGCCCTGTCCGTTTGGCCAACTCCTGCTGCTTCATCCCTCTCGTTTCCAACTCAAGCTCGAGCACTTCTCCCGGCGATACAGCGTAGTCAGGACGGTATTCGTTTAATGTTTGCTTATCCATGGGTATCCTTAATTTCAACAATCACGATGGCGGTCACTGCCTTCCAATTCAATCCGCCTTCTGAGCGCATGGGCAGTGGGTCATGGTTGGGTCTGATGATCAACCGATAAGGATGATCTAAGTCCATAGTGATCTGCCCTTTACGGTTTCCCGTGAGCTCATGACAACGATGGGGCGGGCTCATTGGTGGCGCGAAAATACTCAATGTTGGTGCGGCATATAGTGCCGCCATTACGATTTTGAGTTTTTTAGAGCGATTCGCTCCGTGCACCTTAACCATAGTTTTTTCCTTGCTGAGCTCTTTCTGGAGCTTTTTTGTTGCGAACTGTATGTCCATGCGAATACGTAAATTTAATTAACCTTAGAGGTTATCAGTTTTTAAAAAGTTTTTGTACAGTTTTGGATGGGCAGCTAACATTTAGCATCAAATATTCCAAATATTTAATTCCTGGTACAGCCCCAAGGTTGGCTGTAACCATTTTCGATATCCTTCCGATCCTGAGATGATTCGGGTTATGAGCGAATGCCCAACCGATTAATTGAATCAGATGCCACCGCCAACACCGCACGGTCTAAAGGCCGATGTGATTGGACAACTCAGAAGAATTCAAGTGCGACACCATCAATGCGCTGTTAATGGTTTGCTATGATTTCATTGCCAGCCAAACTGAACGGAGTTGGACGACAGTAGCTTGAATCTATCAGGACCGCGGGTACTTCGAGGGCAACACGCGCCGTCCTTGCCTGCGACATAAATCGTGGCTCAATTTTTGAGCCACGGCCTAGCGCAGTCCGTTTTCAGTCGGCGTCAATAGACATCTTTAACAAGCCAATATTTCACTCCTCTGATTTGGCCGAAGGCCGGGAAGTGCTGATGAGTGTTTGTGGAGTATTTGTGGAGTCTACTTTCAATTTCAGAATCCACTACGGCTTTGATGGCACAGAGTGACGTCACAATGATCGCATTGATCTTGTGACGTCGGGGCACAAGCCTCTTGCAGCTTTTGAAGCTAATCATGACTGTCAGCAGCAAGAGGTTGGCTTTTAAGTGTGGCTTTTAAGTTTGGATTTTAACTACGGTAATCGGCGTTGATACTGACATATTCATGCGAAAAGTCGCAGGTGTAGACAGTCTCGTGGATGGCGCCTCGACCTAAGGAGACACGCACCAAAATCTCAGCGGTTTGCATCACGGCTTTGCCTTGCTCTTCTTGATAGTCTGGGTGCCTGCCGCCGTCTTGTGCCACGAGGACGTCGCCAAGCCAAAGTTTCACTTGGTCAACATCGAGATCGGCAATGCCTGCGTATCCAATGGCAGCGAGTATGCGACCTAAATTGGGATCGCTGGCAAAAAAAGCGGTTTTGACGAGTGGTGAGTGCGCGATGGCGTAAGCAACCTTGAGGGCCTCGTCTTGGGTGGCGGCGTCTTCAATTCGGATGGTGATGAATTTGGTGGCACCTTCGGCGTCTCTGACGATTTTGCAGGCTAAGTCGGTGGAGGCCTCTAGCAACGCCTCGCGTAAGCTGGCGTAGCCCGGTGAGTCTTGCTGTTCGATCGTCAGGCCGCTTTGGCCGGTGGCCATCAGAATGAAGGCGTCATTGGTTGAGGTGTCGCCATCGACGGTGATCCGATTAAAGGAATGATCCGCCAATTCTTTGACCAGCTGGTTCAGTAAGCTTTGGCTGATCGCGGCATCAGTGGCCAGATAACCCAACATGGTAGCCATGTTGGGACGGATCATGCCAGCACCTTTGCTAATGCCGGTGATGGTGACGGTCTTGCCCTCGATACTCACCTGACGAGAGTGAATCTTAGGTTGGGTGTCGGTAGTCATGATGCTGTGTGCTGCCTCATACCAGTGATTCTCGGCGAGGTCGGTGACTGCACTGGGCATGGCCTGTTCGATTTTTTCAACTGGCAAGGGTTCCATGATCACGCCGGTTGAAAACGGCAAGACGGCATCAGCGGGGACCCCGAGGTTTTGTGCCGTGGCCTGACACATGCGCCAGGCCGCTTCGTCACCCGCCTGTCCCGTCCCGGCATTGGCGTTGCCGGTATTGATCACCAACGCTCGAATCGGCGTCTGGTTTGCCAGTGCGGTTTCGCAGCGTTTAACCGGGGCCGCTTTGAAACGGTTTTCGGTGAAAACCCCAGCAACTGTTGTTCCTGGTGCGAGACGAAACACGGTTAAATCTTTTTTATTGATTTTGCGGATGCCAGCGCTGGTGGTGCCGATTTCAACGCCGGCCACCGCGTGGATGGCGTGGCGTTCGGGGACGACAAGATTGACGGCCATGGTGTCAGGTTCCGTTGTTAATTCAGGGTTTTAAAGACATCGTCAGCGGCATCTAGTGTGGCTTTGATGACCGCGTCATCGTGCATACAGGAGACAAACCCCGCCTCAAAGGCGGATGGCGCAAAATAAACACCGCGATCAAGCATGCCATGAAAGAAGGCTTTGAAATGCGCCATGTTGCATGCAGAAACATCGCTTAAACCTGTGGGCACCTGTTCACAGAAGTAAACACCGAACATCCCGCCTTCGCTATCGGCGCTCAGCGGCACGCCATGGGCCTTGGCCCGTTCTGCCAGACCATCGGTGAGTGTGCGGGTTTGCTTGCCCAAGCGATCGTAAAAGCCCGGCTCGCCGAGCAACTTGAGTGTGGTGATACCGGCGGCCACCGCCACAGGATTGCCAGATAATGTGCCTGCTTGGTACACGGCACCCATGGGCGCGATGTGTTGCATGATTTCTTTTTTGCCGCCGAATGCACCGATTGGCATGCCACCGCCAATGACCTTGGCCAGGGTGGTCAGGTCTGGGGTGACGCCGGTGATGCCCTGCACGCCTTGTGGCCCCACACGAAAACCGGTCATGACCTCATCAAAAATCAACACGGCACCGTGGGCTGTGCATTCGCTGCGCAGCGTCTCAAGAAAGCCAGCCGCGGGTTTGACCAGGTTCATGTTGCCCGCCATCGGTTCCACAATCACGCAGGCAATTTCCTTGCCATGACTCGCGAATGCTTCCTGCACGGCTTGGGCGTCATTGAAGTCGAGCACGATGGTGTGCGCCACGAACTCGGGCGGCACACCCGCTGAAGTGGGATTACCAAATGTCAGCAAGCCTGAGCCTGCTTTGACCAGAAGGCTATCGGCATGGCCGTGATAGCAACCCTCGAATTTGATGATCTTGTTGCGACCAGTCGCGCCACGGGCCAGGCGAATGGCACTCATCGTGGCTTCGGTGCCTGAGCTGGTGAGCCGCACTTGCTCTATGCTTGGCAAGCGCTCGATCAAGAGTTCGGCGATTTCTATTTCTGCCTCGGTTGGGGCGCCATAAGACAAGCCATGAACAGCCGCCTCTTGGACCGCTTTGACCACCGCGGGGTGAGCATGTCCCAAGATAGCGGGGCCCCAAGAGCCGATGTAATCGATGTAGCGGGTGTCTTCGGCATCCCAAAAGTATGGACCCTGGGCGCGCGCCACAAAACGTGGGGTGCCGCCCACGGAGCGAAAGGCACGCACGGGCGAGTTAACCCCGCCAGGGATACTGCGACAGGCGCGTTCAAAGAGTTCTGCGTTACGGGACATGATTATTTGTCCTCCTTGGTCGATGGTGCTGAGTCAGCGTTCTGTTCAAAAGCGCGCCCAAAAGCCCGGGCCGTGGCTTCAATGTCAGTGGCCATAAACAAGCCGCCCACCACAGCCAAGCTGTCGGCACCCGCGGCGATCAATGGTGGGGCATTATCGGTGGTAATGCCGCCGATGGCGATGACTTTGGCGTGGCTGCCGCGAGCAGCGATCAAGTCCCGCGCTTGGGTCAGCAGCGCCGGATCTGCAACCACAGCGTGCGGCTTGGTTTGAGAAGCATACATGGCTCCAAAGGCAATGTAATCCGCCCCTTGATCCAATAAGGTTTTGGCGCGCCCAAGATCGTTATAGCAAGAGGCGCCAATGAGTGCTTCGGCGCCGAGGGCGGCGCGCGCGGCCGTCGGGCTATCGTCGTCACGGCCTAAATGGACACCGTCCGCACCCACGGCTTCGGCGACGCGCCAGTTATCGTTGATGATCAACAAAACACCATTGAGCCGACACACCCGAAGAATTTGGTGTGCCATTGAAATGCGTTTGGTGACGGGGTAGGTTTTGTGGCGCCACTGCAGCACTTTTAAGCCACCGCGCGCGGCCGCTTCAATGGCATGGCTTAGTTGGGCCAAGTCATCCCAATCGGGCGTGACGCCATAAAGGCCTGACGGAAAGGTAGGGCGAGTGTTCATGGCAAGGCCGGTGGTTGATGGGGTTGCGTTGGTTGCGGCGGTTGGTCAGGTAGCCTGGCGACTAGCCGATGACCCATGCCCGCTTGGAAAGCAGACCGTGCCACATCGTTGGCGTGCGCGCAGGCTTTCTTGGCCGCTTCAGGCACCTCGGCGCCTTGGGCTAGGTGGTTGGCGAGCGCGGTGGCGATGAGTCCGTTTAAATCTTGTACGCGGGGGCCGGTGGGCTGCCAAGGCCAAGCGATGGTCTCACCGTCCGGACCCAAGAGCAGGTTGATCAGTTGGCCGGGACGCTGCGCAAAACCGGTGACAAGGACCCAATCGGCACCTAGCGCCAAAATCGCTTGTGGACCGCTCGTGCCGTCAAGGTGGTACAAAACCTCTTCATTGACCCAGCGATCTAGGGCATTGGCTCCCATCACGACAACGGCAGTCTGAGGCAAGAGCAATTCGAGCACGGCGCCCACGCTCGGTTCAGAGTCTTGATCTTCTTCGTCGTTTGCGGTGGGCGTTTGCCCACTTGGCAGGTGCAGCACAAGGCTGGCGTGGCTGTAGTCGGCGGCAACGCCGGCAATGACGCTGGCAACCTCCGGGCTTGGCACGTGCCCGACCTTGATGGCGTGAATTGGCATATCCTCAAGTAGGCTACGGGCTTGTTCGTCAACGGTCTCAGCGTTTGAGGCCTCGACATGAAAGAACCCGGTGGAGTCGGCGATGGCCACACCAGTGAGCACCGACGCCCCATGGCAGCCGTGCCAAGCACAAGTGATGGTGTCAGCGGGGAGGTCTTGTTGTCCCGAGGGATCAAACAGACCAAACAGTAGGGTAACGGAAGGGGTTGTAGAAAGCACTTGACGCGACTTTAGGTAAGATTATGCTTACATTGTAAAAGAACCAACGGAAGAACCATGCGAACTTGGATGTGCTTGATTTGTGGATGGATTTATGACGAGGCAGAAGGTTGCCCTGATGAGGGCATTGCGCCTGGTACGAAATGGGAAGATGTGCCTCCCAATTGGGTCTGTCCCGAGTGTGGGGCACGCAAGGAGGACTTCGAGTTAATGGAAATTTGACCAAATGGATGCCACTGTTGACCTTTCCGGCCACTTTTTGATGGCCATGCCCGGCGGCGTCGAAGGCGAGCTGGCGGGCACGGTCATCTACGTGTGCGAGCATTCTGACCAAGGGGCATTGGGTTTGGTGATCAATCGGCCGATGGATTTGAAGATCGGCCACTTGTTGCAGAAAGTTGACATGGCCTCGGTGGATACGGGTGCCTCGGCAGCCACGACAGCCACGGCATCGGCGGATACGTCTGAATCACCGCATCCGACCGCCTCTGCTGAGCGGCCCGTGTTTTACGGGGGGCCGGTACAGACCGACCGAGGCTTTGTGTTGCACAAACCCGCCGGTAAGTACGCCTCGAGCATCCACTTGGGAGCATCGATGGCGTTGACGACGTCTAGAGATGTCTTGCAAGCGGTCGCAAGCGGCCAAGGGCCCGAACACATGCTGGTCACTCTAGGTTATGCCGGCTGGGGGGCGGGTCAATTGGAGCAAGAGCTCGCACAAAACGCTTGGTTGAGCGTGGCAGCGCACGAAGACATCATATTTGATGAGCCGCCAGAGTCGCGTTATCCGGCGGCCATGCGTCTGCTCGGCGTTGATCCGGCGATGCTAGCGGGGTCGGCTGGACATGCCTGATGAACGAACGCTCTTGGCCTTGGACTACGGCACTTTACGTATCGGTGTGGCGTTTGGCAGCACTTTTTTGCGTCACGCCCGACCGATTGAAATCATTGCCACCCCTGTAAAAGCCAAGCGATTTGCCCGTCTCGAAGAATTACTGGTGCAATGGCAACCCGAGGCCTTGGTTGTGGGGTTGCCACTGACCCAAGAGGGTGGCGAGCAGCTCGCGACCCGCCAGGCGCGTCGGTTCGCTCACCAGTTAGAGGGGAGGTTTGGTTTGCCGGTCACGTTAGTCGATGAGCGTGAGTCTAGTATCGAAGCGCAGGCGTTGCTCCGAAATCAGCCCGACGATGCGGCTGCAGCGGCTATTATTCTGCAACGATACTTCGATGCTTTGCCCGAGGCTGGGCAGACGGGAAATAATATATGACAACAACCCGCGACCCTTCGGCTGATATGCCTTGTGCCGAAACCCTTTACTTAAGGCTCAAAGAAGGGGTGAGCCAGCTCATTGCCGATTTGCCACGACATCAAGTCCACCTGGTGGGTATTTTGTCGGGAGGCGCTTGGTTGGCGGAGCGTTTGCAACGCGATCTCGAGTTACCGAGCCCTGTGGGGACATTGAATATCAGTTTTTACCGCGACGATTTTGATCGAATTGGCCTGCACAACCAAACCGCCCCATCTGAGATCCCTTTTGATGTTGTCAATCAGCATTTGATTGTGGTCGATGACGTCTTGTACACGGGGCGCACCATACGCGCGGCGATGAATGAGTTGTTTGACTATGGGCGCCCAGCAGGCATCCGGTTGGTGGTGCTGATTGATCGAAACGAGCGTCAATTGCCCATCTGTGCCGATTTTGCGGCTTGGGAAAGCCCCTCGCCATCGCTTGGTAACTGGGTGCTTGCCAAATCAGACCAAGGCACTTTCTCTTTACATCTTGAATCAGAGACACCGGATGCGTAACCCTCAGTTAAACAAACATGGTGAACTGACGCATTTAATCAGCACTGAAGGTTTGCCGCGCAGCATTCTTGAACATATTCTGGATACCGCGCAAACCTTTGTGCCGCTCGCGGAGCGCGACGTCAAGAAGGTCCCGCTGCTTAGAGGCAAGAGTGTTTTTAATTTATTTTTTGAGAATTCAACCCGTACCCGCACAACCTTTGAGATTGCGGCCACGCGTCTATCAGCCGACGTATTTAACTTAAATATCAACGTGTCCTCGGCTGCCAAAGGCGAAACACTGTTAGACACCATTGCTAACCTATCAGCCATGCAGGCTGATATTTTTGTGGTGCGCCACGAAGCGAGTGGGGCACCCTATCTCATCGCGCGTCACGTGGCACCTGACGTGCATGTCATCAACGCGGGCGATGGGCGACACGCGCACCCAACGCAGGCCTTACTCGACATGTACACCATTAGACATTTTAAAAAGTCGTTCGCTGATTTGACGGTGGCAATCGTGGGTGATGTGATGCATTCCCGGGTGGCGCGCTCCAATATCCATGCACTAACGACGCTCGGTGTGGCTGAAGTGCGTGTGGTGGGGCCATTGACGTTATTGCCGAGCGGACTGGCTGAGATGGGCGTGCAGACCTGCACCAACATGGCTGAAGGTTTAAAAGACGTGGATGTCATCATCATGCTGCGATTACAGAATGAGCGCATGCGGGGTGCTTTGCTGCCGTCTTCGCATGAGTATTTCAAGCACTTTGGGTTAACCCAAGAAAAGCTAGCCTACGCAAAACCAGATGCGATTGTGATGCACCCAGGTCCGATGAACCGTGGCGTAGAAATTGATTCGGCTGTGGCCGATGGGCCTCAGTCGGTTATTTTGAATCAAGTCACCTTCGGCATCGCCGTTCGGATGGCGGTGATGAGCATTGTGGCGGGGGCTTCAGCGTGAGACTTCATCTAATGAACGCTAGATTGATCGATCCCACGACGGGTATGGATCAAACCACCGACCTATGGATGGCGGGTGGTCGCGTGGCTGCTTTGGGTCAGGCGCCTGATGGCTTTACAGCAGATCGAGTCGTTGATGTCGCGGGCAAAGCCGTCATCCCCGGATTGGTTGATCTGTGCGCGCAGTTGCGTGAACCAGGGTTTGAGTATCGCGCCACCCTTGAATCGGAATTGCGTGCGGCAATGGCCGGTGGCGTGACGAGTTTGGTGTTGCCGCCAAACACCGACCCGCCGCTCGACGAGCCAGGCTTGGTGGAAATGCTCAAGCACCGCGCACGACAACTCGATCAAGTAAACATTTATCCACTAGGCGCGATGACCGTTGGCTTGAATGGTGAAGTCATCACCGAAATGGCGGAGTTAACAGAAGCGGGTTGCGTGGGTTTTGCGCAGGCGGACCGCTCGGTTTTAGACACGCGGGTTTTGTTTAGGGCCATGCAGTATGCCAAGTCCTTTGGGTTTGGGTTGTGGTTGCGGCCCTTAGACCCCTGGTTGTCACGCAATGGCGTCGCAGCAAGTGGCGCCTATGCCTCCCGCTTGGGTTTGACGGGTGTGCCGGCGCAGTCGGAAACCATTGCACTGCATACGTTGTTTGAATTGCAAAGATCGGTGGGCGTTCGCTTGCATATTTGCCGGGTGGCGTCGGCTGCGGGTTTGGCTTTGATTCGTCAGGCCAAGGCCGAGGGACTGCCGGTGACCTGTGACGTGTCAATCAACCACGCGCATTTAACGGATGTTGATATTGGTTATTACGATACCCACTTTCGGCTAGACCCGCCTTTGCGCGGTCAGCGCGACCGCGATGCTTTGCGTGAAGGCTTGGCCGACGGCACGATTGACGCCTTGTGTTCAGACCACACCCCAGTCGATGACGATGGCAAACAAATGCCTTTTTCTGAGTCAGAGGCCGGTGCGACGGGCTTGGAGTTGTTGCTTTCTTTGACGGTCAAATGGGCGCTTGATGACCGGATTCCCTTGGTGCGAGCATTGGAGCGGGTGACCTGCGGACCGGCGCGCGTGTTAAGTGCTTCGGCGCCTGCCATGCCACCGATCGGTTCTCTGGCGGTCGGTTCACCAGCTGACTTTTGTGTGGTGGATTTAGATGCCTACTGGACCGTGTCGCGTGCGCGCTTGCTCAGCCAGAGCCAGCACACGCCGTTTCTGGGGCTAGAGTTGCCCGCACGGGTGTTGGCCACAGGCGTGCGCGGTCGGCTGATCTGGGAATCGCCAGGTTGGGGCTGATTCGGTTTGTGCCACGCGCACTACTGATCGCCTTGTGGGTGATAGGCGGCTTACTCACCATTGGTTTGGTGTTTTGGTGGGTGGGGTTAGGCGGTCGCTTATGGCTCAAACAGCAATGGTCCAAGGTTTTGCTCTGGCTTTGCGGTGTCAAAGTGCAAATTGAGGGGGAACCCCAGCGCCAAGGACCCGTGCTGTGGGTGGTTAACCATGTGTCTTGGTTAGATATCTTTGTATTGAATGTGGTTCGATCAACCACATTTGTGGCCAAGCAGGAGATTCGTCGCTGGCCTTTATTAGGTTGGTTGGCCGCGGGCGCAGACACTATTTTTATTGAACGAGGGTTTCGGCATGCGGTGCAGCGCGTGGGTCATGCGATGCAGGCACGCTTTGAAAAAGGACAAGCCGTTGGATTTTTCCCGGAGGGCACCACCTCCGAGGGTTTTGATGTGCTGTCTTTTTACGGCAATTTATTTGAACCTGCGAGACGCCCTGAGGTCACGATACAGCCGATTGGCCTGCTTTATTTCTACCAAGGTGAGCGCAGCACGATGCCAGCGTTCGTGGGCGAAGAGACGCTCCTACAGAACTTGTGGCGGCTTTTGGGGGCGCACGGGGTCAGCGTGACGTTACAGTTTTTAACGCCATTGGGTATGGCGGGCGAAGATAAACTGCCGCGGGCTCAGCTATCCATACAGGCACACGCGGCTATTCGGGCGGTCGTGACTGCGCATATGCGCAGCAGCTTAGCGGATCAATGAGTGTGTAGTGGATCGATGCTTTGATGGCAGGCGATTTGGACAACTTTTTTGTCATGCAAGCGAACGGCGGTCAAATGGCCGCCCCAGACACAGCCGGTATCCAAGCAAATAACGTCTGAGCGAACGGTGAGCCCGAGGGTTGACCAGTGACCAAACACCACCGTGACATCGGCTGTTGCCCTGTTGGGCACATCAAACCATGGCATGAGTCCATCTTGACGAGGCACTGGTGATGCCTTTAGTGACAGTGCCATGTGGCCCTTGGCATTACACATGCGTAGGCGCGTCAGTGCGTTGACAATCACCCGTAGGCGCTTACCACCGCTGTGGGTATCTTTCCAGTGATCGGGCTCATTGCCAAACATCTTTTGAATGTTTTTTTGCCATTGTTTGCCACGCAGCTGCGTTTGCACTTCGTCGGCAAGTGACAAGGTTTTTTTAACGGTCCATTTTGGTAGAACGCCGGCATGGACAAGCAGGTGTTCATGCTCAAAATGAGCCATTTTCTGATGCCGGAGCCAGTCGATGATTTCGCCCGCATCGGGGGCCGTGAGTATGTGTTGGAAAGTGTCGTTTTTACCTGGTGCCCTGACACCAGCGGCAACCGCCAGCAGATGTAGATCGTGGTTGCCCAGTAACACCACACAACGGTCTTGCATCGCCATCAATTGTCGCAGTGTCTGAAGCGATTGCGGCCCACGGTTAACCAGGTCGCCTGCAATCCAGAACTGAGCTTGCTCGTCTTGGGCGATCTCGGGGTGGTTCAATAATTCATTGAATGATTCACAGCAACCTTGAATATCGCCAATCATCCAAATGTTGGGCTGACTCATGTGGGTGCTTGCTCCAAGCGGGAGGCGTCCTTGGGCTTGGTTTTTGGGCCGCGACGTTGCTCCATGAACATGACAGCTGCGAATGCCGCCCCAAATACCAAGACGTTGGGCAATAAAGCCGTGATGATCGGTGGCCATCGGTAGAGCGTGCCAACGTTCAAAGTCAATTGACTGACCATAAAGAAGGTGGTGCCAATCAAAATACCGATGAACATTTTGGCGCCGACACCGCCGCGACGGGTTTGCATATAGGCAATCGGTGCGGCAATCGTCAACATCACAATCAACGTGAATGGGTAGGCGAGTTTGCGCCACACGGCCACGATCTGGCGATCGGCATCTAGCTGGTTGTTTTGCAAGTAACCGATGTAGTCCCAAAGTGCCACCAAGGACATGCGTTCTGGGGTTGCGATTTTGGCAGCCACACGACCCGGGGTCAGTGAGGTTTTGAGTTCTCGTTGAGGTGCCGTGGCCAGCGTGATGAGTGGCTCGGTTGGGCGGATTTCGTCGGCGAGCGCATCGATGGCGCCTGTAGGGATGAGGGTTTCAGTGACCTCAAACAACACCAAACGGTTTTCCTCAAAGACGCCCCGTGTGGCTTGCGTTTGCCGGGTGAGATTCAGGTTCTCGTCTATTTCGTAGACAGAAAGACCCGCAACTTCGCCCGAGCTCAGCAACTTGCTCACATTAATCACGCGGTAGCCGCCATTGTCGGTGGGTTCTTTGAACCAGTAACCGCTGACAAGGCGTGCGCCTTGTACTTGCCCCCTGAGCATCATGTTGGCTTCGCCGTACTTGATTTCAGCGGCTGGCGTGATGAGCTCCGAAAGAATAATCGCCAGGATCATGACAGGCAAGGCGATCACCCAAAGCATGCTGAGCAGCTTCACGGCACCAACGCCGGAGACCCTTAGGATCACCAGTTCGTTGCGTTGTGCCAAGCCAGCAAGTGCGACGATGGAGCCAATGAGCAAACCAATAGGCAGCAGATCATAAAGGCGGGTGGGTAAGGCCAACGCCTCAAGATAGAAAAGCGCGCTTAAAGGGAAACGATCGTTGACGGCGTCAAGCTGATCCACCAAGGTAAAAAAAGAAAACAGGCCGATGAGCGCAAGCAAAACGACAAAGGTCGATCGATAAATTTCGCGGGCGAGGTAGTTGCGTGCGGTCGACATGGCTACCAGTTTAACGGACAGCCGAGGGCATCTGGGATCGAAGGGTGTCGATCACGGGGGTCACATCGGGGCGTGTGCCATGCCAAATAAAAAAACTTTCAGCCGCTTGTTCAACCAGCATGCCCAAGCCATCGGCGAGTTGGGTGACGCCGTGCGTGGCGGCTTGCTCAAGGAAGGCGGTCGGCAGCGCACCATACATCATGTCGTAGGCACCTGTGTGCGCTTGGTAGAGCCCGGTGGGCAGTCCTAGCGACTGTCCTTGCAAGCTGCTAGCGGTCGCGTTAACAACCAAATCCCAGTGCTGCTCGCTCAATTGTTCGTCGATTGCGCCGGCCGAAAGGCGCTCGGCATGCGCGGGTTGGTGTTTGAGCCAGGCGTGCCGAAGTGCTTGGGCGCGTGCGGCGGTACGGTTGGCCACATGAAGCCGTTTGCAGTCTGCCGCTAACAGGGGCCCAATCACGCCTTTGGCAGCCCCACCCGCGCCGAGCAAGAGCACACGCGCACCTGGCTTCAATAAGTTGAGCCGCTGCAGGTCACGCACCAGACCAATGCCGTCGGTATTGCAGCCGTGTATGCCCGTGGGCGTTTGCCATAGCGTGTTCACTGCGCCAGCCAGGCGAGCACGGTCACTGAGATGGGCTTGGGCCAGCTGCCATGCCTCTTCTTTAAAAGGAACGGTGACATTTAAGCCGTGCCCACCACTTGAAAAAAACTGATCGACGGTGCTTGCAAAGGTGCCCGGTTCGGCGTCAATTCGTTCGTATATCAATGCCATACCCACTTGCTTGGCAAAGGCGGCGTGTATTTGAGGCGAACGGCTATGCGCGACAGGGTGACCAATGACCGCGAAGCGAGGCGTTGAGTGATTCATGGTGGGGAGGTCTCCAGCGCACCCGGGGTGAATGACCAGGTTCGGGTGATAACCAGCTGGTCAATCTGTTGGGCCAGCTGGGGCTCAAATGGCGCAAAGGGTTGGGCGAGCTCAATGATGCGACGTACCGCTTGATTCAGTCGGCTGTCTGCGGCCGGACGATCCAACTCAACGGCGACGACTTGGCCGTTGGAGGCAATCACCACCGTGGCTTGAAGCTTGCCGACGGGTCTTTGGGAGCCGCCGCCGGGGTAGTGTTGGCTGCCGGTTTGTTCGACTTTTACTCGCCAAGCGTCAACATAAGCCGCGAAAGGATTGGCGATGGCTGACGGCGCGTCAAAGTATTTGCGAGGTCGACTGTTGTCTCGCTCAATTTGTTCGCGAATGGCCGCCATTCGCGCGTTGCGCTCAATGGCGCGTTGGTCTGTTTGATCAGGGCCGATGGCCGGCTCACTATCGCTTACCTCGCCTTCGAGTTGATCGGGTAAAACGCCCCAGCGACTTTCTAACTGTTTGAGTAGTTGGGTTTGTTGCGCTTTGAGCCGCTGACGTTGTTGTGTGAGCTCGGCGAGCGACAGATCATCTGACGCCTGGCCAATGCGCGGGACGGGGTTGGTGGCGATCCGTTGCGTCTGTTCGCCACCGCCTTCAAGGTTTTCTTGGGCGATTAATTGGGGAGCCAGTGGCGCTTGCTCGCTTAGCGTGTTGACCAAGACGACTTCTAAATTGGGCATGCTAGGGGGCGGTGCGTTCGGCGCGGTTGGACGCCACACCAAAAAAGCCGCATGCACGCATAATGACATGGCAATACCCCAGCGCAGGTAGTGCTGCCGAGGGGCGGCAAACCATTCAAAACCGACCGTGAACAGATTGGCGTGCGTCATGTCTTTGATAAAACGTCCTTCCTTTGCATTCTAGTCGTTAAGGCTTTCAAAATGACCGACCACGGTCAAGGCCAATTCGTCGAAATCGCTTAGGCTTAACGCGACGCTAGCGCCCCGTTCAAGCTCGGGCAATCCTGCCACGTTCAACACCAAAGGGATATGGCTCAAACGAATCAGGTCATCTCGCACGGCAGTGCCTTGGCAGCTGGTGACTTGTTGTTGTTGCAGCCAGCGCAAGCACCAATATCTCTCCATCTGTCGCTGGTAGTCGGACCAGTTGGCGTATTGCGCTTCAAAGGCGGTGACGATGGCAAACAGATCGGCGTCTTTGGGCTGATACGGTGCCACCAAGGCCGCTGATACACCGTTTTGGGCGATAGCCACCAATTGCCGTTGGTTAATGAGGTCTACGTAACGGCGCAATGGTGATGTACACCAGGCGTAGTGATCAACCCCAATGGCTTCATGTGGTCCGGGATAGGTGCTCATGCGAACACGACCGGCTTGTTGAGTCCTAAAAATACCGGTCACGCTGTGGGTGGCGAGTTGCTCGGCCCAAAGACGGTTGGCCAGGATCATATATTCGGCCACGATCCGGTCTAGAGGGGCGTCGCGTAAGCGTGGTTCGATGCGAACGGGCGTCTCGGGATCAGTGGCTGGGCCATCTAAATAAAAGTTGTAGTCGACCCGCTGATTTGATTCTGGTTTGCCGCGCCGTTCGTCGCGTTTTTTAGACAAGGCCAACGCCAAACGCCAAAGGGGGCGCGCCCATTGTGAATAGGCAAACTCGCTCGTCGGGTCATCGAGGGCGGCGGCTGTGATGTGCTCGTCTAGTTCGTTATGACGCAGATTACTGGTCACCGATAAACGCTCGACGCGTGTTTCATGGTGCCGAATCTCGCCCGTTTCAGGGTGTGCTTGAACATAAAGTGAAAGTGCAGGCACGGCGTTGCCTGCTGTTAATGAGTAATGGTCAATCACCGCATCGGGCTGCATGGGAATCTTTTCCCCGGGGGTATAGACGGTTGACATGCGCGCCCTCGCCCATTGGTCAAGGTCGCTGTCACGGGTGACGCCCAAGGCCGGTGCAGCCACGTGAACGCCCACGCATAGCCAGCCGTCCTCTAGTTCGGTCACAGAGAGGGCGTCATCGATTTCTGTGGTGCTGATGTCATCAACGGAATAAGCCGTGACATCGGCCAAAGGCAGGTCGTAGTGCTCGACCAAGACGCTGACAGGTGGGAAGTCTGTCCCTTTGGGGAAATGGGTTTGAAGGAACCTGGCCCTATGCAGCGCCAGCTCATGGGGCCAGGCCCCGCAGCGTAACAATAGCTGCTCAGGTGTTTCCTTGGACTGTTCGCAGGCTTGCATCAGTGCCTTGTAGGTGGCGCTGTTTTTGTCGGGACGGGTGATTAATAGCGTGGCGCTAGTGGCAAATTCTTCGGGTAGTTGACCTTCAATCAACGTTTGCGCCCAATTAGCCTGGATGGCCAAGGCTTTTTGTTTTTTCTCCTGGGCGGCAAGTGCTGCCTGCAGAATTTCCGCTGATGCGGGGCGGTATTTACCTTTCCCACGCCGATGGAAGTAAATCGGTGAGTCGTGTAGGCGCCAGAGCAAGGTCGCGAGTTCAAGCGCCGTCGCCTCGTGGCCGAAGTAGTCTTTGGCCAAGGTTTGCACGTCAAATTCCTCCTGAGGCGCAACTTCCCACAAAAACTCGGGTTCGATATCCTTGGCCAGTTGTGGCGCTTGCTCAAGCAGGATCTCGGGCTCGGGCGTTGTGAATGTGAACACGCAATTATTTTGTTTTATTTTGCTGCGCTTACCCGATGCCGATTCGATTTGTAAGCTCGTATCGGTTTCGGTTTTAATCAGCGCGGCTTTGAAGGTGCCACTTTCTTCGTACAGAACAAACATAAATTCAACCTGTGATGGGACGTTGTGGCATACCGGCGAATGCGAGCACGGCGGCCAGGTGAGTCGTGAAATCTGACAGACCGTGGTCGCTGCCTTGAACAATGATCTGGTTGGCATCAACAAAAAAATCACGCATTTCGCGCCAATCCAAGACTTCATCGCCAGTCGCGGCAATTAGAAGATAGCGTTTGGGGTCGGTGATGTGTGGACACGCCATGGCCTGCAATTGATCGACATAAGCCGGTAAAAAATGAAATGGTTTATCGCTGTGAAACTCAACATGGGTGCCGACCTGGCTGGCTAAGTCACGCGGCGCATGGACAGCGGGATTTAGCAGCACTGCGCGGCAATGCAAGGCTTGGGCAAGCGCCGTTGCATAGAATCCGCCGAGTGATGAGCCAACGATCGTGAGCGCTTCAATGGGTTGTTGCAAACGATCGGCTAGCGCTTGCGCCTGCCCGAGGGCTAGATCGTAGGCCTCGGTCGGACTGGCAGGCAGCTGGGGGCAGACCCAATGCTCGTGTAGCCCTAAGTCTCTCAGCGTTTGGGCCATCAGCTGGGCTTTATAGGACTGGGGGGAGGAACGAAACCCATGTAGATAAAGCATCATGGTTGGTTTTGCTCAAGGGCGGTGAGGAGTTGCTCGTGGATGCCACCAAAACTGCCGTTACTCATGATGACGATGTGATCGCCAGGCTTGGCCGTGTGGCGAATGGCTTGCACCAGTGGGGCGATCGCGCGGTGCACGGCAACCGCTTTACCGGCCGTTTGCAAAGGGGCCAGTATCGCTTGGGCGTCCCAACCCAGTGAATGCTCGCCTTCTTGAGGTGAGTAGCAGAAAATATGGTCGGCGTCGGCAAGCGCCTCAGGTAAGCGGGTTGCCATGTCACCGCGTTTCATGGTGTTTGAACGCGGCTCTAGCACCGCTAGCAAACGTGCGTTTGGTACTTTCGCGCGCAGACCCTGTAAGGTGGTTTTAATGGCTGTTGGGTGATGGGCGAAGTCGTCATAGACTGTGATGTCGTCGATGACGCCGCGCACTTGCATGCGGCGCTTGACGCCGTCAAACTGATTTAACGCGTCTAAGCCAGCCTCGGGCGAGATACCCACTTCTTCGGCTGCGGCCAAGGCCGCTAGCGCGTTGTTGGTGTTGTGTTGACCGCTCAGAGACCACGTCAACGCGCCGATATTTTTCGTGCCGCGCCAAAGGGTCGGCTGATGATCGCCTTGGTAGTGCCAACCCGAGACTTGCCCGAGGCGTTCAATCGGGGTCCAGCAACCGCGAGCGATCACCCGTTCTAGCGCTTGGTCTTGGTCAGGCATGATGATCTTGCCTGCAGACGGGACGGTACGCACTAAGTGGTGAAACTGTGTTTCGATTGCTGCTAAGTCAGCAAAGATATCGGCATGATCGTATTCCAGGTTATTGAGAATGGCGGTGCGAGCCCGGTAATGCACGAACTTAGATCTCTTATCAAAAAACGCGGTGTCATATTCGTCGGCTTCGATGACAAAGTGTTGTCTATTTGGGTCATACCTGGCTGACACGCCGAGACCGGGGGCGACGCCACCAATTAGAAAGTTGGGCGATTGCCCTGCCACTTGAAGGATCCATGCCAGCATGGCGCTAGTGGTGGTTTTGCCGTGGGTGCCCGCAACGGCCAGTACGTGTTGATCTTTGAGGATCATTTGTCCGAGCCACTGAGGGCCCGACACAAAAGCTGCGTTGTTGTTCAGGATGGCTTCCATGAGAGGGTTGCCCCGGCTAATCACATTGCCGACCACGAATAAGTCTGGTTTTAGGGCGAGTTGATCGGCGTCAAATCCCTCGATTAATTCGATGCCTTGATCTTGTAGTTGCGTGCTCATGGGTGGATAGACACCTTGGTCGCATCCCGTCACGCGGTGGCCTGCTGCGCGAGCGATTAGTGCGAGACCACCCATAAAGGTGCCGCAGATACCCATCAGATGCAGGTGCATAAATTCCCGTTCCTATGAAGGTGCTCGTGGATGGCGCAGGTCACGGGTTCACGCGTTACCCACGCGTGACCCTGATGCTAGTTAATTACCCATTGTAGAGTGAGTCAAACACCACTGTCCTGTGGGAAACGCTATGATGAGGCCATGAAGAGAAGAACCTTAATCATTGGTGGGGCAGGGCTAGCCGCGATGGCTGGGGTTGGGTATTTTGGATGGCAGCAAAGTGCGCGCCGCGCGCCTCAGGCCAATCGCGCGATTCGCGAGCCCAAAGTGGTCAAGTCGGACATCGATGCTTTCTTTCAAGCCTCTTTGCCAGATGAGCAAGGGGTGACGCAATCGATGTCGCAATGGCGAGGCCAGCCTTTGGTGATTAATTTCTGGGCGACTTGGTGTCCACCTTGCGTCAAGGAAATGCCGGATTTAGATCACTTGGCGCAGAAGCACCCCGAGGCCAAGTTTATTGGCATCGCTGTTGATACGGCAGCCAACGTGACTGAGTTTCTTAAGAAGATCCCTGTTGGCTTCCCCATTTTTGTCGCGGGTCACGGCGGCATACGCATGGTCCGCGAGCTTGGCAATCCCGCAGGCGGCTTGCCTTTCACTGTTTTGGTGCGGGCGCAGGGCGACGTGGGTCCTCTCATTCTGGGTCCGGTAAATCCAGAGGCATTGGATCTACAGATCACCAAACTGGTGTCTGGTTCAGCGGTGTAACTGTATATATCGCAACAAATTGGCGGAAGATAGCGGCATTAGCCACTTCACATGGTCCTGCGATGCGCTATGATGATCCAAATTATCACACCCAAACCGAATCGCCATGACACATCAAATCTTGGTTCTACACGGTCCTAACCTGAATTTACTGGGCCAACGCGAACCTGAAATCTATGGACATCAGTCTTTGACAGATGTTGACGCTGAATTGATGACATTGGCGCAAGCGGCAGGTGTTGTTTTGCAGACGTTTCAGAGCAACTCGGAAGGTGCCTTTGTGGATCGGATCCAACAAGCCCGCACAGATGGTACGACTTATTTATTGGTTAATGCGGGTGCCTATACGCATACCAGCGTGGCGATCCGCGATGCATTAGCGGGCGTTGCTCTGCCGTTTGTGGAAGTGCATTTGTCTAACGTTTATCGGCGCGAATCGTTTCGCCATCACTCTTACCTTAGTGATCTAGCAACCGGTGTGGTTGCTGGCTTGGGGGTAGAGAGTTACCGCGCAGCATTGGCGTTCGCTTTGAAACAACCGGTGGTGAGATAGAAGGCGTGAAGATGGCTTTAAGGCCTGATTTACGGCCTGCTTCACAGATTATTTTTTAACTGGTTTAACCCACTGACCCTTTGGGAATTATTTATTATGGATTTGCGTAAGCTCAAAACACTGATCGATCTGGTTGCTGAGTCGGATATTGCTGAGCTCGAGATCACCGAAGGCGAGGACAAAGTGAAGATTGTTAAGTCATCGCCCCCGGTTGCATACGCTCATGCGCCTGCGCCCGTTGCGCTGGCCTCGCCTGCGGCAGTGGCCAGCGCGGCCGCAGCAGAACAACTCGCACAAAACGAAGCATCGGCAGCCGCGTTCGAGGCTGATGCGGTGAAGGCACCCATGGTGGGTACGTTCTACCGCTCGCCAAGCCCCGGGGCTGCGGTTTTTGTGGAAGTGGGACAGACCGTTCAGCAGGGGCAACCCCTGTGCATAATTGAGGCAATGAAGCTACTCAATGAAATTGAGGCAGATAAGTCTGGCGTGGTGAAAGAGATTCTCGTCGAGAATGGCGAGCCGGTCGAGTACGGACAGCCTTTGTTTGTGATTGCCTGATTATGTTTTCAAAGATTTTGATCGCCAACCGGGGTGAAATCGCCCTGCGAATTCAGCGAGCGTGCCGCGAGCTGGGTGTTAAAACCGTGGTGGTTCATTCAGAAGCCGACCGCGATGCCAAATATGTCCGTTTGGCGGATGAGTCGGTGTGTATCGGTCCAGCGCCGTCAAAGGACAGCTACCTCAGTATGCCGGCGATTATTTCGGCCGCTGAAGTGACTGATGCCGAGGCGATTCATCCGGGCTATGGTTTTTTGTCGGAGAACGCCGATTTTGCTGAGCGTGTGGAGAAGAGTGGGTTTGTGTTTATTGGACCGCGCTCCGAATCGATTCGCCTGATGGGTGATAAGGTCAGCGCAAAACAAGCCATGATTGCTGCCGGCGTGCCGGTTGTGCCAGGCTCCGAAGGTGCCTTGCCTGATGACCCTGAGGTGATTGTGGAGACCGCCCGTAAAGTCGGTTATCCCGTGATCATTAAAGCGGCTGGCGGGGGCGGTGGACGCGGCATGCGAGTGGTGCATACCGAGGCGGCGTTGCTCAACGCGGTGACAATGACCAAGACCGAAGCGGGCGCGGCCTTTAACAACCCGGAAGTCTACATGGAGAAGTTTTTAGAAAACCCGCGCCATGTGGAAATACAAATTCTGGCGGATGGCGGCAAGCAAGCGGTTTGGCTAGGAGAGCGCGATTGCTCGATGCAGCGCCGTCATCAGAAGGTGATTGAAGAGGCACCTGCACCGGGTATTCCTCGTCGCTCAATTGAGAAAATTGGTGAGCGTTGCGCCGAGGCATGTCGCAAGATTGGCTATCGTGGTGCCGGCACCTTCGAGTTTTTATTCGAAAACGATGAATTCTATTTCATCGAGATGAACACCCGCATTCAAGTGGAACACCCTGTGACCGAATTTATTACAGGGATTGATTTGGTTCAGCAGCAGATTCGTATTGCGGCGGGTGAGCCCTTTACGCTGAAGCAGCGTGACATCAGGTTTGAAGGGCACGCGCTGGAATGCCGGATTAACGCGGAAGACCCCTTTACCTTTGTACCTAGCCCAGGACGAATCACGAATTGGCATATGCCTGGTGGCCCCGGTGTTCGAATTGATTCGCATGCATTCAATGGTTATTTCGTGCCTTCTCATTACGATTCAATGATTGCCAAGGTCATCACTTACGGCGACACACGAGAGCAGGCCGTGGCTCGGATGCGTATTGCCTTGTCTGAAATGGTCGTGGAGGGCATCAACACCAACATCGCGTTACACCGTGAGTTGATGGTCGATGCCCGCTTTGTAGAGGGCGGCACGAGCATCCACTATCTCGAGCAAAAGCTGGCTGAACGCCACTAGATGTTTAGAAGTTGTTTAGGGGTGGTTTTGGGATGCTTGTGACTGGGTTGGGAGATGAGAGACATGCGTGAGCTGATTTTCTATTGTCAGGGCGAGCAAGCCGACCTAGCGACCGACGCATTGATGCAGGCCGGTGCCTTGAGCGCGTCGGTTGAAGACGCCGATCTAGATACGCCCGAAGAACAACCCATTTACGGCGAGCCGGGCAGCGACGCGGCCTCACATGCTTGGCAAGCCAGTCGCGTGTTGGCGTTGTTAGCAGATGGGGTTGATCCGAGCCAAGTGATGCAACAGGCGCAGCAGTTGGTGGCTTTTACGCTTGACGCCGATTGGCAAACTCGAGAGGTGCCTGATCAAGACTGGGTCAGGTTGACACAGTCTCAGTTTGGACCGATTGCGGTTGGCAATCGATTGCTGATTGTGCCGAGTTGGCATCATGCTGAAAAGACAGCGGCAGAGACAGAGACAGATCGGGTGACTTTGTCATTGGATCCCGGTTTGGCATTTGGCACGGGTAGTCATCCCACAACACATTTATGCTTGCAATGGTTAGCCAGTGAAATGCCCCAAGACGCCCAATTGCTGGACTATGGTTGCGGCTCGGGGATTTTGGCGATCGCGGCGCGACTGTTCGGGGCGGGTCAGACATGGGCGGTTGATATTGACGAGCAGGCCGTTGAGTCGACTCAATACAACGCGACCGTGAACGCAGTCACGTTGTCTGCGGCCTTACCGGATGGCTTACCCGACGGGCAGTTTGACGTGGTGGTGGCCAATATCTTGTCGAATCCATTGAAAGTATTGGCACCGATGTTAAGCAAACGGGTCAAACCCGGTGGCTCGTTGGTGCTGTCTGGCGTATTGGAGAGACAGGCCGAGGAGGTGGCGGCCTTTTACGCGCCCTGGGTAAATCTAACTATTTGGCAGTCGCTTGACGGCTGGGTGTGTTTGGCAGGGCAGCTTGAGACGGAGCCGACCCCGTGAGTTTGGTGACTCGTTGCCCCAAATGTGACAGCGGGTTCGCGGTCACGGCAGATCTATTGAAGCAACATGACGGCTTGGTGCGCTGTGGCCAATGTTCACATGTTTTTGATGGCTTTGCTTGTCTGCAAAATAACTTACCGACTCTAACCGAAAGGGCGGGCGATGATCAGGTGGATCCATCACCTACCACTTCACCCACCACTTCACCGGTGCCAGAAGAAGAATCGCCACCTAGGCAGCCGCAAGTGTTTCGCTCGCGGGCAGTGGCTGAGCAGCGGCTCAATGAACCCACACTACAGCCCTCACTAGAGCCCTCACTCGCGCCTAGAGGTACGGCCACGGGAACGGCCACGCCTGCTCCAATCCCCGCAACGACAACACTAAGGCCAACCCCAACCCCAACTTCAGCTCGACCTGAGCCGGGCTTCAGAAGACCTTCGAGCCCTAGCGAACCCGTGCCTGCTGCTACTGTTTTACGTGAACCCAGCCTGGGGTCCCAGGCGTCCGTGCCTCGGCCGGGGGTGACGGTTTTTGGAGAAACGCGGTTGCGCGGTGGGGATCCGTCGGCATCAGGTCGTACAGTGCCAGACTTCATGGTGCAAGACGAGCCTCAAGCATCGACCCCGGTTTTGCTATGGCTTGGTGGCTTGATTGTTTTGTTGGTGATATTGGTTGGGCAGTTGGTTTTTATTTACCGTGACGATTTGGCCAGCAGTGTGCCGGCCTTGCGCCCCGCGTTGGAGCAGGTTTGTGGTCCGTTAAATTGTGAGGTGGGTTACACCAAACGGATCGAAAGAATTTTTGTGGTGGGGTCGTCTTTGCAATTGGCACCCGCTCAACCACCGATAGCAGCTTCGAATGCAGATTCGAACGCGGTCACTGAATACAATTATCTGCTTCGGTTGACGCTACAGAATCGGTATAGCCAGGCTCAACCTTGGCCCAATTTGATGGTTGCCCTATCCGACCCGTCTGGTACGGTGGTCATTCGTAAGGCAGTGGCACCTAGCGAGTACTTGCCTGCTTCATTGTTAGAAGAGCCCTTTGGCGCTCAGCAAGAGGTTAGCTTAGAGGTGCGGCTACGGGTTGATGGTTCACCCGTTAGCGGTTTCGAAATCGATAAATTTTTTCCATAGGGCCGGTTAACCGGGTAAACAACATGTCTTCTCAAGTTTTGATTTGTGGGTCAGTGGCGTTTGACACCATCGCTGTGTTTGATGGTCGTTTTAAAGACCACATCTTGCCGGATCGTATCCACGCGCTTAGTGTGTCGTTTTTGGTACCGAGCATGCGCAAAGAATTTGGGGGTTGTGCCGGCAACATCGCTTACAACTTGAAACTACTCGGTGGCCAGCCGCTGCCAGTGGCGACGGTCGGACAAGATGCGAGCGACTATCTGGAGCGGTTTGAGCGCCTGGATATTCCCACGCAGTTCATCAAAGTGTTGCCGGATATGTTTACCGCGCAGTGTTTTATCACCACCGATCTTGACGATAATCAAATCAGTGCCTTTCATCCTGGGGCAATGGAGCATTCAGCCTACAACGACCCCACGGCGCAAACCGCTGCTTGGGCCATTGTGGCGCCCGATTCTAAAGCGGGCATGTTGGCGCATGTTGATCGATTATCCGCGGCGGGCATACCCTTTATTTTTGACTTGGGGCAGGCCATGCCCTTATTCGACGGCGCCGAACTATTAACGATTATTGCCAAGGCAAATGCACTGGCATTGAACGATTATGAGGCAAGTGTTGTCCAAGATAGGACAGGTCGTTCACCAGCCTCGCTAGCGGAAGATTTAGAGGCGGTGGTGGTGACACGTGGTGCTGAAGGTGCGACGCTTTATTTGAAAGGTCAAACCATTGCTATTGACCCCGTCACTGCCACGGCGGTGACGGACCCGACCGGTTGTGGCGATGCCCATCGGGCGGGTCTGTTACATGGGTTGACACACGGTTGGTCGTGGGAGAAGGCCTGCATGTTGGGTAATGTTATGGGTGCCCTCAAAATTGCTTCACGTGGTCCACAGAACCATTCGCCATCCTTGGCTGAAATTAGCAAGTTAATGCAGAGTACTTACGGTATTGGGCTTTAATCGAACATATGTTTTTCTTAGGGAGTAAGTCTAATGAATGATCAATCATTTCGTATTGGTTCGTCCCTGGCCCGCCTTGGCCTGACGGTTGGTTTGCTGGCGGCGCTCGGTTTGACCGTGGCAGGCTGCACTACACCGAGTGCCTCTGCTGGCGTTTACACCTATGACCAAGCCCAGCGCGAACAAATTGTCCGCGATGGCACCGTGACCAAAGTTCGCCCCATTGTCATACAAAAAGACAGGAGCTCTGGTGCTGGCATGGTGGCGGGTGGTGCGCTCGGTGGTGTGGCCGGTAGCGCGGTGGGTGGTGGAACAGGGCGAGATCTCGCTATCGTTGGTGGTGCCATTCTTGGTGCCTTGGTCGGTGAAAAAGTCGAGCAAGAGGCCGGCAAGACGAATGGTTTAGAGATCACCGTTCGTATGGACAATGGCGAGACGCGTGTGATTGCCCAAGCAGACGATGTACCGATTTCAGCTGGCCAACGGGTGCAAGTGATCAGTGGCACTGGTGTGACACGTGTCGCGCCGATGTAAGACAGTGATTGGGTAATGTGGTTTTAGCGGTAATGACGGTAGTGACGGTACTGACGGTAGTGACTATAACGACGGCATTCATCCAGAACCACAAAAAGAAACAGCCTGCCGCCTTCATTGAGGGTGCAGGCTGTTTCTTTTTGTGAGTTATCTTCGGGGTTGACTGCGGTGATAACCGACGAATTTCAGATACCGAACAGTGTGAAGTTGATTCGACTTAGCATCATCATCGCAATCTGAGCCAGTATCAAAAGCACGAGTGGCGAAAAATCAAAACCACTGAAGTTAGGCAAGATACGTCGGATGGGTTCCAAGAGCGGCTCAGTGAGCGTACGCAAAACCGGCATGATCGGTGCCAATGGATTAACCCAGGACAGCACGGCCTGTATCAACGTGAGCCAGATAATGAGATTTAAGGCCCAGCGTCCTAAAGTAACCAAAGCCGCCATCAGCACCGGCCCAAGGAGCTCAACTGGTGGGATCGATCGCATGGAGACCATCCACAAAAAAACCAGGTAGAACAAGGCGATCAGATAGGCACCCAAGAGTGTCGGGTAGTCAATCGATTTGCCAGTGGGCACCAACGTTCTGATGGGTTTAGACAACCATTCGGTTGCTCTAAAAATTAGTTGTGCAAAAGGGTTGAATGGATGAAACCGCACGGCGTGCAGCCAACATCTTGCTAGGAAAGCTGCACCAAGAATGGTGAAGCTTATTTCAATCAGGAATCGCAGTATATCGCCAGACATTGGGATTAAATCGCCATTAAAAGTCAACTAACGCGCTTATTGTCGCATGACTGATCGACAGATTCGTCCAACAACCTCAGAAATAAAGAACCGCCCAGATCCATCAAGATCTGGGCGGTGATCTACAGACAAATTATCCCTCACTGACTCAGGGACGACCGCCTGTTGGGAACGGCCATGACGCAGCAGGATTCAAAGCTGTTTTTGCACCGGGTGCGGCAGCTGTTGAAGGTCTTGCTGTGACGGCTTTTCTTACTACGGCTTTCTTAGCGGCCGGTTTTTTTGCTGTTTTTTTTACTGCCTTTTTTGCAGGTGCCTTTTTAGCAGGTGCTTTTTTAGCAACAGCTTTCTTAGCAGGTGCTTTTTTAGCAGCAGCTTTCTTGACAACTTTCTTGGCGGCTTTCTTGGCAGGTGCTTTCTTAGCAGCTACTTTCTTAACCACTTTCTTGACTGCTTTCTTAGCAGGTGCTTTTTTAGCGGCAACTTTCTTGACCACTTTTTTCACGGCTTTTTTAGCAGGTGCTTTTTTAGCAGCGACTTTCTTAACCGCTTTCTTTACTGCTTTTTTGACGGCGGTCTTTTTGGCAGCCACTTTCTTGACGGCTTTCTTTACGACCTTTTTCACGGCTTTTTTAACAGGCGCTTTCTTAACAGCAACCTTCTTCACCGGTGCCTTCTTAGCGACGACTTTCTTAGCCGCTTTTTTGGCTGGCGCCTTCTTTGCTACTTTTTTGGCTGTTGCCATGGTCTAACTCCTTTAGTTCAGGGACCCAAAACAAGGAACGCGCGCCTGGAAGACTGCCCTAAGGGGTCGACCACCAGGCTCGCGCTATCCACCACCCAAATCTGTATCTAATACCGATAACCACGATTTAGGTTGCGAATGCTTAACGACCACCCCACGTATGATTTTTCTATCTATTCGTGGGGTGGTCACATCAGTAGCGAGTTGTTTGCTCGCCACTGTTATTGCTTGCGTTTCGAGTTTCTGACCTAGGCGTTTATCACCAGTTCAAGGCACCGCCAGTCTGATACTCAATCACGCGCGTTTCGAAGAAATTACGCTCTTTCTTTAAATCAATCATTTCAGCCATCCAAGGGAAGGGGTTCTCCTCTTGTTCGAACAGTGGCTCTAGGCCAATTTGTTGGCAACGGCGATTAGCGATAAATCGCAAATAAGCCTTGAACATGGTGGCGTTTAGACCGAGCACGCCGCGTGGCATGGTGTCTTCTGCGTAAGCATATTCAAGATCAACCGCCTTTTGGAACAATTCACGGATTTCTTCACGAAACGCTGGTGTCCACAGATGAGGGTTCTCTAACTTAATGGTATTGATCAAATCAATACCGAAATTGCAGTGCATCGATTCATCGCGCAGGATGTACATATATTGCTCAGCCGCGCCGGTCATTTTGTTTTGCCGCCCGAGTGCCAAGATTTGCGTAAAGCCCACGTAGAAAAACAGGCCTTCCATCAGGCAGGCAAACACAATCAATGAACGCAGAAGTGTTTGGTCAGCCTCGGTCGTGCCTGTCTTGAAGTGAGGATCAGCGATGATGTCAATAAATGGAATCAGAAATTCATCTTTTGCGCGAATAGAAGGCACTTCGTTATAAGCGTTGAAGATTTCTGCTTCATCAAGATCCAAGCTTTCCACGATGTATTGATAGGCGTGTGTGTGGATGGCTTCTTCAAATGCTTGGCGCAACAAAAATTGGCGGCATTCTGGCGCGGTGATGTGGCGATAGGTACCCAAGACAATGTTGTTGGCTGCCAAGGAATCTGCCGTGACAAAGAAACCGAGGTTGCGTTTTACCAAGCGGCGCTCGTCGTCGGTCAAACCATTGGGGTCCTTCCACAGGGCGATGTCACGCGACATGTTCACCTCTTGTGGCATCCAGTGGTTGGCACATGTGGCGAGGTACTTTTCCCAAGCCCACTTGTATTTAAACGGCACCAATTGATTGACGTCGGTTTTGGCATTGATGATGCGCTTGTCGGATACGTTCACCCGTTGTTGCTTGACTTCCTCAACGGCCGGTGCAGACGCTTGCTCGGCGTCTGGCTTGGCAATGGGATGGTCACTGAAAATGCCAGTGGCCGGTCGCATGGTCGAGTTAGTAGGTGAAGTGCTAGGTGCCGCATCACCGATTGGGGCGGTTAGCGGTTGTGCAGTGGTGACTTCGTCATTCCAGTTCAACATTTGTTTCAATCCTTTCGTCGGGTTATTGGCAAGCTTCGCACTCTTCAAAACCAGGATCACCCGGTCTCATGGTGCAAGCCGCACCAACGATTTCAGCTTCCGGCAAGGCCGGGCTCGTTGTGATGCTTGATCCTGCAGCGACGCCTTCATTGCCACTCGTCATGCTAACGGCGTTCAACTCGCCGCCTTGACCCGTGGATTTTTCAGCGCTAGTGGCGCCTAACGTGCGCAGGTAGTAGGTTGTTTTTAAGCCGCGCAACCAAGCCAGCTTGTAAGTGTCATCGAGTTTTTTACCCGAAGCGCCAGCGATATAGATATTGAGTGATTGCGCCTGGTCGATCCACTTTTGGCGGCGTGAAGCACATTCCACGATCCAGCTTGAGTCAACCTCAAATGCTGTCGCATAAAGTGTGCGTAGATCAGAAGGTACCCGATCAATACGGGAAAGGCTGCCGTCGAAGTACTTAAGGTCAGCGACCATGACTTCATCCCACAGGCCCAGCTTCTTGAGATCTCTCACCAGGTTTTGATTAACCACGGTGAACTCGCCGGATAGGTTTGATTTAACGTACAAGTTTTGATAAGTAGGTTCGATGCATGCAGACACACCGATGATATTTGAAATTGTTGCGGTTGGGGCGATTGCAACGCAATTTGAGTTACGCATACCGTGTTGTTTGATGCGTGCACGCAACGAATCCCAATTTAAGGCACTTGATTCATCTACTTCAAGATAACCACCACGATGTTCACGCAACAACGCAACCGAGTCTTGCGGCAGTATGCCCTGCGACCACAACGATCCTTGGTACGAATCGTATTGACCGCGTTCGGCTGCTAAATCACTTGAAGCAGCGTAGGCGTAATAGCAAACTGATTCCATGGATCGATCAGAAAACTCAATCGCTTCATTAGACGCGTAGGGGATACGCATCCGGTGCAAACAATCTTGAAAGCCCATGATGCCCAGTCCAACAGGGCGGTGGCGCAGGTTAGAGTTGCGAGCTTTATCAACCGCGTAATAGTTGATGTCGATCACGTTGTCCAACATCCGCATGGCCGTGTTGATGGTTTTTTCTAGCTTGGCTTGATCAAGGATCAAGCTGCCATCGGGTTGCTCTGTTAAGTGAGCAACCAAGTTAACCGAGCCCAGATTGCAAACCGCAATTTCTGTATCGCTGGTGTTGAGCGTGATTTCCGTGCAAAGGTTTGAGCTGTGCACCATTCCCGCGTGCTGCTGGGGTGAACGGATGTTGCAAGGGTCTTTGAAGGTGATCCAAGGGTGACCGGTTTCAAACAACATCGACAACATCCGACGCCACATCGTCAGTGCTGGCATTTTCTTAAACAGAGGCAAGTCACCACGGGCTGCTTTTTGCTCGTAGCCCACATAAGCCTCTTCAAAGGCTTGGCCCACTTTGTCGTGAAGGTCGGGGCAGTCGGATGGCGAGAACAGCGTCCAGTCACCACCTTCCATGACACGCTTCATGAACAAGTCTGGAATCCAGTTGGCTGTGTTCATGTCGTGTGTGCGGCGGCGTTCGTCGCCGGTGTTTTTGCGCAACTCTAAAAACTCTTCCATGTCGAGGTGCCAAGTCTCAAGGTAGCAACATACCGCGCCTTTGCGCTTACCACCTTGGTTGACTGCGACCGCGGTATCGTTGACCACTTTCAAGAAAGGCACGACGCCTTGGCTTTCGCCGTTGGTGCCTTTGATGTGGCTGCGCATCGCACGCACAGGAGTCCAGTCGTTACCCAACCCACCGGCGTATTTGGCTAATAGCGCGTTCTCTTTGATGGCCTCATAGATGCCATTAAGATCATCGTCAACCGTGCTGAGGTAGCAAGACGATAACTGTGAGTGCATGGTGCCTGAGTTAAACAGCGTGGGTGTCGAGCTCATGAAATCAAACGATGACAGGATTTGATAAAACTCGATGGCCCGCTCTTCGCGATTGATCTCTCTGAGAGCCAGGCCCATGGCCACACGCATAAAGAAGACTTGCGGCAATTCAATGCGCTGACCTTTCAAGTGCAGGAAGTAGCGGTCATAAAGCGTTTGCAAGCCGAGATAGTCAAATTGCAAGTCCTGTTTGGCATCAAGTGCCGCACCGAGCTGCTTCAAATCAAAGCGACCCAACTCGGGTGCCAACAAACCGCCTTCAACCCCTTTTTTAATAAACTTTGGGAAGTAGGTCGCGTATTCGGTGAGCATTTCGTCTTGCGAGACTTCACGACCCAGCACTTCTGTGCGAATCGAGTGCATGAGCAAGCGGGCGGTTGCTTTGCTATATGCCGGGTCTTTCTCAACCTGTACGCGAGCCGCCAAGATCGCTGATTTGTATACCTCTTCGATCGGCACACCGTCGTAGAGGTTCTTGAGGGTCTCTTTAAGAATGAGATCGTTATCAACGAACTCCTCGAGCCCGACGCCAGCTGCCGCAATCGTTGCCTTGAGTTTGGCGAGGTCTAGGGGCTTGGAGAGGCCGTTTTCTTTGATGGTGATGGTGGACTCGCTCGCTGGTGCGGCGGGCGCCTTGGACTGCGCGCGTTCTTGCGAGCGGCGTTCGCGATAAAGCACGTAGGCGCGAGCCACGTCGTGCTCGCCCGAGCGCATGAGGGCTAATTCCACGGCGTCTTGCACATCCTCAATATGAAAAGTGCCACCGTTGGGTCGTCCGCGCAACAGCGCGCCGACGACTTGGTTCGTTAGCTGTTCAACGAGCTCGCGCACGCGGGCTGAGGCGGCGCCTTGTCCGCCGTTGACCGCAAGGAAAGCTTTGGTTAAGGCAATGCCGATCTTGCTGGGTTCAAACCCGACCACGGCGCCATTGCGACGGATCAGGCTGTAGTTAGCCCATTGGCTAGGGGGTGTTTGGCGGTCATTGACCTGCCCGACAGGCCGTTTATCAACGGCAGACGTGGTGGGGGTTCCAACTTGCATGGAGGCTCCTGCTAGAGACACGAAACCAAACAGGTTTCATGAAGAATTCGAAAAAAGTTCGCTAATAAACACTAGATGTAGTGTCTGCTGGCGAATGATTGACTAATTCTAGTGTCTCATGTCCTTCACCGCAAGGTTTTGCTGGATTCTTTTTCTTAAAACGTAATCGGGTAAATACTGATACCAAATCACCAATTTTCTAGTAAGCCCGCAGTCTATGCAGTACCGTCTCGCGACCAAGGATTTCGAGTACCGCATCGATGGCCGGCGTTTGTGTGGTTCCCGCCACAATGAGTCGTAAAGGGATGGCGAGCTGTGGCATTTTCATGTGGTGATCGGCCAGTATGGTTTTGATTAGTGCGCCAATGGCTGCTCGGTTCCACTCGATCTCGGTCGCCGCCTCGGTGAAGTCGGCAACCGCCGCCCGGGCTTCTGGGGTCAGGTGTTTATCAATTAGCTCGGCTTCGGGCGTCGGCGGGGCACCGCAAAACAAAAGGCTGGCTTGTGCCAACTCGACCAAGGTCTCGCAGCGGTCCTTCAAAAGCCCCAAAGCCATTGGTAGGTCAACGAGGCTGGGGTCACCACCGAGCGCGATCAGCCGGGGGGTTATTTTGTCGGCAAGCCATAGGTTGTCAGCCGCCTTTATATAGTGCGCGTTAACCCAATTCAGTTTCTTTGGATCCCATTGCGCGGCAGATTTAGAGAGATTATCGGCGTCAAACCAAGCGGTCAGCTGTTCACGCGAGAAGATTTCGTCGTCACCATGGCTCCAACCCAGGCGAGCCAGGTAATTAATCATGGCGTCAGCGAGATAGCCTTGTTCCTCGTAGCTCATGACACTGACTGCACCATGTCTTTTGGAGAGCTTTTCGCCATCCGGGCCTAGGATCATGGGCAAATGTCCGTAGATTGGAATGGGTGCGCCTAGGGCAAGAAGGATATTGATCTGTCTGGGCGTGTTGTTGACATGATCATCGCCGCGCAAGACATGGGTGATACCCGTATCCCAATCATCAACCACCACACAAAAGTTATAGGTGGGTGTGCCGTCGGGTCGCGCAATGATGAGGTCATCGAGCTCTTGGTTGCTGATACTGATGGGACCTTTGACCAAGTCATGCCAGTTGGTGTGGCCAAGGGCTGGGTTTTTAAAGCGCACCACGGGGCGTTGATTGGCAGGCGGTGTTGGTAGTGTCTTGCCGGGCTCTGGGCGCCAAGTGCCATCATATTTGGGCTTTAAGCCCTGGCTGCTGGCTCTCTCTCGCATTGCTTGCACCTCTTCGGGTGTGCTGTAGCAAAGGTAAGCGCTGCCGTCGGCAAGCATTTGCGCCAAGACAGTTTTGTGGCGCTCCACGCGCTGCATCTGATAGAAAGGGCCTTCGTCGGGCGACAAGCCGAGCCATGCCATGCCATCTAGGATGGCTTGCACCGCCTCGGGCGTTGAGCGCTCGAGGTCAGTGTCTTCGATGCGCAGCACGAAGTCGCCCTGGTGGTGCTTGGCATAAGCCCACGCATAGAGCGCGGTGCGCGCGCCACCCAAATGTAGAAATCCGGTAGGCGATGGGGCAAAGCGGGTCCGAACGCGGGCAGTGGGTGTAGGGGTCATGGGTGGGGTCATGTGGGTGGTCATGTGGCTTGACGTGGCTCTTTTACGTTGAAATCAGGAAAACGATGCGGAGAAAGAAACAGGCGGGTCATCTGTATTTGCTACGATGAAACGGCAACAGTGCAATACCTTCTATTTTAGAGCCAGTTAAACGCTTGTCTTGGTTGAATGCTAGATGATGTTTCGTCACGCCCTAGATCCCCTCTTTCAGCCAGCCCATTTGTTGGTGGTCAGTGACCGTGCGTTGCCTTTGTTTCAAGCCATGCCCTCGGCTTTGCGGGATTGCACGACTCGGGTGGATTTTGAGCCGGGTCAGCCGCCGAGGATACCTGCCCAGCTAGCCGGTGTGAAACCGCCACAACGACTGGATCTGGCGGTGCTCTGCGTGCCACCGCTGATGATTGAGGCCACGCTTGCTGCCCTGGTGGTGCACCAGCCACAGGCGGTGATCGTGATGGCCCATGACGTGATTGACCCCGACCCCAAAGAGACGCGTCGGGTGTGTGACGAATGGGCGCGTGTTAACCGCAGCGCTTTGCTGGGGCCTTTTTCGTTTGGATTGCAGCGTCCTCACCAAGGGCTCAATCTGAGCCTGCATCCCTTGCTCGCGAGGCCTGGACGGGCGGCCTTGGTGGCACAGTCTAGAACGGTGATGGCGGGGGTCATGGACTGGGCGGATGATGTTTTTATCGGCTTCTCTACCACCATTGCGTTGAGCGACCAGGGGGTGACGCGATTGCCGCAGGTACTTGATTACCTAGCGAGCGATCCGCGTACCGACAGTATCGCGATCTATCTGGAAGATATCGGAAATGGACGTGAGTTCATGAGTGCGATCCGGGCGGCGGCCACGATCAAACCGGTGGTGGTACTTAAGTCCGGTGCGGCCAACGAACCCTTACATGCTGATTTGGCTTTTGATGCTGCGCTTCGGCGGGCGGGTGCGGTGCGCGTGGCCTACTTTATTCAGTTGTTCTCGGCCTTGAAAGTATTTGGCTACACCCGCCGGCCCATGGGGCGGCGGGTTGTGGTCTTCTCTAATGGCGAGGGACCAGCGCAATTGGCGCTTGACTTGGCTGTTGAAGGCGGGCCCATCAAAAAAGCCATGCTCAAACCGCAAACCTTGTGGCGGCTCGGCAAATGGTTGGAGCCCGGCTCGGTGACTCACAACCCGGTCGTTTCTCACCAACCGTTGACCAGTACGTTGGTCAATGAAGTCATGGCGGCGCTGCTCGCCGATGAAAACGTCGAGGGGGTTCTGGTGGTGCTGGCCCCGGATCGGCGCACGGACTTTACTGACGTTGCCGCGGCATTGGCGTTGCTAGCCCCCAAAGCACACAAGCCGGTGGTAACTTGTTTTATGGGGGATGCGGGG
>Ga0208413_1000209_pt1 | contig 51531 bp, 42 predicted proteins | sample AntAceMetag02UKD_FD_184761 | JGI IMG/M metagenome (GOLD analysis project Ga0208413, IMG submission 184761) | Saline lake microbial communities from Ace Lake, Antarctica - Antarctic Ace Lake Metagenome 02UKD (SPAdes) (version 2) | ecosystem: Environmental > Aquatic > Non-marine Saline and...
GTGGTGATGGCGGCGTCGGCATCGGCGGTGACGCTCACGATCCGGCGACCATTCACGGTGTTGATCTGAGAGTAGCCGATTTGCTCGGTGATACGGGCCACGGCGCGGAGGGGGACTTCGGAACCGTCCCGGAGGCGGATGCGAGTGTCTTGAAGGGTGGTGATGTCTTCGCGGGCTTCCTTGGGGTAGCGCACGTAGACGATGACCTCGGAGCTGCCGCGTTGGACCCGTTGCACCTCGAGGCCGAAGAAGGCGGCGCGAAGTTGGCGGCCGAGATCGCGGGGGGAGAGGCCGACGGCGAGACCTTCATCGGTGAGCTTGAAGATGTATTCGGTTTTGCCGCGCTGGAAACTGTTGGCGACGTTGAGCGTGCCGTCGATGGAGGCGAGGGCCGCTTTGAGACGGTCAGCGGCTTCGTTGAGTTGATCTTCGTTGGGGTGAGCGAGTTCGATTTCGATGTCGGCGCCGCCCCCGATGAGGGAACTTTGGAACTCGAGGGATTCCACCCCCGGGAGATCTTGCACGCGCTCGCGAATCATGGATTCGATTTCGGCCGAACCGTAGCTGCGGAAGTCGGAAGGCAGGAGTTGGATTGTCACCTGGCCGAGATGGCTGCCGGTGCGGCCACTGCTGCCGCCGCCGGGAGGGCCGCCGGATTGTCCGGCGAGAGCGCCGATGCTGACGGAAACGCTTTCGAAAGCGTCGATACCGGCTTGCTCGGCGACCGCTTGGCGCACGATCGAGATGGCGTCTTCGATTTTTTGAATGGTGGCTTCAGTCGTGCCGAAGGGAGTGCCTTGGGGCATCGTCAGGCTAATGTTGATGCGGTCTCCTTCGATGGGCGGGAAGAAGAGGAAGCGGACCTTGCCGGATTGAAGGAGTCCGACGGTGAAGATGGCGATCGCGATAAAGACGGCCAAGGTCGCGTAACGGAAGCGGATGGCGAAGCGGGCAAACGGCACCATAAAACGAAGCACGAACGTGGCGAGTAGGGCAGTTACGCGGTCGCGTAGTTTGGCCATCAATCCCTGGCTCCAACGGGACGGAGTGGAGAGGTGGGCGGGTAGGATGAAGTAGGCCTCGATGAGCGAGACGAAGAGGATCGCGATGACTACGGCAGGCACGACCTTGATGATTTGACCGAGGGTGCCCGTGCTGAACATCAGCGGTGCGAAGGCAGCCATGGTCGTGGCGACACCCACGGTCACGGGAGCGATGATGGCGCGGACGCCTTTGAGGACAGCGTAGGGATCGTTGGGGTTGGCCTCTTGGGCCTCGAAAATACTTTCGCCGGTGACGATGCCGTCGTCGACGACGATACCCAGCACGACGATGAGAGCGAACAGGGAGACCATGTTCAGGCTATAACCGAAGAAACTGAGAATCATCAGTCCCCCGAGAAATGAGATGGGTATGGCGGAGCTGGTCCAAATTGCCAGTTTGAGGTCGAGGAAGAGCAGAAGAATTAAGAAGACCAAGACGAAGCCGAGCACGGCATTGCGCAGCATGAGGCTGATACGATCCTTCAATACGACGGTTTCGTCCTGTTGGAGGGAAAGGGCGACCCCCTCGGGGAGGGAGAGCGTTTTGAGGTAGGATTTTACGGCGGCGGCGACTTCGAGGGTGTCTTCGCTTTCGCTGCGTTTGACGTCGATGAATGCGGCCCGCTGGCCATTAAATTTACTGATCAGATTGATGTCTTCGAAGCCGTCGACGACGGTGGCGATATCGCGGAGGCGGAGGATGGAGCCATCGGATAGCGTGCGGATGGGGATGGTGGCGAACTCGGTGCCGGTGTAGCGCTTTTCCTGCACGCGGAGGAGAATTTCGCCCTGGCTGGATTCAACGGTGCCAGCTGGGATGTCAGCTGAGAATCGAGCGATGGCGTCGCCGACGCTTTCGAGAGTGAGACCGTAGTAGCGGAGGCGATCTTCGGAAACCTCGATCGAGATCTGATAGTCACGGATGCCACGGAGGGACGTGAGGGCGACCCCGGGGAGTTGTTGTAACTCGTCTTCGATGGTATCGCCCCAGAAGCGCAGGGTTCTTTCGGAGGCTTCGCCATAGATCGCGAGCGTGAGCACGTTGGGGGTGGCGCGGACGCGTGAGACGATGGGCCGCTCGGCGTTGGCGGGAGGAAAGGCGGTGAGACTGTTCACGGCGGTTTCGACCTCGTTGTAGACATTGTCACCGTCGGCGAAGTCATCGAGCTCGACGTTGATAATACCGCGACCTTCGGAGGCGGTGGACGCGATGCGTTTGACGCCATCGATGCCTTGGAGGGCTTCTTCAACTCGGCTGGTGATGGAGTCGGCGACCTCGTAGGGCGTGGCGCCGGGGTAGGGCACGACGACGGTGATGAGCTTCGGGTCGATGGACGGAAAAGTTTCCGTGCGCATGGTCGCGACGCTGATGATTCCCCCGACGATGAGGAATGCCATGAGGATGTTGGCCGCGACATGGTTGTCGTTGAACCAAGCGATCAAGCCCGTGGGTTTGGGCTCCGGGGAAGGAATCGGTTGATCCATTACTCAGTGGGGGTTGAGGCGGCAGTGGCAGTGGTGGCGTCGTCACTCTGGGTGATCCTGACCCCGGCAGATGCGCCGGAGACGCGGCTGGTCACGACGACGGAGCCGGATGGCAGATTGCGCAAGGCGAGCGAAGACGTATCGGCGTAGAGAATGTCGGGCTGGTGGATGCGGAGGGTTTGGTCGGCATCGACGAGCCAGATGATGCCCTCTTGTTGCAGCGCACTGGCGGGGACTTCACTGATGTTGTCGTGGCGAGGACCATTGATGGTGACGTGGGTGAAGACCCCGGGGAGGAGATCGACAGAGGGAGACTTGAACCCGAAGCGCACGGTGGCAAAACGAGTGACCGGATCTAGGCTGGCCGCGCCGCGCTTAAGGACCCCCTCGTAGGTGTGGGATTGGCCAAGATACTCGGCCGTGATCTGGACCGTCGCCTGCGGGGAGGCGAGGAGCCACTCGAGTTTTTTGCCTTCGACGGAGGCGATGACCTCGAGGGCAGCGAGGTCGAAGGACGTGCCGTAGTTTTGACCGGCTTGAACGAACTGACCCGGAGCGATGCGGCTGCTCACGACGCGGCCGGCAAAGGGTAAGGTGTAGCGAGTGCGAGAGAGCGCGAGTTCTGCGTTGGCGAGGGCGGCGTGGGCGGCGGCGAGATTGGCCTGGGCTTCGGCGAGTTGGGGGCGACGAGCGACGAGATCGGGGGTCGGTCGGGTGCCGTTGATTTGAGCCCATTCGGCGAGGGCGGCGGTGGCTTCGGCGGACTCGAGATCGAGAGTGGTCTGGGCGCGGGCGACCTCGGCGGCGAGGCGCTGAGTGTCGAGTTCGTAGTCGCGGGGATCGATCTGGAAGAGCGTCTGATCGCGACCGAAGACGCCGCCATTGTAAAAGGCTTCGTCGACTTCGATCACCCGGCCGGTGACTTGGGGCACAATGTTGATGTCGGCGCGGGCAGTGACGGTGCCGGTGGTATCGAACACGATCTGATAAGGCGCGGGATTGACGATGGTCGTATCCACAAAAAGGGCACGGTCGCCGCCGCCGTGGCGACTGACGGGCTCGTAGCGAGTTTGCATCAAGCGATTGATAACGAGACCACCGGCAATGAAGGCGATGACGAGGATCAGTTGAATGAAGCCGTTGCGTTGGGATTTGCTCATGACGGAAAAATTAAAGGGAGTCGGACGATGACTTCACGGCGGAGGCGGAAAGGGGAGGGGAGTCGGTCCAGTCACCGCCGAGAGCGAGATGGAGGGAGATGCGGGTGCTCCAGCGGAGTTGTTGGGTGCGGAGCCAGGCTTGCTCGGTGAGGTAACGGCGCTGTTGGGTATCGAGGAAGGTTCGGAGGGTTTGAATGCCGTTGCGGTAGCGGGTCTCGGCGAGGGCTTCGGCGGCGCGCAGGGCGTCGAGCGAATGCTCCTGGGCAGCGAGTTGACGGGCGAGTTCTTGGTCGGCCTGCAGGGCGGATTCGACCTCGCGGAGCGCGTTGAGCACATCGTTGGCGTAGCGGGTGGCGAGCTCGCGGGCGGCGGACTCTTGCAGGCGAATATTGGCGCGAAGGGCACCGCCGGCAAAGAGGCGATTGCGGATACTGCCGAGGAGAGCGCCGGCGAGTTGGTCGGTCGAGAAGAGGTTGCTGGGGCTGGAACCGGCGACCCCGAGACTGCCGGCGAGATTGAGTTGTGGGTAGAGATCGGCGATGGCGATGCCGACATTGGCGGTGGCGGCACGGGCGCGGAGTTCGGAGGCGCGGAGATCGGGGCGGCGGTCGAGGAGGGCGGCGGGAACGGTCGGGGGCGGGGCGGGCGGTGGGCTGAGCAGCGGGAAGGGGGTGGAGTTCAGTTGAGTGGTGCCGGGGATTTGGCCGAGGAGGAGATCGAGCCGGTAGAGATCATCGGCGAGGAGGCGGGCGAACTGGGGCACGTCGGCTTGAACCGAGGTGAGGTTTTCAGCGGCGAGGTAGACGTCGCTGAGGTTGGTGCCGCGGACGCCGAGATCATAGCGGCGTTTGACGAGGTCGTGGAGGGTGGTGCGGTTGGTGGCGTTTTGTTCGGCGAGCTCGAGTAGACGGGCGTTGATGGCGACGGCGACGCGTCGGTTGAGTAACTCTGCGATGAGGGTGTGCTGCAGGGCCTCGTATTCGGCGGCGGTGGATAGGAACGAGGCTTCACTGCCCTCGATGGTGCGACGGCGTTGGCCGAAGAGGTCGACTGTCCAAGAAACGTTGAGGTCGGCGGAGTAGTTCTCGAGGTAGGTGCGATTGGGCGCGCCGTTGGTCGCGAAACTGCGCCGAGCATCGGCATTGGCGGAGATGGTGGGGAGGTTGCCGCCGCGCTGAAGGTCGAGGCGCGCCTGAGCTTGGAGAACGCGTTCGTTGGCTTCTTGCAGCGTTAAGTTCGCAGACAGCATATCATCGACGAGAGAGTCGAAAGTGGGGTCATCGAGGTGAGTCCACCAACGGGTCATGGCTGGACCGGACGGGACTATAGATTCAGCCGCCGAGGGCGCATTGACGAAAGTTGCCGGAGGAGGCGTGGCGAGTTCGGGGCTATCCACGGACGGGCCAACGGCGCAGCCGGTAACGATCAGCACGGGAACGAACAGGGTGGCTGAGCGAAGGAAGTTCATGAGGAAAGGGGAGGGACCTTGAGGCAGGCGTTCACGTGGGCGTTGAGCACCTGGCAGATGGTGGCGACGTGGCGGGGTTGGAAACGTTTGACCTTCATGTTGCGCAGGAGGCTCTCGCGACTGATGGCGAAGCAGAGCACCTGACCAATAAGAGCGTGAACGCGGATTTTGGCTTCGGCGCTGGCGGGATCCAGGCCGGTGCACGCGCCCATCAATTGAGCGAGCATGGCCTGTTTTTTGGACATGCCTTGGGTGTAGAGAATGTCGAAGGCGGCGGTGGGATTGGTCTGCTCGCGGACAACAATGCGGGCCCATTTGCGCACTTCATCGGACTCCACCATAAGATGAGCGAAGGCATCGATCATGAGCGTAAAAGCGGCCCGAGACGCGGAGGAGGAGAAGTTCTTTTTGGCGGCCATCTCCATCGCACTTTCGGCGGCGGGTCGGAGGTGGAACTGCATCCGGCTGGAGATATACTGGGCGACGGCGAGGTAGAGGCCCTCCTTATTAGTAAAGTGATAGTTGATGGCGGCGACATTGGCGCCGGAGGCTTCGCAGAGCATGCGAGTGGTGGTGCCCCGTAAGCCGTATTCTCCGAACAGCTCCAGCCCGGCGATGACGAGGGCCTGACGGGTATCGTGGCCGCGTTTTTCGCGAAGGTCGGAGGGAGAATCGGAGGCGAAAGATTTGGCCATGGCATAAAACAAATCAAACGTTTGTTTGAAAAGCAAGGATCGACTGATATCTGACGTGCCAGCGACGGAGGAGGCTAGAACTCTATGTTACATTGAGGGACGGAAATGGATCGGCTCATTTGAGGGCTCGCGATTAGGAGCCAATGAGTAAAGATGAGCAGCGCTGCTTATGAAATTCTACCCCACGTATTGGACTCTCGGTTGCTGGTGTTTGGGGGCTCTGCTTGCCGTGAATCTGCCTTTAATGGCCCAGAAGAAATCGCTTCCGGCGGCGCGGGCTCCGGATGGACCGGGTGCACCGGTTTTTCAAGTGGCAGGAATGGAGACTGGTGGCGGGGTTTTGCGCGGTGCGCCGGGGACGAATCCGCCGGTGGGGGCGATGGGGGATTGGTTGATTGGGCCGGAGTATGTTCCGGCGCCGGAACTGGAGGTGGTGCGGGGAGTGCCGCAGGGGCGGATAGTGGAGTTCGTGATGAATTCGGTGGATAGTGCGTTTTATCCGGGGATTGCACGGGAAGTTTTTGGCACGGTGGATCCGGAAAATCCTCAGACGCTGATCGGGGAGACTCAGGCGCAGCCTTACACGCGATTGATCACGGTGTATGTGCCGGATCAGTATGAGCCGGGCACGGAGATTCCTTTTGTGGTGCATCATGATGGGCCCAAGCACCCGGGCAGTGGGGCAGATCACATGTTGCCGCGGGTGTTGAATAATCTCATTCACCAGCAGCGGGTGCCGCCGATGGTGGCGATCTTGATCGCGAATGGGGGCGGTGATGCGCAGGGGAGTCAGCGGGGATTGGAATACGACACGATGTCGGGGAAGTTGGCGGAGTTCATTCAGGCGGAGGTCTTACCGCGAGTGGAGCGGGAGGCGGGGGTGTGGTTGGCCGATGATCCCGAGGGACGCGCGGTGATGGGGAACAGTTCCGGAGGATCGGCGGCGTTCACGATGGCGTGGTATCATCCAGAATGGTATCGGCGCGTGCTCACCTATTCTGGGACCTATGTGAATCAACAGTGGCCGTTTGATGCGGCGACGCCGGGAGGGGCTTGGGAGTATCACGAAACGCTGATTCCGCAGAGTCCGCGCAAGCCGATCCGGTTGTGGATGCACGTGAGTGATCGCGATAATTTTAACCCTAATATCATGCGCGACGGCATGCATGATTGGGTGGCAGCGAACCATCGGATGGCCGCGGTATTGCAGGCGAAGGAGTATCCTTACCTTTATGTCTTCTCGCTCGATTCGCGTCATGGCGACAGGCGGGTGCGGGAGCAGACGCTGCCGTCGGCGTTGGAGTGGTTGTGGCGGGGTTATGCGGTGGCGGAGTGAGCGCGGGGATCGCGAGCAAGCTCGCTCCTACGCCGATGAAATGAAACGAAGGGCAGGCAGTTGGAGTGAGTCACCGCGGGCACGGAGGTTTATACAGAGTTCACCGAGCCAAGTTTGCGAAATAGATATTTAGGGCGAGAAACCGTATTGGGTCGCGGAGATCATGGAGGAGAACTGGAGTGGCCTTTGAGGTTGCCGGTAGGATGGGTGCCGACGGGGACGTCGGCGTTCCCAGGTCGGAGAGGCAACGGGATCGCTTCTACCTATTGGGAATTAAACAGGCGGTCGGGGCGATTGGCGTTCGTTTGCGCAAATGTCCCGGAGCCTGCTCCGGGGATCTTTACTCCGATACTCGGTCCTCTCTGTGACGCACGGCGGGTTCTCGGCTTATTCGACGATTGCTTGGAGGGCGGTGTTGGCGAACGGGGGCATGAGCCGGGAGGACATAGGTGAGTGTTGGGAGAAGAACATGATGATCAGATCCTCCTCGGGATCGATGCGATACCAGGTGCTGAAGGCGCCGCCCCAGCCGTAGGAGCCGACGCTGCTCATATCCTTTTCGTAGAACGTATCAATTTTTACGGAGCCGCCGTAGCCGTAGGCTTCGGAACGATTGTTGGATTTTATGCCGTCGCCGAGGAAGCCGGTTTGGTTACGCATCATCGATTGGACGGTCTTTTTGCCAAGGATGGAGCGCCCCTCGTAGGTGCCCTGATCGAGTAGCATCTGCGCAAAGCGGTAGTAGTCGGCGACGGTGGAGTAGAGGCCGCCACCGCCCGATGGATAGTGGCGGTGCCGATCGCCGTGAGCGTTGGGTCTTTCGGCGTAGACGAGTTGCCCATTTTGGGTGCTGAACATCTGCACCAAGCGGTTGCGCTTGTCGGCGGGGACTTCGAAAAAGGTGTCCGACATGTTCAAGGGGCCGAAGAGATGTTGCTGCAGGAAATCCTCAAGCGGCATGCCGGAAACGCGTTGGATTAGAGCGCCGAGCACGTCAATTGCGGGGCCGTAGACATAGGCGGTGCCGGGATCGTCTTGCAGCGGGAGCGCGGACAGTTTGGCGACGAGATCCTCAAGGGAGGAGGCGTTACGGAAGTCGTCGGCGGCGTAGAGACGCGCGAGATCGGGGGTGCCTTTGCCGTTGGCGGGCCAACCGGCGGTGTGAGTGAGAAGGTGGCGGACGAGGATGGGAGACTTTGCCGAGCGTGTGGTGGGTTGGTCGTTTTCGGTGCGGACAAATACGCGAGGTTTGCGGAATTCGGGTAGGTATTTTTCGATGGGATCGGCAGGGCGAATTTTCCCCTGCTCGACCAAGATCATCGCTCCGGCGGAGACGATAGTTTTAGTCATCGAGGCGAGGGCGAAAATACCGTCTTCGCGCATCGGAGTGCCCTGCCGGATGTCTTGATAACCGTAAGTGGTGAGATCGACGACTTTACCGTGCCGGGCGACGAGCGTGATGGCTCCGGTCAATGGATACGACTCGACTGATTCGGAGACGAAGCGGTGCATCGATTTGAGGCGTGCGGACGACATGCCGACTTCTTCGGGGGATGCGCGGGGTAGGTCGGCTGGGCTAAGACTAGAGGTAAACCCGAGGACGGCTGCGTAGATCGAGAGTAGGGCTATTTTGCGAATCCAGATCATGAGTTTGTAATGGGGGAGGAGAGTAGTCTTCCGGAATCAGGAGGGAAGTGACGGGGGCGGAGAATTTTCAAAGGCGGTGAGGCAGAGGGTGGCGATGCGAAGGGCGGCATTGAAGTCCTCTGGTTGAAGAAGGGGGCATCATCTCGGCGACTTGAGGAGGTATGGGAGTGCCTTCGAGCACATTTAGAACGGAGGAAGCTGAATCGTGATTATTGACGAGGCGCAAGCCGATCATACCGGGGACGCCGCAATCGTTGATCGGACCGACTTCGATGCGTTCGGCGGCACTTAGATTGTCGGTAGGGTGGGAGCCGTGGTGGAGGAGCGCATCGCGGAGGACGGTGGTGAATGCGGCGGCAGGGGGAGTCGACTCACTGGCGAAACGATGAAGGAGTTGGCGAAGATCGGCTGCGGTGTTTCGCATGGTGGTGGTGGTCAGTCGAGTTTTTGGATTTTCTCCCAGAGTGCTATACGCATTTTATCCCAAGCACGCCGCGCGCTTTTGGTGCCGGCGTTCTGCAGTAGAGCGGTATTCCCGTCGGATAGTCCGAGTCTTTCATCGAACTCTTTGTCTAGTTTGAAATCTAGGCGAAGGAACTCATATTTGGAATACTGTTTCAGCTTTTTAAGGTGCTGCGGTGGAGCGACCGACAGAATGTAGGCGACCACTTCGTCGACAGTTTTGAAACGCTCTGGGGCGGCGGCCGGGTGTTCGCACTCAGCCTCGGCACAGCATGTTTTGGTCGGTTCAGCCGCATGGCTAAACGCCACTAGGAATGAGAAGAGAAGGGCGGTAATTAGACGGGAATTCACTCGGGGCAGAGGGTCGGAGAAAGACTTGGAGGGGGAGGTAAGATTACGCGGATACATCCATCTGACGAATTGTCCGTTGCTTCAACGATGGAGTTGATGAGCGGAGTAGGGGTGACCTCGTGGAATGGCCCATTGGCCCCACTCCCCTTTAAAGAACCGCGAAGGGTTGAGGGAGGTGAGGGAATCCATACGGTGCGAACTTTTGTCGTGAGATGCGTCTTGGACAGATGGTTTTGCCCAACAGCGAGTCACACAAATAACTCATCCCACGCCCCTCGTTGATCCGTTGAATCTAATTTATGCAAACAGTAAGGATTGACCCCTTCGGGTTCACCCCTTCGGGTTCGGCCCCTTCGGGTTCGGGCTGAGGGGGCGGTTATTCCGGTGGGCGTTTACCTGCCGGATTGTGCGCGAATGGGGATGAGATCCATGCGGGCAATAATTTTCGAGCGACTTGGCGGAAGTATCGCGGGTTTTTCCACAGGTGGATGGGGCGTTGACCAAATCTCCGGATGCAAGCGTTGAAGTAACGATGTCGGCGGAGGGTGCCGGCTAAAGGAGAGCGTTGGTCTCCCTGCCTAGATAGGGATTGGTCGTGTTGTCGCCACAGGGTCAGGCTTTCGGTGAGGCTGACGACCGGACCGAATAACGGGGCGATAGCGGCGAGCCGATTGTCTGCTCCCAGACGAATGCCGTCAGAAAAATCGAGCGGAAGGATTTGGGAAAGGTAGTCGCGGCGAAAGGCGAGGGCGCTGGTTGAATAGTAGAGATCGGTATCTTGAGTCTGGTAAGTGCCTGCTAGGAAATCTCCATTCTGAGGATGTTTGATCGTTTCATAGCCATCGCGCTGGAACTCCCCCAGTTCATTAATTAAGGAAGTGGGGGCCTGCGCGAGCACGGCATCGGGGCATCGGTGCCAGGCTTCCTCGTAGTTGGCGATTTTATGGGGGGAAAAGACGTCGTCGCCATCCAGCAAATAGAGATGATCGGCGGTGCTGGCCTCGAAGGCGTAATGGATGGCGCGGGCCTGGCATTCAATCGAGGTCAACGCATGGTTGTGGACGCCGGCAATCAGGTGGATTGCCGGGCCGTAGGAGCGGAGGATGACCAACGAATCGTCGATGGAGCCGTCATCATAGACGATGATTTCGTCGGGGGAACGAGTCTGGGATAAAACCGAATCGAGGCAGGTGCGCAGCCACGGGCCGTTGTTGTAATTGTTGACCAAAACCCCGATGCGCGGAGATTTTAGGTGATGCGCGGGCAGAGATGTCATGAAGAGAGGGTGCCCGTTTGTAGCAGGGGTCATCGCTGGCGAAATTGAGCCAGAAAATCGCCTAGCCACTCTGGGGATAATTCGCGGAGGCGCTGCGGATAGTAACGATAATCGAGACGGTAGTTGATCGAAGGTTTTCCAGCTCGGTTGGCCATAAGGTTGAATCCTTCGCAATTGAGGCGCGTGATGGCCGCTTGGGTCAGGCTTCGGACAGCGGCGGACAGGGAGGTCGACATTTTACGGTAGCGGGTTTGCGGCTCCCGCAGCATGAGAATTGAGCCGGTGCAGAGGGCTAGGATGGAGAGTCGGACGTCGGCCGCGTAGTGGAGTTGATCGGAGAAATCCAAAGGAAGCTGCTCTTGCAGAAAATCACGCCGGAAGGCCAGTGCACTGGTGGGAAAGAATCCTTTCGGGCGCTGGTGCCGATAGATTGCCGCGAGGTGCCTCTCCGGTGGGATCATGATGTGTCCAGCTGATTTGAGCCTGACGCCGTTATCGTCAACGGTCTCAAGCGGACCATGAATCATAAGGGCATCGGGTTGGGTGAGCCAGAGTTGTTCGTAGGAGTCGATTCTCGCAGGTAGGTAGGCATCATCGCCATCGAGAAGGTGGATATGGTCGCCGGTGGCAGCGAGAAACGCGGCGTGGATGGCGGCCTGCTGATTAACGAAGGCGGGTCGGGAAGAGTTACGGGGACCCTCAATAAGCGTGATGCGATCCGCATAGGAGCGGAGGATCGAGAGGGAATCATCGGTGCTGCCATCATCGTAAACGATGATTTCATCGGCGGGTTGGGTTTGTTGCAGGGCGGAATCGACGCATTCCCGGAGCCAAGGACCATTGTTGAAATTATTGATGAGGATGGACGTGCTCATTGGTTCTATGGTTCGGGGCTACCTGACGATGAAGCGGGCAAACAAGTCGCCGATATATTTTGGAGCTATTTCACGTAAGCTTTGTCGGTAGTATCTACGGTCCCGCCAGTAGCTGATGGGAGGTTTTTCGCATTGGGTTGCGATGAGGTTGAATCCTTGGCAATGAAGGCGGGTGAGTGCAGCCTGTGGCATTCGCCGTTGTGAGGAAGAAATAGAGGATAGGAGGATTCGGTAGATTGTTTGAGGCGCAGAGGAAATAAGAATGCGACTGGTGAGCAAGGCGAGAGTCGCTAGCCGGAAATCGGTGCCGAGGGGGAGCCCATCGGAGAAATCCAACGGGAGATACCGGTGCAAAAAATCACGACTAAAAGCGAGCGAGCTAGTGGGATAGAAAGTGCCCGCGCGGTTGTGCCGGTAAATCCAAGCGAGCTGTTTTTCCGGGGGGATCAGGACATGGGGGTCTGATTTTAATTGCCGACCATTGCGATCAATGATCTGACGCGGTCCCTGGATCATGCCCGCAGTGGGTTGGGTGAGCCAGACTCGCTCGTAGGATTCGATTCTGCCGGGGAGGTAGGCATCATCGCCATCGAGAAGATGGATATGGTCACCGGTGGCGGCGAGAAATGCCGTATGGATGGCATCGTGCTGATTTATTATACCGGTGCGAGAAGCGTTATGTTTGCCCGGAATAAGGGTGAGGCGATCCCCGTAAGCGCGGAGGATTGAAAGGGAATCATCGGTGCTGCCATCATCGTAAACGATGATTTCATCGGCGGGTTGGGTTTGTTGCAGGGCGGAATCGACGCATTCCCGGAGCCAAGGACCATTGTTGAAATTATTGATGAGGATGGAAACTTTCATGCAGGATCGCCGGACAGGATATTCTTGGAGGCTTGGTTCGGGAGGATTTCCCCTTCAAGGCGTAGCCAATTCTCTAGGCATGGTGGATCGGAGCAAATCTTCAGTTGGCGACGACACGCATTGGAATTCACCGGCCGGATAAAGAGAGGGGAAGGAGTCATGGCACACGAATAGGGGCGATTAAGTCGCCCAGTAGTTTTGGAGCCAATCCGCCGAGTCGCGGGTGATAATATCTGAGATGAGGCCGTCAGTTGATAGGAGATTTTCCAACTTTAGCCACGATCATGTGACATTCGCCGCGATCTTTCCCGGTGATGGCCGCGGGAGTAGGGCTCCTTGTTGAATTTGAGATGGGAGCCCGGTGGGTGTTAGCACGTTGCCTCATCGCAGTCTGTTGTGGGCGGTTTAGCCGGATAGCTAAACTAGCCGCTAGGCGTGACGAAAGAAGGGCGGTAATTTGACGGGAATTCACTCGGAACAGAGGGGCGGAGAAAGACTTGGAGGGGGAGGTGAGATTACGCGGATACATCCATGTGACGAATTGTCCGTTGCTTCAACTAGGGAGTTGATGAGCGGAGTAGGGGTAACCTCGTGGAATGGCACACTGGCCCCACTCCTCTTTGAGGAACCGCGAGGGGTTGAGGGAGGGGGGCAATCCATACTGGTTATGCAAACAGGATGGACCTTCGGACCTCCCCTTCGGACCTCCCTTCCAAATGATCCGGAGGGCATCAAATTGGGGGTGGGACCTGGGTTTTGAACGAAGGATTTCCAGGTTTTCGTCTGAATCAACCTTTTGGGGACAGGGGGGCGGCGTTGCTGACTGCCCTAATAGTCGGCCCCGGTGAGGCTCTCGAGCACGGAGCCCTGCCAGTCGTGGAGTTTGGTGCTCAGTTCTGCGGCGAGGGCAGGGTGCTGGTTGATGAGGTCAATGGTCTCGGCGGGATCGTTGGCCAAGTTGAAGAGTTCCGGCTGAAGTTCGCGGTCCTGCTGGTCGTGGATGACGAGTTTCCAATCTCCGTCGATGATGGCGCGGGGCCCGCGGTAGTCGGCTGCGATGGTGCGTTCGAATATGAGGTTCTTAAAATTGCGGGTCGCGATGCCGTCCATGAGCTTTACCAGCGGCGTGGTGCCAATTTGCAGTTCGGCGTCAATGTAGGGGGCGCGGAGGGCGTCGTCTTTTTTGCGATTGGCGTAGCTCCAGAAATAAAGGGGATTGGAGCGTGCGGTCATGGTTCCCTCGATGAGACCGGTGAGGTCGATACCGTCGATGGGGCGGTCGGGCAGAGGCTGACCAGTCAGGCCGGCAAGGGTAGGGAGTAAATCGCCGGTGCTCGCACGCACGGCAGTGTGGCGGGGTTGGGGAATACGGGCAGGCCATTCGATGATTCCGGGCACGAGGATTCCGCCATCGTAAACCGCGCCTTTGACGCCGCGACGAGGGGTGAAGATCGAGCCATCCGAGGAAGTCCCATTGTCGCCGCAGTAGAAGAGGAGGGTGTTTTCCTGCAGGCCGTTCGCGGCAAGGTAGTCTCGCAGCGTGCCGATGGAGCGGTCCATGGCGGTGATCTCAGCGAAGCGTTCGCGGAGGACGTCGCCTTGCGGGCGTCGGGTGGGGGAGCCGGTCTCGTTGGAGGTGAGCTTGACGAGTTTGTCGGGGTATTTTCCGGGGAGATCATCGTAGAGGGCGAGGTCGGCCGGGAGTCCGCTGTAGGGCTCGTGAGGGGAGCCAAACCAGACGACGGTGAAGAAAGGTTGGCCGGAGTCTTGAGCGCGATCGATGAACTCGATGGTCTCACGGATGAGGATTTCGGAGCTCTCGCCGGGAAAGACCTCGGGCGGGGCTCCGTTGCGAGAGAACGAGGGATTGAGTTCGAAGAAGTTGTCGTGGGAAAGCCATTCATCGAAGCCCATGGCACCGGGATTCAGCGGGGAGGCCGCTTTGACTGCACCGATGTGCCACTTACCGAAATGAGCGCTGCGGTAGCCGGCTTGCTTCAGGAGATGGGCACTGGTGATTTCTTCGGGGCGAAAGGACCAGCCGGGCGAGAATGTGCCCATACGATTGGGATGCCGCCCGGTGAGGAAACTCGCTCGCGTGGGCGAGCAAGTGGGGTGGCTCGCGTAGAAGTTGTCCAAACGCAGGCCGGAGGCGGCCATCTCATCGAGCACCGGGGTTTTTACATACGGGTGGCCGTTGTATCCCGTTTCTTCCCACCCGTGATCGTCGCCCATGAGGAGAATAATGTTCGGTGGCGCAGATTCGGCGAAAAGACTGAGGCCGATGGAGCAGAGCAGGAGAGTCAGGGATAAACGCGGCATGAGGTTAGGGGGGGAGGCCTGGAGCTGGGGTCTGGAAGGGGCGAATGAATGGGGTGGGTTTTAACCAGGAAGAACGATCACTCGGTTTCCGGGGTGATCGCGAACTCCCGGTGGGCGGATTTCGTAGCGGGGGCAGATCGGGAGAGGCAGGGGACGCCGGCTGAAGACGGCGCCACGTTTTTTAGAGGCGTTCGACGACGGCGTAGTAGGAGCCGACGGCGGGGGTGTCGTCGGCGAAGTGGAAGCGACCTTCGAGCTGCGTTTCACCGGCTTCGAGGGTGACGGTGAAGGTGGCGGATTCATCCATGGCGCCCACGGCTTGCGTCCAATCGTGGGGACCGACGCGGAGGGTCGCCTCGTTGATCGCGAGGGCTTGGCCGGGAGTTTCACGGAAGGCTTTGCCGCCGGGGACGGGCTGGCCGGGAGCGAGGGCGGCGGTGATGGGGCGGGAGAGTTCTTGGGGCCAGCGCCGGAGGGAGATTTGGTAGCGACCGGTTTGGGCGACGCGGACGGCCCAGTAGCCGACGGCGGCATGGCCGCGACGGATGTGCGCCTGATTCCAGGGGGAGATCGTGCCGTCGGTGAGCCAATCGTGGCCGGTGAGTTGGGTGGGGTTGGCGGCGTCGTGGCCGATGACCGGTCGTTCATCGATGACGAAGGACGGGGAGATGTCGGCCCACCAGGCATCGTAGGCGGCGCGGAGATTGGCGACGACCTGGGGATTCCCGGCGGACACATCCTTGGTCTGCCCGGAATCGTTATTCATGTCGTAGAGCTCCTGGCCGTTAATGAGGCGCCAGCGTTGGTTCATGGTCGAAGAGGACTTCCACTTGATGGGATCGACGACGCGTTGGGAATCGGTGATGATAACGCGATTCGGCCAGGGTTTTTGGCCCGAAGGACGGATGAGAGGAACGAGGGAAGTGCCGTCGAATTTGTAGTGGGTGGGCCCCTCGATTGCGCAGAGATCAATGAGGGTGGGGAGGATATCGATGTGGGCGGTGAGGGCGTTGACGTCGCGAGGTTTGGTGAGTTTGCCGGCGGGCCAATGCAGAAAGAAGGGGACACGGTGGCCGCCGTCATAAGCGCTGCCTTTTTTGCCGTTCATGCCGGCGTTGAAAACTTTCTCGCCGGAAGCGGTGCCGTTATCGGTGGTGAAGATGAAGAGGGTATTTTCCGCGAGACCGCGATCGGCGAGCCACGTGCGCAGGGAGCCGAGGTTTTCGTCGATATTGGCAATCATGCCGAAGAAGAGGGCTTCGTTTTGAGAGAGGCCGTCCTGCAGGTAGGGCTTCCAGTATTTGTCGGGGGCGTGAAAGGGGGAGTGGGGCGCGTTGGTGGAGATGTAAGTGAGGAAGGGTTTTCCGGCGGCTTGTTGCTCGGCCATGAAGCGCTTGGCTTCGGCAAAGTAGACGTCGGTGCAGAAGCCCTCGTAGCGGGTGGCCACGCCGTTGTGTTGCAGCGTGTCGTCGAAGTAGGCGTTGTCCCAGTAGTCGGGGGTTTGACCCACGCCGCCGCCGCCGTGGGCGACGACTTCGGTGAAGCCGCGATCTTGCGGGCGGTAGGGATAGTTGTCGCCGAGATGCCACTTGCCGAACATGCCGGTGGCGTAACCGTTGGCGGAGAAGACCTCGCCGAGGGTGGTCTCACCGACGCGCAGGAAGGAGCGACCCATGATGGTGTGCCACGGGCCCGCGCGGTTGGTGTAGTGACCACTCATGAGGGCACCGCGGGTGGGGGCGCAGGTGGGGCTGACGTGGTAGTTGGTGAGGCGGATCGATTCGCCGTGAAGGCGGTCCATCTCGGGGGTTTTGAGGATGGGGTTTCCGTGGGCGGAAATATCGCCGTAGCCTTGGTCGTCGGTGATGACGATGACGACGTTGGGGGGGGCGGCGCGGGCGGTGAGCGCGGTGAGGGCGATGCCGAGGAGGCAGGTGAGGCGGGTGGCTAGGCGGGGCATGAGTGGAAGGCGGGCGGAGCGGGGTCGGGGCAGAGCGATGAGGACTGGGAGGGCAGATTGTTTTTAACCACGAATGGACCCTAATGGCTTTGTCTGACGACGACGCACGGGGTGGGCTGACGCAGTGAAGTTGTTTTTATGCCGGGGGGCAGGGGTGATTTTTACGGAAGGGAACGAAGCCGGGGGGCAGGTGGTTTTACGGGAGGGAATAGAGGGAGCGGAGCTGAGGGGCAGGGATGTCGGGCGTAAAGCCCGACCCACATGGAGGATGGGGGCGGGGTTGTTTTGACGCGAAGCTAGTGAGGGCTGACGCAGTGGGGGTGATTTTTGCAGAAGGGAACGACGCCGGGGGGCAGGTGGTTTTTACGGGAGGGAATAGAGGGAGCTGAGCTGAGGGGCAGGGATGTCGGGCGTAAAGCCCGACCCACATGGAGGATGGGGGCTAGCGCCCGAACGTGGTATTCTTTTCCGGGGATGTCGGGCGTAAAGCCCGACTCACATGGAGGATGGCGGGCTATTGGGGGACTCACTCCCTTGATCCTAGGGGGCGGCGTATTTTTTGGGACGAGGGTGGTCTTGGAGGAGTTCTTCGGGGGTGTAGAATCCTTTTTTGTCGGCGACCGCGGCGCGGATGGCGGCGACTTGTTCTTCCGTGGTGAGTTCGGCGATGATCTTGTTGCCGCGGAAGGCGACGCGGACGTAGGTGGCGACGTTGGCGATCTCTTGATCGGACATCATGCCCTCAAATGGGGTCATCGGCGGAATGCCTTTGGCGGGGTCGTAGGTTTTGCCGGCGACGTCGATCTGCCCCCAAAGGCCTTTGAGGATGATTTTGATCAGGAGCTCTTCACTTTCGATCCATTCGGAATCGAGGAGGGGGGGATAGACCCCGGCGATGGCGCCTTTGCCGTCTTCACCGTGGCAGGTTCCGCAATAGCTTTCGCGGCCATAGAGTTCGCGGCCGCGTTCGAAAGCGGTGCGGATGGAGGCGGACATATTGGTGATGGGGATGTCAGCGGTTTTCGAAACGGCTTGGGAGACCGCGCCGAGGTTGGCGTCGGGATCGAGCACGCGTCGGGCGGTGGCGGCATCGGCGGGGGAGAGCGATCCGGAGTCGAGGAGGGCGGTGATGTCGTCGGTGAGGGTCATCATCACGGCTTCGGCGGCGAAGCCAGTCCAGTGCTCGTAGGGCGAAGCGAGGACGGCGAGGGCGATCTTGGCCCCTTGGGCGTCGTCTAACCACGAGGAGGCGACGAGGGCGGTGAGGCGAACGCGTTCATCGGGATCGCGGGCGGCTTGGAGGAACAGCGACTGCGCGTTGGGGACCTGATGATGGGTGTAGCGTAGGACGTTGGCGGCGGCGGCGCGGAGCTCGCGACGCGGTGAGTTGAGCGACTGGGTGAGGAGATCGACGTCGACTTTGTTTTGGGCCCAAGTCGCCCACAGGGCTTCGAGGAGATTGCGATCGTAGTCGTAATCCGACCGGTCGAGTTGAGCGGCCCAAGCCTTGGCGGCGGGGAGCACTTCGCTGGCGGGATGGCCGCGGAGTTCACGACGAACGCGGTAGCGGGTGCGCAGCTCGGGAGTCTTCAGCAGTTCGAGGAGTTGAGCCACGGAAGCGCCGTCGATCTTGGCCGGCTCGACCAGGTCGTGTGCCGGGTAAGTGATCCGGTAGATGCGACCGTGGTCGTGATCGCGATTGGGATCGCGGGCGGAGTGTTGCATGTGGCCGATGAGCGGGTTGTGCCAGTCGATCATATACAGGGCACCGTCGGGGCCGAACTCCAGGTCACAGGGACGGAAATTGGGGTCATTCGAGGAGATGAGATCGTAACGATGTTCACCGGTGAATCCGGCACCGTCGTCGCGCATGGTGTGCTGTTTGGTGCCGAGAAATCCGATCGTGTTGTTGATGAGGAAATCGCCCTGCACGATGGCAGGGAAGTGACGGGAGGAAACGAATTCGGTGCCCGAGGTGGGGCGGACGCGCTGGGTGGTGAATTGGGCGACTTTGCCGACCTCTTTGCCGTGGGGGACTTTGGCGGAGATAGCGGTCGACCACCAGTTGGCGCCACCGGAGGCGTCGGAGAGGAAAATCTGGCCCCACTCGTCGACGGCGACGCCCCAAGGGTTACTCACGTCGGTTTGCATGAAGCGTTCGAGGCGCCAGCTCTTCGGATCGAAGCGCCAGACTCCGCCGTCGGTGCAGCGTTGCGGACCGTAGGGCGTTTCGACTTGGGAGTGGAGGAAGCGACCCTCGTTCATGTAGATCGCGCCGGAGGGATCGGACGTGAAGGCGGAGATCGAGTGGTGGGTATCGTGAGTGTCGAAACCATGGAGGAGAATGTCGGTGCGGTCCGCACGGTCGTCGCCATCGGTATCGACGAGGCGCACGAGGTTGGGCTGTTGCGCGAGGTAGACGCCCTCGGGAGCGAGTTCAAGCCCGATGGGAATATGGAGACCATCGGCGAACACTATTTGGCGATCGGCCGTGCCGTTGCCATCGGTGTCTTCGAAGATGAGGATCTTGTCATTGGGCTTGGGGTCGCCGGGTTTGTAATGCGGGTAAGTGGGGGCGACGGCGACCCAAAGGCGGCCCTTGTTATCCCATGACATTTGCACGGGATTGCGCAGTTCGGGAAATTCCATCTCGGAGGCGAAGAGGCCGATCTCGTAGCCGGGAGGGAGCTTGAAACTTTCGAGGGCTTGATCGACGGCGAGGAACTTGATGGGGCGATCGAAGTTGGTTTCAACCGGAGTGAGATCGCGGGTGGAGGAGTCGTCGACTTTGATCTTCTCGACCTCGCCTTGAGCGACGCGGTGGATGGCTTGGTCGCGGAGGACGGTCATCTGGCGCATCTTCTCGATTTCCTCCGGGTAGTTTTCGTTACCGAAAGGTTTGTAGCGACGGCCGTGCACGTGGACGCCGTTGATCATGCCGTAGTCGTTGCGCCAATACCAATTTTTTTCATCGACGGTGGCGTAAACGGCGGCGCGATCGGAGACGGGGTTGCCGGTGCCGTAGAGACCATCGGCGAGCTCGGGGCCGAACCAGCGGTAGCCCTCAGCGGTGAGTGAAATACCGTTGATGGTTTGGTAGGCGGACGCGGACGCGTAGTGTTTTTTGCTGGAGGAGAAAACGTCGATGAACTCGATGTGGTGCAGGGCGGCGACGCGTTTCATGGCGGCGGTGTAGGCGGCGAGGTGCTGGTTTTCGGTGACGCCGTCGGGCAAATCGTGATCGGCCGAAAGGTCTTCAAATGCGATGGGCGAAACGAGGACCAGACGCGGCGCGGTGACGCCGTTGTAGGACTGGCCGAGCGTGTGTTGCACGAAGGCATCGAGCTCGGCTTCGTAGAGGGCGAGGCCGGCGGGGCCGTCGAAGGATTCGTTGAAGCCAAAGAGGGCGAGGAGAGTATCGACCCGGACCTCCGTGAGCCACGCATCAGGGGTGGGGTAATGCCCCTGACCGTAGTGGGTTTGGAGATCCGGGTGAAATTGGTCGGCGCCGGGGAAGGCCCATTGATCGAAGCGGCTGGGGCGAGGGCGGAAGCCGGGCGTATCGCCCGGGTAGCTCAAGTTGCGCACGACTAGATTGGCATTGGGAAAACGGTATTGGAGTTCGGTTTCGAACTCGGGGAAGTAAAGCATGCGCTCGCCGAGGCCGTTGCCGATGAGGGCGATGTGCTCGCCGTCAACGGGGGTGGCGGGCTTGGAGGCGATGGGATCGACGACGGGTTGGTTACGATTGGGCCAGTAGTCGGCTTCCTTGCGGTTGATGAACATGGTCGGCTGGTAGGCGCCGATGAGGCCGGCGTTCACGCCCGCGGAAGGGATGTCGAGGCCGGTGGCCCAGTAGGCGCCTTGCACGATGAGGCGACGGGTGGAGGCGTTTTGGAGATCGAGGGACGCGCCGAGCGTGCTGGCGAAGACCTTACCTTTTTTGCCGCCGGGAATTTGGTAGGATTTGGTCCAGGCCATCGGTTGCATGGGGTCGTTTTTGTGGAACGACGCGTTGTTTTTGGCGAAGCCGGGGGTGTAGTCGTAGGGGCCGGGGCCGATAGGTTCGTCGTCGGGATTCATGCCCGCGAGGACTTGACCCCAAACGATGGGAGTGGCGTCGGGGCCGAGGGTTTTGACGGTGTAGACGTCGCCGGCGCTCCAGATACTGCCGGACTCGATGCCGGAGTTGATGGCGTGGGCCTCGGTGATGATGCCGCGGGCACTTTCCTTTTTGTGCCAGCCGTGGTGAGCAACCCAAGACGTGCCGAGAATGAACTCACCGAAGCCGCCGTGCCAGGCGGTTTGGTCGCCCTTATAATTGAAGCTGTAGTGCGCCCACTTGGAGTCGGCGGGGACGTTGAAGGCGTGAGTCGCAGTGCGCAGGCCCATGACGGGACGGCCGGACTTGAGGTAGGCGTCGATGGCCTGCATCTGATCGTCGGGTAGATCGCGGAAACGCGTGGCGATGATCATGAGATCCGCGTCTTCGAGTGATTCGAGGCCGGGGATGTGTTTGAGGTAATCGGGGTTGCGAATACCGGGGACGGCGGGGTCTTGGGCGAAGAGCACGACGCTTTCGAAACCGTGGCGTTGGGCGAGAATCTTACCGAGTTGGGGCAGGGCTTCTTCGGAGCGGTATTCTTCATCGCCGCTGATGAGCACGACGCGTTTGCCGAGGCCGGGGCCCTCGGTGCCGCGATAAACTTGCCACTGGGAAGAGGTGGGAAAATCGGCGGCGGTGGCGATACTGGCGACGGCGATTAGGCAGGAAGTGAGGAAGCGTTTCATGAAGAGGAGGAGGGAGTAACGAGGGGCAGCAACACGGCGTTGCAGTAGGCGCCGTCGCCTTTGGTGACACTATCGGGGTCGCCGATGGCGGCGTGGCATTCGTCTTCGACGACGATCCAGCCGTCATAGTGGTGGGCCGCGAGAAATTTGGTGATGCCGACGTGGTCAATGGCGCCGCCGCCCATGGGTTCCCATTCGCCGGCGGAGTTCATGTCCTTGAAGTGCACGTGCACGACTTGGGAGAAGTATTGCGCGATGATTTTGGAGGCGTCCATGCCGCCCTTGGCAATGTGGCCGGAGTCGGGGATGTAGCCGAGGACGCTTTGATCGAGGCCGTTGAGGAGGATTTCATAATCTTCCGCGGTGCGGAAGACGGAGCCGCCGGGAGAGTTGGGGTGGTAGCCGGAGCGGATGCCACGATCGGCCGCGCGCTTAGCGATGGCGTTGGCGTTGAGCAGGCAGTTTTTTTGGCGCTCCCCGAGGTGCTCACGATCGGTGCCGGGCATCTGGCAGATATTGAGCATCGTATCCGGAAAGTGGGTAAGGAGGTCGAGGCACGCATCGGCGCGGGCGCGTTCTTCGGCTGTCTCGGCGGGGAGGAGCCAGTCTTCTACGAGGGTGAGCGCGGGCATGGCGACTTTGGCGGCGGCAAGGTGCTCGCCGAGGAGGATGGGATCGGCGAGGCGACCGAGGAAGCGGGTCTCGGATTCGACGCCGGCGTAACCGGCTTCGGCGGTGATTTTGATGATGTGATCGAGTCGGCCGTCATAGACGCCGCCGCTCATTTGCCAGGTGTAGGTTTGGCATCCGATTTGAATAGGCATAATTAGTCCTCGAGTAAGAAGTTGGTGGTGGTGGCGTTGAAGTCGGCGAGTTCTTCCCAGTGATGCACGTGGCCGCTTTTGGTGAAGCGGACGAGACGCGAACCGGGGATGTGCGCGTGGAGGAATTCGGAGCAGGAGAGGGGGGTGAAGATGTCGAGGGTGCCGATGGTGATGAGAGTCGGAACCTTGATTTTGTTGAGCCGTTCAACGGTGTCGTGGCTGATGCAGGCATCGCATTGACCCTCGAAGCCTTGGCGGGGTTGGGGGTTTTCGCTGGCATCGGCGTCGCGGCTAGCTTGGTCCATGTCTTCGGAGTGAGCTTGCATCCAAGACGGGGTCCAGATCCAGAGGAGGAGGAGTTGCATGAACTGGCCGAGAGTGGAGACGGCGCGCATGTCTTTGAAGTGGGTGAAGACGCGCTGCATGTAGTCGTCGCATTTGGCCCAGGTGCTGACGAGGACGAGTTTGTTGACCTTGGCGGGATGGCGGAGGGCGAGCTCTTGGGCGATGGCGCCGCCCATCGAAAGTCCAGCGATGTGAGCGGAGGAGACACCGGCGGCGTCCATGGTGGCGGCGACATCATCGGCCATCATGGCGGTGGTGTAGGGACCGGTGGGTTTCGCGGATAGGCCGATGCCGCGGTTGTCGAGCAGGTAGCAGGTGAAGTGTTGTTCGTAGGTTTTGACGTGTTCTTCCCAAACGGAGCCGTCGGCACCAAGGCCCATGATGAGCATGAGGGGCGGGCCTTGGCCGCGGGTGACAAAGTGGAGGGGAGCGGGGTGGGATGACATGGGGGCTGGAGTGGGGGCTGGGAGGCAGGGTTTCTAACCACGAATGGACACGAATGGCTTCGTCTAACGACTACGCACTGGATGGTTTTTGGGTCGAGAGGCAGGATGGGGTTTTACAGAAGAGAACGAAGCCGGGGAGGAGGTGGTTTTACAGGAGGGAACAGAGCTGAGGGGCAGGGGGTGTCGGGCGTAAAGCCCGACCCACATGGGGGGAGGCAGGGTTGTTTTAACGCAGAGACGCTGGGGGCTGGCGAGACTAGGCGGAGTGGGAGTCGCGGTAGGCTTGGGGGGTGATGCGGAGGAGGCGGGCGAACTCTTTGGTCATGTAGCTTTGATCGCAAAAACCGCTTTCGGCGGCGATTTGGGCGATGGGTATATTGGTGCGGCTGAGCAGGCGGCAGGCACTGTTGAGACGGACGCGTTTGATGTAAGCGAAGGGGCTCATACTGAAGCGGCGTTGGAAGATGCGTTCGAGGGTGCGGACAGTGGCGCCGGCTTGGGCGGCAAGGTCGGCGACGGTGATGCGGCTCGCGAAATTTTGCTCCACGAAATCAATCACTTTGGCGAGCTCGGGATACGGGCCGACGGCGCCACTGGCGGCTTTGAATTCGCGGGTCATGCCTTCGAGCCCGACGATGGTGCCGGAAGCATCGTAGAGCGGGAGTTTGGTGGTCGTATACCAGCCGGCCGAGAGGTCGTTGTGGGTGACGAGTTCGACTTTGTTGATAATTGGCTGCCCGGTCGACATGACGGATTCGTCGTCGGCGAGGTAGGTGTCGGCAAGGTAAGGGGAGATAAGTTCGAAGTCGGTGAGGCCGATAATTTCGTTTTGATTAGTGCGACCGATCATGCGGACCAAGGCATCGTTCGCGGCGATGAATAGGCCGGCTCGGTCTTTTACGAAATAACAGACGTCGTGCAGATGCTCGAAAAGGCCGAGCCGGTGCGGGGTCGAGGGGGAAGGGGCGGCTTTGGTGGGGGAGCGGCGCCGACTGACGCGGCGGGGATGGCGGGCGAGCGTCGATCTCATACGGAACCGCAGAGCGCGACGGCTTCTTGCAAAGACTGGTAGGGATCGCGGGTCGGGATATACTCGTGGCCGACGAAGCCGGGGTAACCGATATCGACGAGCGCCTGCATGGTGGGGAGGAAGTTGATCTCCTGCGTGTCGTCGAGTTCGCCGCGGCCGGGGGCTCCGGCGGTGTGGACATGACCAAAGAGATGGCCGTGGGTGCGGATGCGGCGAATGAGGTCTCCATCCATCACCTGCGCATGGTAGAGATCGAAGAGGAGTTTGAGGTGGGGGGAGTCGACCGCTTTGATGATATCGACACAGTAATCGACATGGTTCCCCTGATAGCCGGGGTGGCCTTTCATGGGGTGGCTGTTGTCGCGAGTGCTGAGGGGCTCGAGCACGAGGGTGACGTTTTTCTCGGCGGCGTAGGCGACGATCTCGGAGAGACCGCGGACACACTGTGCGGCGCCGTCGGCGAGAGAAATTTGGGGGCCGTCGGGTTGGGACGGGGATTTCGCGGCGAACCCGGTGAACACGATCATGTTGGGGCAGCCGTAGTCGGAGGCGGCGTCGATGCCTGCTTTGGTTTGCCGGATGAGGCGGGGGTAGTGGTCGGAGTTGTTGAACCCGTAGACGAAGGGCGGATCCGGGTCCATATCCAGACCGAGGAGGGCGCAGGTGAGGCCGTGCTTTTCGACGATCTTGAGTTCGTCAACGGTGTTGAGGAGTTCGACACTCCCGCAGCCGAGTTCGTTGGCGACCTCGCAGATCCGATCCAGACTCCACTGGTCGCCACAGACGTTAAAACACCAATAGGCGATGGATTGCTTCAGCGAATTCAGACGGGGGGCAGACATGGAGACAGGGGTAAGAGGGACGGGAAGGCAGATGTAGCTTATCATTTCACCGACGAGGTGAATAGATAAACAAGACCTATGACGTTGTGGATTTACGACACGAGATTGCGACACTGGTATCGGTGAACTAGTTAACCACGGGTGGGGCCTGCGGTGGGGCAGGGACTTTTAACCACCCGGAGCGCCCCGCCGGGGTGATGAAATGGGTACCCCGCATGGGCGATCGAAGAACAAATGGACACGAAAGGCTTCGTCTACCGACGACGCGCTGGAGGGCTGACGCACGGGAGTTTTTTTATTTATGCGGAGAGGCAGGGATGTCGGGCGTAAAGCCCGACCCACATTGGAGGCGGGATTGTTTTAACGCAGAGACGCAAAGTCGCTGAGGGCTGACGCATCTTGAGGGGGCTTTATGGCCGAGGGGCAGGGAAGGGGAGGCGTTCTTTATTGCACTCTGTTGATCCGTGTTTCGTTGGTGATGGGACCCGTCAGATTGCTTCATTCCCAACCATACCCATCTCTCATGCTTCGACGTAATTTTCTTTCGCTTTCTTCACGCACCACCGGGGTGGCTTTGGCCGCCGGCGCACTGGCCCCTCGAGTCTGGGCGGCGGCGACAAAATCGAAACCGCTCGGCGTCGCATTGGTGGGACTGGGGAACTACTCCACGAGGCAATTAGCGAAGGCGTTTAACGAGACCACGGAGTGTAGACTTACCGGCGTGGTGTCGGGGGATCCGGTGAAAGCAAAGCGTTGGGCGGCTGAGCATGGATTCGCGGAAAGCGGGGTCTATAATTACGAGAATTTTGATTCGATCGCGAACAATCCGGATATTGATATTGTTTACATCGTGTTGCCGAACTCGATGCACTTGGAGTTTATCGAGCGCGCGGCGGCGGCGGGGAAACAGGTGATTTGCGAGAAGCCGATGACGGTGACGGGGGCAGAGAGTCGGCGGGCGATCAAAGCGTGTGCGGACGCGGGGGTGCTGCTGTCGGTGGGGTATCGGTTGCAGTTCGATCCGAATTATCGGGCGTTAATGTTGGCCCGAGGGACGCCGGAGCTGGGCGAGGTGCGCTACGTGCAGGCGGACATGGCGTTTCCGATCGGCGATCCGACGCAGTGGCGGTTGCGCAAACCGCTCGCTGGTGGCGGTGCGATGTATGACGTGGGAGTTTACTGCACGCAGAGTGCGCGTTTCTTTGCGGGGCAAGAGCCGGTGGCAGTCACGGCGCAAGAGTATAAGACGGATCTGGTGAAGTTTGCCGAGGTGGACGAGACGATCATGTTTCAGCTCGAATTTCCCAACGGCACGACGGCGAACTGCACGACCTCCTATGCGTTTCGGAGTAACAGCGTGCACGTCGATTATCAAAAAGGTACGGGCATGCTTTCGCCGGCCCATAGTTATGGGCCGATCAAGGGAACGCTAAAAAACGAGGAGTTAGCGCCACGCGAATTCAGTCAGCAGGCGCTGCAGATGGACGATTTTGCGCGGTGTGTGCGGGCGGGGGTGGAATCGGAAGTCTCCGGCCTCGAAGGGCTCAAGGATATGCTGGTCGTGGATGCGATCTATCGTTCGATTGCGGCGGGGAGTAAACGCACTTTGGTGGAGCCCGTCTGAGGGTGGTGACCGGTGACTTATACCAATCGCTGGAGCACAATAACCTAATTTAGCGCAAAGGCGCAGAGAGGGAAAGGTCGCAAAAAGTTGAACATAAAATTCTTATGCTGGGACTTCGTGCCTTGGCGACTTTGCGTTAACGTCTGACTCTCTCGGGCCGCGGGGATTAGTCTGACCTGTTTGAGCCTAAATTCTGCCGGACGATTTGGTCACAGAGCACGCGGAGTAGAGCCGAGAGTTCACGGAGTGATAATGGTGGAATCGATCACGAAGTAGGTGGTTTTCGTCGCGAGGAGTGACGGGCCGATTCTAGATGGATTGGTCGCAGTGACCAAGGGCGATTACTCGGTTGATTTGGCTTTGGTCTTTGGTTTGCCCGCTTTTTTCTTAGGGGGGCGGGCTGGTTTGGTGCCGGGCACGTTTTTTGAGAGGGTCGATCCTTGATGCCAGGTGCCGTTGATCTGGGTGCCGATAGAAGCGGGCTGAAGTCCGCGTTGATTACGCTGTAACAAAGTATTTAATACGTCGACTGCCGTCGCGCCCATGATGTCGCGATGTTGATCGATACCGGAGGCTCCGGGTTCGTCGTCCACGACGTTGAGGCTGACGAAACCGATATCTTCGGGCACGCGGAGGCCTTCGGCGTTGGCGGCGGCGATGAAATTATCGCAGCGGCCGATCACGGCCTGGGGGCGATGGGTGCGAATCCAGGCCCGAATTTGGTCAAACTGATCTGCCTCAGTGAGCTCGAGGGTGGGCACGGTCTGGAGGGCGGTGGAAGCGTGCGATTCGGCGTAAGCATGGGCGGCTTCCCATTGGTGGTTGCAGCGCACGGCGAGATCGCGGCGCACGGCGAGACCCACTTTGGTGTAGCCGAGGGAACGAACTTTTTCCGAGCAGAGCAGGAGGTCCGCGTAGTGATTGGGGACCAGATGGTGAAATTGGGTGAAGGCGGTGGCTCGTTCGATGGTCACGACAGAAAATGATTTCCAATCGAGCTTGAAGTGGGACTCCTGCTCTTCGAAAGGAGCGAGGATCAATCCGCGAATGCCGCGCGCTTGAAGAATGCGGCTAAAGCGGGAAGGGGAGGCGCCGTCTTTGCGGGCCCAGAGGTGTTGTAAACTGTAGCCTAATTCGCGGGCGCGATCGGTGGCTCCAGCGATGAATTGCTGGGCACTGGGGCGAGCGGTCCACGCGTCATGGGTCGACCAGTTGGAGACGAGGCCGATGACGGAAAAGTCGCGGAACAGACGGACGCGGCTGCGGTGGGCGGCGAGGGCGGACAAGGCGGGATCGGGCGCGTAGCCCATCTTGGTGGCCAAGCGTTTGACGCGCTTAATGGTCGTGGCGGGAAGGCGCGGGTGATCGCGTAAGGCGAGGGAGACGGCGGCGACACTCAGGCTCGCTTTGGCGGCGATGTCCTTAAGGGTAACGCGATGGGAAAAGTGACTGGAGGGGGGGTCTGCCATAGGTCAAGGTGAGGCGGAATGGGGTTGGAGGGCAGGATCACGGAGGCGACTGATGGAACGTCGGCAGAGGGGGTCTGGTCAGTCAACAGTTTAACCGAAGTCGGCGCGGTAGGGCAATCTAGCGGTGGTGAGCCTCGAGGTGTTGGCGGAGGAGGTCCTTGCCGTAGTCGTTGCCATTGGGAGTCCGGATTACGGTGTGGATGTGGTCGCGGGTGGGTTGGCGGGCAGGATGAAGTGACCGCGTGCCGACGGGACTTTGGTGATCGAATTCGATGAGGATAACGGGTGAGTGTATCCGATAGTAAAATACTGCATCATCGGCGGTGGAGCCGACCCAGGCAAAGGAGGTGTGATCGAGGTGGGTCTTGATGGCGTGCATCCATACGTTGGCGTGTCGCTCGCGAAGGTTGCCGACGTAGTGATTAATGAGGCGGAGGAAGGCCTCACGTTGGTTGGGCGTGAAGGTCGCGGCAGAGACGCCGGCGTAGTCGACGATGGCATTGTCCTTGAGGGCTTCGGCTTGAATGCGGTTACGGCGTTTGGTGGGACTGAGGGTAGCGGCGTTTTGCTGCTCGGCGGTGAGCGATTGCATGAAGCGCAGGCCGTCATTTTGTTCGGATTGGAGGACCTTGTTTCCCGCGTATTTTCCGGTGAGGGCGGTGGTGGGTTCGCCGCCGAGGAAGGTGGGCGTCATCACGATCTGGTCGCCGAGAATGAAAGTGTTGATCACGAGGTGATGACCATCGATCTGCCAGCCCCACGGTTCGGTCGCGGAGGGGGTGCCCATGACGGTGAAGTAGTAAAGCTCTTCATCGAGATAGAACGCATCGTGGTTGAGTTCCTTGAGGGTTTGGTCGGTGCGGCGAATGGCGTCGGCGAGGTCGAGGCCGCGGACGCTGAGGGTGGCGGCCATGAGAGAGCGGGCAGCTTTCTTTTGCCCGGCGGTCATGGATTTGAGAGGAGTGCCTTGGCGTAGATAAATGCCGTTATCGACGTTGAACCATTGACGCCATTCGAGATCGTCGACGGAAAAATGGGTGCTGAGAATCTGGACGGAGTCGAGCGACGCGAGGAAGGACTGAGCGGCATCGACGATCGGCTGAGTGCTGACGCCGGTGGAACTGAGGGGGAAGAGCCCGGGCTCGATTCCGTCCGTGGTGCGAATGCCGACGAACGGTTCGGCTAGGGCTTTTTGTTCGCGATCGGCGAAGCGTTTTTTGCCGGCGAGCGTGCCGGGATTGTAAGGCGATTGGGCGTTGAGAACTGAGGCGAGTAGAGAGAGCAGTAGCAGGCCGCGGGGAAGGGGAAGCATGTGAATGAGCGTGAGGCAAATCCGGTGCTCGGCGCAAGGTCACTCGCTTGATTCGCGGTCGGCGGCGGGGCGGTTTTGCCAAGGGAATTGGCGGGGATTGGCGCGGGGGGTTTCGGCGGCGGATCCCATTGCGATGTAGGCGCGACGGAAATCGGCGGAGTGGTTGGGCGGGGTGTAGTGGAGGGTGCGTCCGGAATGGAACGTTGCGCCTCCGGCGGGGAGTTCGCAGGCCACGGCGGCGCTGAAGTCGTAGGACGCCGGCACCACCTCAAGACCGGGGGTGAGAGGATTATTGCCGATATGTTGGTGGGGAATCACTGCAAGGTGATGGGACTTGGGAATAAAGTGCATGCACCCATTGGCGATGGTCACGGGTTGAAGGGGGACCCAAACGCTCACGCTGGAATAATCGACAGTAGGATCCCAGTAGGCTTCGTCTTGGTGCCAAGGGGTGGCGGCGGCGTTGTGTGGAGGCTTGTTGATCGCGTGGTCACCGACCATGGCGGTGGCCGGGCCGAGGAGCTGTTGCATCATCGCGCGGAGGTTGGCGACGAGTTGAGTGGCCAGGAGTTCGGGAGCGAATTTGGCGGGCTGCAGGATTTGGGGGAGCGCGGCGGGTGCGGAGGAGTCGCCAGTCGCGCCGAGGTCTTGTCGGCCGGCGGATGAAGAGGGGTGCGTTGGATCAAAAATATGATCGTAGATGCCGCGGATGTGAGGGACCTCGGAGGCGGGCATTATCTCGTCGACGGCGAGGTAGCCGTGATCGTGGTAGAACGCGATTTGGTCCAGAGTGAGGAGATGGGTAGGCGCCAGCGCGGAAGGCTGAGCGTAATCGGGGGCCGGAAGTTGTGCGGCGCCCGCGAAAGCACCGAGTTTGAAGGGGTCGTGCGGTTTCATAAGTAAGTTACCTTAGGGCGCCGGGGTGCCCGGGACGTAGATCACCTTGTTGCTGAGCTGATCGTGAAGCGCGCCGCCGCGAACTCCATCGGTGTAGATGAAGGAAGGATACGCCGGCATCTGATTGAAGCCGGTCGGGCGCTCGATACTGGGCATCCAGCGGGGGGATTCGGGATTCGCTTCGTCGAGGATATCGGCGAAGTAGGTTTGGCCGCCGTCATTCGAGCGGAAGCGCACGAGTTCGGTGCTGACTTGCCCCCAAGAGTGATCGTCGCGACTCACTTGAAGCACGGTGCCGAGCACCGTGGGCTGGCCGGCGGTGCCGAAGGAAACGGCGCCGTTGAGGTAGAGTCCCCAATTGCGGTAGGCTGGAGGGAGGTATTGGTTGAGATGGTGGTGATTCCAACGACCATCCCCGATGGGAGTCGCGAGGAAGCCTTGGGCAGATTTTTGAGTCCGAACACTATAGGGAATGTGCGGTTGATCGTCGGGTCCCACGGCCATCGAGCCGGAGAGGAGAATACGACCCTGGGTATTGAGACCGTGAGCAATGATATCGACCGTGGCGGCGGTGGCGGGAATCGCAACGGGTTGACCGTCGGAGCCGTGCCAGGTGTTGCCGTTATCATGACTGGCGAGGTAGCCGACCGTGCACTCGGGGAGGTTGGTGTCGAAATCGGGGAGCTCGTAGATACGGAAACCAAGGTGAAGCGTTTTATGGTCTGCGCTCCAAGCGAGAGAAGAGCCGTATTGGCTGTAAACACCATAGCGCGCGCTAAGGATGGCGTGTTGGCGAGCCCAAGGTTGATCGGGGGCTTTGGTCCACATCTCAAGATCCCAAGGCTTTTCTTCGAAACTACGGCGAGCGGTGAGAATGAGCGTGCCGTCGGGGCTGCACACTAAGCTGGGGTAAGTGAGGTCGATGCCAAACTCTTGGTAGTCGGTCCATTCGGAGGCATCATTGGGGCGAACCGAGCGGCTGTAGCGAAAAGGATGGTGATGGGAGAAGTAAACGACGTGGAGATAACCGGCTTCGTCGATGGTGAGGGCGGGGCCGCCGTGATTATCGATCGCTTCGCCGATATCGGTCGACTCGGACCAATGGCCGGTAGCGTGGTCGAGGGTTTTGATGCGAATGCGAAATCCCTCCGCTGGAGTGTCGAGCCAAGCGACATGAGTCTTGCCCTCAAAGCTGATGATCTTGGGCGACTCGATGTAGGCGGTGGCGCGACCGGAGCCCTCGGAAGAGAGCACGACGCGGTCGGAACTGCTGAATGCCGGGAGACTGGAGAGGCCGAGTAGGGCGACAAGGGAGAGGAGGCGGGTGAAAAGAAATTTCATAGTGAGGCGACGGGAGAGCCGAGGGTCGGGGCGAATCGAATAGACGGAGCGGAGGTTGGGTTTTCTGCAGCCCCGGGGCGATGCGGAATGGCAAAAACTTTTATGAATATTCAATTTTGAATCGCTCGAAGCTTGCTGGGTTTCGGCGGGTCGAGTGAAGTGGGTTTCTTTGATGCTTCGACCCTCTCGAGCCCCGTCAATCTATCCCCCTTATGAAGACTCGTATTTGCTCATGTCTCGTCGTGCTCACGTTGGTTACCGGGCTCGGTGCTCACCCGCATACGGAGAAGACGCCGCTCGCCGATCAGCTGGGTTTACAACTGTGGAGTTTGCGCGATCAATTTAAGGCCGATGCGCTCGAAGCGATGGATACGGTGGTTAGCTACGGTATCAGTGAAGTGGAGACGGCAGGGACCGCGAACATGACGCCGAAGAAGTTTAAGGCGGAGTTGGTCAAGCGAGGGCTCGACCCGGTGAGCGCGCACGTGCCTTATGCCGGACTTGTTAAAGACTTCGATGCGGTCTTGGCGGAGGTGCAGGAGCTGGGATCCTCGTTTGCGATGATTGCTTGGATTCCGCACGAGGGTGATTTCGATCGCAGCGAGTTGGAGCAGGCGATCAAGGATTTCAAGGAATGGGGACCTAAATTTGCCCAGCACGGGATCAAGTTTGGTTACCATCCGCATGGCTACGAATTTGTCGCGGGCAAGCAGGCGGGCGAAACATTCTTAGATGAGCTCATTCAAGGCACCGCGGGGCATGAGGTTTATTTTGAAATGGATGTGTTTTGGATCGTGCACGGCGGCGGTGATCCGGTGACTTTGCTGCGGCAGTATTCTGATCGCTGGGTTTCACTGCACGTGAAGGACTTGCGCAAAGGCGTTGAGACGGGACAGACCTCGGGCCATGCTCCGGCGACGGACAATGTGGTGGTGGGACAGGGCATGATTGATTGGGTGCGCGTGATCAGCACGGCGCGATCGATCGGCATCAAGCACTACTTTATCGAGGACGAGACGACGGACCCGACGTCGAATATTCCCGCGAGTTTGGAGTTTCTCCGTAATCTAAAGCTCGATTGAGCGGTATTACCTTAGACCCCGGTATTATCTTAATTTTCCTCTACTCTCTATCATGCCGACTATTTCTTCTGACCAAATCAACTCCGACTACGATGTGATCGTGGTCGGCTCCGGAGCGGGTGGGGGGCAAACTGCCTACACTTTGGCGATGGAGGGGGTGAAAGTGCTGATGTTGGAGGCGGGCCGGAGCTACGACCCGGTGACGGAAACACCGATGTTTCAGGGACTGAAATCGGCGCCTTTACGCGGTGGCGGCACACCGGATAAGCCGTTTGGTTTTTATGATTCTACCGTGGATGGTGGGTGGACCGTGCCGGGTGAGCCTTATGTGCGGGCAAGCAAGGGGCGGGAGAATCAGTTCAATTGGTGGCGATCGAGGATGATGGGCGGTCGCACGAACCACTGGGGGCGGCTTTCATTTCGCAATGGACAGTATGACTTTAAACCGAAGAGCCGCGACGGGCTGGGTTTTGATTGGCCGTTAGATTACAAGGATATCGAACCCTACTACGATAAGGTTGAGCAGCTGATCGGAGTTTACGGGAATAATGATGGATTGGAGAATACGCCGAATTCATCCCCCGGGGTTTTATTGCCACCGCCAGCCCCTCGGGTGGGCGAACGGTATGTGCAGAAGCATGCGAAAGGAATTGGGATTCCGATCGTCGCCGCCCACCGGGCGGTGCTGACCAAGCGGCAGGATGCCGAAAATTTGCCGGCTAAATTGCATCCCGGAAATGAGAAAGCGCAACGCGTGTTGAAGCAGGCGATGCAATCGCGAGCCGCGTGTTTTTGGGCAACGGATTGTGGGCGCGGTTGCTCGATCAAGGCGACGTATCAGTCGACCACGGTGCATCTGCCGCCCGCATTAGCGACTGGTAATCTCGACATCGTGCCCGATGCGATGGTGCGCGAGGTGATGGTCGGCGATGATGGGAAGGCGAAGGGAATATTATTCGTCGATAAGACGACGGGAAAAGAAGTGCGGGTGAAGGCGCGGGCGGTGGTGCTCGCGGCCAGTGCGGCGGAGACCGTGCGCATCATGCTCAACTCGCGCTCGAAAGTGTTTCCCGAAGGCGTCGCTAACTCAACGGGGTTGGTTGGTAAGTATCTTATGGATACGGTGGGGGCAGGCTTGCAGGGCCAGTTTCCGGCGTTGGAAAACTTACCGCCGATGAATGAAGATGGCGCGGGTGGCGCGCATGTCTACGCACCGTGGTGGTTGTATAAACAGCAACTGGCCGGCGATCTGAATTTCGCGAGAGGTTACCACATCGAATTGCGGTCGGGTCGGCCTCCCGATATGGGCACGGGCGCCGGATTGGATAAACTCAATGGGGGAGGGAACTGGGGACAGCCATTCAAGGAGGATGTGCGTCGTTACCACGGATCGTTCATTGGATTCGCGGGACGCGGAGAGATGATTCCGAATGAACGTTCCTTTTGTGAGCTCGATCCCGTGGTGAAGGATAAGTGGGGAATCCCAGTGCTGCGTTTTCATTGGGAGTGGTCGGATCACGAGCTCAACCAAGCCGCGCACATGCAGAAGACCTTCAAGGACATCATCGAAGCTAGCGGAGGAAAGGTGTGGGGCAAGTTGCCGGCCGCGCAGGGACGCGATGCCATTCACCCGGGGGGCGATATTATTCACGAAGTCGGTGGAGCCCTGATGGGAGCAGATCGAACCAAGTCGGTGACGGACCAGTGGAATCGAACTTGGGATGTGCCGAATCTTTACCTGACCGATGGGGCGCCGTTTGTGTCGAATGCGGATAAGAATCCGACGCTCACCTTGATGGCGCTCGCGTGGCGGGCTTCGGATCATCTGATCGGTGAGCTGAAACGAGGAAACATTTAACCCCAGCTGATATGACCACACCCTTTTCCGAACGGCTTGATCGTCGCACCGCGATCAAATGGATAGCGACCGCGGCAGCGAGTGCGACCATGATGCCCCGTCTTGCCGCCCAAGTGCAGGCGACAACTGAACCTGAAGTCACGATCGTGGGAGCTTATGAGGGGCCGGGCTATGGCACTGATCCCGACCTGCTGAAGGATTACGCCCCGGGTGATTTGTGGCCGCTGACGTTTGACGATCAGCAGCGACAGACGGCGGCGGTGCTGTGCGGTTTGATCATTCCCGCTGATGCCCGGTCTCCGAGTGCGGCGGATTTGAAGATTCACGACCTTCTCGATGAGTGGGTAAGCTCGCCGTATCCGCAGCAAGCGGGTGATCGGCTGATCATTTTGGAAGGACTCGGACGGCTGGATATGCTGGCGATGTCTGAGTATGGGAGGAATTTTGCCGAATTGGGGAATGCCGATCAGGGGACCCTCTGTGACCGCTTGGCCAAGCAAATGCCGATGCCGGAAGCGCCGACCGAAGCGGACCAGGAACTCCAAAAAACGCAGCGATTTTTTAAGCGATTCCGGGAGCTCACGGCGGGAGCGTTCTTTACGACTCCTGAAGGGCTGAAGGATATCGGTTATCGGGGGAACGTGCCGTTGGCGGTATTTCCGAAACCACCGGCAGATCTTTTGCGGCGGTTGGGCCTAGAGGTGGATTAAGCGGCAGGGGCCGGGAGGCGGAATTTTTAACCATCCCGCAGGGAGGGAGGCACGACTACGCCCTGGTCGGAGCGGCAGGGTTGTTCTTAACGCAGAGCCGCAAATTCGGTGAGGGCTGACGCACTGGGGGGGGGAGTGGGTTGGGAGGCAGAGGTGGTTTTACAGGAGAGAACAGAGAAAACAGAGCTGTGGGGCAGGCTTTTTGCCCACTAAAAAACACGAGAGGCTTCATCCCGCGGCGCCCATGGGCGTTGACCTAATGAATTTCGAACGAATTTTAGCCACCAAAGAGCACAAAACCTGGGCGCTGCCTCCCTCGCTATAACTCGGGGTTACCTATTCAATAACGCCATTGATCAACCCTGGGGCTTTTTCCCGTTGAAATTGTAACGAAGGCCACTCAAGGGAGTCTTTTCAGGCATTTTTGGGGCGATAACAAACTGCCTTCGGGCTTAGTGAAGCCCATGCGCCGCGCGGGATTACGCACCGATGGGCTGACGCAATGGGAGTGTTGCTATGGTGCTGAGAGGCAGGGATGTCGGGCGTAAAGCCCGACCCACGTTGGATGCCGGGCGTAAAGCCCGACCCACGTTGGATGTCGGGCGTAAAGCCCAACCCACGTTGGATGTCGGGCGTGAAGGGCCCGCCCCACGTTGGATGTCGGGCGTAAAGGGCCCGCCCCACGTTGGATGTCGGGCGTAAAGCCCGACCCACGTCGAATGTCCGGACGTAAAGGGCCCGACCCACGTTGGATGTCGGGCGTAAAGGGCTCGACCCACGTTGGATGTCGGGCGTAAAGCCCTACCGGAATGACGGGATTAAGGCAGATCCGATAAGAGCAGAGGTCGTCGTGGGATTCGCGATCGCAGCGGGAGCGAAGGAGCCCTACCCGGCGGCCGAGTTAGCTTTGCGTCAGGCGATGGAAGTGGCGCCAGAAAATGCGCGGGGGCGGTTGGGGATGGCGCGTTTGTTATTGATCAAACGAGTGCCGGAGGCGGCTTTGATTGAGATCGAACGGGCGATCGAAATCGACGAAGGGAAGGACGGGAATACCCCACAGGTGCGGGCTCGGCGATCCCAAGTGACCGCGGTGGCAAAATTGGATTAGTCCGTCGTGAACTCGAGTAGTTCACCAGGTTGGCAATCAAGTTCGCGGCAGATGGCTTCGAGCGTAGAGAAGCGGACAGCGCGGGCTTTGCCGGTGGTGAATATATTGAGATTCGCGGGAGTGATGCCGATGCGGGCGGAGAGCGATTTTTGGGTGAGACCGCGCTGGGTGAGAAGGCGGTCCAGATTGACTCGAATGGGCATGGTGCGAGTGGTCGAAATCAGACGGTTAGGTCCTGCTCTTCTTTTAATTTTACGCCGAGGTTGAAGGCCTCTGCGATGACGAGAATAACCATGAGGATTAAGACGGGGCTGGGGTCGAGGCGGAGGGTAAGATTGGAGTCCAAGTGGGGGGGGCGCCGCCACTTGCTGGGCGAGAATGATCTTTGCGAGGAACTGCCAGGCGATACTTCGCAGTCGTTTAGCATTGGCGCGAATGAAGGGATGGTCGGTGCGAAAAGAGCGCAGAAATTGTCGCAGCTGGAAGACGATCAGAGATCCGATCACGATACTGATCAGTCGAAGGGTGGTGTCCCAGACCCGAAGGGCGCGGTTCTCGTAGGGCAGCGTGAGTTGGGCTTCGACGTGACGTAGCTCAACCGGCATACGAGTGCCTTCACCGTCGCTGAAGGGGTGGATCATCGGATCAATTTCGATCTGAATTTTATGAGTGAAATGAGGAGGCTCGGGAGCCACCAAAGTGTAAACTGCGTAAAGGATGCTGCCGATGAAACCGACGACCGCGATGATCAAGAATAGGGACAAAACGTGCTCTGCCCAGTGAGCGAGGCGGTGGAGGCGAGTGGGATGACGAGCTTTCATGATTATTGATAAACAATAATTACGCGGGGGAGCCCGGGACGGGCGAGTTTCTCACTTATTAAGTGACAAACCGGTATTGGTATTTGGGGGTAACGGAGAGGATGGACTGAGAATGGGGGGGGCGGGTGGAGGAGATTGGGCGGACGGGATTTTATTTCGCAGGTAGAAACTGATGGCGATGAGGCAGAGACCGAAGAGGCAGACGACGAGGGAAGTCTGGTAGAGCGTGATGAGGTCGATCTCGGCGAGTTTCCCGGCGGCGATGTTGCCGGCAATGGCGAAGACGCCGGAGACGATCATGGCATAGAGACCCTGAATGGAGTTACGAAATCCAGTCTCGGCGAAGGAGTTCAGATAGATCACCGGTAGAATCATGAAGGCGATGACGGTGAGTCCGTGAAAGGCCTGAAACGCGATGGCGAAAAAGGGTGTGGGCAGGAACGCTAGGCAGAAGAGGCGGAATGCGCTAGCGGCTCCGCCGATGGCGATGAGACCTCCGAATCCGAAACGCCGCCGGAGGCGATCGAGGCCGAGCACGTAGAAGATTTCAAAGCCCACCCCAATACTGGAAATGAGGCCGACCCAACTTTCATCGACGTCCACCTTTTTGGTGAGGTAGAGGGGGTAGAAACCGTAGAACGCCATATTGGAAAAAACGACAAACCCGACGCCAAGGCAGAAGAATAGAAGATGGGGGCGAAGTAGGACGCGGGCGGCCGAGAGCGTGGGGACGGCGACTTGGGCGGAGGGGGGGGGATTGGATCGGCGAGGAAGGCCGAGGGCGTTGGCGATGCCGAGGATCGCGAACGCGGCGGTGACGTGAGGCATCCACTGCACGCCGCCGCCAAGGTGGTAGCCGACGTAAATTATAAGGCTGGGAGCGATGAAGCCGATCGTGCCCCAAACGCGAACGGAAGAGAATGATGCGCGAGGCTGAGTGGGATCGTTTTGGTGGGTGAAAAAGAGGCCATCACCGAGAGCGACTTGGGGTTGGGTAGACAGTCGATTGAGGGCGATACAAAAGAGACTCGCCCAGAAACCGACGGCGCCGATGAGGGCGGTCATGGCGATGATGTTGAAACAGAAAAGAGTGACGAGAAGCGAGCGGACCAAGCGATAGCGGTCGGCCAGATAGGTCATGATGATCGGCATGACCAGCACCCCGACCTGGCCGGCGGCGAAGATGTAACCAATCTCCGCTGAGCCGAGGTTTTTGATGTCGGCCAAGTAGATGGCCAGGTAGGGCGTCACGGCTCCGAAAACGGCGAAGAGCGAGAAGTAGTGGAGTTTCAGTCGCCAGATGGGAGTGGAGCGGGAAATTGGTGAAGCGGGATTTGAGTTGAGAAAAATGGGTCGCATCGGACGGGCGCGTGAGGCGGCGAACCCAGAAAAAGGAACTTAAGACTAAGATGAAGCGAGCGAGAAGGAGGGGTTGCGGAAGCAGCTGGGTATTTTAGGGTCGCGGAATGTCGAAGGAGTCGTCGGTTGAGCTAGTTGATTTTTCGGACAGGTTGGCGCCGCATTTTGGGCGATTGAATCGCGCGTGGATTGAGCAGGACTATGCGATCGAGCCGCCCGAGGAAGAGATGCTCGCGCGGCCCGAGGGGGTGATTGAGCGTGGGGGGGCCATTGTATTTGCGAAGCGAGGGGACGAGGTCGTGGGCACGGGGGGGCTGGAGGCGCTGGCGGAGGGAGATTTTGAGATAATCAAAATGGCGGTGGAGCCGGAGTGCCGAGGAAGGGGGATCGGGCAGTTATTGATGGATCGACTGATCGCGATCGCGATCGAGCGGGGGGCTCGATGGGTGCGGATCGAGACGGTCGCGGCGTTGGTCGCGGCGAATGGATTGTATCGAAAAAACGGATTCATTCCGGCGAGAGAGCAACGATCGCGGCACGGTTACTCGCGGGCGGATATGTTTTACGAGCGAAAGGTATGAGATCGACGGAGCGGGGCGCTTAAGTGAGCTTCGCGGAATGGCTAGAATTGCGATTATCGGCCCCGGAGCAATGGGGGGAACTTTGGCGGGAAACCTGGTGCAGCAAGGTCGCCACGAAGTGGTGCTCGCGGGGCGGCGGGCGGCGGACTCGATTAGGGTGCAGACTCTCTCGGGTGAGGTGATCGTGCCAGGACCGGTTTTGACGGACCGGAAGGATTTGGGCGCGATGGATTGGATCTTTGTGGCAACCAAAACCTATGCGGCGGAGGAAACGGCGGTTTGGTTGGCGGGCACGACAGCGAGAGTGGCGATCTTTCAAAATGGGGTGGAGCATCGGGAACGCTTTACGGGAGTTGTCGCAGCCGAAAAGATTGTGCCGGTCGTGATCGACACGCCGGCGGAGCGATCGGCGCCCGACCGGGTGGTGCAACGGGGCGTGATTCGGATGGCATTGAGCGATGACGAGAACGGGCGGGCGCTGGCAGCATTGTTTGCGGGGATTGAAACCGAGATCACATTGACCGGTGATTTCCGGAGTGCGGCGTGGAATAAGTTGGCGATCAACTGTGCGGGGGTGGTTTGCGCTTTGGTCATGGCGCCTAATCGGGTGATAGCGGGCGCGGCGATCGGCGGGATTGTGCTCGGGTTGGTGCGGGAATGTGTGGCGGTGGCGCGAGCGGAAGGAGCAGTTTTGCCGGATGACACGCCCGAACGAGTATTGCGACAGCAGCGAGGGTCGTCGCCGGATGGAATTAATTCGTTGTATGGTGATCGACTAGCGAAGCGCCCGACGGAGATCGATGCCCGCAATGGGGTCATCGTGCGTTTGGGAGAGAAGCACGGAATTCCTACGCCGTTCAATGCGATGGCGGTCGCCTTGGTCGAAGAGCAGGCGGCGAAGGATGCGGAGGAGGGGTGATGAGTTTTAGGCCATTGGGAGAGTCGATTTGGGTGAAGCACTTTGATTTTAAGCTGCTGGGGGCACCGTTGGGAAAAACCACGACGGTCCTACGTCTCGGCCGAGATCGATTGATTCATTCGGCGGCGCCAATGAAGCCGCCGGACGTTGATGCGATCAAGGCGCTCGGGAATCCGCGATGGTTGATGGAGGGGGCGCGAATGCATGACACTTTTGCGTCGTCGCTGCGGGTGGCGTTTCCGGAAGCGACGTATTTGTTACCGCCGCGGTTCCCGTCGGCGGCGGAGATTATGGCGCCAGTGGAGAAGTTACGCCCTAAGTCGTTACCAGATGCCTGGGCGGGGGAAATTGAAGTCGAGCGGATTGGCGGAGTGCCGGCGGTGGAGGAGCATGCGGTGTGGCATCGGGTCTCAAAAACGCTGATTCTGAGTGACTTCGTCTTTAACCTCGGTTTGCCGCCGGGTGGGCGCGTGCCGTTTTTCCTGAGATGGGTTTCTGGGATTAAGGCGTTTCCCGCCACGAGTCGGTTGGTGAAGTTGGCGGTGAAGGATCGCGGGCAGTTAAAGAAATCGGTCGAGCGGATTTTGAGGTGGGATATAGAACAGGTCGTGGTGGGGCATGGCGAAATTATGACGGTAAACGCCAAAGAATTGCTAAAACAGACGCTAAATTGGGCTTTGGAGGACTGATTTTGAACGAAACCGATTGGACTCGCGTCTTAGACCCTTTATGCCCCTTTCGATTTTATGGCGCGCGCCGGCTTTACTGGCGTTCGTGGCGGTCACGCTTGCGGCCGCTTCCCCTGCAGATAAGCCCGTTACGATTTCCAACGGTGAATCGATTAATGTCTCCGATTACCTCGTGGAGGGTAAAACCGTGATTTTTGGATTTTACAGTGCTTTTAGCCCGCCGTGTCCCTGTGAGCCTTGTTCGAAGATGGACGACCCGTTGGCGTCTTTGCAGCAGGAGCGGGATGATTTGATCGTGATTAAAGTGAACATCGACCGCGCAGACGCGTCAGGGATTGATTGGAATTCACCGGTGGCGCAGCAGTTTTCTTTACGGCGATTGCCGCATTTTAAGATATTTGGTCCGGATGGGTCTTTGTTGATCCAAGACAATCAGAAGTCGAATGAATCATCGGCGCTGATTCAGGTGCACGGGATGCTGGAGAAATTGGCTGCCCACCAAAGTTAATGGGTTGGGCCCGCTGCGGAAGGGAGCCTCGGGCGGAGGTTTACGAAGAATTTGATGCATCCCAGTGCGAGGAGGTTACGGCAAGATCGGGATCGATTACGGGGAGGAGGAAGTCGTGATTGGTGGGGGGGCAGATTTGCTCGAGTTGCTGGGCGGCGGCGGTGAGACGTTGAGTCAGGGATGCAACGATCTGGTCGCAGGTGGCATCGAGCGAAAGCCGCGTATTATCGGCTTCGAATTGGGTCGTTGGAGTGGTCATAGTCGGATTGGGCTTGGTGGTGAAGCCCCCGAGTGTCTTGACCGGCGGGGTAAAAAAAATCCCCCTCCGGTTTAACACCGGAGGGGGCAAAGTGTTGAGCACTTATTCTCCTCGCGGTGCGGTGCCTACGGACACTACGGCGATTACGGCCACGATAATTACGAGGACGGAAAAGGACGTAGATTTGGTAGCGGAGAGTAACATGCGGACGGGAGGAATGAGCCAAAAGACCGGGGGGGCGTCAAGATCCGAAAGAATAGATCAGAAAATTAAGTCCAGGTTATCATCCGATTCGTTTTGTGCTGGGAATAGCTTTCTCGGATTCTGACGCGAGATGGAGGAATCACACTTGTTACACGATATGGGTTGGTTGATGGCGGCGGCGGCGGTGACCTCGCTGATTTTCCGTTGGATGAAGCAGCCGGCGATTATCGGTTATCTGGCGGCTGGATTATTGCTCGGTCCCCACTTGCTGCCTTCGACCCCAATCAGTGATTCGGAGAACCTGGGGCACTTGAGTGAACTTGGGGTGTTGTTTTTGATGTTCTACATCGGGCTGGAGTTTGATCTGGGGAAGCTGCGGCCGGTCGCGGCGGCGGCGGTATTGGCTTTGGCCCTGCAGACGGCGTTGATGATGTTGATTGGGACTACGGTGGGGCAGTGGTTGGGGTGGAGTGCGGTCGAAGGGCTTTTTCTGGGCGGCATTTTAGCGATCAGTTCGTCGATGGTCTGTTTCAAATTGATCGGGGAGCGGGGAGATATGAACCGACCTTATGCGCAACTCACGGCGGGGGTGTTGATTCTGGAGGATATTCTGGCGATTGTCTTGTTGGTGGTGCTGGCCGGAGTGGGGGTGTCGGGTCAGCTCGATTTTGCGGTAGTGGGACGGACGACATTTTTTGTGGGTATTTTTGTCGTGGCGGTTTTTCTGGTCGGAAAGTTGGTCGCCCCGCAGGCGATCAAAATTTTGGACAAGATCGGCAATGCCGAGACGCTGACGCTCTTCGTGGTTGGGGTGATTTTTGCGGTGAGTCTGTTGGCGGAGTATGCGAACTTTTCGCTGGCTTTGGGTAGTTTTTTGGCGGGCGCGATTTTCTCGCGTAGTGCGGTGGCGCATGAAATCGAAGGGGTGACGGCGCCCCTGCGTGATTTTTTCTCGGCGTTGTTTTTTGTGACGATTGGCACGTTGATCGACCCGGCGGCATTGTGGAAGTATGCGGGCACGATTCTGCTGGTGACGGGAATAATGATGGTGGGGAAATTGGCCGCGTGTTGGTTGGGATTTGTTTTGGCCGCAGTGCCCCCGGCGGTCGCGGTGCGGGCCTCGATGGCGAAGGTGCAGATTGGTGAATTCGGTTTTGTTATCGCGGCATTGGCGTTGAGTTTACAGGTCACGAATCCGGCGCTCAAAGCGGTCACGACAGGCGTGGCGGTTTTGAGTATCATGCTGACCCCGGTCGCGTTTGGACTGTGTGACTGGTTGATCAAGGTGGTTGACCGAGGTACTCCGCGCCCGCTGCACAGTGCGCTGCGAGTTTACTTAAATTGGGTCGAGACGGTGCAGCTCACGTTGCGGACGAGTTCGTTTCTTTTCGTGGTCAAGCGCCCGTTGGTGCGAGTGGGAATCGATTTTCTGTTGCTGAGTGCACTGCTCATCGTCGCGTCGTTGGGCGCGAGTTCACTGAGTGATGTGACGTTCCAGCAGATGGCGTGGGTGGTGGCGGCGTTGGCGGCGATTCCGTTTCTCGTGGATATTCTGCGCAGTTTGGACGTGGTGACGTTGGCGTTGTCTGAGATTGCTGCGACGCGGCCGGCGTTGCGCTTGATTGCGCAGGGACCGGCGCGAGGGCTGATGCGAATGGGGGCATTCTCGCTGATTGTGCTCGGATTTGTGAGTCTTTTTTCGATCGCATGTTCACGTTACTTTCCGACAGGCACTTCGTTTACGATCTTCATTTTGGCGATCGCGATCATGTTGGTGTTGGGCTGGAAGCGGGCGGTGAAACTGCAGAGTCAATTGGAGTATGCCGTGGTGTCTTCGCTCGAAGACGCGGCGAGGAGTGGGGCGCGCACGGCAGTCGAGGAAGCAATCAAATCGATGACCAGTAAGAATCCGTGGCCGGTCGAGTTATTGGAGGTTGAGATTCCCGCAGGCGGTAATGTAGTTGGAAATACGATACGAAAACTGGAATTGAGAAGTTCCACCGGAGCCACGGTTGTGGCGGTGCAGCGAGGAGGCGTTACGCACTATTTTGTGCCGCCAGATTTACCGCTTTCACCGGAAGATAAGTTGTTGCTGGTTGCCGAAAAAGGACAGCTGGAGGCGGCCGAGGTGCTGCTGCTAAAGATGAGCGAAGAGGGGCCTCGCCAGGGCGAAGCCTTACCGCATCAATTTGCGCGGGTCTTGGTCACGGGAGGTTCTGGATTGTGTGGACTCACGCTGCGGGAGGCGCAGTTGCGTGGTAAATATGGAGTGAGCGTCATCGGTCTTCAGCGCGGTGAGACGCGAGTAACTGGGCCGTCGCCAGATGAGTGTTTATTGGATGGCGACCTTCTACTCGTCATGGGGCCGGAAGGAGGAACGGGAGACTTACGCGAGGCGTTGTTGTAGCGTCGGCGGAAGGCAAAATTAGGGGCTCGCGAACATAAAAAAGCCCCCGGCCGCGGGACCGGAGGCGAAAGGAAGAGGCTCGAGGCTAAGAAGAGTCGCGGAACTCGAGATTGACCGGCTCGGCAGCGCCGGAAGCTGAATTCCATTGTTTGATTAATGCGGCGGCGTTTTGGCGGTGGTCGCTTTTTTGCCCAGCAACGGCGGATTTCTTTTTATCGAGTGATTTGTAAGCGCTTTCTTGAGTGGAAATCGCACTTTTGGGCCAATCGCTCAGGCGTCCAGCGGTATTAAGGTCAAGCCAGAGCGAGTAGGCGCTGTCATGCTGGGCAGCGAGGTGGTGGTAGTAGGCCGTGAGTTGCTCATCGTAGCGTCGAGCGGCCATCGCGAAACTGGATGCGGTAGGCCGATCGCTGAGGGATGAGGGGATGGTGAATGTGGCGGGCGCATCCGGGGCGGTGTAGAAGAGGGCGTCCGAACCAGCGAGTCCGGCGAGAGAACCGACATGGGATTGGAATTGCTCACGAAGGAAGCTGACTTGGAGGGCTTTGCCGTCTTGGGCTGCGCCGGGGAATTCTGCCTTCACGGCGTTGGCGATCAACAGAGCCTGAGCGGCTTCGCGATTGATTTTGGTCGTCCAAGCACTGCCACTCCGGCTGAGGGGGGCACCCCAAATGGCGAAGTCTCCGCTATTGACGATTTTGAGATTTACGCCGCTGCCCGAGGTCGGAGCTCGGGGGAGGGTGAGCGAGAGGGTGCCGGAGCTGGAAATACTGAATATAGCATCGTCGGGGGCACGCATGACGACGACTTTGGATTCTTTCATCTCCTCGTCTTGGGCAAAGGAGGGGACATTGATCAGGCCGAAGAGCGCGAAAGCGGTGAGGCCGAGGCGGCGCCAAGAGGTTAGTGAAAGGGTGGACGAGTTGATAGCGTAGGACATGGTTTCTCTTGTTGAGGGGGGGGGAGAATTGTCCGGTCGGCTGGGCGAACCGGACCTTAATTCAGACCAATGTAATTAATCTGACGTGGCATTCAAATGCGTTTTCCGAATTTTAGCCGAAAGCTGCTAATTCAGGTAGAGGGGACTGGGGCATGGTGAGCGGCGTAGGCCACGTAGCGGGAGGAATCCTCGAGCATGGCCTCGATAGTGGCCGCTAGGGGGGGGCGACTCGATAGGTTCCGGAGAGGATCGCTTTGTCGCCGATGTCGCTTTCGATGACGAAGGCGGGGCGCTGGTTGGTTTGGTGGGCAAAAAACGTGGCGGTGGAGGCCACGACGCGGATTTGCACGGCGGTTGATTCGGCGGCAGTGCGGAGGGCGCGGGCATCCAGACCCGCGGCGGATGCGGCGATTGCGCAGGCGGTTTCGATATCGCCGATTTTTTGGCCATCGCGAACGGCGGCTTGGGCAAGGGCGAGTCGAATGCGGCCATCTGATTCGCCAATGAAGTCGCGACCGGCTTCGGCGACCCAATTGGGGGCTTCGTAGTGGCCCGCGCGTTCGGCTTCGAACCAGCCGGAATTGAGCATGTAGGGTGAATTCACGACGGTGCCACTACGTTGATAGAACCAATCACATTGGGAGGCAGAGACCGGGAAGTTGGCCGGGTCCATGAGAGCGATGCGCCAATGGAAATCTACGCGGTCGGCGTACCGGTTTTTAGTGCCGTCCAAGCAGGTTCCGCCCACTGGCACCATGAAGAGAGTATTGCGAGATAGTAGGTGACTTTGATCGGCGCACTCCTGGCAGGAAGACTATTTGAGCTGGCCACCCCGTCAATATGAGGCGGGATGTCAGTTAGCGAAGTGGCGGGGCGGGGCGGTTTCTCCAAGGGATTAGGGCGTTCCGGGCATATCCCGCAAATGAGTGCAAAAGCGTTGTTTCCCACTCCCGCCGAGGAGACCAAGCCGGGATGTGGACTCGATTCTTGGCGATTGTGATGGCGTTCAACTTGGGGGGGCGCTCTCGGGGCAAACACCGATTCTGTCGTTCAGCGCCGACCAGGATAAGTTCTCGACGCTCAGAACTGCGGATGGCGAAATCCAAAGTTCAGGCGCCTTGGCGGGGGGATCGAGTGGGGTTGTTTACCACGCTAAGTTTGGTGCAGCGACCGTGCGTAATCCGCTTTTGGCGAAATTGGATACGCCGGAATTTTTTGGCGGCGACCTGCTGCACACGATGAACGAATCGGGGGCAAATTATCTATCCAATTTTGTGCGAATGGCAGTGAGTCCGGCATCGGGTCGAGGTCATGTGACCCTGCCGGTCACGGTCATGATTTCCTCCAACACCACGGGGACGATCACCAACTCGGTATTTGGTGCGTTTATCACGCCCACGGAGATCGGGGTGGATGGAGAGTTCCGAATCTATATCTAGGAGAACATCCTCGATAGCCCAAGTTTCACTGGGGCAGCGACGATGTTTCGGGGGGCGGTATTTGATGGATCGAAGTGGTTGGTGACGGCCGACTCAGCCGTGGTCGCAACCTCGGGAGTGGACCATGCGCGGGTCTCGACGCGAGAGGGGTGGAGAGAACTTAATACGGAGGACTTTTCGTATGGGACGGAGCAGGTAAACCCGGCGGGGGCGCTCACTATGAGTGGTGGGTGGTTCATGGCCTTGAAAACGGGGGTGCAGGAAAATGCGGGATTCGCGTTCGCGTTTTCGGATGCGTTCTTCACCGCGCGGGAGTCGTTTACGCGACACACGGCCGACGTGGATGAGAGTGGGACGTTGAATCTGTCGGAGTTATTTCGCGTGATTGAGTTGTATAACACGCGCCTCGGGTCGGCTCGCACCGGACGTTATAGCCCGTCGCAATCGGCGGAGGATGGGTTCGCCCCCGATACAACCCAAGACGAGGGTAAAATGGCCCTTTATACCTTTTACCACGCGGCGGATTCAGATCGGAATGGCGCGATATCGCTATCAGAGCTGTTGCGAGTAATCGAACTTTATAACGTGCGATCTGGTTCGACGCGGACGGACCAATATTTATCCGACGTGAATACGGATGACGGGTTCGCGCCGGGAGCTTAGAAAGTCTAGGAGACGGGGCGATCCGACTAGGGATTGGGCTCATCTTTCTTGCCGCCGAAGAGCCCTTTGATGGCACCGCCGATGTTCTTGGCTCCTTCGAGGGCGGCGGCTCCGGAAGTGCCTCCCGCGGTAGTGAGAGCTCTGGTGGCAGCACTCAGAATATCACCGACAATTTCCTGAGAAACCGCGGCAACGAGTTGAACTGGTGTGAGGCCGTTTTCAGGCGTGCCGAGGTCGTTAAGTTCTAGGTCGGGAAGGGGCACGGTGATCGCCGCGGTGCCAGTGCCGATAGTGACTTTTCCGCCGCGAAGAATGAAGCGCTTCACGGCGATCTTTTTGCCGGGAGCGTCACTGGCGGTTTCGGTGCCGGAACTGGCGCCGACGACTTCTTCGATGTGCTTGAGTAAATCTTTCACATTGCTGGCAATCAACCGGGTTTCGTAGCGGAACTCGGGCGATTCGATGACCATGTCGTCGATGACGATGGTGTCTCGGAGCAAACTCATGGGGGCGACGTCGACGTGAACTTTACCGATAGAAGCGAGGTTGTTCTCACTCCAACCCTCGGGATTGCCGACGACGAGGTTGGTCAACGTGCCGGAGCCAGTGAGGGGAGAAATGCTGGCACTGCCCAAGGTGACTTTGGTGCCGGTGATCTTGGGGGAGAGGTTGTTGATCCCAGCGGTCACGGCACCGCCGAGCGTTGCACCGATGACGATGACCGCAACAATGGCGACGACGGCAATTGCACCAAGAATAATGAGAAGACGAGATTTGGAAGCGGCCATTTTGAAAGATTGGGGGGATATGAGAGCGGACTCAAGCTCGGCAGAGGTGGTTAAATTACTGACTTTGAATTTGGGAACGAGGCTGACTCAATGGGGGGATGTCAGTATTTGATGGAGCTTGGGAAACGGTGAGTGGGAAATTGGGCACGGATACGATTCCTTTGCCCAAATCACGATTCGTGATCGAAGGGGAGGGCTATACGGTGAAGACCCCCGAAGGACTCGATGAAGGTCGGATCGAGTGGGGCCCGGAGGCTGAGTTGCGTCAGATGGATATGATCGGCACTGGGGGGACCCATCTGGGAGCGAAGATTCAAGCGCTGGCCCGAGTGCGGGGCAAAGTCATGCAGTTGTGCTACGCGGTGGATGGCACGGCGCGGCCACGAGACTTCAATCCGGGGCCGGGGACGGCGGTGGTGACGGTGCGGTATCGACGGATAGATGGGAGTGTGGACTAGGGGGGGCCGTTACGCTTTCTCGATGCCGCCGTGAATGCGGTGGAAGGTGATGTGATCGCCGTCGGAATCGAGCAAAGTGGCACGCTGAAGCGTTGGCGGGCTCGATGACTAATTTGGCGTTCTGAGTTCGGAGGTGCGGGACCATGCGGTCGAAGTCGGCGGTTCCTAGGCTCAACGGGACGCCGCCTTTTGCGTGGGATTAGCTCTAGCATGATGGAGGAGGGGGTGACAATAGGGCTGTTGGCCTCAGAGTGAAATCCAAACTCGACCCACGTCTTTACTACGAGGCAAGTTTAACAAGCCTGAGCACGTATTGGTAGCGAGCGCGGGCGCGATCATCTCACTGACGGGTAAGGCGAAGAACGGGATTGAGGGGAATTTGGGCGGCACGGTAAACAATGCCGGGTTGATTTGGGTTTGCGCTTGTCAGCGTGCGGCGGAGGGAGACGCTGACCTATCTCAACCCCAATTTTTACCGACTAAATGGCCGCCGATCACAACTACACCGAATCCTCGATCAGAACTCTCTCTGCCCTGGAGCACATTCGTCTGCGGCCGGGCATGTATATCGGGAGACTCGGGAATGGTGCCCACGCTGAAGATGGTATCTACGTGTTGCTGAAGGAGACGGTGGATAACTGCATCGACGAGTATACGATGGGGTTCGGCAAACGCGTAGAAGTGCATCTTTCGGAGCGCACAATTTGTGTGCGGGACTACGGTCGCGGCATCCCGCTGGGCAAACTGATTGATTGTGTGTCGATCATCAACACGGGGGCGAAATACGATAGTAACACGTTTCAAAAGTCGGTGGGTTTGAACGGCGTGGGGCAGAAAGCAGTTAATGCGTTGGCGGTTTCGTATCGGGCGCAGGCGGTGAGAGAGGGGAAGTGTAAGTTGGTCGAATTTGAGCGGGGGAAATTGTCGAAAGAACACCGCGTGCAGAAATCGGATGAACGCAATGGCACCTACGTCGAGTTCACGCCTGATGAGGAACTTTTCGGTAATAATTTCGCGTTCCGGCGCGAATTCATCGAAGAGATGATGTGGAACTACGCCTATCTGAATCGTGGACTCACGCTCAATTTCAATAGTAAGAATTTTAAATCGGAGCGAGGACTGGCTGACCTGCTGGAGAAAAAACTAACCGGCGAAACGCTCTACCCGATTGTTCACATCGAGGCTGAAGATATCGAGGTGGCCTTGACGCATGGCGGGCACTACGGGGAGGAATACTATTCGTTTGTGAATGGGCAGCACACGACGATGGGGGGATCGCATCTTGCCGCATTCCGAGAGGGACTGGTGAGCACGATTCGTAACTTTTACGGGAAGCAATACGACGCGGCGGATATTCGCCAATCGATCGTCGCGGCGGTGTCAGTGCGAGTGCAAGAGCCCATTTTCGAGTCGCAGACTAAGACTAAACTCGGCTCGACGGAAATGGGGCCTAAGGGGCCGACTATTCGTCAATTTATAGTAAGCTTCTTACAGCAGAATTTGGATAATTGGTTGCACCGTAATCCGGAAGCAGCGGAAACCCTGCGCAAGAAAATCGACGCGAGTGAACGCGAGCGAAAAGAGCTATCGGGGATCCGAAGTCTGGCGAAGGAACGCGCGAAGAAAGCGAATTTGCACAACAAGAAGTTGCGCGATTGCCGGATTCACTTGGATTCCAAAGACAAGCGGGCGGAAGAGAGTTCCATTTTCATCGTAGAGGGTGATTCGGCCTCCGGTTCACTGACATCGTGTCGCGATGTGAAGACCCAAGCGGTCTTCGCCTTGAAGGGGAAACCGCTCAACACTTTTGGACTTACGAAGAAGGTGATCTACGAGAACGAGGAGTTTCACCTCCTGCAAAGTGCGTTGAACTTGGAAGACGGTATCGATGGGTTGCGCTACAACCGCGTGATCGTCGCGACGGATGCCGATGTTGATGGCATGCACATTCGTCTCTTGCTCCTGTCTTTCTTTATCAAGTTTTTCCCCGAGCTGATCACTAATGGCCATGTGTCGGTGCTCGAGACGCCGCTGTTCCGCGTGCGCAACAAGAAGGAAACGATCTACTGTTACTCGGAAGCCGAAAAGCAGTCGGCGCAGCACAAGTTGGGGAAGACAGCGGAAATCACTCGATTCAAAGGACTCGGGGAAGTGAGTCCGGGCGAGTTTAAGGACTTCATCGGTCTGGGCATGCGCTTGGAACCGGTCAGCCTGAAAAATGTTAGTAACGCGGACGAACTGTTGGGCTTTTACATGGGCAAAAATACCCCCGATCGGCAGAAGTTTATCATCAATAATCTCCGGGCAGAAAAAGATTTGGTGGAAGCTTAGCGGACGGCTCACCCGAATCGATCGGCGGCAAGGGGGCGCTGACTTGACCTACGCACGTATACGTATGGTCGGTTGGCGGTTGGAGTGAGTATGATGCAAGGGTCAAATCTACTTTTCGACTCAGAATTCACGTCCAATTATGACCATGAAATCCCTTCTTCGTTTTAAATCTCTTCGACTCGCCGGCGCTATGCTGGCAGTGCCCTTCACTGCTTCGGCCGTTGATGCTTCAATGATGGGCGACATCGTGAAAGCCCAAATAATCATCGGCAAAGTCACCCAAGTGATGGAAAAGTATCGGGAAATGACCGTCGAGCTGCAGGCTCCGGAACCTCGCTACGATACCAACGGCAAATACCTCCTCCCTTATCTCTCCGATGGTGAGCCGACGGAGTGGGCCTCGAAAGCCCTCATATGGGTATTTACGTGACTCCACCACCCCCTACCGGTTGTGGTCCCCGAGTTTATCGTAGGTGGTAGGCGGGGTTTGGACGGCCTGTTGCGCCAAGCGATAGAAGAGTTTTCCCCGAGACGAAGAGGTG
>Ga0208413_1000216_pt1 | contig 51170 bp, 41 predicted proteins | sample AntAceMetag02UKD_FD_184761 | JGI IMG/M metagenome (GOLD analysis project Ga0208413, IMG submission 184761) | Saline lake microbial communities from Ace Lake, Antarctica - Antarctic Ace Lake Metagenome 02UKD (SPAdes) (version 2) | ecosystem: Environmental > Aquatic > Non-marine Saline and...
ACGAAATCTATCGGCAGATCAAGGCGCGCCACCAATTAAGAGCCAAAGATATCGAGCGCAGACGCGGCAAAACCATCGGCCTTCACTTAGATGATTGAACTCTCATTAATTTAACTAAGTAGAATTAGGCTTTTTCATCCACGAGAGTAGAGACAATTTGTTGCATTTGAGTGGGGCTGTCTGTTTTTTGGTCCATCGAAAGACGGTCATGAAAAAGCAAACCACGGTGAAGATGCGGAGGCTGATGATGCTGACCGCAGTATTAATGGGGGTATTTCCCCTCGGTGCCCAAACCCCTCCTAGCGACCTGACTGAGCTGAGTCTCGAACAACTCCTCGGGCTGCGTATTATTCCGGATCGCGAATCTTCCGAGCTGGAACCCCGGAGACTCCCCAAGTGGTCTGTCACGCATCGCTTTCTGCAGTTCAACTTCGACGGCAATTACGACGGTACGCGTAAAGTGCCGCTATCCGAGGTGTTGTGGTCCGGCGTCCCGGCCGAACGCACGTCCGAGAATTTTCCGATTGTCCCGGTGATTATATGCCAAAAGGCCTACGTCACGTCCCTCAGCTACAATGCTTCGGAGCGTTGGAGCTGGAATCTGCTCATCCCTTACATTGTTCAGGAAACAGACCACGTGGCAAATGACGCCCTGCCTGGGATCGGCCCGGAGTTTGCGCGTTTCATCATCCGCTCGGAGGGGGTGGGGGACATCACGATTAATCCATCGTTTGTCGCCTACAACCGTGATGGACATAACATAACGTTGCACACGGGCTTGAGTCTGCCGATCGGTAGGATCACTGAGCACGGAGACTCCCCGGCGCCGGGGGGTTCGAACCAACTGCCCTACACGATGCAAGTTGGATCCGGAACATTCGATTATCTGCCCGGGATCACCTACGTGCATAGTGCCGGACGCACGCAATGGGGAGCGCAGGCCCTTGCCACCGTCCGGTTGGGGAGAAACAGCCGTGGTTATGCGTTGGGCAACCGACTTTCCCTTTCGACCTGGGTGCGCATGCGGGTCGTCGATTGGCTTGAACCCTCTTTAACGGTATCCGCGCAGGCCTGGGGTCGTATCGATGGGGTGGATCAAGATTTCACTCAATTTGTGGGCGGGTTTTTCCCCGCTACCGTGACCGATCCGTCCAACTTCGGCGGTGAAAAGATCACCGTGACTGGTGGCCTGAGATTTACCGGTCAGGGCAAATTTGCGGAACAATCACTGGGGGTCTCCTTTGGCGCTCCGGTCTATCAAAGACTCGATGGCCCCCAACCTCGTGAGGTTTGGCGGATGGGGTTCTCTTGGAGTTGGGATCTTTGATTTTTGATGATTCGTCGGTCAAATACGATTCTTGAGGCGCTGCGAAAGGGCAGCAAGTGGATCGCTTTTATGGTGGCGCTGGCCGGTGCGTCGCCCCTGTTGCTGCCCGCCCAGACCGCGACAGAATACGAGGCTAAGGCTGCATTCCTTTTTAACTTTATAAAGTTCGTGCGGTGGCCGGAGACCGTGAGTGCCGGTCGCGTTGATTTTGTGATCGCGACATCGTCTTCATCGCCCTTCCGTTCGCGCTTGGAGAGCCTAGCTGGAAAACAGGTGCATGGGCGCACCGTGCGCTTGGTCACCTACACCGACTCCCAATTTCCGAACCCTTGTGACGTTGTCGTCGTGGATCTCGTGACTTGGAACAAACTCCCCGACGAGCTGCGGGATGAGTTGCGAGATCGCCATGTGCTGAGCGTCGGCGAAGAAGCAGAATTCGTCAACCAAGGCGGCGTGCTCACGCTCTTGCTCGTCGATCAGCATCTGGCATTCGACATCAACGTCGAGGCGGCCCGGGCCGCTGAACTCGTTATCAGTGCGAATCTGCTGCGTCTCGCCAACTCGAGCCGAGCGGAGGATTCCCGATGAGAACCCTCCGCAATCTTAGTCTGAGCCGAAAGCTGACCCTGATCGTGGTGACCACCACGGTGCTTTCGATGTTCGCGGCCGCCACCGCGATCATCCACTTTGAAGGGAATGCCATTCGCTCCGGAATGGTGAGTGAATTGGAAACCACGGCCGACCTGCTCGGGGCCAATGCCGCAGTGGCCTTCCGCTTCGACATTCCAAACGATGGCGAGGTGATTTTGCGGTCCTTACGCGCAAAACCTCAGGTCATCGGGGCGTGTTTTTGGCGGCCCGACGGTTCGTTGTTTTCGCGTTACACTCGGGACGAACCCTGGTCGGAGGACCCACCCGAATTAATCCCCGGCCACAAGTTTTCGGCAACGGATCTTACCCTGCTTCAAGCGGTCGAACATGACGGTGACCTCATCGGCTTTGTGCACCTGCAGTCCGACCTCAGTGTTTTGGAAGAGAAACGCCAGATCGCGGTCACCACCACGCTCCTGAGTATTTTTACCTTCGCGACGGTCGCGGTCCTCGCTTGCTACTATTTGTTCGGCATCATTGCGCAACCGATCAAGAGCCTCGTGCGAACCGCCAACGAGGTTTCGGAAACCCAAAATTACGCCCTGCGGGCGCAACGATTCAACGATGATGACCTCGGCCTTTTGACGGATCGGTTCAACAACATGCTGGAGCGGATACAACGCCGGGAGGTGAAGTTGCAGGAAATCCAGATCGAGTTGGAGGCGCGGGTGGGAGAGCTAGCGGCGGAGAAGCAGGAGGTGGAGCTCGCGCGTGGCCGCGAACTTGAGTTGCAAGAAAAACTTGCTCGTTCCCAGCGGCTTGAATCGCTCGGTATTCTGGCAGGAGGGGTGGCCCACGATCTCAATAACATCCTTGGTCCGCTAGTTTCCTACCCAGAGATTATCGCCAAAAAATTGCCGCCTGAAGAACAGGAAATTCGCGGCTTGCTGACTCGTGTCAGCGACTCGGCGCGCAAGGCGGCGGGTGTTATTCGTAACCTGCTCACGCTTGGTCGCCGCGGGAATATTAAACTCACGCCGGTCGATCTTAACCTGATACTGGGCGAATACTTTGAGTCGTTCGACTTTCAAGCGCTGCAGCAACGTGTCACGCACGTAAAACTGCGACAAGAGTTGGGTTCCGACTTAGGCGCCATAAACGCTTCGTCCCATCACTTGACCCAAGTGATCATGAATTTGGTGATCAACGCGCATGAGGCTATCAGCCCTCCGGGCGATCTATTGGTGCAGACTCAATTGGTTCACTTGGCAGAGCCTTTCGCTGGTTACCAAACCGTGGAACCCGGACGTTACGCCCGACTGCGGGTCGAAGACAACGGCCACGGAATTTCTCCCGGAAAATTAGGACGTATCTTCGAGCCATTCTTTACCGAAAAACAGATGGGCACCAGCGGTAGCGGACTGGGTTTGGCCGTTGTTTATGGCGTGATGCAAGACCTCGGTGGCCGCATCGACGTGCGCAGCACCAAGGGTGAGGGCTCTTGTTTCGATCTCTACTTCCCGTGCCTCCAAGATCTACCCGTGATCGACGACGTGGCCCCTCCCTCCATCGTTGGTCAACAACGGATTCTGGTGGTCGACGACCTTACGGAGCAACGCGAACTTGCTTCATTAGTTCTCGAGTCGTTGGGCTACACGGTGCAGTCGGCCGAGAATGGCCACCAGGCTCTCGAAATTTTGGACAGGCAAACGTTTGATCTCGTGATACTCGATATGATCATGGAGGAAAACTTCGACGGTCTGGACACCTATCGGGAAATCATCATCCGTAATCCTCACCAGAAATGTATTATCGCCAGCGGATACGCTGAAAATGATCGAGTAAAACAAGCCTTGCTTGCGGGAGTAGGTGGATACGTGGCGAAGCCCTACACGATCGACATGATCGGCACCGCCATCCGCAAAGTATTCGACTGAGATAGGTCGTCCTAAAGTTATTTAAGGATTATCACCCGGAATGGACTGATGTGATCCATCGAGCGAATACAGCAGCTCTGGAGTGGGATGCGAAGCTGGGCAAAGAGTATCATCGGATGAGGCATTCTCACCACGAATTATACGAAAACCGTCTGCCTGCTTTTAGCCACGGCCGAGCGAAGTGACGAGGCAGTTTCACAGTTGGTCACAGATCCATTCCTGCGTGAATTAGGTCGCGAGGTAGTCAGTTTCCGTTCTCTTCTGTAAAAACCAAGATTTCAGCACGTTTTAGAACGGGGACGAATCGGGTCAGTGAGCGCGATACGCGCCAGGGGGGGGCGACTCAAAAGGTTGAAGGCCGTAGGGAGAGGCTTTGGCGAAGTTCCCCATTGCGCTACAGTAGGCGGCCCATCCGGCGATGCAGCGCAGGGAAATTCCGAGACTTTTGATCCCACGGCTTTGGTAGAAGTAGATGGGCAAGAAAATGGTCATGGCCAATAGTCACCGAGTCGGTCGGGAAATTGCCGCCCTTCGCTTTGGGATTGGCGGTAAGGTGCCTCAGTTCACCGAGGCACCTTTGACTCGCATCGCTAGAGTGAACGCTTGTTGGCGAGCCGTTACAAATAAGGTCGAGCGATCGGGGCCGCCGAAACAAACGTTGGTCGGGCGAGCGCCGTCGGGGAGGGGCAAGCGACTCACGAGTTCGCCTTTGGCGGTGTAGACCCAAACACTGTCATCGGCGGTGAGGTAGATGTTGCCACGCTCATCGATGGTCATGCCATCGGAGCCTTTTTCGACGAACAAACGGCGCTTCGTCAGTGAGCTGTTGTTAGCAATCTCGTAGGCGTAGGTTTTATTATCACCGGGGTCGGCCACATAGAGGGTTTTACCATCGGGCGTGCCAATGATGCCGTTGGGACGAGTTAGTTTACGGTCGACGATCACCGCCCGGGGTCGCCCGGGACGAAAATAGAACACGAACTCCCCATCGTGCTCCATGTCCTCGCGATTCTTGCCGTAGCGCGGATCGGTGAAGTAGACGCCCCCGAAGGAATCGATCCAGAGGTCGTTAGGACTGTTGAACCGGCGGCCATCCATCGCATTGGCGCTATTCCGAATGGTGCCGTCGGATAAGACGGTGACGATTCGGCGGGCTCCGGATTCGCAGACGACGAGGTCGCCGCGAGGGGAAAAGCTGAGGCCATTGGGTCGATTCAATTTTTCGTTGAAGACTTGCACGGATCCGTCAGCGGCGTGCCAACGGTAGACCAAACTTGCGGGGATATCGGAGAAATACACGTTTCCTTGGGCATCGGTGGTGCCGCCCTCAGTGAAGCGGTATTCACCTTCGATTGGCTTGAAGATCGCGCCGTTGGCGACGACGGAGGAAACGTCGGCAGCGCAGGCAGACAACGTGGCAAGAAAGGCAACGAGAATGGTTGCGAGCTTACGAGGCAAGGGCATGGAGGAAACTTGAAGGGACAAAATCGGCGGGGCAACTCGCGTTTCGTTTTGCCCCCAATTCAGGGGCAGGATTGGCGGGCGGAGGGCCGACCCAACCGAGGGTGGAACCGTTATTCCTTAAAGAAGTCGGCGGGGTTGACGACGAGGGTCGAGGCGACAGGGTCGCCTTTTTCAAGGGCGGGCACGAAGGTGGTTTCTCGCAGCACGGCTTGCACATGTTCGGGGATGATTTGGCCGGCGGTGACGATGGAGACAAGGTTGCCGGAAGCATCGAGTTCCACGGTGACTGGGTAGTCGTAGTCTTGCGACGTTTCCGTGGCCTGCAGAATGGGAGGGGCAAGCTCCCAAGAAGGCTCAGCGGGGACGGTGTCGCGGCGGTTTTTACCTTGATGGTCGAGTTTTACGAATTCACGGGCTTCAGATGAGGTCAGTTTGTAGTGCTTATCCGAAAGGTTGGTGACGATTTCCTCGCCGTAATTGTAGATGAATACCCGGGTTTCTTTGATCTTATAGCCGGGACGAAAACCTTCGTGGTAGATTTTTACGCGCCGAGGCTTTTGATCTACTTTTCCGATCCGCTCATACGTGGTGAAGTCACTCAGCTCGTGGTTATGCTCAACCCGAATGAGTATAACGGCGTAAGCATCGGCCATCGGAAATTCGGATGAGACCTCAAAGCTGACTCGGATCGCGTCGTAGTTTTGGTCTTCGTCTTCGTCCGACCCGAAGTCGAGGGCGTCGTTCATGGACTCTTGAATGGAGAGGGCATCTTCAAAATCACTACTGGCGATTTCCATGATGCCTTCAGGGGTGTCTTCGTAGGCGACTTCGCGACTGCCTTCGGGATTATCGCCGATGGCGTCTTCGGCAGCGGATGCGCGCACGTCGGCGGTGCTCAGTCGCTGTTCGGCGGCGTCAACTTGGTCGGCCATAGCGTTTTGGATCCTCGCTTGATCCAGCATGGCGATCATGGCGGGATCGTTGCCGGCGGAGTAAGTCGCGACGGCTTTGAGTTTGGCAATCGAAGCGGAATTAGCGCTCACTTTGGTCGCCATTTTAATGCGAAAGCGGGGGGAGTTGCCGAGCCTCACGCGATCGTGAGCGGGAGTGTCAATCAGGGCGTCTTTGTCGGAAATCTTGCGAACGGCGACGAACTCAGATTCGTGATTAACGAAGAGATCGAGTCCGACGAAGAGGTGATGGTCACGATCTGGCGCCGACTTGGAACTGACCTCACGGGGGGCAGCAGCGGTCAACGCCGAGGCCACCAACGTGAAGCCGATCGCCGAAAGTGTGATCAGGCGGGCGACGCGAAGGAGCTGATTTTTAGGATTTATCGAAGCCATAGGAGAAGGGTAGGGGAACGTTGCATAAGGCTCGCTCGTGGCAATAGGACAACGAAATCGTCCGAGGTTTCAATTTTCCGCAAAGAAAAGTCGGTGGAGAAGCGCGGAATGGGCGGATAGGATGTCTCGACGGAGGCAAAGCGACTAGTGCCAATGCGCTTCGCGGACTTTCATGAGTTCGGGGTAGGCGTCGTCGTTGTCGCCATACTTCTGTTTCAGATCCAGAATTCGCTGCTTCAACAACGGGATAATCGCCGCGTAGGTGGGGTCGGTGTAGACGTTGTTCAGCTCATGGGGATCATTCTGCAGGTCGTAGAGCTCCCAGCCCGGGGCGGTCGGCGGATAATCGCCCGTGCCGAGTGAAGCATCGAGCGGCAGGCCGTGAATGAAAAACAGTTTGTAGCGTTCGGTGCGCACCCCGTAGTGCCCCGGAATGTGGTGATGGGCGAGGTGCATCCAGTAGCGGTAATAAACCGCGTCGCGCCATTCGCTAGGGGGATTACCGGTAAGAATACCGCGAAGGCTTTCGCCCTGCATCTCGGCGATTTGGGGGGCGTCATCCACCCCGGCGAAATCGAGGAGAGTTTGGGCGAAGTCGAGATTCGAAGTCAGGTGAGTTTTATCCACCGAGCCAGCCGGGATTTGGCCTGGGAGACGCGCGAAGAACGGCATCTGTAGGCACTCTTCGTAGATCCAGCGTTTGTCGAAGTAATCGTGCTCGCCGAGGAACATGCCTTGGTCGGACGTGTAGATGACGAGGGTGTTTTCGCTGAGTCCGGTTTCGTCGAGGTAGTCGAGCACGCGGCCGACGTTTTCATCCACGGCCTTTACGCAGGCGAGGTAGTCGTGCAGATACTTCTGATAGGCAGCTTGACCCTTTTCCTTGGCGGTCATGCCGGTCATATCGACGGCACCGGCGGGCCAGTCGGCCTTTTGCACGTCGTCGACCATGGTGCGGCGGCCCGCGAGGCGGTCGGTGATGGAAGTACCCATGCGGCGGGTGGCCTCGGAACGGTGAGAGAAGTCCTCCCAGAGGCTAGCGGGCTCGGGGATCTCAACGTCGGCCAAGTAATCCTTGTGCCGATCGGCGGGTTCCCATTTTCCGTGCGGTGCCTTGTGGTGCAGCATCATGAAGAATGGTTTATCGTCGGGACGGTGATCGAGCCAGTCGAGGGCGTAGTCGGTGACGAGATCCGTGTAGTAGCCGGGAGTGCGTTCGACTTTTCGAGCCAGGGTTTGGTCGTAAACGAGCTCGGTCTGGGTGGAGTCGACGAAAACGGGGTTGTGATAAAACCCCTGACCGGGGCCGACCTTCCAAGTGTCAAAGCCCCAAGGCTTCGAACGGAGATGCCACTTGCCAAAAAGGGCGGTCTGGTAGCCGGATTGGCGAAGGATTTCTGCGACGTTGGGCGTGCCGGATTCCGGACCAGGAAAGTCGTCACCGAGGGTGCGCACGGTGTTGAGGTGCGAATGCTGGCCAGAAAGAATGACGGCCCGGCTGGGGGTGCAAATCGAGTTGGTGACAAAAACTTTGTCGAGGCGCATGCCGTCACGTCCGAGTCGGTCGATGTTGGGGGTCGGCGCGACCTCCGCAAGGCGACCGCCATACGCACTAATCGCGTTGGTCGCGTGATCGTCGGACATGATGAACAGGATGTTAGGACGTGACGCGGTGGTTTTAGCGGTAGCGGAAACGAGGCAGCACGCAGTTGCGAGGAGGCAAAATAAGAGTTTATTGAGCATAGGGGAGGGGAGTTCTTCTAAAGGTAATGACGTCTTCTTTGAGGGATAGAACGTCGAGCTAGCGCGAGCCGGGCGGACCTCGCAATATCCATCATGCAGAACATGGAACTCAGTCCGTTGGTGGTCGAATGATCGCTTCCGTTTAAGCCCGCAGATCGCACGACCAACTTTGGAGGTTAACGCTAAAGTTCGATTATTATCGTTTTTTTAGAAAATCGGATCACATCCAAACCGGATAACGAATCAGTTAGTTTAATTACTCCGATATTCCGCCTTCCGGGAGCCTGCTTTGAAACATTGAGGTTCCCGCCAATTCACGAGACCGAGACCCCTTCTTTAGTCGCTCGATAGTGCACCTAAAGGGCGACCCTACAAAGGCGTGACCTACGAAGTTCGATGCGGAGCTGTATCCAGTTCTGCCGCGGCGCCTCCTACTAACCAAGACAATGAACAATACCCTGATTAAATCCCTTGCTGGCTCCTTCGCTTTTGCGATGGGCAGCTATGCGCAGACCGCTCCGGCGTCTGCTCCTTTACCCGACGCAGAGGATGTGCTCACGCTGAGCCCGTTCTCGGTCGAAGAAACCAAAGACAGTGGATACGCCGCGACCTCGACGCTCGCGGGTTCCCGTATCCGCTCCGACGTGCGTGACCTCGGCTCCTCTCTTTCCATTATCACCAAAGACTTTCTGATCGATACCGGTGCGACGGACGGCGAATCTCTTCTCGCAATGGTCGGTAGCGTCGAAGTCGGCGGCGTGCTGGGTAACTTCTCTGATGTGAACCTAGACGGCGAAAGTAACAGCACGAACTCAACGCGCATCAATCCGCAGAGCTCGCAGCGCATTCGTGGCTTGGTCAGTGCATCGACCACGAGAGATTACTTCACGACCAACATTCCGTTCGATTCCTACAATACTTCCCGGGTGGAAGTGAATCGCGGTCCTAATTCGGTGCTGTTCGGTTTGGGCTCCCCCGGTGGTGTGATCAATAATTCGACGAATGTCGCTCGCATCGGCGACAACTCCGGTGAGATCGGTTTCCGCTTCGATCATCGTGGCAGCCATCGCACGACCTTTGATATCAACCAAACCATCATCGATGACCGTTTCGCCATTCGGTTGGACGTGTTGAACGAGCGCACGGAATATCAACAAAATCCTGCCTTTGAAAAGGACACCCGCTACTTTGGTGCGTTTGACCTCGCTCTGCGGAAAAACGCCAACGACAGCTGGTTTGGCAAGGCGACCCTGCGCGGTTCTTACGAAAAAGGTAAGACCATTCGCAACCCACCAGACGTGGTTCCTCCAACCGACGGATTTTCGTCCTGGTTCGTGGGACTGGGTGGCCAAGACGCCCTCAACAACTTCCTCGCCGTTCCCGGCGCGACCATCGGTGATCTCGGCGTGAATGTCGTCACTAAGGAACAAGTCTTGTCCGCCATCAATGCGGGTCTGATTCCAGTGCCGGCCGGTCAAACCGCCGATGCATATGCCGCCGCGCAAGGTCGCTTTGTGCCGAAGACTTTCCGTAATCGCATTGAGAACACCGGTAACGTGCAAAACGCCTACGCGCCGATCTTCCTTTACCCGGCGGTTAATTATAACAGCACGGCCGCCGGCACGCAGCCCGGTTGGAACGATCCTGGTCTCGCTGGCATCCAAGGCATCATGGGCCGCTGGCGCCCTAATGGTAGCCCAACGCAAGATTTTCAGATTTCGAATGCCGCGACCGGCGGCGTTGGCTTCCGCGCCAATTCGGTCAATGACCGGGGGATTTTCGACTATCATAACAACCTGTTTCAAGGCACGACCAACAACATCGATACCGACTTTGATGTGAAGCAACTCTTCCTCGAACAAAGCCTCTTTAATGGCCAAGTGGGGATGGAGCTCGCGTGGAATGATCAAAGCCGCACTCGCAACGCGTTCACGGCTTTCTCCGGGGGGAGCAGCAAGAAAATCAGTATCGATATCAGCCAATATCAGGCCCCCGCCGATACCAATCGGGACAAGATTGCTGATTCCTTCGCGAACGAAAATGCTGGTCGCCCCGTGGTTATCTGGGATGACAACACGGTCACTGACAGCCAAGATGATCAAGAGACGCTTCGCGCCACGATCTTCGGCACCTTGGATACCCGTAATTTCCTCGACGGCATGGTGGGTGATATTCTCGGCAAACACACCCTAACCGGCCTCTACGAAGACCGCGAGAACAACAGCGCGAACGTGCAAACCCGCGGTTCATGGTGGTCTGATAATGGTAAGTATCCAGGATCTCCCGACATCTCAAACGGCGACAACAATAACTTCCGTCGTATCGTGAAAAGTCAGGTCTATCTCGGACCCAACGTGGCCAACGCGACCAGCCCGAGCCAAGTGCGGATCGATAGCGGTATAAACGTAAACTTCCCCCAGATCGGAGACACCTACGGGATCTGGTATTTCGATAATAACGGCAAGGTAGACGCGGGGGTGAAGGACACCTGGCGTATCATCGAAAATATCCAAGGAGCCAACGTCTCCAAATCGACGCTCGAATCCAAAGCGGTCGCGCTGCAAAGCACGTTCCTGTGGGACAATATCGTCGGTATGTGGGCCTGGCGGGAAGACGAGCAAAACTCATGGCGCCGTATTCAGGAAGATAGCCCGGTGGGGCCTTCCGGCTCATTGGGGCTTCGCCTCGACGACCCTGGTATTCTGGAGACCGATGGTAACATCAACCCCGGCCTTTTGTTCATCGAAGACGCGCCTTACGCCACCGACAAGGATTCCACTATTACGTGGAGTGTGGTGGGTAAATATCCTGAAAAATGGCTCGGTGATCTCCCCCTCGGTATCGACTTGAGTGCCCACTACTACGAAGCCGCTAGTTTCCAGCCCGCCGGTGGTCAGGTGAATATCCTCAACGAGTTGCTGGCGAATCCATCGGGCACCACCAAGGAATACGGCTTCACCACTTCGTTCTTCGAAAACCGCCTCTCGGTCCGTTACAATCATTTCGAAACGGTTAACGCCAATGCTCGCACCAACCTCGGTGGGCAACTCGGCCAAATCGTCGGCCGGATGGACTTCTTCCTCACCCGTATTGCGGATTCGGAAGATAGTGGATTGATGCTGTTCCCTAACGCCGCGGATGCGTTGCTCACCACGACGACGAGTCCGAGCAATCGTCAGCGCCTCTCCGGCACCGACGCCGATTTGATTGGGGTGACCAGCTACGATCAATATTACGCGAAGTTGCTGCAGATTCTCCCGCCGGAGGTTCAGTCGATCTACAACTATCGCGTGATCAACAACGCCGATGGTACTCACGATGTGTTCAGCGACAACTTGGGTGGTTCATTGCAATCGACCCGCGACTTCGTCGCTACAGGTCATGAAATCGACATAACCGGCCGAGTGACCAAAAACATCAGCGTTTCATTCAACGCGGCTCAACAAGAGACGGTGACGTCCAACACCGGACCGATCGCCATCCCGCTCGCGAATGCGATCAACCAACGGATCAAGGATCTCGGCCTATTCGACATCCGTGACTCGCCATTCCAAGTGGAGACCGGAGCCATCGGTGCGAGTCGCTACGCTGCCGTTCTCCGCACGTTGCAAATCGAAAAAGCCTTGGATAACACCAAGTCAGCTGAACAACGGGAGTGGCGGGTGAACCTGACGGGTCGCTACGACTTCAACGAGGGTCGTTTCAAGGGACTCGCCGTTGGTGGCACCCTGCGTTACCAGAGCGAAATCGCAGCGGGCTATCCTCAGAAACTCGACGAGTTCGGCAACGCCGTTCCCGACGTGACCAACCCTTGGTTGGGGCCGGATGAGCTCAATGGTGACATGTTCATCCGCTACCGTAAGAAGTTGAGCGACAAGTTGGCTTGGAGCGTGCAGCTCAATGCGCGCAACCTCTACCGCGCCAACGGTGATGATGACATCCCGGTCACCTACAATCCGGACGGTCAGATCGCCGTCATTCGTATCCCGAACGAACAACAGTTCTTCCTCTCGAATACGTTCAGTTTTTAAGATTTGGTTAGGTTAGGTTAGGTTAGGTTAGTTAGGTTTATATCTAAGAGGCCCGCTTGTAGGAGCGGGCCTCTTTACGTTGGGGTGAGACGGATGGGATTAAGGTCGATTTACGCGTTTTCATTTTGATCATCCTGCTCGATGCTTAGGTCACTCTTAATGATGAAAGCGCTTTCCCTCATCCTGCTACTCACGTTTACCCTGACTTCCGCGGCGGCCACTCCGTTAATGATTAGACCCGGGGAATTATTGCTCGCTGGGGAATTTGGTCAGGAGAGTGACTCCGATGCGGAGCAGCTTAAGCTCCGGAAAGAGACCGTCGCTCACGTCGAAAATGGATCACTCGTGCTGACTCCTCCTCGACTGGTTCCGCGGACAAACGGGAAAAAAACCAAGTGGGGAGATAGCAATTTTGCGCGGGCAGGATTGGTCGGTTTGCCCGCAGACTTTATCGGGGTGGTGAGATGGAAATATCTTAAACCGAAAGATCCGGTGCAGCTCGCCGAAGGGTTGGTCTATATCGATCTGGGGCATCGGATGATTCGGGTAACTTTCAACCGCGAAGGGGCGGTTCTCATGTTGGAGAATCATCTCGTGGGAAGGAACGACGGAAAGCCAGCGATCGTGCTCAGCCAAGACATGGGTTTGAAACTCCAACCCGATCATTGGTATGATATCGTCGCCGAGGTGAAAGGAGATGAGGTGCTGATCCAAATCGATAACCATGTCCTCTACGGGCAGCACGAGTTAATCGCGGCCGAGCGCTACGATACTTTCAACATCGATGCCACCGGAGACGGATTTTTGATCGATCGAATCGAAGTTCACGCGGCTGGTGAGTTCAGGGCGGACTGGCCCGCGCAACGAACGCGGCTGCAGCAATCGCCCTAAACTTTCATCGCGCGATTCGGTCGGCATTTTGGCATTACCGCCAAATGCCGAGTGATTACCGCGTGAGGCGATCCCAAGCCCAGCGCGGGAATCTTTGAACCATCGCCCATTTGAGCGACCGAAGGCTTTCCGCGTGTAACCGATCAAACCGTTCTCCAGGAAATTTTACTCGACCCTGAGTGGCGACTGAGACCGCGTAACCGTGCTGCCCCAAGAGGGTGGCGAATACCCAGACGAGTAGCCAGTCGCGGCGATTTGGGGGAGGCGAGGGGAGTGACACATCGCGAAGATAGGTGAGTCCGGCCCAGCCCGGAGCAGTCGGGGCAAGACGACGAATCCAGTTCCGAGACCAGATTGATCCCAGATTAGCGAGATCTGCGGCCCGTCCCCGTGGAGTCTTTCCAAGGCGAAAATCGGCTAGCCAATACGAACGCCCCCTCATTGCGGCCATCACGTCGACACTGTGATCTTCGCCGGCATAGGCCTCCATTATCCCTGGCTCCAATTCGACTGCAGAGATCGAGGCGTGGATTGATTTGGGCAGACTCAGGAAGAGGCGAAGGTCGGTGCCTTGCGTGTCGCACTTCAGCCAGTCAATTGTATCGATGCCTTCTTCGTGGAGGGCATCACTGAGCTTTTTGGCCGGCAAATTTTCAGTCCGCACGACCTCAAATTGATCGGCGAACACCCATTCCTTCAGTCGATCTTGGCGTGGTTTGAGGCTACTAGAACATTGCGGAGCGCGCGCGAGGTGCAGTGGATGGTGCCCGCCAGCAGGATTTTCCGCGGTGGCGAGGCAGGGGCAAAATACCCAGCGTTTGAATTGCCGTTGAGCGGTGGACAACGAGGGCGCTTCGCGGGCGTCGGGTTCAAAACCTACGCCGATGCTGAATCGAGCGATCTTACGCCAGATGGGATGCAGATCTCCCGCCGCGCCGACATCGACCAAGACGGGAGGTGCAGCCACGAGGTCAGGATCAGCAAACGCGTATTCGAGACTAGTCATGAGGTGGTGGAGGCAGAGAGAGACGCCGCGGCTTCGTTGGGTAGGGGACGCCGAGCCAACACCACGTTATCCAGATAAAGATCGGCGTTGCGGGGGAGCAGCCACGCTAGAATCCCGCCGAGGATATTCAGAGGGCCGATCAGTAGCAGTTGGATGAGCCAATTGAGCGGACGAAAGCGGCTACGGGAAATCTTGTAGAGGTATCCCGTGCCGAGTTGAACCAGAGTCCGCCCGTCAGCACATGATTTGCGAAGATGCAAAACCTCGAAGCCGGAGGCCTCCAGCATGTGCCGGAGGCCGAACGAAGAGTAGCGGCCGAAGTCGTATGGCTGCGAATGTTCGTCCCACACAAACGGCGTGGTTAGCACTAGCTTCCCACCGGGTCGAAGCACCCGATAAATTTCCGTCAAAAATTCGGTGGGAGTGAATACATGTTCGAAGACCTGCGAGCACAGCACCGAATCGAAAGACTTTGCGGTGACGGGAATGTTTCCGCCGTCGTAAAAGATGTCGGCGGCACCGATCTCGCGAAGTTCCGCGGTGTCGAGATCGACCCCGACGTAGTTCGACGAGGGAACGAGATGCCGGTAGGGTTTACGACCGCAACCGACGTCGAGCACATCGCCTTGCATAGCACCCAGCCAGTCGCACATCTCGCGCACGAGACCACGGCGGGCGAAAAAGAACGGATTGACCAACACAGCTCCGAGGTCGGGAGTAAACTGTTGGCGCCACCACCACTTTCGCCACGGGGAAATCTGCGCTGCACTCATGTGGTTATCCGTTTGAAGATGAATGAGCGAAACTCAAGCCCGGCCGGTGTTTCAACCTCATCCGGTTGTTCGAGGATAAGTTCATAGGCTGCCGCGAAAACGGCATCGAACTTAGCGCGATCCAAATACCAGCAAGGATAACTCGCGGCATAAATCGAACGCGGCACGTGTTGCACGGTGAGTCTGGCCCCAGCCTCGATCACGAATGAAGTGCGCTCGATGATAACCATGCGGGGCTTTAATGCTAGGAGCTGGTTCAGGATGACGAATGGCTCGCGCAAGTAGGGAAGCACGCTGCCGAGGAGAACGACATCAGGAGAATGTAGGGCGCTGGCAGAGGAGATGGAGTCAAAGAATCGGAGTTCAGGCGATTGAAACTCTTCGCGTCCGATGGCCGCGAACTGAGCTTGTTCTACCACCGCCCAATGCCATCCGCCGGGAGCTGGTTTGAGGTCGCGGTGTTGGAAAAAGTGACTTCCCAGCGCGCCCCCGAAGTCCAGAATATTGATACATCGATCGAGCTTTCTAGCCAGAGCGGAGAACGAAGCCTGAGCGAACCAGCCCGGTGGTTCACCAGCGAAGGTGACTCCATCGCGTTCGTAGCGGATTTTTCCATCACGCACGAGACGAGCGGCGGCGACTACCCGAGTCGTGATCGATGCAGTTTGGTAGCCCGATGAAGCGTTTTCGGCGGCCGCCCAGGAGGTGAAGTCACCGGTCCACCGGACGCGGAAAAAGCGTTGCCGAATCAAGACGGCCAAAGTAGACGGGATGAGCTTAATGAATCCCCGCTTAATTCGGGCAAGTGGCTCCCCGTTGGCGGATTCACTGGTGGTGTTTACCCAAAGAGTCTGACAGGCGGAGTTCTCCTTAATTATTGGCCAATCCTTCCCCGTGGGCGCCGATCTGAGTGGGGGATTCTGCCAGCCCTGTTCGGCATTCGCGTGAGTCGCCTGTTCGTCGAATCCGATGTGATCGGTGAGACTCCACGGGGGCCGCAAGCAAAGTCCATTGTATTGGAGATGATGATACAGCCAGCGCACCGCCCAAATGTTTTTCTTTTGTTCCTGCCGAGCCATGACGGGCAGGTCGGCGCCATAGGAGTTTGCAGCGATTTTTCGCTGGGCGAGAGCTTCTATTTTGGTGGAGGCGGTTTGATCCATCCCGCGCCATGATCGAGCGTAGCCACCCCAGACCCAGCAGTCAGCGCGGCCATCGAAGTAGGCTTGCCCGTTGATATCGGTGGGGGTGACCCGAGGATGCGTCCACGCCGAAACGCTCATCACGCGGGGATCCGATTGATAGTGTCGCAGCGCGGCAGACATCCAGGCATAGGTGCCGGGCACGGCAATGAGGTCATCCTCCCAGACGATGAATAGTTCGTGCGCGGCGGCGACTTCAGTGACCCCGGAGAGCACGTTCCTGCCCAAGCCATAGTTGTGGGGGCGTTCGGTGATGCACACCTCGGCCCAATCGATCGATTGGAGGATGGCGCGAACCTGGGCGACTCCGGCTTGGTTGGCTGAATGCTTGGGACCATCGCTGTAGGCGAGGATCAAAGGCACCGCGTTTTCTCGCATGCACACCAAGGTCTTGGTCAGGTGCTCGGGTCTTTCGTAGGCGAACAAGACCACGGGGATGGGTGGCTCAGGGTCACTCATGTTGATCCCCGGCGGTATCGAGTCGCTTGCCTCGCGCCACGAGCCTCTGTTGCATCCCCATTCGAAACAACGTGTGCCGCACTTTGGATCGCTTGCAACCCTTTCTCCATGCCACGTATTCCAGTTTGAATTCACCCGTGCCCCACCCGGTCTTGGCTGCTGGGCTTCGCGCGCCGATTCGATCGCGGCTCAAGCGAGTCAAATTTCCGATTCACCGGCGCCCGGGCGGGTGTTTAACGCACTTCAAATTGAGGAGCGGTGGAGAGTTGCACGAGGCGCGCGCGGCTGATTGCGTTAGTGATCCTTTTTCGGCCCGTCGGTTGTGTGGCGAAGCGGTGGCCTGATTAACCTTTATTATTCCCCTATGAATCGTCGTAAATTTGTTCAAGGACTGGGCTTGGCCGGTGCGGCGACGTTTTCCGGAAACGTGCTTAAGTCGGAGTCGAGGCCGGTTATTGCGTCACCGTTCACGATCTCGATTTCACAGTGGGCATTTCATCGGGCGATTTTCGGGAAATCTCGCGAAAATTATAACCAATTCATTGCGACATTGATGACCTTACCGGACGACGTGCGGTGGGGTGATATGGACCCGCGGGACATCGTGTGGAGAGCGCGGGAGCTCGATGTGAACGTCGTGGATTTGGTGAACATCCTGTGGTTTGGGCACGGGCAGGATCGCCCTTGGTTGAATGACTTCAAGCAGCGGGCGACCGATGCGAATGTGACCTTTGGCGTGTTGATGTGCGATCAGCTCGCGCGGATCGGGGCGGCGAGTAAAGCGCAGCGCAAGCAGTCGGTGGAAGAGCACACCCGCTGGATGGAGACGGCAGCGGAACTGGGGTGTCCGTTTTTGCGCGTGAATCCCTACGGCGAAGGCACCTACCTGGAGCAGTGTCAGCGTGGGGCCGAGACGTTGCATGCTTTGGCGGAACGATCAGCGGACTACGGTTTGGAAGTGATCGTTGAGAATCACGGCCACCCGGGCAGCAACGGGGCGTGGTTGGCGATGTTGATCGAGCTGGCGGACCACCCGCGACTGGGCACCTATACCGACTTCGATAATTTTTTCATGGGCGGTTGGAAGTTGGAGCCGGAGCGCCGCTACGATCGCGCGCAGGGGTTGCATGATCTGGCTCCCTACACGAAAGCCATCAGTGCGAAGACGCACGATTTCGGCGTGGATGGAGAAGAGACCACGATCCCTTATCACGACTGTCTAAAGATCCTGCTTGATGCCGGATTCACTGGACTCGTGGGGGCGGAGTTTGAGGGCAACCGACAGACTGAGGCCGAAGGATCGCGGCTAACCGTCGAACTGCTGCGCCGCGAGCAAAAGCGGTTTGCGAGCGAGCGTTCTAGCTGAGAGCCGCGAACAGGATTATCGGCGCACGTGCTGAACCACTCCGCTGAGGAATTGCCCCAAAGAGGCCCAAAATCCTCAAGGGCAATTGAACGGTTGGATGCGCCCATCGGCGCGCGAATCGTGGCCGTTGCTCAACCGCGTTTTGTGGGCCGTTTGGCGGCAATATTAATCGATAATGCCGAGAGGCATCGTGGACTTCCAGTTGCCGCGGGTGAAGTCGGGGAATTGTTGGGGGGCGCCGCCTTGGGCGACGGATTCCTCGCTGAGTTCGCTCACGGCACTCCAGAAGGCGCCTTCGTAGACGTTTTGGTCGAGAGGCGTGCCCGTTCGTAGGCAGTCGACCATGCGGTAGCGCATGAGGAAATCCATGCCGCCGTGTCCGCCCATGCGGGTGGCGAGTTCGCCCATGCGTTTGTAGAGCGGGTGATCGTGCTTGGCCATGAAGGCCTCCAGCTTCTCGCCTTCGGCCCACGAGTGGTGGTCTTTGGTGGCTCCCGGCACACCAGCTTCGAGAGCGACGCGAGTCGGGTAGCTCGCGAGGGCGCCTTTGGTGCCTTGAATGAGGTTGAGTCGGGTGTAAGGGCGGGGGCTGGTCTCGTCCCACTGCACCATGACCGTGCGGTCCATGGTGGTTTTGATGATCGAGGTGTTCATGTCGCCACCGCGGTAGGCGAGCTGGTTCCACTGGTGGTCGGCGGGGAAGTTCTTTTCCGCGTAGAGGGCGCGACCCATGGCGGGTGAAGAGTAGGAGACGAGGCTGCCGAAGTTGTCGTCGCCGCGGGCGAGATTCATGTATTGGGCGACGGGACCGAGACCGTGGGTGGGATAGAGGTTCCCGTTGCGGTTGGCGTAATGATAGGTGCGCCAAGAACCGGTGCCGCGTTCGACTTCGTTCATCTGGCCGCGCAACTCGTGGATGTAGGCCGCTTCGGCGTGGAGCAGGTCGCCGATGATGCCCTGGCGGCAGAGATTGAGATAGAGCAGCTCCACGCGACCGTAGTTCACGTTTTCCATCATCATGCAGTGCTTGCCGGTCTTTTCCGAGGTGTCGACGACGTCCCAGAGTTCCTTGGTGGTGAGACCGAGCGGGACCTCGACGAAAGCGTGGGCGCCTTGGTTCATCGTCTCGATCGCCATGGGCGCGTGGTCCTCCCATGGCGTGGCGATAATGACCATGTCAGGCTTCACCTCGCGTAGCATCTTTTTCCAGTTATTCTCCTGACCATGGTAGAGCTTCACGTTGGTGTGGCGCTCACCCTGGCCGGCTTCATCGCAGAAGCCCTTGGCCCGATTGGCGTAGTCCTCGTAGAGGTCGCAGATGGCGACCACCTCGGTGCCTTCAATGGCGGCGAGTTGTTTGATATGTCCGCTACCACGAGCGCCAACGCCAATGATCGCGACGCGCACGGTGTCGATTTTTGGAGCGGCGTAGTCGCCGCGGTATGAGGATTTTGGCGAGCGAGCAGGGGCGGCCGACGAAATTGTCGATGAGGCCGCCATCAATCCCGCGGCCAGGCCGGTGGAGTTCTTGAGGAAATTACGACGGGAGACGTCAGTCGGGATATTCATAGGGGTGATTTTTGCGTTAACAAAGGTGTGATGGGGGGAGGGGACCACTCGCCCACCGAGGGTCGTGGTGCATTAAAGGGTGGAAGTAAGCGGCGAGGGGCATCCAAGGCAATTCCCGTCACGGAGTTTTGAACTTAACCGATTAGGGCGATGCGAAATTGCAGTTAACCGGGCGCGGCCTGATGCTCGGCGGATGTTGGACTCCAAATTACGTCGGATGATGCCGCGGTTACAGATGATGGGGATGACGCTGGGCGTTCTGGGGATCATGGCGAGCAGGGCGACGGCCGAACCTCCCCCAACGGAGCGCATTTTGTTTCTAGGCGACAGTATCACCTACCGCGGCACCTATGTGACGTTCATCGAGGCGGCGTTGATTTCCCAGTATCCTGAACGTAACTACGTGGTGATCAATCTGGGACTCGGTAGTGAAACCGTTTCAGGTTTGTCGGAGGAAGGCCACGCAGGCGGGCGATTCCCGCGACCGGATTTGCACGAGCGCTTGGACCGCGCGCTGGAGCAGACTAAGCCGGATTTGGTGATCGCCTGTTACGGCATGAACGACGGGATCTATCTGCCGTTGGACGAAGATCGGTCTGCGGCCTACCGGGACGGTATGCAGCGCCTGCGCGCTAAGGTGATCGCAGCGGGGGCGCAGATTATTCACCTGACTCCTCCAGTTTTTGATCCGCAGCCGATTCCGGACAAAGTTCAGGGAAGCCCAGCGAAGATGTTCGCTGGCTATAATGGCGTGTTGGATGCCTACGCCGATTGGCTGGTAGGCCAGTCACAGCGACACGGTTGGACGGTCTGGGATTTGCACGGGGAGATGAATCAGGCCTTGGCTGAACAACGGAAGGCAGCCCCAGATTTTGCCTACGCTCGCGACGGGGTGCATCCCAACGAAGCGGGCCATTTGGTCATGGCGGGACCGGTATTGCGAAATTGGGAGCTGCGGGTCACAGAGAAGGGCCGCCCTGAGCACCCGCACGGTGACGCGATTCTAGAACTCGTGCAGCAAAAACAACAGATACTGCGCGATGCTTGGCTGAGCCAAGTCGGCCACAACCGCCCCGGCGTTGCCGAAGGCTTAACGCTCGAGGAAGCCCAAGCAAAAGCGGCGGCTTGGGATGCCCAAGCGCGCTCGCTGGCGGTGAGGCAGGATTGAGTTTTACAGAAGGTAACAGAGAGAACAGCGCCAGTAGGGTGTCGCGGTGAGGCAGGGTCTTTTTTAATCACGGCGGAGTGCGAAGCGCGTAGGCGGTGCGCCGGGACGGCGTGCCCCGAAGGGAAGGAAGTGAGCGGAGCGGGCGACCGGCGCGGGCGCCTATCGGGCGCGGAGGGAACAAACGGGTGCCCTGAATGGGCGGTTGAAGGACAATGAACACGAATAGGCTTCGTCTACCGACTACGCACGTTGGGCTGACGCACTGGAGTGTTATTTATTGCCGTGAGGCAGGATTGGTTTGTGAGTCGCGGTGCAACTCCGATTTGCCTCTGAGATCTCTGTGACTAGCTGCGGTTTTTTGGCGAAGTCCGACTGTCGGGCGTAAAGCCCGACTCACGCGGTAGAGCGCATTTTGATGTGGGTCGGGCTTTATGCCCGACGGGATCGCATGTCGCCTGGAACGCGCGACGAGTGAGTCCAACGGCGGTTTCGTTGGCGAAGTCCGACTGTCGGGCGTAAAGCCCGACTCACGCGGTAGAGCGCATTTTGATGTGGGTCGGGCTTTATGCCCGACGGGGTCGCATGTCGCCTGGAACGCGCAACGATTGAGTCCAACGGCGGTTTCGTTGGCGAAGTCTGACTGTCGGGCGTAAAGCCCGACCCACCCGGTAGGGCGCGTTTGAATGTGGGTCGGGCTTTATGCCCGACGGGGTCGCATGTCGCCTGGAACGCGCAACGATTGAGTCCAACGGCGGTTTCGTTGGCGAAGTCCGACTGTCGGGCGTAAAGCCCGACCCACGCGGTAGGGCGCGTTTGAATGTGGGTCGGGCTTTATGCCCGACGGGGTCGCATGTCGCCTGGAACGCGCAACGATTGAGTCCAACGGCGGTTCCTTTGGCGAAGTCTGACTTTCGGGTGAAAAGCCCGACTCACGTTAAAAAGCCGCGCCAATGATGTGTCATCTGGCCCTTCACGCCTGACATGAATACGGCGCTCATCCTGACATCGGTCGGCTTGGGCAGTGCGAGCGTCACCGCCAGGGCGACCGAAAGCGCGGGAGATTGGAGGGAGTATCAATTTACGGTAAACGTCCCTGCGGTCCCTGCCATTGTCCAACAACCGATCTCTCGGACTTTTGTTAAAGGGACCAACGGGTATCTTGATGTGCGAGTGAGCGGCTCAGAACCATTCGGGTTTCAGTGGATGAAGGACGGAGAATCGATCCCTCGCCTCGGAAGATTCTCAGGGTCCCAAACGGATACCCTTTCGGTGGATGATATTTCCGTGGAGGCTTTGGGGAGCTTCACCGTGAGGGTCACTCATTCCGCGGGTTTTGTGGTTTCGGAGGCCGCAGAACTGACGATCGTAGATCAGCTCGCGACGCAGTCTCAGCGGGGTAATGGCTACAGCCCTGGTGAGATCGTCTACATCGATAGTCACATTATTTTTGCCGCCGCGCCGACGAGTATTAAGTGGTCAATCCTCTTGCCCGAAGGTTGGATTTATCGTTCGAGCGGTGGTGCGGAATATTCTGGCTTGATCGAATTTAGCTGGTCCTCCCCGTCGTCCTCGCAGCTCGGATTTTGGTATTATCTGAAGGTGCCCATGGATGCCACGAGCGATGCTGCTTTCGGCGGGATGGTGACGATTAGCCGAGCAGAAGACACGGCGGTCCTAGCCGGCCCCCGATCCGCTGTTGATCCCGCTGGCGGTGCATCACTCCGCCGACACGAACGGCGATTTTGCGCGGGGTCTCAGTGAATTGGTACGCGTGATCGAGCTTTACCGCACCTGGGTAAGGGGCCACGCGAACTGGGGCTTATATCGCAGTCAAAGGAACGATTGATGATTTCTTGAGTGATGGTTTGCGGGGGGGGGGCCTCGATCACACGTCTCCGTTATCATTCCGCCGATTTTGATCGTGATGCCTAAGCTCAGCCTGAGTGAGCTGCTGCGAGTCATCGAACGTCCCCCCCCCCCCGGAGTGGATCGGTGCGCACGGGGCAGTCGATAAAGGGGCTAGGCACGATCAATGGGTTTTCTGGGGATCCGTGAATTCAATCTTTTCTCAAGTGGATTGGTTTCCGAAACACAACGTAGCTTGTCTTCAGAGGAAAGGGGGCTCACTTCACGGTGTCTATGGCTCGTCCTTCCGCAAATGATACCGAAAATGCCCTCGATCGCCTGCCCAAGGCATCTCTCGACCGGGATGGACTGCGCGAAACGTGGGCGCTGGCCACCTATGTGCGCCCCTATCGCAGCCGCTTTTTTGTCGGGATGGGTTCGCTCTTTCTGAGTGCGTCGTTGGGGCTCATGTTTCCGTTGCTTGCGGGGGGATTGATCGATGCGGCCATGAGTAGCGGCGCCTCGGCGGTGCCGGTGCTCGGCATGCTGACTCTCAATCAAATCGCGCTGGCGCTGGCGGTCTCGATTTTGTTTCAGGCGGCCGGCTCGTTTAGCAGTGCGTTGGCGTTCAACCGAGTAGGCCAAAGTGCCTTGGCCGATCTACGCAGTGCGACTTATGCGCGGCTCTTGTCCCTGCCGATGACGTTTTTCGGACAACGTCGGGTTGGCGAACTTGCCAGCCGCGTCTCGACCGACATCGCGCAGATCGAGGACGCCCTCATCGATTCGCTCCCCCAGCTCTGCCGCCAAGCCGTTTTCCTCGGTGGGGGCCTCGTCCTGATCACGGCCACCTCGCTGCCGCTTACGGCGGTGATGCTCGGCACGCTGCCTCTGCTGATTGCGGCTGCGGTCTTTTTTGGTCGGCGGTTGCGGGGCTTTTCTCGGGAAACTCAGGACCGCCTCGCCGACAGCCAGACCATTGTCGAAGAAACCCTGCAGGCCATCGCTAGCGTGAAGTCGTTCGCCAATGAAGCCTTTGAGCAGGGCCGGTATAACACCGCCAACCACAAAACCCTCGCGGCGGCGCTCAAGGCCGCGCGTTGGCGGGCCGTGTTTGTGGCTTTCTTTATCACCGCCGTGTTTGGCGGTATTTTGATCGTGCTTTGGTATGGGGCGCATCAGCTGCAGGCCGGAGTCCTCACTGGCGGCGAACTGACGCGCTTCGTGCTCTACACGACCTTCGTCGGCGGGGCCATGGCGCAATCGGCCGAGCTTTTTAGTCAGATTCAGAAGACGGTGGGCGCAACCCAGCGGGTGCGGGAGATTCTCCATGAAACGGTTGAAGACGAAGACGGTGGAGCAGACTCGTCCGCGACTACGCCTACGACTCGGCTGCGGGGCGAGGTCGCCTTCGAAGGCGTGAGCTTCCGGTATCCGGCCCGGCCCGATGCGCCGGTCCTGCACGAGGTCGACCTATTCGCTCGCCCCGGTGAGCGCATTGCTTTGGTCGGCCCGAGCGGAGCGGGCAAGTCTACGCTGACGGCGCTGCTCTTGCGCTTCTACGATCCGGAAAAGGGAACCCTGCGCATCGACGGGCGCGAAGCGCGTGACTACCCGCTCACCTGGCTGCGCAACCAAATGGCCCTCGTGCCGCAGGATGTCGTGCTCTTCGGCGGCTCCATTCTCGAAAACATCGCGTACGGTCGCCCCGGGGCGGACTTCGCCGCGGTTGAAGCGGCCGCGCGCCAGGCCAATGCGCACGACTTCATCGGCGCTTTTCCGGAAGGTTACGAAACGTTAGTCGGCGATCGGGGGATCAAACTTTCCGGCGGCCAACGTCAGCGCATTGCCATTGCGCGGGCTCTGCTCAAGAATCCGGCGATTCTCATCTTGGACGAGGCCACCAGCTCGCTCGACAGCGAAAGTGAACGACTGGTGCAGGAGGCGCTCGATCATCTCATGGAAGGTCGCACGACGTTTGTGGTGGCCCATCGCTTGGCGACTATTCGCGATGTGGATCGAATCGTGGTGATTGATGGTGGCCGGGTCGTAGAAACCGGTTCGCACGACGAACTCACTGCTCGCCCCGATGGCCTCTACCGCCACCTGAGTGCGCTGCAATTCGGCGCCGGGGGCGGCGCTTAGGTGGGGGTTTTTAACCACGAATGGACACGAAAGGCTTCGTCTACCGACTACGCACTGCGGGCTGACGCGGTTCCCGGGGTGGCCAAGGTTGTTTTTACCGGAGTAGACGGAAAGGAGCCGAGAGGATGAAGGGGCGGGGCAATGTTGATAGAGAATTTTGGATGCGAGCATTCTTCCGGTCACTGACCGTCAAAAACCGATTACGCTATCGCCGACCGTTTAGAACCGAATGATTCCCTGCTCGGTACCGGCACCTAGTCGGCTAACTGCTTGAGCCTGATGTTGCGATATTCGACCTTCATCGGAGGACCGACATGAACCTGCACGCCAAGGTAACCGGAGGCTCGTCCATTGATGGGATCGTAGTCGGTCACATCGCTCATCAGGACGCCGTTGACGAAATGCTGCAGTCGATGGCCATCGGCGATGATGTGGACCTCGTTCCAATCGCTTTGGTGCACGTGGGTGGCGAGTTCGTCTTTATCGCCCAGCGATTCGGCGACGATCGCCAAGGTCCACGCATTTTTCTTGATGAAAGGTTTGAGTCCGTCCGCTCCGAGTGGCGCTTGTAACGGCGGGAGGATCGTTTTCTGCCCTCGGTAAGCGAGGGTAGTGCGGCCGCGCTCTTCATAATTCGAACCCGTGTGACGGAGCTGCCCATCGATATCCGACTGGTAACCAGTCAGTGAGTACGGGTGGTCTTCCAAGCGAGCGCTGCGATAGTTCACGCCGCTGTTTCCATGCGCGGTAATGCGGTATTCCAGTTTGATTTCAAAATTCGCGGGCTGGGCCTGCTCCCAAATGAGAAAAGTGTTTCGCTGCACGAGTGTCGCCGGCGTGATCTCGCCCACCAAATGCCCCGCCTCGACGCGCCAGTAAACGGGATCCCCCGACCACCCCTCAAGGGATCTTCCGTCAAAAATCGGTGTAAACCCCGCATTCGTATCGGGTACGTTTTCGGTTTCACTGTGCAAGGGCAGGGTCAACAAGATGGCTAAAGCCAGGGCAGGGATCTGGTAACCAGGACATGGGGAGAGCGGTTTCATGACGACATGGGATGGATAAGAATGAGGGCGGAATTTTCATCCGCGAATCCGGTAGCCAAACCGAAGTTCGCGAATCGATCCGACGAAGTAGGGGGGGGGAATAAGTCGAAGAGGTACGTGGCCTGCGCTCATAGGATTGCCTCAGGGACTAGGGCTAGGACACGGCTCGAAATACTTCGACGAATTTTCGCAACGTGTCGGGATCGGTGGCGATGCCGATGATCCCATTGACAATGAACTGGACCCCGACGCAGAGAAGCAGGAATCCCATGATTCGGCTGAGCGCGTTCATTCCCGTTGTCCCCAAAAAATCGACGACCCGCGTCGAGGCGCGCAAAACGAGCCAACAGATCACGGTAACGATGAAGATTCCCACGATGATCGCGGAAAAATCGAGGGCGCCCTTCGTTTGCGTTGCCAGTCCAATGGTCACCGCGATGGCTCCTGGGCCGCTCATGCTGGGCATGGCCAGCGGCGTAAATGAAATGTCGTCCTTTTCGATCGCCTCGGCTTTCTCCTCCTTCGTTCTTACTTCTTCCACATGAGGTTTCAACATCGTGAATCCGATCCGTGCTACCATCAAGCCGCCGCCAATGCGGAGTCCCGGAATTGAAATCCCGAAGAATTCCATGATGAACCTACCCGCGATGAGAAAAGACACGAGGATGCAAAAGACGTAAACGCATCCCTTGTAAGCCTGCTGCCGGCGTTTCGCTTGGGAGAAACCTTCTGTTATGCTCAGAAAGAGCGCTGCGGCGCTGAACGGATTGGTGATCGGTAGCAGCGCAACCACGGTGCCCAAGACTAGGTTTATAAAGTGTGACATCAGCATGAGGCGCTTTTCAGAACCAGAGGATTGATGGTGATTAATCGAGAGAGTGGGGCACTGCAAGCAATCCGATGTGACGCCGTCTTCGGACCTGTTGCCCTCCGCGTCTGCAACTCAATCCAGCTGAGCTATTCCCGCCTGCTTCCTGGGCTTCAGGAGTTTGAATCTGCCTCTTTTGGGCTGTGCCACTGGATACAGCAAGGAACCGAGGGACGGGAGTCGGCCGAGTGCAGCTGAGAGCCGATTCTCGTTGGATTGGTAGTCGCTGTGCCCTGCTAGTTTGCCGCCGTGCTCTCGGTGATAAACTGCAGTTTTTTTGGCGAAGTCTGAATGTCGGGCGTAAAGCCCGACCCGCCCGGTAGGCCGAAATATAATGTGGGTCGGGACTTTATGCCCGACATTCCTCTCCCCTAATTTTCGAGGTGCCAGTCGGGGCCGTCAGCCATGATGCTTTGGTTGATTTGGAGCAGCTGTTTCTTCATGCGCTCCAGCACTTCGGGTTGCGCGGCGGCGAGGTCATTTTCCTGTCCCGGATCGTCCTTCAGGTTGTGGAGTTGGTAGTTCTTGTAGCTCCCCATCTTGATCGCGGGGATCCACTCTTCATTGAACATGTTGGTGGTTGAAAGCGGGTAGTCGGGTTCGGCCACGAGCGAATAGTCGCCATCGCGCAGAGCGACGATGGGGCGCGATTTTTGCAGGTGCCAGAACAGGGGTTGGTGGCGCGTGAATTGGTCGGGTTTACCGGTCAACAGGGCGGAGATATCCGAGCCGTCCAAATAGATCTCTTCCGGGGGAGCGATACCAAGTAGGCTGCACACCGTGGGCAGCACATCGACCAACCCGGCGGGGGCGGATTGGACTTGTCCCGCCGGGATCTTTCCGGGCCAATAGAAAATTCCTGGCACGCGGATGCCACCTTGCCAGTTACTCCCTTTCGTCCCTTTCAGGTTGCCGACGCGGTCGGCGCGGTAGCTGCCGTTGTCGGAGGCATAGATGACCAACGTATCATCTTCGACTCCGATCTGCTTAAGCTTTGCGAGCAGCCGAGCGATCGCGCGGTCGGTGTTGTCGATCGTGCCGGAATAGATCGCGGGCTGCGTTTCTGGGTCGCCGTATTTTTGGGAAATTGCATCCGGCGCGGCTATCTTTTGGTGAGGTTCGTGGAACCAGACGTTCAGGAAAAACGGCGTTTCTTTCTTCCGGTGGGTATCGAGCCAACCGATGGCTTCGTCGACCACAAGCTGGCAGGAATAGCCTTCCAGTTTCCCTACCGCCTCACCGTTGCGGACAAAATTGGTCGGGTTGAGGTGGCTGGGGAGGGCGTTGTTCTCGGTGGCAAACCAGTAGTCGAAACCATGCACGTCGGGCGTGGGTTTATCATACTTGCCGTAGGGGAGCCCCAAATGCCATTTCCCAAAATGGGCGGTGGCATAGCCCGCCTGCTTCAGCACCTCGGCCAAGGTGATCTCGCGTTCGAGTAAGTGCGAACGCTGTTCGGGATCGAAGATCCAGCTATAGACACCGGTGCGGATGTGGTGGCGACCGGTCAGCAACGTCGCGCGGGACGGCGAACACACGGCGCTACCGGAATAGAAATCGGTAAATCGAACGCCTTTTTGAGCTAACTCGTCGAGGGCGGGGGTCTTAACCGGCCCCCCATAGCAACCGATGTCCTTCCAGCCGAGATCGTCGGATAAAAGCATCACCACATTCGGTGCCGCCTAGGCCACAATCGCCAATCCCAGACCAACCAAGCCTATCCATTTCTTCATTTTATTCCTTCTTTATCCACTCGGCATTCTAAAACGTGATTCACCGATCCCCGGTCACTTGACGGGGCGGGTTGATCCGATGTTGGCGAGTGTATCTGTGAGGGCAATCCAATGGAGAGGGGGGCAGGAGGGGCGATCCTCCTTCGTCCCGGAGGGTGGAACCGATGGGGTCATGTCGTTTTTTGTCAGGGTGGAACCGATGGGGTCATGTCGTTTTTTGTCAGCATTAGGGAATTAAAAATTCCGGAGGGTTAAGCTGTTGTTTGGTGGTTCGCCTAATTCAGGAACTTATCGAAGGAGCATATTATGCCCTAAATTATGATTTCGAGGGGAGCTGTAAAAGATGACAAAGTAACGACATGAATTCTCTGCGGATGATGTGGGGGGTATTTGATTTGTTGTCATAACATTGTCAGTTTTGCGATCTCATCGCTCCTGACAACGCCCCCCATATCATCTTCGGATTGTTATCCAGTGAGGACTGGGCTTACTTCGATTGCCCTCTCCCGTTCTTCCTACATCTCGCCGTCGATTGGAAGAATACCGATGAACCAGTCTTCCAAACGTTGAAGATGCGAGTCGGCCGGTTGGCTGGAAAGGGACTCATCGTCGGAGACCCATCGGATTGATCCATCGGGCTGAGGCTGCAAGTGCCAGGCGTTACGTTTGTCGAAGTCGACTTTGATGAATTCGCGAATTTCCCGGTTAAGCTCGGCGCTTTCGATCAGTAAGCCCATCTCGGTATTTAGCCGAAGAGAGCGTGCGTCCAAGTTAGCACTCCCGATGAATGTGATCGTATCGTCTACGATCATGAATTTCGCGTGCAGCCCGAGCTGTTTTTCGTTAACAGGCGTTTGCATGTAGATGTGCCGATCTTTGGCGAAGGCCCTCACTTCGTGAACGTCGGCACCGTGATCGATCAATCGGTGGATGTGTTTGCGATACGCGCTATGGGCCGCGAGGTGATTATTTGATCTCAGGGAATTCGTCAGAATACGCACACGCACCCCGCGTTGTTCAGCGCGCTCGACGGCGCACTCGAATGCCTCCGTAGGTATCAGATACGCCGATACGAGAATCAGTTCCGCTGCAGCCAAATCAATGACATCGATCAATTCTTCCGCCAGCTGAGTCGGCAGTTCGTCATGATGCGCCGGATTGTCGAGGGCCGGGATGTCGGCGAAGAGGGTGATGTTCGAAGGCAGAGCTCTCTGGATGAGGGTTTCCCAGGCTAGTCTTCGCGTTGTTGGCGTTTCCTGGGATGTGCTTGGGGTGCTCTTATTTAACCAAGCAGTAAATTCGGTCGGGGTCATGAACTCGTCGGTATCTGTAATGATTTCCGACTCGGGGAAAGTCCACGGGTTGTTCCAGAATTGATTGAAGAGGTTGCTTGTCTCCTGAACATGGGGACCGCCGGTGATTAACTCGAGGTCGCGAAAATTGGAGAGCTCGTGATCTCCGAAATATTCGTTGGCCAAGTTTCGACCTCCGATGATGGAGATCTGATTATCGATGAGCAGCGCTTTGTTATGCATCCGGTGATCCAGTCTGGAAAAATCGCCAAGATTAATAAGCAGTCGGCGAGCCAGATTATCACTGCGTCGTTTGAAGGGATTGTAGATACGCAGTTCGATATTTTCGTGCAGGTCGATGCCCCGGATCGCTTCCTCATGGGTGACGGTAAAGCTGTCATCCAAGAGAATTCGGATCCGAACGCCGCGATCCGCGGCGTCAAAGAGATGGCGGACGACGGCCAGACCGAGCGTGTCGTCCTCCCATAGGAAAGTCTGGAGATCGATGGACGCTGTCGCGCTGTCGATCGCCCGGAGGCGCCATTCCATGGCTTCGTTTCCGGTGTTAAGCGGTATCACCCAGTCGCCGGAAACTCGCTGATCGACTTCGGCCCATAGGGCGTTTTCGGCGACGGGGAGGGCATATTCTGGAGCCGAATCGTGGGGCTTTAGATGCGAACAGGCGGAAACGAAAAAGACGAACGCAGCTAGCATACTCAGGCGAGTGGCCTCGGGGAAATCAATAGGCCAAAGTGATTTCATAATCTAATAATTAGTGGACTTAGAGTCAGTCGTGTCTCCTGTCGAATACTACTGGGAATCGAGGGTGAAATAGCCGATCCGCAGGAGCGACACCTCTGGTCTGGCCAACGTCTCCGCGTGGTTACAGCGGGACCAGATCTTGGCAAAAAGATGACAAAGTAACGACATGACCCCATCAAATTACACGACTGACGGTCCTTAAGCTACAGTTCCAAGGTGGGCCATGGTTGATCGCTGGTGCTTTTCGACGACCCGCTTGGCGGTGGTGGCGAGGCGAACTGATCCTTTGGGGTCTAAAGCCATTTTGATCACGGCGTCCGGCATGCGCTCGCGATCTTCAGCCAAGTCAAAGTTGAATAGCCAATCCGCGAGACCGATATCATTCCACATGAGGCCCTTCGATGTTTGTTGCTCCATGCGGCAAACGATCGCCGGAATCTCATGACCGATACACATGATCGGAGAGTGCATTTGGAGGCCAAACAAACCCGCGCTTTCCCGATAGACGCTGATGGCTTCCCCGACCAACCAATAGTCCGGTTTCCAGACAACTCGCTCTTTCTCACGAGCGGTGAGCCGATCATAGATCATCTCTTTATTGACCGCCATTTCGGACATGTCTTCGGGACAGAGCAGCACTTTTAAATCAGTCTCCCGGATCACGCGTTGCACTGCCTCCAGCAAGGGGGCGTTGTCCTGCGCTTTGAACTGCTCATTGACGTCATGCTTCCCCTGATTGAAGCGCCGTCCCTCTTTTATCAGCCAATAGGGGGCGTAACGCAGCTTTGCGATGCAGCAGAGAAATTTTCCGGATTGGAGGTCATTCGCTTTCAGGTAAGACTCCGCCGCGGCGTCATCGCGGACATCACAGGCAAACGCGGCATCGGGTGCAAAGCCCATTACCTCGGTGGTGCAGCCCAGTTGTTTGGCTAGTTCGATCGATGCGGAATCCCGAAAGAAAACAAACTCAGCCTGGTTAAGCACCGAGATTTTTTGGGCTAATACCTCAGGGGTATCGGGTAGCAGAATCCATGATTGATGATCGTCGAAGGTGATCCCGTAGATTCCATAGCCCTTCGACGTCTCTTTCACCCATTGCGTGATTTGCGAGATCGCACTCACTCCCGCCGAGGAGCCGTGCACAAAAAAGTCGCACTCGGCAAACGCTTCCCGGCGTTCCTGCTCAGTGGATACAATTTTCACATCGGGAAATCGGTCGACCAGTTTTTGCTCAACCCCTTGGCCAATGTCCCCGGGCCACAGTGTAACATTCACCTCGGGCAGATACCGTTCCAGCAAAGTAAGGAAACCGGGAGTGTGGGCGATGTCTCCGATGTTGACCGTTTGCCACGAGGAGCAAAGCAGGATGCGACGTCTCCGCCCCGGAGTAGTTGCAGTTACGCAGGTCGCGGCTAAGGCGCCGGCCAAAAGAGAAACGAACGTGCGGCGATTGAGCGTGGTAGGGGTAGAGCGCATCATTGGTGTTGGGGGTATTGAGGTGAGGGCAGAGGCACTCTTGGTGGCTGATCGGGACCTGAAAAATGAGTGGACGCAAAATTTAAAGATTTGGGGACGCAGGCCAGTGGGGACTGCAAATCTAGACGGTGAGGGGAAGACTGCGCTCGGTTTTGGTCGTCAGGGGCGAGGTTTTCGAATGCCCTTGGATCCATGTTACGTCTGATCCGCTTCCCCCTCGTTCTCTTGGTGATTGCTCTCTCTGCGTTCGCGGAGTCCAAGCCGAATGTGCTTTTCATCTCGATCGATGACTTGAACGACTATATTTCGCCGTTGGATAATCATCCGGGAATCAAGACGCCGAACTTCGATCGTCTAGCGCAGCGGTCCGTGACGTTTTCCAATGCCCATTGCGCGGCCCCCGCGTGTCATCCTTCGCGGGTGGCGGTCATGACGGGGGTGCATCCGGCCACGTCGGGAATATACCGGAATTTGTTCGGCGCCCATGGTCCGCGCTGGCGTCACGAGTCGGCGGTGTTGGCAGATGCCGTCGTGCTGTCCCAGCACTTCCGCGATCATGGTTATTATGCCGCGGGTGGGGGGAAGATTTTCCACACCTTGCAATGGACTTCCGGTGATTCCCAAAACGATCCTGCCGCCTGGGACGAGTATCGGGGAGATCCGCTCGATCCGATTTCCTCGGACTGGCCGCGACCGGCCAGCACGTTGGTCGATCAGAATGAGGGGTTTGTGGGGACACGTCCTTTGCGCGAACACTACTTCGGCGCTGCGGCGGTCGAGTTGAGCGCCGATCAGGGGGATGGTGCGGTGGTGGATTGGGCGATCGAGCAGATGAATGAGCCGCGGGAGCAACCGTTATTTTTAGGGGTGGGTCTCTTCCGTCCGCATATCCCTTGGGAAGTGCCGCAGAAGTGGTTTGATCTTTATCCGGAGGACAGCGTTCAGCTGCCGGAATACCTCGACTCCGATCTGGACGACGCGCGCAGTCATCGTCGCGAGCGCTGGCACAAATGGGTGACGGATAACGAGCAATGGAAACACCTCATGCGGGGATACCTGGCTTCGATCAGCTATGTCGATGATCAGCTGGGCCGACTGCTGGATGGACTGGATGCCTCCCCCCTCGCGGTAAACACCATCATCGTCCTCTGGTCGGATCATGGTTTTCATATCGGGGAAAAGCAAAACTGGGAGAAATTTGCGTTGTGGGAGCAGACGACCCGCACGCCGGTTTTCATTCACGCGCCGGGGGTATCCCGCGACGGAGAGCGCTCGCCTCAACCCACCACCACGACGGACCTGTATCCTACGCTGTGTGAACTCGCGGGTCTACCCATTCCGGCGCAATGCACGGGCACCTCGATCGCCGCTCAAGTGCGCGATCCGACGGCGATTGATGATCGGGTATCCCTGACGTCGTTTGTGTTCCCCGGCGACGGCACGAAGGCCTCCCATGGGCTCAGTGATACTCAGTATCGCTATATTCAATACGCGGACGGATTTGAAGAGCTTTACGACCTGCAGCAGGATCGAAACGAATTTCATAATCTCGCAGGGGATCCAGACTACGCAGAAGTGAAAGCGCGCCTCGCCGGGCAATTGCCCCGAGGTGCCGTCGCCGACGTGAAAATCCCCACCGATTCTCCCTATCACCGCGGTCGGGCGCCACCTGCGGCGGGGAGGGAAAAGTGAAGGCGGTGAGGGAAGGTGCGGACGGCCCAGCGGTCCGACTCCCTACCTCGGACGGAGGGGCAGATGAGGGTCGGGCGTAAAGACCCGACCCACAATGGATGGTTTGGGCTGCAGGCTTAAAGCTGTGTTGTTGGCTGAAGGGGCGCAGGTTTGGGGGTCGTCAAGCAATGTCCCTATGGGGTCGTCAAGCAATGTCCCTATGGGGTCGGGGAGGCAAATGCGGACGGCCTAGCGGTCCCTGCCTCGGACGGCGTTAAGCGTCGGGGGTAATGAACCGCGGATTGCTAGTTAGGGGTTGCGCCGACGAGGTCCAATTGAGCCAAGAGCTTATCGCGAAGGGCAGCGGCCAGTTTTGGTTTTTGGGCGGCGAGGTTGTGGCCTGCTTCGGTGGGGATCGGATCGACTTCGAACTGCTCCATTCTTTCGATCCCACCTTTCTTATCCCAATATAACATGAGTTTGTGGTCGTTCTGGCGGATGACGGACATCGATCGACGCGGGCGGTGAAAAAACAGGGCTTCCTGTGGTCGTGAAAACGAGTCGGCGGTTTCCGATCGTAATAGGGGCGCGATACTCACGCCATCGATCTCCGCGGTCAGTTGATCGGGCTGTCCTTTGGCCAAGTCGTGAAACGTTGGCAGGAAGTCATATCCGACCACGGGGACGCGACTCTGGGAGCCGGGCTTAATTCCGGGACCTACGACAAAGAACGGTACGCGAATGCCGCCTTCGAGCAAACTGTGCTTGTCGCCGGAGAGGGGATGATTGGGTGCAGTCGCTTGATTGTCGCCGCCTGGCACGACCCCGCGGCCGCCGTTGTCGGCGGTGAAGAATATATACGTGTTGTCTCCAATGCCCAGCCGCTCCACGGGATCGAGCAACTGGCCCACGCCGTGGTCCAACACCTCCATCATCGCGGCCCAGGCTGGAGGGTAGCCGCGATCGGGGGTGCCTTTGGTTTCGTATTTCTCCAAGAGGCTGGCGCGTGTGACCACCGACAGGTGCTGAGCGTAGTAGCTCACCTGGACGTAGAACGGTTTGTCGTCCTGGACCTGCGTGGCCATGAAGTCGACCGCGTTACCGGTGGCCGACAACGTGCGTTTGGGGTCGGTATTGTCGATGGAGTGGTTGGGACCGTCCCCGTGTTTTCCGAAGGCGATCCCGAGTGAGTTCGGCATGCCGCCGGTTTGGTTGCCGGTCACGCCATCGCTCGCGTCGTAGCCGCACTCCTCGGGGGTTGAAATCATCTGCTCGCCTCATTTCCCAAAGTGAGCGGTGCGGTAGTTGGGATTGGCCGCCTTGAGCGCGCGCGGAATGGTCAGGTGGTCAGCGGGGATCCAACGAGGGCTGGCGAATTAGGTGCCGCTGCGCGCGGCGGAGGTGCCGTTTAAGATGGACCGACGCGTGGGGGTGCAGAGCGGAGCGGGAGAATACCCGCTGGTGAACCGTCGGCCCGCATCCATCATGCGGTTCAGGTGGGGCGTCTCCAGGTAGTATGATTTCGATGCGGGCAACGCCGGATCCATTTGCGCGGACAGCTGACTCCAACCGTGATCGTCGGTCAGAATCAGGATGATGTTCGGCGCCGCCGCGGCGATGCTCGCAAAGCAAACCGAGATCACCGAAAAGAGAACGAAGCGAAGTAGGGGGAGAGGCATAAGCATGATGGTGACCGACACCGCGCCCGAATTTCTGATGTATCCGGTGGGTGGCTCTATCCGCGTAATTACAACGGTAGGGACAGCTTCCGCTCAGCCCTTGGTGGGCTGTAGGTAGGAGGCCATGGTCTCATCGGCGATGGTTTGGAGGAAGGTCGCGTCTTTTTTGTGCACTTGGATAAGTGCAATCGCCTCGCCGTTGGCATCGGTGAAGGACGGCCGGAAAGGGAGGTCTGCGCTGGGTTCGCCGGTGAGCGTTGAGAACAGGACACAGGCGGCGAGGTAGCTGCCCGCGCTCGAGGGGTGGCTGCCGTCTGCGCGGTAGAGCATGAGATCGGGCTGGCGTGTCCGGGCGAGTTCCGAGGCGAGGCCGACGGTCGCGACGGTCGCGCGCGCCACGTTTTCGTAGCTTTCGGTGAGCTGACTTTGAGTTTCGGGGGTCTGCTGGCGCGACCACGTCAGGTAGAAAAAGGGGTGCCCTCCGGATTGTTTAATGGCCGCGCAAAGTTTATCCGCGAAGGTCACCATTCTGGCGGGATTATTGATCGGGCGGAGGCTTTGCTCTTGGAGAACCACGGCGTCGAACTGACCGCTCTGAATTTGGGTGAGGCTGTCGATGGTTTGTTTACCTTTTTCTCCGGTCCAATGCTGTTCGAGGGTGGCTCCTCCCGGAGTTGATTTCCGGGTCTGCATCGCGAGGTCCCGGCTGGCGGCAAACGCGGCGACGACCTGAGTCATATTCTCATAATGAGTGTAGCTGTTGCCGACGAACAGAACGCGTTCAGGAACGACGGCCGCGAGTTGGGAGTAAAGACCCAGAACCAATGAGGAGGATACCGATCAATCGATTCATGGAGAGATATTCGGGTTCGACCAAATGACAGTCAATTTCAGGATCTCGTCGCGGGCCCAGTTGAGCGTTTCTGGTAAGCGTAGCACCGAATGCTACGACCAATTTACTCAGCCTCTTTAAGAACTGATTCGATTTGTGCTTTTAGTTTTGGCACGTGCGTTCGGGTGATGTCCCAGACGATGTCTTCGTCCACAAAATCGTAGCCATGGATGAGACGATTTTTAAAACCAACGATTTTTCGTAGATTGGAAACTCGTTGCCCGACCTCTGGGTCCGCGGCGTCCGCCCGACCCAATGATTCTCCGATGATTTCCAACTGGCGTTCCACCGCAGATTGGAGCAACTCAGATTTTCCAAATTCCGCTTTATCGATGCCGGTTAAGAACCGAATTACTCGATCACAGGCCGCTCGGGCATCCTCTAATCGCTTCCAAGTATGAGGATGCATGGACTTCCACTGCTTCCTCCGCGATGCGTCGCTTGAGATAGGGATTTCGTAGGGACTTCGTGGTCAGTAAATCAACCGGTCGGTTGAATATGACCTCGGCCGTTTGCGCAAATTGTAGGTAGCGGTCCGCGTAGCCTGGAGAATCTACGTCTTCAAATTCAACCAGTAGATCTACGTCACTGTCGGAGCCAAAATCTTCCCGCACTACCGATCCCAAAGCGGAAAGTCGCTTGATGCCATGATCCGAGCATAGGCGCACCAAAGAGGAGCGGTGCTTTTCGAGGATCGTATTCACGAAGAAGAGATACGGTTGTTATCGCGAAAGGTCAACCGCACCAAATGCCATGAGTTCGGGTTGTGATTCTCCCAAAAGCCCCTCATTGGTGGCCCAAAAAAGTCTGCAGGGCGGTGGGGTGGTTAGTGTGAAACATCCGGACACCGGCGTGAATCATTTTGGCCCAATCGTTGGAGGTTCCTTCGGCGTGGGATTCGACTGCGAGGCCTTGGCTGGCGGCGTAGCGGATCAGGTCCAGCGTTGCGGGTGCGGTGGGCTCGGTTTTCGATACATTCACCTGCACCCACTGCGGATTGAAGCGGGCTTTGATGTCATCGAGCTCCGGGCGATTGGAGACCATGAACATCAGCTGGTTGGTCGAGGTAAACACCCCGTCGGCGCGATACTGAGCGAATAGGTCGGCTTCGCGGTAGGGCACCCGGAAGATGACTCCGTCTTGGGCGCCGTGGTCTTTCACGAGCTGCATGATGGCGGGGAAGTGCGCGCTCACCCCGGGTTTCAGATCCGACTTAAACACGATGCGGTTTTTTCCTTCGCGCAGAAACTCCTCTAACGTGGCGACGCGTTCGGAGGAAACGGATCGGTCCCGATACTTTTTGTGGAGTTGTTTTAACTCAGCCAAAGTGTGGTCGCTGGCAGGGCCGGTGCCGGTGGTTTCGCGATCGAGGGTCGCATCGTGCACGATCACAAAGTGCCCGTCTTTGGTGCGTTGGATGTCGGTCTCGTAGAGCGCGTATCCTTTGCGCTGGCTGAGGCGAATATTGGCGACTGAGTTTTCCGGCGCGTGGTCGGCGAGATCGGTTTCATAGCCGCCGCGATGAGCCGCGATCAGGATATCCGATGCCTTGACGACGGGGGGCGCGGTGTGGTGGTGCGGAGCGGGGGAATGGGGGCGGCGGGGAGCAAGGGTCGGTGTCTTCGCGGTGGGCCAAGCGGGATTGGGTTCTGCCTCCCAGATGCGGACGCGTTTGATTTCGTGCCACGTGTTGCCGAGGGTGAGAGATACGAGGTTTTTGGTCCGGTTGATTTCCGGGGACTGGGCGTAGGCGACCTGATCACCGAGCCGAAAGAGGGCCTCATCGCCGACGACTTCGAGCATCGCGGTCTGCCAGATCTCGGGCTCGACGGAGAACGGTTGGTGATCGAGGAGCAGGTCTGCGATGATCGATTTGTCGGCGTGCTTGCGGATGTGTTGGAGCAGGAGGCCGGTTTCGATAAAGTCGTTGTTGAGATTAGCCCAAGCGGAAACGACGTGGCCCACGATTTTTGGTCGATTATCGTAGGCGATACGGAAGGACTGATTCTGTCCGAGTTTGGTGATGGGGCCGTAGCGGAACGTCACCTCGGCGATCAGGTTCTTCGATTCCAAGCCTTGATAGGATAGGACCGGAGGGTGCCCCATGTCAGTGGTCCAGGTGGAACGCCAATTGCCGTGGTCTTCCGGGGACCTTGCCCACGCGCCAGCGCCCGCGCGCAGTTTGGCGCCGCTCTCGAAACGATGAGTCACTTGACCGCCACGGTGGGCGGAGCCGTCGTCGTCGAGAATGAGTTGGCCGCGTTGTGCGAGTAGCGTGGGGACGGGGGGTGCGCCGTCGACTAGGGGGATGCCCACCGCCAAAGTCGCGAGTAACAGGGGTAAGAGTTGGCGGATTCGCGGCATGTCTCAGCAGGGGAGGAACAACGAGTCGCTTAGCGGCGGTATTGGAAGTCGGGAATTTTCGCGCTGAGTTGTTCGGGGAGGGAATCGGCGGTGTCCTCGAGGTGAGCGTCGGCTAGACGCGTGAGTTGTTCGACGATCTCAGGTTGGTGGGCGGAGACATCGTAGGCTTCGGAGATGTCCTGCTCGAGGTGATAGAGTTCGGGGTGGTCCATCGGGGCCTCGCGACCGTAGTTGATCGGTTCGCGCTGGATGAAGTGGAGCTTCCACGGGCCGGAGCGCGCCGCGTGGAGTTTGCCCTGGGTCCAATAGAAGAACTCCTCGCGCGGACTCGGTCCGGTGCCGAGGAGGGCGGGCGACAGGTCGTAGCCATCCATTTTACGGTCGGTGGGTGCGGAAGCCCCGGCGAGGCTGGCGAACGTTGCCATGAGGTCGATAGTCGAGCCCATGCCAGCGACGAAACCGGGAGTCACGAGACCGGGGCTCCAAAAAATGGTGGGCACGCGTTGACCGCCCTCGAAGGTGGTGCCTTTACCGGCGCGGAGGGGACCGGCTGAACCGCCGTGCGTTTTAAAGGCAAGCCAAGGGCCGTTATCGGAGGTGAAAATGACGACGGTATTTTTGGCGAGATCGAGGCGGCGCAGGGTCTTTAAGACTTGGCCCACACTCCAATCGATTTCTTCAATCACATCGCCGTAGAGACCACGGCGGCTTTGACCACGAAAGTCAGGAGAGGTGAACAGTGGGATGTGGGGCAGGGAGTGGGCGAGGTAGAGGAAGAAAGGTTGCTTTTGATTGGCCTCGATAAATTCCACCGCGCGTTCGGTGTAGCGTCGGGTGATGGTGTTTTGATCGGCGGGTTGTTCGATCACGCGTTCGTTTTCCATCAAGGGCACGTCGAAATCGTTCGGGTCGGCATAATAGTCGGGATCGTCCGTCATCGTCCGGTAGTTCGGCGCGCCTTTGATCCTCGCCATATCGTTGGAGTAGGGGATGCCGTAGTAGGAATCGAATCCCTGCGCGGTGGGGAGAAACTGGGGGAGGTGGCCGAGGTGCCATTTACCGACAGCGGCGGTGGCGTAGTTTTGGGTTTTGAGGACTTCGGCTATCGTGATTTCCTCGGGGGGGAGACCGAGGGCGGAATCCGGGAAGAGCACCGCGCGTTTCGCGGAGGACATGCCGTTGCGGATGGGGTAACGTCCCGTCAGCAGGCCGGCGCGACTGGGGGTGCAGACAGGGTCGGCGGAGTAAAACTGGGTCCACTTCTGACCTTCCTCGGCCATGCGATCGAGGTGAGGGGTTTTAATGGTGGGATTGCCGAAGACACCTAGGTCACCGTAGCCTAGGTCATCACAAAAAATGACGACAAAGTTGGTCTTGCCGGGTGGGATGGGGCCGGCGGCACTCGCGTGTAAAACGAGTGCCGCGGTGAATACGGCAAGAATTGAAAAGAGTTTAAGTTTCATGGGGTAGATGGAATCAAGCAGGCCAGAAACTGGACTGGAGGGGGGAGAGGGGGCCAAAGTTGGATGGACTGAGGCGGTTCGACAACCGATAATAATTAAGACTCTTCGGGTGGGCTCGGTTTCAAACCGGAGTGACGAAGGGGGGCGGTCGATTACGATCTGGTTTTTTTAACCCAGCGTTCGAGCACCTTGGCTAGTTCGATTTGACGGGCGGGCTTGCTGACGAAATCGACCATGCCGGCGGCGACACATTTCTCCCGATCTTCGCTCGAGGTATTCGCGGTGATGGCGATAATGGGGGGAGGCGTTGCGAGGACTTTCCGAATCTCACTGGCGGCGGTGTAGCCATCCATGATCGGCATGCGGCAATCCATGAAAATGATATCGTAGTCGTAGAGCTGGGCGAGGGCGAGGGCCTCAGCGCCATCCTTGGCGTAATCGATCGAGCACCTTAAGCGCTTCAGGAGCTTGCCGAGGACGAGTCGATTCACGGGTTCGTCATCAGTGAGTAAGGCTTTTATTTCCGGAGTGGCGGTAGGTTCGTGCGCCGAAACAGGTTTGGCAGGCGAAGCGGATTTAGTTTTACCAGCGGCGGGAGCCAAGGCGTCGCGGATTTTAGCGAGATCCAATAAAGGTTTACGCAAAGTCGTTTGATTTGGGATACCTTGATTGGTGGCCTGATGGCTCGGACGCATAGACATTAGAATGATTTTTAGTTCACTCTTTTCGACAGCTTCTTGCAGCCACTGCTTTTGGGGGGGCGCGAGGTTTTTCGCGCAAGATTCGTCGAGCAGGAGCCATCGCAAGTGCGCCTTGGAATCAGCCAGAGAAGTCTGCAACCATTGGAAAGCCTCCTCGGAGTTTTCGGTTCCTTTGGCTGCAACCCCGTATCGGGCTAACAGGGCGAGCGCTGCCTCAAGGGCCGGGGTGACGTCGTCCAAAACTATCGCTAAACCCTTTTGGGATCGATGGGGAATCTTCGCACTGGGGTCGGTCCGGAAAGGGAGTTCGAAGTAGAATTCTGCGCCACAGGCGGGCGAGCTGCGCAGGTTGATTTGCCCACCCATGAGAGCGACGAGTCGCTTGCAGATCGCTAGCCCCAGCCCCGTGCCACCGTATTTACGAGTGGTGGAAGTGTCAGCTTGAGTGAAGCGATCAAAGAGCTGCGATTGTTGGTTGGTTTCGATCCCGACTCCCGTGTCGATCACGCGGAACTTAATCCGGGTTTTGTCGGCGGAATCCACCGCGCGAGAATTGAAGCGTTCCAGCTTTATGGTGACTGATCCTGCCTCGGTAAACTTGATGGCGTTTCCGACGAGATTGATCAGCACCTGTTTAATTCTAGCGGAGTCGCCAATGAGCTCGAGTGGGAGATCCGGGGGGATGACTAAGGCGAGTTCGATGCCTTTGCTGAGCGCCTTGGGGACGGCCACTTCGATCACTTTTTCTAGGGCTGATGCTAGATCAAATTTTGCCTCCTCGATCACAATTCCACCTGCTTCGATTTTTGAGAAATCGAGGATATCGTTTAGAACGGCCAGCAGCGTTTCTGCTGATGCGCCCAACGTTTTCATATATTCGTCTTGCTCGGAGTTAAGAGGCGTTTCGAGCATCAGGTCCATTGACCCGATCACGCCGTTAAGTGGAGTGCGGATTTCATGGCTCATGGTCGCGAGAAAATCACCTTTGGCTCGATTGGCGGCGTTCGCCACTTCCATCGCCTGTTCGACTTGACTGCGGTGAAGTCTCTCTTCGGCCAGTTTTCTTTGCTGCTGCAGACGCTCATGCTGACGTCGGTAGCGAGCTTGCATAACGACCATCGCGCTCGTCGCGATCAAGATCGCGAGGACACCTACAGCCAGGAATCTAACGAACCAACGCTGCCACCAGAAGGGCTCCACCATCAGACTCACGGTCGCCTCGTTTTCGGTGCGACCTTCCAGACTCGATACTCTTACGGTGAACTGATAACTGCCGGGATTCAGATCAGTGAGCCGAGCCACGGGCTCGTTGTCCGCCGATACCCATTCCTGATCTACGCCATCCAGTCGGTAGGCGTAGTTGAGATGGTCGCCGTAACTCAAGCTGGTGCCGGCGTAGCGAATATCAACGCGTTTGGTGCCGGCGGGAATCGAAATGGAGTCATTCGACAGAATAGTTGGTTTCAAGGATATATCCCCGTTTCGGATTTCTTCGATATGGATCTGAGGAGACGGGAGCGGAACACGAATCTGGGAGGGGGCGAGTTCGACTAACCCCTTGATGGTGGCTATCCAGATCTTGCCGTCGGCAGAGCGGGTTCCGATATCCCGGAGCCCCGTGCGAACTCGGGCTGTTTTCATGCCATCGGTTTGATTGAAAATCTGGCAGTCTAATCTTTTACCGTAGTCTCGAGCCACGGCATTTAGCGATTCAGTCGTGACCCGCATGACTCCGCGGTTGGAGCCGAACCACTGGTAGCCCTGGTCATCGGTGGCCAATGATTTCCAAGCGCCGGCGGGAAGCCCGTTGGTGCTATCGTAACGCACCCAGGTATCGCCGAATTGCCGCAAAATTTGATTCTGATCATTGGTGAGCCAAAGTTCATCTGCATCGCTCCGGTAAAGGTGGAGCACCTTACCGACATCGAATTCGCCCAGGGAGGTCATCTCATGGAACCCGGATTCGCCTTGTCGCCACAGGAGCCCCTCTCGATTGGCGACCCAGATGCGGTGGTCGCGATCTTCGATCAGTATATTCACGACGCCCGAATTTGTTCCCAGGGCCTCATCGTGCGACTCGCCGTTGTCATCTAGGTGCCTTAAGCCATGCTCGGTGCCCACCCATAGGCGATCGGATGAATCGAGGAGGAGGGCATAAACGTGGCGTCCGTTCAAGTCGCCGAAACGCCATTGCCTTTCTTCTTCGCCCTTGAGGTGAAATAGACCCGTTTGGTAGGTTCCGACCCACATGCCGTCGTCCTCGGTGATGACTAGGGCTTGAACCCAAGAATGAATTCCGAGGCCAAGGGGATCCTCGGTTTTAATCGGGGCGCCAAATTTTCCGTTAGAAAAGGGGAGTAAGCCGCCGCCGTGCGTTCCCACCCAAAGTTTGTTGGGATCCACGGCGGAGATTACGTTGATCACAGGCTGGGGTAAGGCTTCGCGATCGGCATGGGTAATGAGGGTGCGGGGACGGATTCGAGTGATACCGCCGCCATCGGAACCGAGCCAGATGTTCCCCTCGCGATCTTGGTTGATCGCGATAATACCGTTGTGGGTGAGACCGTTGTCGGTCGTGCAGGTGAGGTGGCGACCATCGGCGGTGTGGATGACAAGTCCGTTGCGTTCGCCCGCTTCCCAAAGGTTGCCCTCGCGGTCCTCCCAGAGACTGACTTCATCGGACTGGTGCCCCTTGATCCGGGGCTTGGTCTCTACGATCTGACCGTTATGAAAGCGGTGTAACTCGGTGGCTTCGGCGAACCATATTCCGCCCTTGTTCGAGGCCCCGGCCCCCAGTAGGCGGTGTTCTCGGTCGGACCCGAGAACTTGTTTGAACGTGTGCCACTCACCATTTTCGAAGTAAAATAGGAATCTCCTGCCGCTAATCCATAAGCGATCGTCACGGTCAAAAAAGCAGATCGATTGAGAAAAACTGCTGGATTTGATTCCCACGTCGGGTAACTGCTCAAACTCTTCGCCGTTCCAGCGCACAACTGTTTGTCCGACCAGAGCCACCACCTCTCCGTTAGGGCCGGAGGTAATCGAGTAGACGAGACCGGTTGGCAGCCCGTTTTCCGGCAGAAACTGTCGCCACTGCTTATCTTCTCGACACCAAATTCCAGCGGAGGTGCCCACCCAGAGGCGCCCTTCCGGGTCGGTGGTCATACTCAGCACCAAAGCATCCTCAACCGGATTTACGGTCTTGGACGCGTGGATGAATCGCACCCCGTTAAATCGCACTATACCCTCATACGAACCGATCCAGAGATAGCCGTCGGGAGTTTGGGTCAGGGCGGTGGCAGCGAGAAATGGGTAACCCGCATCTGTGTCCCAGGTGCGTACTACGTAACTGTCCTCGAAAGATCGTGGTTCAGCCTCTGCGCCAAGGCCCATTAGAGGGATTATCCACAGCACCAATCCTAGGGCTGAATTCTTAACGAGCTTTGAACACACTGAGTTAAAAATGGGGCTTTGGCCGGTTGATTCAATCGTCGTCTTAGAGGGGTGATTTCCTATCTTTCGCAAAGTTCTGCGCAAGCTTGAGGATTTGAGTAACGGGTTGAAAAAGTCGAGGGGATTGCGACGACGGCGAAAAATGTTCGTGGCGTTGAACTTCGAGCCTCAAATCGTTCTGATTCTGGGAGTAGTTCGAACTCCTGTGCTTCTCGGTCCTCATAATTCTGCAAGGCGCGTCGTTTTTTCTTGGGTGTTTGGGCGCTATAATTTTGCGCATTTCCCCCGAAATGCCGGGAACTGGCGACCGATTACATTCTCCCTTGCGCCGATGCACAGTGGAAAGTCTGAGGCTGGACGACTTGGGCGGTTGAGACGGTGGGACGGGGTGGAGCGATGGCGGCTAATCGTTACTTTAGGTTTTGTCCGCACGACGATTATTGCTACCATATCGACGGTAATTTGCGGATTATCGGTCCGCTTAAGCCCCGGTTTCGCTCTTTCGCAGCTTTCGGATCATGTCTAAGGGGGCGGAAACAGGGGGCCGGTCCAGCGTCGCAGAGGAGATGACCGCTTGCTCAGATTTTAGAAAACTTACCGACCCGGCGGTGGCAAAACGGGTTTCAAGTATTATCAAGCGCAAGATTTCACCACTACGCTGCCCCTCACTTGCCACAACGTGCTGCTGCGCTGGCATCGCCATCCGGTTCGCGCCGAGGCAATGGCGCTTTGGTGGGATTGTTTCAAGACGTTCAATACGCGGGCTCAGCTCAGCCTGCCGTTCGTGCGCTGGAAAATCGGCATGGCCTGCCAATGTTTGGGATTCGTTTTCAGCGACCCCAATCCATCCTTTCATATGCACCGACACCGCACTTAGCTCTGGCAAAATAATCTGCTGAGATCCGGTGAAGCGAAGTCGACTGACGGTTGGTTTTATCGACTACTGTTTTTGATTCGTCATCGGTTTGAGTCTGCTCGTCGGCAGGGGCGAGGCTTCCAGCGTCGTCAGGTGTGCGGTCCTCGTTTGGCCCCAAGATAATGGGGTGATTGCTGGGCGTTGGAGCCCGGAATACCCTGAGGCCGAGTCATGGAGGGGCCGGGTGGGCGACAGTTTTTGCAACGTATTTTCACGTGTCCCAGCTAAGACCGATCTCCACTTGGACTTATATTTTAGAAACCTACCGGCGGAAGGATATTCAACCACAGATCGCACAGATAAATACCGGATACCAGTCCCCACTCCAATGCCTTTTATCCGGATCGAATCAGGGTAATTTACTTTTCAATCGCCCATTCGGGGCACCCCTTTGCTTCCGCCGGGCCCGATGGGCACCCGCGTCAGTCACCCACTCCACTCACTCAGGGGAAGTGGACGGAGAGGGGGACCTCGATAAGGTCGCGGTGAAAGCGCAGATGAATAGAGCGGCCACCAAACTGATAGCGAGATTTCCAGACCCTAGATTGAAGCAAATTACCCCGATCGAAATGAAGGAGAATTTACGCAATGCAGATGGGACCACGGTGATTGAAAGCTTACCGCCTTGGGAGCTTGTTTTGCCCAGGTTGCTGGAAGTTGGATTCGAAATTATCGAACTCGAATTTCTGCCTGATGCTGAGCCCTTTCAGGACTACTGCTGGCAAGTGACGGCGATGAAACCGAGCTAATTTCAACGGAAGTTTATCTTCATCGACGTGATGAAAATCGGTCGGGCAGATCCGAGCCTAGCCAGTCATCTGATTCGTTTCGCAGAAGCTTCATAATCTGGATGCTTCCGACTAATGCTCGCCCGGGAATCGTTGGGGGAACGGTGGAGTGGGCGCCGTAAGGCGAGGGACTCAACGAAGACGAGAAGGCCTCCGTTTACGGGGGAAGCACCGGAAGCTGCGGAGCTTTCCTTTTTCTTTGCGAAGCTCTGGTAGAACTCTTCGGCAGATAGTTTGCCATCTCCATCGGTGTCGGATTTGGCGAATTGTTTAGCGAGTCGTTTGGCGGTCTGCTTGGCCTTGAATTCCTGATTTTTCTTCTCGGCGTTCGCTTTGGCCGCTTCGGATTTGGCCGCAATGAATTCGGCTTGGGAAATTGAGCCGTTTTGATCGGCGTCTCCGGTCGCGAATATTCTTTCCTGCCGCTTCGTCGCGGATAGCCCGACTGAGGCGATTGATAGCGAGGTAATGATAATGAGGATATTTTTCATGAGGTTCAGGAGGGAAAGGAAGGCCGCACCAATGGTGGGCGCGTTACTCCGTTTGGTCAGTTTCAGCTTGAGTCTGGCGCACGGGTCGAGCGGTAAGCGAGCGAGGGAAACGATTCATCCCGGTTGGTGCAGGCGAGGTGGCTGATTGAGGTCGCTTAGAGGGACGAGGCATCCTATTAGGGCGGTTCTTCCCAGCGGCCTGATTCCGCTCGGAGCCAGTTTTTACTCGTTTCTAGTCCTTGCACCAACATGGCCTCATACCAAGGCCCGTGAATGATGGTGGGGGTTTCGGCCCCCAAGGCGTGATTCGATATTTGCTTGATCACGTGGCTGAATCCATCGACCTCCCGATTATCTTCCACCTGCGTGACAGCCTGCGAAAGCTGAGCATCGACGACCACGCCGGCCTCGGCGTGAGACGCGGCCTTGACGAGGAAGTTGGTATCCTTTGCGTCGGGACCTTCTGCGTCGAAGGGGTTGCCCCAGCGGGTCACAAGATAGAGATTCATGACTGATCGATGAGGGGAAATTCGCGGGAAGGAGCGGGGGACTCGGGGCGGGACCGCGTGGTTCCAGGCGGGCCGCGAAAGGCGCGGATGATCTCGTTTTCTCCGGCGGGGCCAACGTGGTAGTGGTCGCGAGGGTCGCCGTGAGGGCGGGCGGCAGATTTGAAGGCTTCTTTCGTTTCGGTCACTCGTATCGTGCCGTCCTCGCGCACGAGATTCCACGTCGGGTCACCATAGAATTCGGCGAGGTTGGCGACGAAAGCGCCATCCACGTCGTAGACCTCTCCGTCTTTGAACCAGATGCCGCTTTGATCTTTTTCGTCGGTGATGTGCCGGGGGCTCCACGGTCCCATCTCGTGCTCCTGAGGCCGGGACTTGGTCGTGATTACGTCGCACAACGCTGCCGTGCCATCGGCAAGTCGGCGCGTCTCTTGGATGATCGGGGTCGTTAGACTTTCTTTGATGAACAAGTCGGGATTGACCGGAACGGTTGGAGCACGGGCAGGCGCCACGCTGGCCAGTGAAGCCAGGCAAAACGTGAGCGTGCAGAACGATTCTGAATTCATAGGGGAGGGTCTAAGCGTCGAATGCGCGTTGAAACAAGACGACCCTACGCTCTTTGCTCTCCGTTGGCCCACCGTGCCCGCTGGTTTCACTGAGGTGTAATTCGCTCGTCACTCCGGCGGCATTCAGTGCTCGGTGCATCTCGCGAGACTGTGGCCAAGGAACGGTCTTATCATCGCGAGCGTGGCGGAGTAGCATCGGGGGATCGGATCGATCAAGATGGGTGATAGCCGACGCGCTCCGCCAGTGTTCATCGGTCGGCGCGAAAGGAGTTCCGATCCGCGCATTGTTGGATAATACCTTCGCCTCGAGATTGGGTTGGAGGAGGCGTTGTTCCTCTGATTCAAAACGGGCAACGAAATCATACCCGCCGGCGATTCCGACGGCCGCTGGGATACGGTCAGAAGATTGGGATGATGTTGCGTTCGAATCGTTGAACTCGTTGTCCTCGGCCATGGCTAACAAGGCAACGATCGTCGCGCCGGCGGAGCGTCCCATCGCGCCAACCTTGTTCGGATTTAGATGATATTTTGCACTGTGCTGGCGCACGAAAAGCACGGCCTTTTTGGCATCGGAAACCGTCGCTTGATAGGTGTGTTCCGGTTGACCGCGGTAGCCGATGAGGGCGGCGGCGATGCCGTGTTGCGCCAAGTATTTGGCGAATGGGATGAATTTTTGGCCAGCTTGAGCGCGAAATCCCCTGCCTTGAATTACAATCACACAGGGCGTGGCCGTGCCGGTGGGTTCGGATAAGAACAGGTCCAATTTCCCGAAATCACTGGTGTCGGAGTAGACGAGCCCCCGCTGCACCCGGTATTGCCCGGCTGAACCCTCGCCTGAACTCGGCTCCGCCATAACGATCAAAAAAGGCACTCCGACCATGAGCAGGATAAACGATAGACTCTTCTTCATGCGAGGGTGGTGAGGATGGTCAGGAAATGAGCTTCGAGCGAGAATCAACTTGTGAGAGTGAATTTGGGGGAAGGGTCATGGGTGGTGGGACCGGTGACTGATGGAGCGACCGCGCTGATCCATAGTTTTGAGCCCTGCGGAGGTGGAGGGAACAGGGTAGCTGATTTCGGGTCCTGAATTGTCACCAAACATATCTCGCGCCGGTTCGTATCATCATCGAAGCTTCCTCGTTCCATGGGGCGGAAGTCACTCATTCCGGTCCATGGACTTTTTTCTCAAATCTCATGAAACACACTCGTTTACTTCCTGCTCTATTTATCTTCGCGCTGTTGGCGCTCCCCAGTTTTGCGGTTAAACGCAGTCTTACGATCACGGCGCCGACTCAGGTCAGCCCTGGGGCAAAAATATCGGTAATCGTCGCGGCGAGCACCGATGACACCGCAGGGGAGCAAGTGCTATTTTTTCACGCCGAGTATTCAATTGATCGAGGCGAGACCTGGGTTGGAATCAGCTATGATCAAGATTTAGGTGGCGCGGTGACGCGCACGGCGCAGATTACAGCGAGCCCAGATTCATCGCAAATTCTGGTGCGCGTGCGGGCTTGTTTCCGCGGTAGTCCTGCCGGTGATGTAGACTTCAACGGTGACCCTATCGAGTGGGGAAAGTCTTGGGCGAATTGGACGGTTCCTGCCGCAAAGACGGTGAAGATCCCGGTGAAGTAGTGCGGGGGGCGCGGGCTCATCCGTCGGCTTTAATCTTCGTTCGATTTAAGCTTTTCGTATTGGGGCGGGAGCTCCGCGACCCAAGCGCCGAGTTTTGTGGTCATCGCGGCGAGCACTTGAGGGTTTTGCTCCGCGATGTTTTGGCTTTCGGCGGGATCGAGAGAAAGGTCGTAGAGCTCGGGGGGCACTCCTCGGCGACGAGGGAGATGCAGTTTCCACTTCCCTTCGCGCATGACGGGGGTGCTGCCCGTGGAGCTGGTTTTCCAGAACAGAGGGGTCGTGCGCGCGCGGGCTTCGCCCAGCCAGATATCGGAAACGTCTTCGCCGTCGAGTTGGGCGGGGAGTTGCTTGACCCCAGCAATGCGGCTGAGCGTGGGCATCCAGTCGATGAATGAGAGCACGCTATCTTCGTTTACCCGCCCTGACGGAACGTGACCGGGCCAGCGGATGATGAATGGGACGCGGGTGCCGCCTTCGTAGTTTTCGTGTTTCCCGCCGCGATAAACGCCGGCGTAACCGAGCATGTTGTTGGAGTATTGACGGGGTTTTTTCTGACCGAGAATGACGGGTGCGGGGCCGTGATCGCTAGAGAATACGACAATGGTGTTTTCGCGTAAACCCAACTCATCAAGGGCGGCGAGCACTCGACCAACGTTGAGATCCAGTGAATAGACATCGGCGAGGTATTGTTGCATCGACTCATCGAGATTGCCGCCGATCTGCAGACATTCGTCGAACTTGTGCTGCATGGTGAGGGAGAAGTCGGAGCGCTTGACCTTCGCGGCCTGGAAGTGATCCGCGAGTTCTGGGGCGACGTGAACTGGGAAATGGGTGCTGTGTCCCCAAATATTGACATAGAATGGTTCGTCCTTGGCGGCGGTCTCGCGGATGAATTCGACGGCGGCCTTAAATAATTCGGCGTCGCGTCCCTCAGGATCGTCATGACTCCCGCCGATGACCTCGACTTCATCGATTCCGTAGGAGCCATCGACGCTGGTGGACTTGGGCCCCATATGCCACTTGCCGAAGTGGCCGGTGCGGTAGCCCTCTTGCTGGAGGAGGGACGTAATCGTCTCACGATCACCGAAACCGAAGTCGGCCGCATACTTGGGATAACGAGCGGGATGGAGCCCGGTCATCAATCCCGTTCGGCTGGGATTGCAGGTGACGCCGGTGACATAGAATTGGGTAAAGCGGGTGCCTTCTTGTGCCAGTTGATCAAGGTGGGGCGTTTGCGCGTAAGGGTGACCGTAGCTGCCTAGGTCTCCCCAGCCGAGATCATCAGCAAACATGAATACGATATTGGGAGGGCGGGCTTCCTTTGCTGACGCCCAGGCGCATCCGAGGAAAGCGATCATTACGAACAGAACGGAGCGGGGAGGAATTGGAAAGCGCATCATCTATGCTACTCCATGACGCGGTCTATTCTTACGGGCAATCCGTCAGACGTGATGAACCCGGGGGCGCTGATCGGTTGCTGAATCCGCTCAAGGTAGCGCAACGCTTTCGGCGGTGATTTAGACCGGGTCGATATTGCCATTGGGCAGGTAGTTCACGTCGCTGATCGAGGAATCGCGTAAGGCGGTGTTTTGCGTAATGCCCATTTCATTACAGATGAAATACCATGGGCCGCGCCACTCGAAGAATGAGCCGTGACGATCGTAGCCGATACCGTGGTTGCCATGGTAGTGGAGGGCGGGAGTAATCCTGTCTGGTAGGATCAGGGAGCCGCGGCAATCGTAGCTGCCATAGATCGAGTCGGATACGCCATAGTAGCAGCCCCACGAAAGGTAGTAGATGCCGGCGCGTTGGTGGAGATTGGGTTTATCATCCGTCTTCCCCTTGCCGTAGGGCCCCTCGGGCTGGTTGATCGCGATAAGTCGGCGAGTTTCGGCGAGGCTGATCATGTCTTCATTGAGTCGGGCGATATAGAACCGCCAGTTTCCGAAAACAATGGAGCACGCGCCGTCGTCGTCTTTGAACAGACCGGGGTCGCGAATCTCGGTGG
>Ga0208413_1000218_pt1 | contig 51155 bp, 48 predicted proteins | sample AntAceMetag02UKD_FD_184761 | JGI IMG/M metagenome (GOLD analysis project Ga0208413, IMG submission 184761) | Saline lake microbial communities from Ace Lake, Antarctica - Antarctic Ace Lake Metagenome 02UKD (SPAdes) (version 2) | ecosystem: Environmental > Aquatic > Non-marine Saline and...
TCTCCATTGTGCGTACGACTTCTTCCTTAAACTGTTTGCTGTATGCTTTGCGTTTCATGATCATCTCCTTGGGGTATTGTCCCCAATCTAGATGTCCGAAAAAAGCGGGTTAGTCCACTCTGACCCCGTTTCTGCCGTTATGTCCGGCACCGCATCGATCGGTAGAGATTGATAACTCCAGCTACCACCGACGACAATCAGCAAGATCAGAGATAGCGTAAGTACGCGCCGTTCAATCGAGAAGCGCAATATTGATTCAATCATAACTGTGCTCCATTAGTGATCGTGAGAGGCGCCGGACTTTTCAAGGTCGGCTTTTAACAAATAGCTATTCCCGGTGACGTATTCTTCACCCGGTTCGAGGCCTGAGAGGATCTCAGTAAACTCAGCGCCGCGTAGCCCCGGTTGAATTCTCCGCAGACGATAGCCATCCGCTGATTTCACGAACACGACAGGTTGCCTTTCTCGCAATTGAATGCCGTCATTTTCAACACGAATGCGCGCATCCACCTGCTGAGTAATCACTAGTCCTTTCACAAGCAGCCCAGGTGTCCATCGGCCACTTTGATTATCTATGCGTACGCGCGCGATGACGTATGGCTTGCCCCCCGCTGCAGGCAACAAATGATCGATCGTTGACCGGATGGAGGGATCGCCAGCCTGGCTATCGAGCAGAAGTTGAACTGATTGACCAACCACCACATTCGCCATCTGACCGGGGAAAATCTTTAATTCCGCCCAAAGTAACTTCAGGTTGGTGAGGGTGAGCAATTCCTGGTCACTGGCAAATTCGCCCACCGCACCATGTCGAGCAGTGACCACACCGTCAAAGGGGGCCTTAATCGAATATCGCTTAAGACTCTCGTTAGATTCAATTTCCACAAGAACGGCACCCTTCTCGACCTTATCACCTACGTGTACGTTGACAACGGCAAGCATGCCGGGGAATCGTGCACGCAAATGACTGACACGACTAGAATCCAACTCGACCTTGCCATAGACCGCAAGTCTTTTGTCGATGCTGCCCGGTCCTGCAACAGCGGTCTCAATGCCATTCTTAGCAATAGATTTAGCACTAAGCTTAACGACCATTTCATGCTTGCCGTCATGCTCGTTACTGGCTTGAACAAGCGTTGCAAAAAATAGAATATTCATCGCGACAGCAGTGAGTAACGCTTTATTCGAGAATCTTGGTTTCATTATTCAGCGCCCCCCATGGTGAGAGTCGGTTCAACTAAACTGTTCGATGTGAGCGCATCAATATCGGCACTGAAACGCAGCACGCTAGCTGCGGTATCAATTAGCCCTAATCTCGCCTGCAACAATTCACGGCGAGCAGAGAAATAGTCCAGATACCCGTAACGACCATTTTGATAACCCGCTCGAGTGCTACGCAGCGCTTCTTCTAACGCGGGAACAATGTCTCGCTGTAGGTCGCTCACCTCATGAATTGCTCGTTCACGCTGACTGTAGGCAGCATGCAATTTGGTTCGCAGTGACAGCAGGACCAGCGATCTATTGCTGGTCGCAACATTCTTACTGGCAATGGCAGTTTGAACTATCCCTTTGATGCGCCTGCCAGAGAGTATCGGCATACTCACACCAGCAACGAACGCAGTTTCATCAGCCTCCCCTATCCTTCTTACTCCTAGGGACCAACCAAGATCAACTTCAGACTGGGCTTCTGCCAACTGAACCTCTGCGTCTAGAACCTGCTCTTCTGCAATAAGCGCCAGAACAATCGAGCTCTGCTCTAGACCTACCAGTAAGTCGTCAAAAGACAATGGTGTTGGCATCTCAAAGAGATCACCACTCACCACATCGAAATCCGCATAGGGTGCTTGCCACATACTCGCAAGAGCAGACTTCAGATACTCCAATTGTTTCTGTTCGCTCCGGAGGGCCAGATGCGACTGGGAAGCCACCGCACGGGCGCGGCTGACCTCAGCATCCGGAGATGCTCCAGCGGCAACGCGATTCACCGCAACAGCAAGCGCATCATCCGCTAGAGTTTTGGAACGACCTGCCAGAGTCGCGCGGGCCTGGGACGCCAACACATCAACGTAGCGTCGATTCACCTCGGCTAATAACTTGTGTGTATAGGTTTGCTTGTTGAGCTCAAGAAGCGTGTACGCCCTGCTCGATCGCTCAATTCTCGCTTGCCGCTTACCCCCTCTTTCCAGAACAGATGACAGAGCAACGGTCGCATCACTTCGCCCAAAACTTTGAAACGGGCTCGTTCCAGCAAAGTTTTCGAGTTCCGCGTGAAGATTAATCGCAGGGCGAAGTCTAGACTGCACTTCCTCGCCCTCAAGTTCATCCAAGCGAAACTCGTAGAGCCGAAACGCTGGGTGCTCAGTCATTGTTTTTTCTACGGCAACCGCTAGGGTTAGCGTTCTTTCTTTTGCTAATGCGCTATTAGCAAAGAGCAACAGCATCAAAGTAAATAGTAAAGAGACACGCTCTTTGCCAGAGGTTAAATCCAGTATCATGATAAAAATCCTAGGTACACAAAACCACAGGGCTCATCGCATCACGATGTCCCAATTTAAAAACAGTACGAAGGATTAAACGGTTGGCGGTCGGTAGAGGCTTGACGCAATAGAGACTGGTTTTCCATAGTCAAAGGGAATGACATAAGAAGTCAGCGAATCGAATAACACCAAAAGCCTGGCGGCAACCAATGAGTGGCCGTGCAAACAATGATTATGATGGCAATCGAATTCTTCGGCACTAGAAGCATCTGTGTCACTGTGACCATGGAAATCAAGCAGTAGGTGCTCTTTATTCAAATGATCATCTACATGCCCATCTTCGTGCATATCTGCCATAGCAGACACCGACTGCAGAGCAATCAGAAGAACAAACAAGTGGGATAACCAAGTTTTCATCAGGATCGATTGTATAGGGCGACTATGGAGAAGTAAATTTGGCTAGCTTCAGGGGATAATGTGATTTAACAAAGTTTCCCTACGAACCACCGATTACCTTCCCACCCCGAAACATACCACCTGCGAGAGTTCTGCTGAAATATTGGTTCAAGCGCCGAAACAGCAGCTTGATCTGCGCGGGATTAACCACCTTCACCACAATCTCATGCCCCGAAGTCGAGACAGATCGCACCAACGCTCGCCGAGCCCTAATCAATTGCTAGCCAAGGTCCTGACTTTGTGACTGCGGCGGCTAAATAGGCTTTAACCGCTGACTGAAATCCAGAGTTGAAATCGAGGTAAAGAGTAAACATAAAACGCGATTGCAAAATCTCTGACAACAGAAATGTATTTTGCTCGGACGCCAAATTGTGACCTCACATTAGCAAGCTGTGAGACAATTAGCGGCATGAGCACAAAGACCACCAGCGCCGCCGCAATCCAGCCCAATACGCCCATGATTGAGCAGTTCACTACTGTTTAAATTCAATCACTTAGCTGCGCCTCCTTCAATAGGCTACACAAGTACTTACACAAAAAAAAGGTGCTCTGATTGCTCAATTACCCCGAAGCACAGTAGGCAGGTCAAGCCGGAAAATGATTTATGCCGCAGGCTACTGCGCTATTTCGCAGGCGAGGAGACGGTTTCTTTTCTTTGCTGGCGAATCGTGTATCGTTGCATCCCATGACATCAGCAACTTACTCACCTTGAACACGTTGGCGAAAGTCGTCGTTCTGGCATTGATAGTCGGCCTAGCAATACTGCACTGGTCCGGCCTTCACCAACACGTCGGCGATGCTGATGTCGCTAGCATTCATGGTGGACATATCCATGCCGGCCTTCATCAAGGTAAAGCAGAATCCAATCAAGGCTCAAGTATCGGCGCTGATTTATCAGTGTTGGGTCTGCTGTTTATGGTCGCACAACTACTACTAGTTGCTCTGTCAGCTGTCGTTATTAATTTTTTATACCCTCAAAAACAGCAACTATCATTCGAGTTTCTCTCCAGCCTCTTAGTACCAACACGTCACCGGTGGCGTCCGCCACTTCGAGCACCTCCAGCACCAATTTTATAAGTTAATACGCTGACGATAAGTCAGCAAGCTTGTGCGTATCTCGCACACGGATTGCTTGGAGTAAAATATGTTTGGACGAAAGCTGAAAGGCTTTGCTACGTTGTTGCTGGCAACTGTCAGCACATTTAGTGTGGCGGAAGAAAAAATCGATTTACAAACTGCGATTAAATGGACGTTGCAACAACATCCAGAAATTGCTGTCTCTAGTGCAAAAGTTGATGCCGCGTCTGGCGCAGTCATTCAATCGGCACTGCCTAACAAACCAGTCCTCACACTAGAGGCTGAAGACTTTCTAGGCACTGGTTCAGCGAAGGAAATTGACAGTCTCGAAACGACGTTGAGCCTCTCGTTTCTAAGCAACAAAGCCATTAGAGAGAGCGAAGTTGGTTTTGCTAAAGCAAACATGGATGTCTCCACAGCAAAACTATCCGTCCTACGCCTAGATGTCGCCGCAGAAACGGCTGGGCATTACATTGAGGTTCTAGGCTACCAAGCGCTATGCGAAATCCGCAGTGACGCTGTCGCCCTAGCGGATAAAACCTCACAAATGGTGAGTCTCAGAGTAGACGCTGGCCGCTCACCTGGTGTTGAATTTTCCCGCGCGAAAGCCGAATTACTGATGACCCAGGTGATGCTGGATGACTGCCGTCATGAAGTGGAAGTCTCTCGATATCGACTATTCGCCCAGTGGCAGCATAGTCATGCGGCCAGCGAACTCGCGGGGGATGTCTATACGCTTCCAGCTGTTCCTAAGTACCAAACTCTGAAGCGCTCCATCGAGAATAACCCAGACTTAGCCCTGTATCTGACTCGCCACCGGCTGGTGGAAGCAAACTTGAAAATTGCCGAACAAAAACGAAAAGCGCCGCTGCGCTACAGCGTAGGTGCTCGATATCGTGGTTCAACTGACGACTTCGCTTTGCTTGCTGGTGTGGACATACCACTTGCCTGGCGCAACCGAAATCAGGGTTCGATTCAGGCAGCGAGGGCCGATGTCATTGCATCACAGGCAGAGTCTGTCGTTTTGCACAGCGAACTGGATGAAACGCTATTTAGTCTCTACCAAGGAGCGTTTCACAGCCTCGAGGTCGCGACTGTCCTGCGAGACGAAGTACTGCCAACGATCAAAGATGCAGAACAACAAACACGGGAAGCTTACGTTTTAGGCCGTTATGGATACCAAGAGCTACGCACCGTGCAGAAGGAGTTGCTTGACGTTCGTTATCAACTGCTTGAAGCCAGTGTAAGTGCCCAACTTCAAAACATTGAAATTGAACGCCTTCTAGGTGGTTCAATCTCCGGGAGTCAGCAATGAACTTTAAAAACGTGACAACTTATCTGGCACTCTTGCTCTTGTGCATCGGCCTCTCGTCGTGCGGGGAAAGCCACGACAGTAGCAGCCACGCAGAAGCCGTTGAAGACGAATACGAGCGTGGTGACAACAACGGAAGAATGTTGCGCGACGGCGATTTCAACATCGAACTTGCGATATTTGAAACTGGCGTACCACCGGAGTACCGAGCCTGGGCAAGGATGGGCGAAGTGTTGTTGCCGCCCCAAGAGGTGGAGTTATCGGTTCGGTTGATTCGACTCGGCGGCATGGACGACATTGGTTTTTCTGCATTCCAAGATAGCTTGCGAGGTGATGTAGAGATCTACGAGCCACATTCATTCGCTGTAGAGGTGCAAGCAAAGTACCAAGGTACTGCGCATACATGGGCTTTCGATAGTTTTGAGGGTCGGACTTTAATTGAACCGGCCATCGCGGCGGCATTTGGATTGAAGATCGAAAATGCTGGCCCGGCGACATTGGTAGATTCATTGGCTGTTTATGGCCGCATTGTTGCCGACCCTGCGCGAATAAGAACGGTCGCGGCGAGATTCGATGGTGTTATCCGCTCAACCAGCGTGAAAGCTGGCCAGGTTGTTTCTGCCGGCGCGACGCTATTTTCTATTGAAAGTAACGAGAGCCTTCAAGTGTATGAGGTCACAGCGCCCATAGCTGGCGTGATCACAGAACTCGTAGGCCAAACCGGGCAAACAACAAATGGCGTACCACTTTTAACGATCCAAAACTTCTCTCGAGTTTGGGTGGAATTAGATGTTTTCCCATCTGATGTCGATTCGGTGCCTGTTGGGACAAAGGCTACGTTGTTGCTAGAGGGCGGCACGGAGGTGGAGAGTACTATTGAGTTTATCTCACCTGAAGTGTCGGCAAACCAAGTAGTGAAAGTACGACTCTCGGTCGACAACACGACTGGCGTTTTTCGTCCAGGTCAATTCGTTCAGGCATTGATTGAGGTTAATCGATACGAGGTGCCGCTGGCCGTCAAACGCACTGGCTTACAAAGTTTTAGAGATTTCACAGTGGTCTACGGCAAGTTTGGTTCTGAGTATGAAGTGCGGATGCTGGAACTTGGTCGACAGGATCGGGTGCATATAGAAGTGTTAGGCGGTCTTCAGCCCGGCACGCCTTATGTAACGACGAACAGTTTTCTCGTTAAAGCCGACATTGAAAAGTCCGGCGCATCCCACGATCACTGAGGTTTAGCATGCTTGACTTTATTATAGAAAAATCAATCAGTCGGCGTGGCATTGTGATGCTGATGATATTCGGCATATCTAGCCTTGGTATTTGGAGTTTTAGCCGCCTTGCGATTGATGCAGTCCCGGATATCACCAACGTGCAGGTTCAGATTAATACTGTGGCGCCGGGCTACACGCCGCTTGAGGTTGAGCAACGTATTACGTTTCTGGTTGAGAACACCATGGCAGGTCTGCCACAGCTCGATTATACCCGTTCTGTCTCTCGCTACGGCTTGTCCCAGGTGACGGTTGTATTCGAGGACGACATGGACATATATCTAGCTCGGCAATTGGTCAGTGAGCGCCTCTCTAGTATTCGATCGCAACTACCAGTCGGCAACGAACCTGAACTTGGACCGATAGCAACCGGTCTGGGTGAGATCTTTATGTTTACGGTTGAAGCGCAACCTGGCGCGCTTTTGCCAGACGGTTCACCGATTACACCTATGGAACTCCGCTCCATTCACGACTGGGTGATTCGCCCACAAATGATGCGCGTGCCCGGTGTGGTTGAAGTCAATCCTATCGGTGGCTTTGTGAAGGAAGTGTTGATTGCGCCTGACCTAAGCAAATTACTGCAGCACAATCTTTCCCTTTCAGACCTAGCTCTGGCTGTGGAGCAAAACAATCAAGATCGGGGCGCAGGTTTTATCGAACACAATGGTGCTCAGTGGTTGTTGCGGTTGAGGGGGCAGGCTCATGAACTCGAAGACATACGTAGTATTGTCGTTAGTTCCATTAAAGGTCGTCCGGTTCGCGTCGGTGATGTTGCAACAGTCGAACTCGGTCATGAACTACGCGGTGGAGCGGCAACTAAAAATGGGCAGGAGGTGGTGATGAGTACCGTCTTTATGCTGATTGGTGAGAATAGCCGAGATGTTGCGAGCCGGGTATCCGAAAAATTGAAGGAGATCCAGACGAGCTTGCCCGAAGGCATTACCGCAACCGAAGTTTATAATCGTACGGACCTAGTGAACAAAACACTTGGTACCGTCACAACCAATCTTCTTGAAGGGGCGCTACTGGTCATAGTTGTGCTGTTCCTGTTTTTGGGAAATATCAGAGCAGCCATTATCACGGCGTTAGTGATTCCGGTTGCGATGTTGATGACGATTACAGGGATGGTGCAGGCGAAAGTCAGTGCGAACCTGATGAGTCTCGGTGCTTTGGATTTTGGTTTGATTGTTGATGGCGCGGTTATTATCGTCGAGAACTGCTTACGCCGCCTGGGCGAGCAGTCCCCATCTCAGAGGTTGTCCTTACAACAGCGCCTGACCATAGTATCTGATGCCACCCGGGAAGTGATGAAACCCGCACTGTTTGGGGTCTTTATTATTACTGTCGTCTATCTGCCGATCTTCTCCCTGACGGGCATTGAGGGGAAAATGTTCCACCCGATGGCGTTCTCCGTCGTTATTGCGCTCTTGTCTGCGATGTTTCTCTCGATCACTTTTGTGCCTGCTGCAGTCGCATTCGTCTTTAATGACTCGACCATCGTAAAGGAAAATACTCTGGTCAAAACCGCACGTCGTCTGTATGAGCCAATGCTGCAGATCGCGCTGGGGATGCCACGTAGCGTACTGCTCATTGCCTTGGTGAGTGTTGGACTTGGTGGCTTGGCCGCCACTAGATTAGGGGCAGAGTTCATCCCGAATCTGGATGAAGGCGATATCGCGATGCACGCCTTACGAATCCCTGGGACATCACTATCTCAAGCGGTAAGCCTGCAGGGCGAATTAGAGAAGGCAATTCGGCAGGTACCAGAAGTCGAGCGGGTCTTTGCCAAAATTGGTACCGCCGAGGTCGCAACCGATGCCGTGCCGCCCAGCGTGGCGGATAATTTTATTATTCTTAAGCCTAGAGATCAGTGGCCGAATCCGAACAAGCCCAAAACCCAGGTTGTTTCTGAATTGGAAAGCGTAGTGAACCGGATCCCGGGAAACCGCTATGAATTTCTGCAGCCCATTCAGATGCGGTTCAATGAATTGATCGCAGGTGTCAGGGCAGAAGTTGCCATCAGTATTTTTGGCGATGATTTCGAAACCCTAGTTAGCATAGGCAATGATCTTGAGTCAGTCGTTGGTGGGGTGCCTGGTGTGGCCGACCTGGTTGTCGAGCAGGTAACAGGTTTACCGCTTATGGAGATGATTCCTGACCGCGAGGCGTTGCTTCGGTTTGGCCTTAGTCTTCATGATGTTCAAGAGATGGTCGCCACTGCTACAGGTGGACAGGTCGTTGGAACCTTATATGAAGGCGATCAACGATCAGACATCGTCCTGCGCCTTGCCGAACCGCTCAGGGAAAATTCTGATGCGTGGGGCGATTTACCCGTTGCGATTCCAAGCGGCGGTTATGTGCCGCTTCGAGAACTTGTTCGATTTGAGCTTTCTGAAGGATTCAATCAAATCAACCGTCAAAACGGCAAGCGCAGGATCATGGTGACTGCGAATGTAAGAGGGCGAGATCTTGGCTCATTCGTGTCAGAAGTACGTGCTCGAGTGAGTGATGAAGTCGAAATACCAGCCGGTTATTGGGTGGAATACGGTGGCACCTATGAGCATCTCCAGTCCGCGACACTTAGGTTGATCGTGATTGTGCCCATCACGGTGCTATTGATGTTGACGTTATTGCGGCTTGCCCTCGGTACACTGCGTGATTCATTCATCATTTTCACTGGTGTCCCGCTGGCGCTGACGGGTGGTGTATTTGCGCTGGTGTTGCGTGATATACCGTTTTCGATTTCTGCAGCAGTAGGGTTTATTGCACTATCAGGTATCGCCGTGTTGAACGGTCTGGTGATGCTCTCATTCATTAAAGAGCTAGTACAAAAAGGCTTATCCTTGGACGACGCTTTGATTGAAGGCGCCTCTACTCGCTTGCGACCCGTATTAATGACTGCTCTGGTCGCGTCGTTGGGGTTTGTTCCGATGGCGTTCAATACTGGCATCGGTTCTGAGGTGCAAAGACCGCTCGCTACAGTCGTCATCGGTGGCATTATTTCATCTACGCTGCTGACATTGTTCGTCTTGCCTACGCTCTATCGAATGGTTCACCGCCATGACAAATGACAGCCCGTTGCGCGCTTCGCCACTCCACAATGTGACATTTAGAAAGATGTTTGCGGCGCAAATTGCGTCGCTCACCGGGACCGGGCTCACCACAATAGCGCTGGCATTACTGGCGTACGATTTCGCAGGTGGAGACGCTGGAAGAGTATTAGGTACAGTGCTGGCAATCAAAATGATTGCTTATGTCAGTATCGCTCCTATCGCGGGTGGTTTCGCAAACCGCTTATCGAGAAAACACCTGCTGGTGAGTCTCGATCTGGTTAGGGCGGGGGTGATTTGTTGCATGCCATTTATCACAGACGTCTGGCAGATTTACTTGCTGATCTTTTTCCTCAATATCTGCTCGGCGGCGTTTACACCTGTTTATCAAGCCATGATTCCAGAAATTTTGCCTGATGATGCGAGCTACACACGGGCACTGTCATATTCCCGACTTGCTTATGATTTAGAAAACCTGATCAGCCCAACACTCGCAGCCCTAGCTTTGCTGGTCTTTTCCTACAATGTGTTGTTTGTCGTCAATGCTGCCACTTTTGTCTTGTCTGCATTGCTTCTTATCGGCTGCAGATTCCCTGTTTGCATCGTTTCCACCGATGCTGGCTCCGTCTGGAAGAGGTCCAGCTCCGGGATCAGTGCCTATTTGAGAACGCCTCGATTAAAGGGACTCCTGGCGTTGTCGGTCAGTATTGCTGCTGCCGGTGCGATGGTGATTGTCAATACGGTGGTCTATGTTCGAGAGGCGTTAGGGGGTGACGAAAATGACGTGGCTCTGGTGCTAGTATTCTATGGCTTCGGTTCAATGATCGTTGCGCTTACGCTACCTCGACTCTTGGATCGGTTTGGCGATAGCGATCGCAGTTTTATGTTAACGGGCGGCCTGCTATCCGTACTCGCCCTATTTACAGCCATGTTGTCTCCCGGATTCTATGGCTTGTTCGCCATATGGTTGGTCCTCGGCGTCGGTAGTTCGCTGATGCAGACACCCGCTGCCAGATTGCTGAAACGTTCGACGAATGAACATAATCGAACCCAAATATATGCCGCGCAATTTGCACTATCACATTTGTGCTGGCTTGTTGCATACCCCTTGCTTGGGTGGGCGAGCAGCAGATTGGGCTTAGAAATCACTTTTCTAATCGCAGCACTGCTAACACTGGCTGGCCTCATCGTCGCGAGCGGGTATTGGCGTGGCACGGATACGGTTTGCCTTTTACACACTCACGACGAGGGTGAACATGAGCATTTCCATGTTCACGATGCGCATCATCAACACGAACATGAGGGTTCAGAAGGTCCAGAACCTCATCGCCATACGCACCGGCATGTGGCTCTAAGCCATAGCCATGACTATGTGATTGACTCACACCATGAACAGTGGCCCGTTTAAAGCGATGTCGTGTTTCGGACCTTTTAGGCTCTGTTGTGGGCAGAGCTGCTGATTAATTTTTTGGAGAAATAATAGTGTCTTTATTACTGAATTCATTGCCACGTGTAAACCGGCTATGGATGTTCTTTACGTGTTTACTATTTTCAAGTGTTGTTATCGCTCACGGGGTTACTCAGGGTGACCAAGGCTATATCCAAGAAATATCCGGCACGAATATCATCCCCTTTATCTATTTGGGCGCCAAACATATGGTGACCGGATACGATCACTTACTATTTTTAGTTGGGGTGGTTTTCTTTCTCTATCGACTTACTGAAGTGGGTGTTTACGTCACCCTATTTGCGATTGGACACTCAAGCACACTTTTGCTGGGGGTGTATTTTGACATTCCCGCTAACACCTACTTAATCGATGCCATTATTGGTTTGTCCGTTGTCTACAAAGCGCTTGATAACATGGGCGCTTATCAGCGCTGGTTTGGCTTTCAGCCGGACACAAAAGCCGCCACATTGATATTCGGGCTCTTTCATGGTTTTGGCTTGGCGACCAAAATGCAAGACTTTGAAATGTCCAGCGACGGTCTTTTGGCTAACTTAATTGCGTTCAATATTGGCGTGGAAGTAGGTCAAATATTAGCCTTGGCCGCCATACTTATTCTTATGGGTTACTGGCGCAGACAGAGCTTCTTTTTCAACCAGGCCTATGGTGCCAATGTATTACTCATGTCATCGGGGTTCATGTTAATGGGGCTTCAGATAACTGGCTACTTTTTAAATTGATCCAGATTAGGAATTAAATAATGTATAACGAAAATATGCCAAAAGACACTGAGCTACCGAGTTCGAAGCAACTCATGAAATCGACGGCCCTAGCGTTGGTGACAGCCTTGAGCTTGTTAATGGTTGTGATTTTACCCGCTGAATATGGCTTCGACCCAACCGGGTTCGGCCAAACTCTCGGCCTAACAAAAATGGGTGAAATCAAAAAGCAATTAGCGAGTGAAGCAGAGCAAAACATACTGCAAGAAGCTAACGAGTTAAGTCTGCCAGTCGCTAAGGAAGTTGCGCCACCTAAAATTATGGAAGGTGCAGCAGTTATTGAAACCAAACCTGCGAAAGTCATTCCTTCAGATACAAGATCTGTAGAGCTTAAACCGGGTGAAGCAGTTGAAATCAAAGTGACCATGAAAGAAGGGGCTATCGTCACCTACCAATGGACTGTGGATTCTGGTCACGTGAATTATGATACTCACGGCGATAGCGCGAACACTAATTATTTTAGCTACAACAAAGGGAAAGCCGCGACAGAAGATAGTGGTGAGTTGCAAGCAGCGTTTGATGGGAAGCATGGTTGGTTTTGGCGTAATCGCTCTCACCAAACAGTGGTCGTGACTCTTGTTGTGTCGGGCGATTATAGCGACATTCAAAAATTGTTGTGAAATCAAGAATGCCCCAGTGCACCTCTCTCTGTAATGAATTTCTGAATCTTGACCTAGATCAAGAACAAACCCTCCATTTGGGACTACCATGATTCAAGTTCAACGACTTTGGAGGGCTTATGTTACTGATACCCAGCAAACTTGGTCTTGCCGCCGCCACTGCAGCAATACTTTGGCTAACATGCAGCCTTTCTGTATCACTAATGCCTCGTGCAATGATGCTCATGTCTGGTCATATGGTTCACTCTGAGTTATCGGACTTTGCGTGGACACTGAGCGCTTCGGGCGTATCGGTTGGCTTGATCGCATGGTCCGCAGTTGCCGGCATCTCTGCGTGGCTACTTGGACTCATCTATAATAGGTTGATATCACAACAACTGGCCTCTAACGCTTGATCTAAGTCGCCACAGTGATAGGAACCTTGCAATGTCGTATACCAATATCGCTGATATCAAAATACGAGTTGCCAAATTATGTCCCCAAATTAGCAAGCTGTGAGACAATCAGCGGCATGAGTCCAAAGACCACCAATGCCGTTGCAATCCCGCCCAATACCCCAATGATTGAGCAGTTCACTAGAGTGATAATTCAATAACTTAGCTGCGGCTAGTTCGATTGGCTACACAAGTACCTACAGAAAAAAACTCTTTGAGAGACCTATTCGATTCCAAAAACTCCACCTAGGTCAGCACTACGTACCGACGAATAGTTTTGCCATGTCCTTCTACTCTGACCCCATAACTTTAATATTTGATGCACTTCAGTATTGAATCCAAGAAATAGGAATCAGCCGCACAAAACCATTATGGGCGGCTGCTAATTTTAAGCTCAGAACGAATAGCGGTAACCAATTTTTCCACCAAATTCTTCATCGTAAATTTCCACACCAGCAGTTAGCGCTTGGTTGGTTGAAAACTTGAATAGGCCTTTGATGTCTGCTTCATAGATCATTATATTATTGCCCTCGGGTTGCCTGATACCATCTAGGTTGGTAACACCAATTTTAGTGATTACCTCAAATCGATCATTAAAAGCAGTCCTGGTCCCTGCAAATAGCCCCATTGTTGTGCCGTCGATGTTACCAAACTCAAGTTTGCCGACCCTGAAGTCGGTGTAGAAGTCGGTTTTGTTTCGGCCATTGGTGTGAAAGCCTAAAGTTAAGTCATAGCGATTAAAGTCACTGTTGCCTGAATCTCTATCGTCTATATGACCGCCTATATAAAAATGATCGGATAAGTCGAAAGCACCGTCTATATAAAACCCATCCGGAGCGAGATTGTTTGCATAGTCTAGATACCCATAGCCAATTTCAAGATAGCGATAATTGATGTCCTCATTGGCGTGTGCGGATACATTGACTGCAAAAAGCATTATTAACATGAATTTTTTCATTTGTTGATTTTCCTAGAGTAAATATCAAGCTGGGGTTTTAAACGGTCACAGCTTTTGAATAAATGGCAGCCAATGCTTGGCTGAGCGAGTGGGTTATATGAATGCATTGGTTTTTCGAACGTAACGATCGATCTAATAAGGTTTTTTAGCGATCAGAAAAGCGCCCTTTGCACTGCTTCCTGTATCGATGCGATCAACGATCCTGAATCCGTTGTTAACAATTGATCGCTCTAGGGTTTCCTGATTAAGCAAAACCACTTTGGGAGCAATTCCAGCAAACCTCATTAGAGGAAGTGCAAACCTGATTAAGGACGAGGCAGCGCAGGGAGTGCTGGAAACAAATACACCTCCAGGCCTCAGCAGCTCAAAAGTTCGCGCTATGTGTTCGTCATAGTCCTCGACCAAATGAAGCAGATTGAACGCCAGTACTGCATCAAAGCAATTCTCTCCAAAGGGCAATTCCCAGATGGAACTGCAAAGAAACTCGATATTTGTTATCTCGGCTGACTGCTGCTTAACCTTGGCTATCTCGATCATCGCAGGGGAATAGTCCGACGCAACAATACGGTGAACATCTTGAGCCAGCCAAATCGCCGTGGAACCCGTACCGCATCCCAGTTCGAGAACTTCAGCCTCAAACGTCAAGTATTGCTGTGTCCGTGCGAGCTTCTTCTCGTAAAGCGCCTGATCGGAAACAGGTTTTCTTGCATACTGTTCTGCGATCTTGTCCCAGAAAGCAGTTTCAGTAGCTGAATAGCGCGTAACGAATCGCTGGTTGGAACTCATGTTGGATTTCCTTTCATTTGACCTAACTCGGGTGGGTTTGCGTTCGGGCTCTAGCAACATCTAAGCTCGGGGTTTGCAACCTCCGCGGTCGCAGTAGTTTTTTAATCAATAGCTCAGCCACCATTAAGTTGAGTACCCAGGCGAACACCATTTGAACATCTCGCTGCACGCCCAATAGCTCGGTTTCAGTAAGGACCATCCAGGAGATGCCAAGAAATGTCTGGGTAGATGCCCCTTGTCCGATAGCGTAGGCTCGCAACATAAATGCGCTGTGTTGGGGCACATTCTTCGATCTAATCGCAACTAACGCCCGGAAAATACAGCCGATCATCGCTATGCCAAGAACAATCCTCGCAACGTATAGCAGACTCCCTTGCAGTTCCGCGGGGAAGACAAAATAAACCGTCATCCACAAACCCGTTGCTGCTGAGACACAACCTGCTATTGCCACAAAGCGCCCAACCATTTGATGCATAGCGGGTTGATTGCGCCGAATGCTTGGCAAAAATTGAACTGCGCCAAAAATACAAAACACGAAGCTGGCCAATATATGAAACACTATAGGGAGTGGGGCTCCGAGAGCGCGCAGATTATCTGGCAGCATTGATGTCCCATTGGCCAAATCCACTAGTCTTAGTAAACCACCGAAAGTCGGAATGAGCGAGTAGACGACTATCGCGATTAGTAGCACCTTCTCTCGCCTACTCAGAAGTTGCTTGCCTAGCGGGAGACTGATTTTGCTCGCTATTTTCTTCATTTCGTTTGGGCGGCGCAGAGCGGCTTTCGAGCCCAAAAGGCGATGCTTGCTCGCCTGGCAAAAAAGGGGAAATCGAGAATCTGAAAATTAACCGCATCCAACTCGCTGTCCCTCAACCATGCTACACCTTGGTTTGCAGTGACGGCCCAGGTTCGCCAACGAAACTGAATGAGCGCACCAAATAGTGAACGCCGCGTCATGCATATAAATAGACGACCACCCGGTTTCAACACCCGAATCATTTCAATGAGTGCCTTACGCGGATCGGGCAGGTGCTCAAGGACATGCGCCGACATCACCAGGTCAAATGTCCGATCCGCGTAAGGAATAGAAAGTATGCTTGCCTGTTTGAGCGTCGGAATTATTCCAACTTGACCCATGGCGTTCTTTGCGGCTTCTAACATCCCACTTGAGATATCAATGCCGTGATACGCAACCCGATTCGGCACCAAGCTTTGCAGGGCAATGGATAAGCTCCCAGAACCAACCCCACAATCCAACACAACAGCCGCTTCTCCCTGATCGGTGAAGGACGTCGGAAAACCGCTCTCAATCATGGAATTACAGTAAGCCGCCTCTAACTTAAATCGCTTTGCTATCTCTTGCCAGCGCGTGGCGACCCCGTCATATTGGCGCGACAAATCTTTTCGCGAGCGCACATCTCTGCTCACAGAGAAAGACCACGAGCCACATTGACGAGTGAGAAAAGGGATGGTTTCCTGATCGGGTGAGCGACACGATCGATTTTGAGTGACATCCATTTTTATCCACACATTTGCTTGTTACTAAAAGATTTAAATAGATTACACTCGCGCCTGTATATGCGAAATTGCATATTTTTGTTGGCTAGGTATACGTATATATGCGATGGGCAAAAACAAAATTTGACTGGAACCAGGCCCGCGCCTTTCTTGTGACCGCAGAAGAAGGGTCATTGTCGGCGGCGGCGAGAGCGCTTGAACTCACCCAGCCGACACTGAGCCGACAGGTAGCAGGCCTTGAAGAGACGCTTGGCGTTACACTCTTTGAAAGAACGCCGAGGGCGCTACTGCTCACCCAGACAGGAATTCAGTTACTTGAGCATTTCCGGATCATGGGCAGTGCAGCTGATCGCATATCCATTGCGGCCACCGGGCAGTCCCATTCGATCACCGGGAACGTCGCGATTACATCTACGGACATGATGGCGACGCATTACATCCTCCCAATCATCAAGCGCATTAAACCAATCGCACCCGAGCTTCAGATAGAGTTCATCGCCTCAAATCAGTTAAGTAATTTGATGCAGCGTGAGGCTGATATCGCCATCCGCCATTCAAGACCTCAAGAAGACAATCTAATTGCCAAACGTTTACGTGATACGACAGCGCACCTGATGGCTTCTTCTTCCTATCTGGATGACTCTGGACGACCATCAAAAGTAGCTGATATCGACTCAATGATGTACGTTGGAGCCGAGAACCCAGAACTGCTTCTCGGCATGTTGGCAACTCGGGGCTTGAACTTTACAACCGCGAACTTTAACTACCACACTTCAAACGGGACAGTACTGCTCGAATTAGTCCGGCAGGGCTTTGGCATTAGTTTTCTACCCATAGACATGCTCGAAAAATATCCTGAGCTGGAAATCGTCTGGCCGGACTTCGAACCGATGCAAATTGAATCGTGGTTAGTGACACATCGGGAGCTTCGAACTAACGCTGGGATTCGTTTGGTTTTTGATCAACTATCCGAAGGGCTGGGCTACGATCAAAGATCTCAATAAATTCGTGGGTAAATTTACTCAGTGTGAAACCCCAGAGTAACGGCCAATAACAAACACGGCAGAAGATCGGCGCCTGTCCTTACATTTGATTAACTTGTATATGATAGTAATATACACCAATGATTGATTTGAACACAGTTGTCGGCTTTGAGTGGGATGATGGCAACGCCCGAAAGAGCTCTGACAAGCATGATGTTACCCAATCAGAAGCCGAACAAGTGTTCTTCAATAGCCCGCTATTCGTGTTGCTGGATGAGAAGCACCGCAAGCAGGAGATTCTATATCATGCGCTGGGTAATAAGGATAGCGGACGCCAGCTACATATTACCTTCACCTTGCGGGCCGATGACACTTTGATTCGTGTGATCTCTGCAAGAGACATGCACCGAAAAGAGAGAGCGGTTTATGAGCAAGCTTAAAAAGGTACCCAAGTTTAAAACAGAGAAAGCCGAGCGCGAGTTTTGGGAGACCAATGACTCGAGCGAGTACCTGGAATGGTCTAAGTCAGAATTGGTATCTTTGCCAAATCTTAAACCTTCAACGAAGACGATATCTCTGCGGTTGCCTGAGGGCTTACTAGACAGCATCAAGATCGAGGCAAACAAAAGAGATATGCCATATCAGTCTTTGATTAAGGTGTGGCTGGCTGATGACGTTAAAGAAAGCCGCAAGCCATACTCTGAGTAAAAGGAGCAAGAGTAAAAGGAGCCTGTAAGCATTTTCGTGTAACTGCAGTGCGTTAAATGTAATAGCATAGTTTTCCTATGTCCCTCTACTCTGACCCCATAACTTCTTACACCAACGAGCAGAATTTGTTCAATCCGAGCATCTTCGCTGACCCCGAAACTTTCCTCAAACCACTGGGTTGTAATACCTCGAAGGCGAAGGCAGACTTCATGAGGCTGCTCACATCGAATTCAGGATTGGAGAATCTACAATCAAAAACATACTGATAGGCTTAGCCGTCGTTGTCGTCATGGTCGTTGCAGGGGCATACGTATTCCGCCAACAAATAGGTGTTGCGTTGATGTCGTCACGGATAGCGCCGGACCATGATTTTGATGATTCTGCTGCACCGCCAGCACCAGACTACACACAAGCAGAATGGTGGGCGGCATTACCATCGATGAGTAGTGCTGCCGACCAGATGCCAGAAGGCGTGAGTCGAGAACCGCTGGGTGTTGCTGTGTTCTTTGTTCATCCTACCTCGTACTTCGGTAAAGAAAACTGGAATCAGCCACTCTCGTACCAACAGGCGAATTGGGTTGTTGATGAACGTATTCTGCGTCATCAGGCCACAGTATTTAACAGTTGCTGCGACATTTATGCGCCGCGTTATCGTCAGGCAACCTTCTTCTCCTTTGTGGACCAGAGTGACAATGCCGAGCAAGCGCTGGCGCTGGCATACAACGACGTCCGCTTGGCCTTCAACCATTTCCTGAATGAAATCGGCTCTGATCAACCATTTATTGTTGCTGGTCATTCGCAAGGTTCACGGCACCTTGCAAAAATTGTTAGGGAAGAAATATCAGGAACACCAACTTATAATCGTCTGGTGGCTGCCTACCTCATCGGATTTGGAGTCACAGATAGTCAGCTCGGTGATATTGAAGTTTGTCAGGATGAGACACAAACGCAGTGCGCGATTGGCTGGAACTTGATGGACGGTGAAGGTGCTGGGGCGTTTGGCGGCAACGACGGCTTGATCTGCACCAACCCGTTAAACTGGCAGGCAAATGATAGCTATGCCAGTAACGACTTAAACAAAGGTGCTATCGGCTATGGTCCATATAATAGGGCCGGTGAAGGTGAAGATATCACCGCAATGGTTGTTGAGGTCGGCGTAGCCGATGCACAATGTCAGCCCGATGGCCAATTAGCCGTACTGAATCTGACCTCAGAATCGTTCCCGTCTAGGATGTTGGGCAACAGTATGCATGTGTACGATTACAGCCTTTTCCATGCCAATATTCGCGAGAACGTTGCGGCGAGAATCAAAGCATTTCGTCCGTAACCCTGGTCGGAGAGTTTGGGATCTGTGTAAAAATAGGCCCAAATTGAATCATCGCCGGATAGAGAAGTGTGTATTACGCTAGTCCTAATCTGACTTAGCTGTGAGACAATTAGCGGCATGAGCACAAAGACCACCAGCGCCGCCGCAGTCCAGCCCAATACCCCGATGATTGAGCAGTTCCTGCGGATCAAAAAAGATCATCCTGATGAACTCCTGTTCTATCGCATGGGCGATTTCTACGAGCTGTTCTTTGCCGATGCGGTGCAAGCCTCACGATTAGTGGATATTACCCTGACCCAGCGCGGCCAATCCGGCGGCAAGCCGATTCCTATGTGCGGCGTGCCCTATCACTCGGTCGACGGTTATTTAGCGAGGCTGGTGCGCCAGGGCGTATCCGTCGCGATCTGTGAGCAGATTGGCGACCCCGCGACGTCAAAAGGGCCCGTCGAGCGAAAAGTCGTGCGTATTATCACGCCTGGCACGGTCACCGATGAAAACTTACTCGATGCGCACCGTGACAACTTTATTATGGCGGTGAGCCAAACCGACGACCTGATCGGTTTCGGTGTGGCTTGCCTCGATGTCGCGAGTGGCCGCTTTGAAGTCATGGAAGTCCCCAATGATGATGCGCTGCTGGCTGAAATTGCGAGATCACACCCGGCGGAACTGATTCTGGCCCAGGACGAATCCTACCCTGCTAGCTTGAAAGCGCATGTGGGTTGCCGACACCGGCCCCAGTGGGAATTCGACCATGCCCAATCGGTGGCGACCCTGACCCGACAATTCAAAGTCCATGATCTGGCAGGTTTTGGCTGCGACGACAAACCACTTGCTGTTAGCGCTGCCGGTGCACTGCTCGGATATGTGCAAGAGACCCAGCGGGCAGATTTGCCTCACATTCAAGGGCTCACGTTATTAGATCGCGACGATAGCGTCATCATCGATGCTGCGTCGAGGCGCAACCTGGAACTGAGTTTAAACATCTCGGGTGGCGAAGAACACACGCTGTTTGATGTTATGAATCATACGGCAACCGCAATGGGTAGCCGATTGCTTAACCGTTGGATCAATCGACCCATACGCAACCAGGATGTCCTACAACAGCGACTTGAAACCGTCGCGTATCTGATTAACGGATTTTTCCATGAGGACCTGAGAACATCACTCAAACAAATCGGTGATATCGAAAGAGTACTGGCCCGGGTGGCACTAAAAAGTGCCCGGCCTCGTGACCTGGAAAGATTACGGGATGCGCTGAATGCTCTGCCGCAGGTACACAGCCAATTAGCCATGCTTGAGACCGATCAATTGCAGCGCTTGGCAGAAGCCTGCCAGCCCTACCCTACCTTGTGCGAAGAACTACAGCGGGCGATTATCGATAATCCGCCGGTGATCATCCGCGAGGGTGGCGTGATCAAACCCGGTTATGACGAGGAACTCGACGAACTGCGTGGTATTAGCGAGAACGCCGCGGAGTATTTGATCAAATTAGAGCAAGAAGAACGGCAGGCTACCGGTCTCTCCACCTTGAAGGTCGGCTATAACCGGGTTCATGGTTATTACATCGAGATATCCAGGGCACAGTCTGGCAATGCGCCAGATCGCTATGTTCGCCGCCAAACACTGAAAAATGCCGAGCGATTTATTACGCCTGAGCTAAAAACTTTCGAAGACAAAGCGCTCAGCAGCAAAAGCCGCGCCCTTGCGAGAGAAAAGTATCTGTATGAAACGCTGCTGGAAACGCTCGCCAAAGAACTTGCGCCCCTGCAACGCACCTTTGCCGCTGTGGCTGAATTGGATGTGATGTGTAATCTCGCTGAGCGAGCGATCAGCCTGAATCTTTGTAGGCCCACTCTGGCAACAGATATCGGTATCAAAATTGAAGCGGGGCGACATCTCGTTGTTGAACAGGTGCTCGACAGCCCTTTTGTCCCAAACGATGTCGAACTTTCGCCAGACCGCCGCTTGCTTATTATCACCGGCCCCAACATGGGGGGTAAGTCGACATTTATGCGTCAGACGGCACTGATTACTCTGCTTACGCACATTGGCAGTTATATTCCTGCCGATGCCGCCACCATTGGTCCTGTGGATCGCATCTATACTCGTATCGGTTCGTCTGACGACCTGGCGAGCGGGCGATCGACATTTATGGTGGAGATGACAGAAACGGCCATGATCCTGAACAGTGCCACACCGAACTCTTTGGTGTTGTTAGATGAAATCGGCCGCGGCACCTCAACATTCGACGGCCTTTCACTCGCCTGGGCTGCGGCCGCCTACATCGCTGAAAAGTCTGGCGCACTGACTCTGTTCGCCACGCACTATTTTGAATTGACCAGCCTGGAGGAAAGCTTACCCGCTACGGCTAACATCCATCTGACGGCGAAAGAGCATGGCGATAACATTGTGTTCATGTACGCCGTGCAGCCCGGACCCGCGAGTCAAAGCTATGGCCTGCAAGTAGCAAAGTTGGCCGGCGTGCCAGCGGAAGTCATTCACAATGCACAGCAAAAGCTCATGCAGTTGGAACAAAATGAGCTGAATCGCACACCCCATCAAGCTGATCTGTTTGCGATGCCTGCGCTACCAGCACCGGCTATCGACGCCTCTGCCGAAGCGCTGAAAACCCAGCTGGAAGCCCTCAACCTGGACACACTTTCTCCGAGGGAAGCGCTCAATGTGCTCTACGAGTTGAAGTCACTTATTGAAGTCTAGGCAATCTGGCAATGATGCCTGGTGGATGAAACGAGCCAAGTTGTTTAGGGCTTAAAAGCTGCTAGAATGCGCTTTTCAATTTTCCTGATTCCGACCCAACTAAAGAAGGACATTAACCCATGACATTTGTGGTGAGTGACGCCTGCATTAAGTGCAAGCATACCGATTGCGTAGAAGTTTGCCCTGTTGACTGCTTTTATGAGGGCCCAAATTTTCTCGTTATTAACCCGGATGAGTGCATCGACTGCGCGCTTTGTGAGCCGGAGTGCCCTGTGGACGCGATTTACTCTGAGGATGAGCTACCCGAATCTGAACAGGTGTTCCTCGACCTAAACGCTGAACTCAGTGAGGTTTGGCCCAACATTACGGAAAAGAAAGATCCGCTAGCGGACGCCGAAGATTGGGCGGAGGTGAAAGGTAAAATGGAACATCTAGAGCGATAACGATCCAGCGGGGCCTAGCGCCCCGCCTGGTCTTCTTTTCGCTTATTGAAAGACCGCGTCTGCTGACAGACCCTGGGATTCCATCGTCTCTCGCAACCGACGCAGTGCCTCTACCTGAATCTGTCTGACACGCTCGCGAGTCAGACCAATTTCTTGACCAACTTCCTCAAGCGTACTCATCTCGTAACCACGAAGACCAAAGCGGCGAGAAATCACTTCACGTTGCTTCTCTGTTAACTCAGATAGCCAATGATCAATATTCGTTCGTAAATCAGAGTCCTGCAGCTGTTCTGCTGGATCGGCCTGTTTCACGTCTGCAACCGTATCTAAGATGGTTCTGTCTGAATCTGGACCGAGTGGTGTATCAACGGACGTAATCCGCTCATTCAGGCCCATCATCCGTTTGACGTCATCTATCGGCTTGTCGAGCAGTTCGGCAATTTCTTCATAGGTCGGTTCATGGTCAAGCTTCTGTGACAGCTCTCGAGACGCACGCAAGTAAACATTCAATTCTTTGACCACATGGATCGGCAGGCGAATCGTGCGCGTCTGGTTCATGATCGCGCGTTCTATGGTTTGGCGGATCCACCAGGTGGCGTAGGTGCTAAAGCGAAAGCCTCGCTCCGGATCAAACTTCTCAACCGCACGGATAAGGCCAAGATTACCTTCCTCGATGAGATCGAGCAGCGATAGACCGCGGTTTAGATAACGTCGTGAAATTTTGACAACCAGGCGCAAGTTACTTTCAATCATGCGCTTTCGGCCGGCTTCGACGCCACGAAGTGCTTGTCTGGCGAAGTAAACTTCTTCTTCAGGGCTTAATAGAGGCGAGTAGCCGATCTCGTTTAAATACAGCTGCGTTGCATCGAGTTCTTTCGCTACCGAGGTACTCTTCTTCGGCTTCTCGTCCGCTTCGAACTGGGAGGAACCCGGTTCCATTTGCATTACTGAGGCTGACTCTTCTGCGAGTGACAAATCTTCCGTATGAACTACCATTTTCTCGGTCCTGTGTTCGAGTTTCCATTAGGTGTCATGAAGCAAACCTGCTTGCACGCACTCATTTGTCAAACCAACAATCCTTCCAGGATTGCTACATGCCAATATTCTCGTTTATCTATCGGGCAAATAGATTAACGGGTCTACAGGCTTGCCGTCTCTACGTATCTCGAAATGCAACATCTCTCGATCCGTACCACTAGAACCTATTTCGGCAACAACTTGGCCACCTTTAATTTTCTGTCCTTCTTTTACTCGGATGGACCGATTGTGTCCGTATGCGCTCAGATATCCATCTGAATGTTTCACGATCACTAACTTGCCATATCCTCGTAAACCACCGCCTGCGTAGACAACAACGCCATCCGCTGCGGCCATTACAGACTCCCCTAATCGACCGGCAAGATCAACGCCCTTATTGATGTCGCCGCTGAGTGAAAAGGACTTTATGACATTTCCAGCCACTGGCCAGCGCCATTCAATTTTAGAACCTTGACTTTTCTTCGAAGAGGCACTGCTTGATTTTTGTGCGACCACTTTGGGCGCTCTCTGTTTAGCCTTTTTGACAGGTGGCGCCGACTTACCAACCAGCCGTAACTTCTGGTTTGCAAAGATCATGTAGGGCTTAGCGATGCCGTTAGCATCTGCTATTTGTTTGTAATCGAGTCCATACCGAAATGCGATTGAGTAAAGTGTTTCACCTGAGCGAACAGTGTGCACTCGCCCGGAGGCTCGCCGTTCTTCACCCGAGGAGAAAACAGGTGCATAGCCTCCGCCGAAGCCACAGCCAGAAAGCAATACCGAAACAGCCAATAATGTGACAATATTTTGACGAGCCACTCCCATCACGATGCCGAATCACTCCTGTAATTTCTAAAACTGACCCTACTCATTATCTTCTTTTGGCATGGTTGCTGAGTTCTTATTGCGAAAAAGATCTAACTTTTTTCAAAAATGGTCTACTGTGCAGCCGCCGTTTCGCGAGCGAGTAAATGTAACCCTAATACCGCAACGGCCCCCAACAAAAATCCTGCGATCGCTAGACCAATATCAGCGTTGGCACCGGTTAAATCCACGTAAACATTGGGCAACACAGGCGTTTCTACTAATGGAGTTTGGCTACCATCGGGTCTGATCTGGTAGCTGGAGACATGTCGCCAGGGCCAAATCTTGCCCAAGGATCCCAGCATCACCCCCGTCAGCACCGCCAGGGTCTCATTTTGGTAGCGAGCCAGCAGCCGCGACAGCAGATGCGAAAATACCACAATCCCGATGCCACAACCGGCAGCAAAACTGACCAAAAGCATTAGGTTTAGCTCCGAGATAGCCTCAATCACAAAGCGATACAAGCCCAGTATAAGCAATATGAAACTACCGGAAACACCCGGCAACACCCATGCAGAAATGGCAATGACGCCACCGAGAAACAGATTGAGCGGCGTGGGCGACAAGTTAAGCGGCACAGCGCTGGTAACGACGTAGCCAAAGGCAATCCCAACGCCAATAGCAAAGCCGATATCCGGGCCAAAACGGGTAATTCGCCCCATTACAATCCAGACACTAAGTAAGACCAGGCCAAAGAAAAAGCTCCAGATCATCACCGGCTGGTTTTCCAGCAAGTAATTGAGTCCACTGGCCAGCAACAACACCGAAACCACCATGCCAGACATCAAGGTCAGCAGAAAATTCGCGTCGACAGCGACCCAGGTCGCCTTAACACCATCGTTTTTTAGCTTGAGCAGCAGCATGGGTGTGAAGTGTTTGATCGCATTCAGCAACCGCTCATAGATGCCGGTGATAAAGGCAATGCTTCCACCAGACACGCCCGGCACAATCTCAGCCGCGCCCATCACCAACCCAATACCAAACAAGCGTAGTAGCGGCTTGAAGTTCATAAATTACCCTTTGTCATCGCTTGGTTTATCAACTGGTTTATCAACTGGTTTATCAACTACGACCGCCTAACAGCGGAACAAATTTAACATCTTCAAGCACTTCTTCTTCGTAACCGTCATCGGTACGAATGATCAGCTTGAGTTTCTGTGCTGTATCACCGACGGGAATCAGCATGCGCCCGCCAATCGCCAACTGCTCTAACAAATCCTGGGGCACGAGGCGAGGCGAGGCCGTCACAATGATGCCGTTAAACAGTCCTTGCTCTGGCCAACCGATATTGCCGTCATCGTACTTAAACTGGACGTTTCGATTACCTAAACGACGTAGGGTTTGTTTAGCGCGCTCATGCAGCCCTTGAATTCGCTCAACCGTCCAGACCTTATCCACGAGCTGAGACAAAATGGCTGTCTGGTAGCCAGAACCTGTACCAATTTCCAGCACTTTTGCGAGCGGACCGGCAGCCAACAGGCTTTCTGTCATCCTGGCTACCATATAAGGCTGGGAAATTGTCTGGTTAAACCCAATAGGCAAGGATGAATCTTCGTAGGCCCGATGAGACAGCGCTTCATCGATAAAGATATGCCGCGGTACATTCAACATGGCATCCAATACCCGCTCATCAGATATCCCACGGTCGCGCAGTCGATTCGTCAGCCGATTACGTGTTCTCTGGGATGTCATCCCCACGCCGATCAAGTCATCACTATTGTTCAAGGCGTATTCCCTGCGAGACATCGCCACTCATTGATGAATTTCATTTGTGCGCATCCTCAATATCAATACATTCTTGTAGCAGTGTCGTGGCATAGGCACCCACCGGCAGATCAAAGGTTAGCGCGAGTTGAACCTGATCGTGCGCCTGGTCTTGGTCTTGGTTACCGCAAGCGTCTTGTCGATCTATCTGCCACGTCAATTGCGCGGGAATTACGCGCTTAGGCCGAAGATGGGCCTTAATCCCCATCTTCTCGATAAATGCCGCCGCTGCCGCAAATACCTCGGTGACAGGCGGAATCTCAATATCCCGATGAGGCGACAACCCATATACCCAAAGCTCATCCGCATCCGCCCAGTCGCTGGCCTCAACACGATCATTAAGCGCTTGATTAAACAACCAGGAGCGCAGTGCCGAGAGATAAATGTCTTTTTGTTTGCGATCTAATTTACGTCGAGATTGCATCTCAGCGTCAGCAACGAGTTCTAGTGCCTTATCCAAATTCTGGTTATCAATACCAAATCGCTGCTGACCAAAATAATTAGGGAAGCCGTGTTCGCGAATGGCCTCGAGCCGCTCCACCAAACGCGCCTCGTTATCGACAACAACATCTCTAATACGCAAAACAAATCGGTTACCAGTGTGGTCGCCGCGCCGGAGCTTACGCTGATGCCATATCTTCTTTTGAATCTCGACACCCTCAATCTGAAGGCCGTCCAGATCTGGGTCCTTAACGCCGGGTAACCAACAACTAAACCACTGTTCAGTAATGGCATGCCGGTCCTTCTTGCCGCAGTAGCTGACATCGAAATGTCGTAAGCTAAAGTGGTTGGCTAACTGATTAGCGACCCACCCTGTATTGGCACCGATTTTTTTTATCCACAACAGTAGATGCTCACCGTCACCAGACGGCTCGAAATCGTAAAGCTCAGTGACTCGAAAGTCTTCCACACAGCTGCGAATTTTCCCCGTCCCTAACGGGTCACCAAAGGCTCTGACGCAAGATTGCATCACTCGCCTGATACCTCTAGTAAAACGACCGCTTCTGCTGCTATACCCTCGGCACGACCAATAAAGCCTAGCTTTTCTGTGGTCGTTGCTTTGACGCTAATCTGTTGAATGGATGTACCCAAATCCGCTGCGATGCTTTCACGCATCTGCAATATGTAGCCAGCGACACGCGGCGCCTGAGCAATGACAGTAATATCCGCGTTACCGATTTTGTAGCCCTGGTCAGCGACAAGTTGTGAGACTTGACGCATCAAGTGTCGGCTATCGGCATTAGCAAACGCAGCATCCGTGTCAGGAAAGTGATGCCCTATATCACCCAGTGCTAGCGCACCCAGCATAGCGTCACAGAGCGCATGCAAAACAACATCGCCGTCAGAATGGGCAATGATCTCCCGATGGTAAGGGACATCGACGCCACCCAATCGAATGCTTTCCACCGCACCGTCACCAAATTTATGAACGTCGAAGCCGGTCCCTATTCGCACGCTGCTCTTCCCAAATCAGTGGCTAGCCAATACTCGGCAAACGCAATATCTTGAACGGTCGTGATCTTAATATTATGTCGACTGCCCTCAACCAATAAAGGTTGTAGACCGAGCGCCTCAACAGCGGAAGCCTCATCGGTAACGATAAGCCCCTGTGCTTTTGCAAAACTGAATGCTCGTCGTAGCAGTCCTGCCTGAAACAATTGTGGTGTCTGGGCTTGCCAAAACTCACTACGGTTAGGCGTCCCGACAACTCGGTGCTCGTCACTGCTTTGCTTCAACGTGTCGATCACAGGGGTTGCGAGGAGCCCACCGTTCTCATTCGTTCCCACTTGACGGATAAGTTCTTTCACGTCCGAAAAGGCAAATAGAGGACGCACCGCATCATGAATCAGTACCGGGGTAGCCGACTCTAAACTGAGCGCTTCGAGACCTGACATCACAGAGTCTGCGCGGGATTCTCCGCCCACGGCAATAACGCAGCGAGCTGCACTTGGTAATGCTTGCCATGCAGTATCTGTTTCATTCACGACAAGACACACGTTTAAAGGATTGAGCGACAGAAGACGCCTGAGTGTTCGCTCAAGTATCGGCTCACCTGCCAGAGATAAGTATTGTTTGGGTATGTCACTACCCATTCGTAGACCTTTTCCGGCGGCGGGCACGATGATGCTGAAGGCCGTCATAGGTAGCCTAAGGCTGTGACTTGTCTTTATCGACAAGTAGGTAGTAGGTTTCGTTAGCTTTAACAAGACCCCATTCGGTACGAGCTTTTTCTTCTACTGCATCCAGACCATTCTTCAGATCATAAATTTCAGCTTTTAAAACCTCGTTACGTCGCTCCTTCGTTTCGTTACCCACTTCAATTTTGACGACGCGTTTATCGAGACCATCTACATGCGCGAAACTAGATTCGCCGACCCATAGGCGGTATTGCAATCCTATAAGGAGTGCAATAAGAACTGCTGTCACCGCCCGTCTCGTGGTCATCTCTTAAATTCTGCCATCCCTTTGTAGACTGCCGACGAGAAATCCTCGATTCGAAGCAGTCGATTATATTTAGCCACTCGGTCTGAACGACACAAAGACCCAGTTTTGATCTGGCCTGCTGCCGTTGCAACCGCAAGATCGGCAATGGTGGTGTCTTCGGTTTCACCAGAACGATGCGAGATCACAGCGGTATAGCCTGCCGCTTTGGCCATTTGGATCGCTTCTAAGGTTTCAGAAAGTGTGCCGATTTGATTCAGTTTGATCAGAATGGAATTCGCCACTTTTTCATCGATACCCTTTTTCAAAATCTTAGGGTTGGTGACAAACAAATCGTCACCCACTAGCTGTACGGCAGAACCAACAGCTTTAGTAAGCTGCGCCCAGCCATCCCAATCATTTTCATCCATACCATCTTCGATGGAAATAATCGGGTACTTTTTCACGAGGCCAGCCAAATAGTCAGTAAAACCTGCAGAATCAAAACTGCGGCCTTCACTTGCCAGCACATATTGACCATTCTCATAGAATTCAGAAGCCGCACAATCAAGCGCTAAGAACACGTCTTTGCCTGCCACATAACCGGCTTTGTCTATCGCTTCCATAATGGCTTCAAGCGCAGATTCATTGCTTGGCAGGTCCGGTGCAAACCCACCTTCGTCGCCAACTGATGTGCTCAATCCTTTTGCGGTCAATACGGCTTTCAACGTGTGGAAAATTTCCGCACCACAGCGCAGTGCTTCAGAAAAATTTGTAGCACCCACCGGCATGATCATAAATTCCTGGATATCGACACTATTATCCGCATGCTCACCGCCGTTTAGAATATTCATCATTGGCACGGGCATACTGTAGCGGCCTGGACTTCCATCTAGCTCGGCAAGATATTCGTAGAGTTCCATTTTTTTGGTTTTAGCCGCGGCACTCGCGAGTGCGAGCGAAACCGCAAGAATGGCGTTGGCACCAAGAGAACCTTTATTTTCAGTGCCGTCCATATCGATCATACGTTGATCAAGGTCTTTTTGATTTTCCACATCCAAACCAAGCAAAGGTTCACGGATTCGGCGATTTACATTTTCTACGGCTTTAAGTACACCTTTCCCCATATAGCGGAGCGGATCATGATCTCGAAGCTCAAGGGCCTCACGGGACCCCGTTGATGCACCAGAAGGCACGCAAGCAGAACCGACAGAACCATCCTCTAGCTCAACTTCTGCTTCAATCGTGGGATTACCTCTCGAATCGAGAATTTCCCGGGCTCTGATGTCAATTATTTCGGTCACTCAGTACTCCAAATTTTTTAAGGCACTATTTTCTTTCTAAGGCACTATTTTCTTTCTGAGGCACTAGGCCATCTTTGTCTCGGGCATCGTGTTTGACTTCACAACCCCATCCAATTCTTTTAGCAGGCTTAACAGTTCTTTCATTCGCCCCAGTGGCCAGGAATTTGGTCCGTCGCTCAATGCTTCGTCCGGATTCGGATGAGTTTCCATAAATATGCCATGGATACCAACAGCAACCGCCGCTCGCGCCAACACGGGTACCATTTCCCGCTGTCCACCGGAAGTCGCTCCTTGACCACCCGGCAACTGAACGCTGTGAGTTGCATCAAACACAACTGGACAGCCAATTTCCTTCATGACAGCAAGCGAGCGCATATCGGAGACCAGATTGTTGTAACCGAAGCTTACGCCTCGCTCACACACCATGATGTTCTCATTACCTGTCTCTCTGGCTTTCTCATACACGTGAACCATATCCCAGGGCGCAAGAAATTGGCCCTTCTTGATGTTCACGGGTAAGCCAGCAGCCGCCACCTTCTGGATGAAATTGGTCTGGCGGCAGAGAAATGCCGGCGTCTGCATCACCGAAACCACTTCAGCGACCTCATCAATTGGGGTGTCTTCATGGACGTCGGTCAGGACGGGCAGATTCAGATCGTCTTTAACCTTCTGCAACACTTTAAGACCGACGTCGAGGCCGGGGCCACGAAAGCTGCCAGCAGAGGACCGGTTGGCTTTATCAAACGAGGATTTGTAGATGAGAAAAATACCGAGGGCGGCGCATATTTCTTTTAGCTCGCCAGCGGTATCCATCGCCATCTGTTCAGATTCGACCACGCAAGTGCCGGCAATCAGAAAAAACGGTGATTTGTCGGTCACCGAAAAATCACAAAGGTTCATGTGTGCCCCTAAGATTTAATCTATTGATTTTAAACTATTTTTTCAGCTCGCGAAGGACTATTTTTCTCTACTGCTGCCAAAATGAAGCTCTTGAACAGTAGGTGGCCGTCTCTCGGTGTGGAGGTAAACTCCGGATGGAACTGGCTGGCCACAAACCAGGGGTGATCTTTTACCTCGATGACTTCTACCAGGCTGTTATCCACTGACCGCCCTGCAATGCCCAGCCCTGCCGCTTCTAGCTGCGGCACGTAGCGATTATTCACTTCGTAGCGGTGTCTATGCCGCTCTTTAATCACATCCTGACCATATATCGAACGGGTCAGAGAATCGTTGGCTAAATGACACTCCTGCTCGCCCATTCGCATGGTGCCGCCCAGATCTGAGTCAATGTCGCGCTTCTCAGTATTGCCATCGTCATCGACCCACTCTGAAATCAGACCAATAATCGGGTGCGGCGTATTGGGGTTATTTTCAGTCGTATCCGCCCCTTCAAGTCCACACACGTTGCGAGCATATTCGACGATGGCAGCATGCAAACCATAACAAATACCCAGAAAGGGGATTTGATGGGTTCTGGCATAACCGGCGGCGGCAATTTTGCCTTCAAAACCTCGTGAACCAAACCCACCAGGAACCAGAATGGCATCCGCGTCGCTGAGGATTTCGACACCCTTTTTCTCAATTTCTTCAGAATCAAGAAAAGTGACGTCCACTTCGGTACTGGTATGAATACCCGCGTGAATCAGAGCTTCATTCAACGACTTGTAGGCATCAAGCAATTCCATGTATTTGCCCACCATATACAGTTTAATCTTATACCGAGGATGCTTTTCGGCTTCGACCACTCGATCCCACTCGGACAGGTCGGCCGGGGGACACTCTATACGGAGCAAATCCACGACAATTTCGTCGAGTTTTTGCTGATGCAGCATAGACGGAATTTGATAGATGGATTCAGCATCAATCAGCGGAATCACAGCTTTTGGCTCAACATTGGTGAACAGCGCGATCTTGTCCCGCGACTGCTCGGGAATTTCGTGGTCAGAGCGCACGATCAGGATATCTGGCTGCAGACCGATGGAACGCATCTCTTTCACCGAGTGCTGGGTGGGTTTGGTTTTGGTCTCGCCGGCCGTGGCAATGTAAGGCACCAGGGTGAGATGGATAAAAATGGCATTCTTAGCGCCAACTTCAAACCGCAGTTGCCTGGCGGCTTCCAGAAAAGGCTGTGACTCAATATCACCCACCGTGCCGCCAATCTCAACAATGGCCACATCACTGTCTCCAGCGCCTTCGTGAATGCGCCGCTTGATCATATCAGTAATGTGCGGAATCACTTGAATGGTCGCCCCGAGGTAATCACCGCGGCGCTCTTTGGCGATCACATCGGCGTAAACCTGGCCGGTCGTAAAATTATTCTTTTGCGTCATGGTGGTACGAACGAAGCGTTCGTAGTGACCCAGATCCAGATCCGTTTCGGTACCGTCGACAGTGACGTAGACCTCGCCATGCTGCAGAGGGCTCATGGTGCCTGGATCTACATTAATATAGGGATCCAATTTGAGCATAGTAATACTCAAACCCCGGGCTTCCAGAATGGCGCCAAGAGACGCGGCGGCTATGCCTTTTCCTAAAGAGGAAACGACGCCACCGGTAACAAATATAAAGCGAGTCATTGAATTTCCATCACGATTAAATGGCCACAGGGACATGACCTAGATGGGATTGCAGATTACCACTCATCAACAACTGGCTCAATCTGAATATCAACTATCGCGATTGACTCAACTATCGCTCTAAGCAGAACTGGGAGACCAATGAATGTCACACCCTTCTGCATCAGTCGCCACCCGGGCCTGATCGCCCACCACCATATTGATACCCCAGCGGCCAATTCCGCTGATACCAATGAGCTGTTCGCCGTCGTATATGAGCGGAACCTGGTCCCGCACTTGCGGTGGGTAGCCAGACTCCTGAAATAAATTCTTTAACGTACGGTGATGGCCATTCATCAGGAGCTTTTCACCGCTCTGTCTGGTGTGAAATGAAAGCAGTGCTGATGGAATAGAAACACCACGCCCCTTAATGATGTCGGCAGTAATTAGCCCTTCGCCAAACCTGGCTGGTTCGTGGCCGATTCGCATCCAACCAGATTCAGGCGCTGCCGCTTTGTCACAGAGCACAACTCTTGCGCGAAAACGTTGCAGGCAATAATGACCAAACTCAAATGTCGGTGACTCGGTTTCTTTCGCCATCAATACTTGCATAGCACTGAATAAGGTTTGCGCACCCGGTACCCGAGCAATACCGACGGATCGAAGCCAGTAACGCAGTAACGCCACTGCCCGCAACTCTGACAACTCCGCGAACCTTGCGAAATCAATACAATCTGAGGCCATCGAGATCGCAGCGAAATCAGCTTGCGCCTCGGCTTCTAGCTCAGATAGATGATCATGAGTCCGTATCCATTGCTCAATTAACGTTGCCCCGATATTGGGCCAACGGGACTGCAGCCCAGGCATGACGTTCTGGCGCAGATAATTGCGATCATGGCGCGTATCCAAATTGCTCTCATCTTCAATCCAATCCAGCCCCTGCTCGCGCCCGTATTGCCTCAACTCTTCGCGCGTCGCATGCAATAAGGGTCGATATAACAGACCTTGCCCTAGCGGGCGTTCAGCTGGCATACCGTGGATACCAAGCGGTGCGCGGCCAGAGATCATATTAAGCAAAATAGTCTCAACCTGATCGTCTTGATGATGCCCCATGACGAGCACATCGTCGCTGCACAGTTGCACCTCAAACACCTGATAACGAGCCGAACGGGCGTTGGCTTCAAGACTGCCCTGGCGTTTCACGTCAACGCGAAAGCTTGTCAATGGCAGCCCAAGATCATCGCAGATAGACTCGCAATGAATTTGCCATTCGTCGGCCGCAGGGGAAAGGCCATGATTGACATGGATGGCCTCAACAGAATGGCTTAAACGAGTGTGTAGCAGGTGGAGTAGTGTGTGCGAATCGCAACCACCACTGAAAGCCACAATGACGCGACCCGAAGTGGCTTCCAGTCGCGTGATATCTTCAGCTAGCAGCATGGCTCGTTAATAGTCCAGTACAACCCGTTCGTTACCATAACGGTCCCGGAGGTTTTGGATGAGGTCATCATCAGGTAAAACTCGCCAGGCATCACCCAGGGTGACCTCGGCTTCTGCTTCCTCACAGACATAGGCAACCGCGATGGGACAGCCTTCACCTGGACGCCCCTTGAACGGTGTCAGCAGCTGGGCCAACTCATCGGTAAAGTTGTCAGCTAAATCAGCACCGACCAGGCGCAACTTCAGTCGTTTGATAGCGCGTTCACGCGCCTGGGCCATGTCGAAGACTTCGCTTGCGCGCATCCGCATGCCACCGCTGAAATCATCAATGCTGGTGGCACCCTTGCAGACAATCACGGTATCTTTTTGTAGTTTCGTATAACTTCTATCGTACAGATCTGCAAAAACACTCACCTCAATTCGTCCCGTGCGATCGTCCAGCGTGACAAATGCGATTGTTTCGCCTTTTTTAGATTTCATCGTTCGTACACCGACAATCAGGCCAACGACGGTTGAATCATCTTTCCCTGCACGCAGATCTCCGATGCGCGATTTACTCAAAAATTTAAGCTCTTCTTTGTAGAGGTCGATCGGATGGCCGGTGAGAAATAGGCCGAGCGTTTCTTTCTCACGACCGAGCCTCTCCTTGAAGGTAATGCGACGCAGGCCTTCAAAGTGATTGTATCGACAGCCTGTCGACTCCGTCGTCACTAGCCCCTCGCCAAACAGGTCCATCAACCCGCCATTCTGATTATACGCTCTTTGCTCGGCCAGCTTAACCGCATCGCCTTGATTCGCCATCAGCATCGCACGCCTAAAATCGATGTCCTTCTGAGCTTCTGTTTGGCCTGGAAATTCTGCCAGTCGATCCAGCGCACCACTACCAATAAGCGCCTCGACCGCGCGCTTATTCACACGGCGCGGATCTACTCGATCACAAAGATCAAAGAGATCGGTAAACGGCCCCGCTTCGGCTCGACTCTCAACAATTGAGGCGACAGGTCCTTCGCCCATACCCTTGATCGCACCCAACCCATAAATAATACTGTCCTTGGTATCTGCCACAAACCGGAAGTCTCCACGGTTAACATCCGGTGGCGAGATTGGTACACCAATTTCATGGCACTCCTCGACATTAATCACCACCTTGTCTGTGGATTGCATATCCGCCGACAACACAGACGCCATAAAATCCGCAGGATAATAATGTTTGAGCCATGCAGTCTGGTATGCGAGCCACGCGTAGGCGACCGAGTGCGGCTTATTGAAGCCGTAACCAGCAAACTTTTCCATGATGTCGAAAATACCGCCTGCCTGGTTTTGGTCAACATTATTTTTGATCGCGCCCGCCACAAAGACATCGCGTTGTTTCGCCATCTCTTCAGGTTTTTTCTTACCCATTGCGCGACGCAACAGGTCGGCATCCGCCAGACTATAACCGGCCAGGACCTGCGAGATCTGCATGACTTGTTCTTGGTAAAGCATCACTCCATAAGTATCTTTAAGGACGTGCTCGAGACTTGGGTGTAAGTAGTCAACTTTTTCTTCGCCACGCTTACGCTTAATAAAATCTGGCGCCAGTTCAAGCGGTCCAGGTCTAAACAGAGCCACCAGAGCCACAATATCGCCGAACCTATCAGGCCTAACCTGTTTCATCAGGTCTTTCATTCCGCGAGATTCCAACTGAAAAACAGCCGTGGTCTTTGCTTCCTTGAAGTCTTCATAGATCTCTCGATCTTCAAGCGAAATCGCTGCGATATCGATCGGTGCTTCACCCAGACTGGCTTTACGCACGTTGATACTTTTTACCGCATTATTGATGATGGTGAGCGTACGCAGACCGAGGAAGTCGAACTTCACCAGCCCAGCCTCCTCGACATCATCTTTATCAAACTGGGTAATGAGACTACCGCCAGCTTCATCGCAGAATACCGGCGAAAAGTCGCTGATTTTGGTGGGTGCAATCACCACACCCCCGGCGTGCTTACCGACATTGCGGGCGAGACCTTCCAGCTTGAAGGCCATTTCCATAATCTCCGCTGCATCCTCACTGGTATTCACAAACTCGCGGAGCAGCGGCTCTTCTTCGAGCGCCTTGGTGAGGGTCATGCCGGGATCAAAAGGAATCAGCTTTGAGAGCTTGTCTGCAAGACCATAGGGCTTACCCTGCACCCGCGCAACATCTCGCACCACAGCCTTTGCCGCCATGGTGCCAAAAGTAATAATTTGGGACACAGCGTTGCGACCATAGAGCTCTGAGACATGCTGAATAACGCGATCACGCCCATCCATACAAAAGTCGATATCGAAGTCCGGCATTGAGACCCGTTCTGGATTCAGAAACCGCTCGAATAGCAGGTCATATTCCAGCGGGTCTACATCACAAATTTTGAGCACGTAGGCCACGAGTGAAGCCGCACCAGAACCCCGTCCCGGTCCAACCGGAATGTCATTTTCTTTGGCCCACTGAATGAACTCCATCACAATCAGAAAGTAGCCAGGAAAACCCATTTTGTTAATGACACCTAGCTCAAACGCTAGACGGTCATCATAGGCTTTACGCTTCTCTGCATAGTTAGGATCCGCTGGGTCAAGAATCCGGGTGAGGCGATCATTCAATCCCTCTTCTGATACCTCGCAAAAATAGGACTCTGTCGTGTGCCCTTCAGGGATCGGATATTCTGGCAGAAAGTATTCACCGAGTAGAATATTAACACTGCAGCGACGGGCAATTTCGATGGAATTCTCCAGCGCCTCTGGAATATCTGCAAACAGTTCAGCCATTTGTTCGGGCGACTTTAGATACTGTTCTTCACTGTATCGCCGCTCGCGGCGGGGGTCGTCGATGGTTCTGCCGTCCTGAATGCAGACCCGCACCTCGTGCGCTTCAAATTCTTCCCGATGCAAAAAGCGAACATCGTTGGTCGCCACAACGGGACAGGACAAATCGATCGCCAACCGAACCGCTTCTAGAATATAAGTTTCCTCATTCTCTCGGCCAGTGCGCTGCAGCTCCAGGTAAAAACGATCTGGATAAATCGCCATCCACCGCTGCGCCGCAGCTTTTGCTAGATCGTACTTGCCGGCGAGTAATAGCTGGCCGATATCGCCAAAGCGCCCACCAGAAAGCGCAATCAAACCGTCGGCTTGTTCGGCGAGCCAGGCTTGCTCAATCCCCACTTTGCCGAGCTTCTGGCCTTCGAGATAGGCCCGGGATAACAATTCAGACAAATTGCGATAGCCCGCCTCGTTGCAAGCCAATATCGCCAGCGGCGTTGACTCAAGCCCGGGGTCGTTGGACGGTACGCTGACATCAGCGGCAACAATAGGTTTAACACCAGCTTTATTTGCCGCGTTATAGAATTTGATCAGACCAAAGGCGTTATTGATATCGGTGAGCGCGATCGCAGGCATCTGCATTTCGACCGCTGCGGCTGCAAGCGGCTTTATTCGAACCATACCGTCGCTAATTGAGTACTCCGAGTGGACACGAAGGTGGACGAAGGTTGAATTCATTCAGTGGCTGAGCATTTCAAAACAGGGAAATCATCATAGCCGAGCCACCGATCAAACGAAACATGAGAAGGTGAAATGAGCCCAATGGCCGAACAGGAAAGCGTAAATTTCTCATCACGTCCAAGTGTTACCCGCCTGATCAGTGAGCACACACTCCCGGTCACAAGCTTGCGTCTAAAGCTTTGATTTGGCGCGGTTAAAATCGCAGCCAAAATCGAGACGAGAGCTGAGACCAGAATGAAGATATTCGATCATCCACATACAATGTGACGACGACGTGTCTCACCCAGTCCATATTGGAATCCAGTTCATCAACAATTTGCATAAAGACCCGCTTAACGAAACGCGTGCTCAAAGCCCAACCAACACCGTGCCCCTGGAATCGTTCCGAGACATAAACCTTGTCGATCACTACCTCTTCACTTATCGACTTACACTCAATAAAGCCGGCGATGTCCGTGGCGACAACAGACATCCAGATATGATGGAGATATCAAACACGGCTTCGAAGTAACGCGAGTCTCGCTGTCTAAGCGCTTCCTCAATGTCTGATTCTGTTAGGCCATCCGTAAACGTTGCTAACCAGGTTTGTTGGGCAAGTTCTGCGAGCCCGGATATCTGGCTCGCTTCAAGGAGTTCGATAGGGGGACACATAATAACGGGGGCTTAGCCCTTAGGTAGAAGGACCCACTACACGACTGAAAATGTCATGCCGGCATTCTTTTGTAGTCGCTGCAGAAGTTTGTCACCCATAGCTGAAGCTGGCGTTAAAATACCGCCCTTCTCACCAAGATCATCTTTCGCAAGACAAACCGCACTTTCTGCTAACATTTTTGAGGTGGCGCCGTAGCCCGGATCCCGATCTCCGGTCACCTTCACCTTAATATTTTTTTCTTTATCATCAGGATGACGACCATGCAGCACGACATTGAAGAAGCCGTTGGCGATCGCTTCTGGCGACGGGCCTTCGCCTGGTTTTGGCACAATCTGCTTGAGGAGTGAGCGAGTAGGACTAAATGCTGCTGTGAGCATAATCAAACCGGACATACCGGCAACCGTTCCTGCTTTCAAATAACCCACGGGTCCATTGCCCATCAACATGGCCTCGTTATAACGAAAGTCCCTGCCATAGGCGTAGTTCGTCAACGCATTGGTTCGGCGCACAACCCGGGTATTAATCGCGCCCATCACAAACGGCGCTGTCCATTGTAAAAAGTCCAGGTCATACAGGGCCGCGGTTTGATCTGGACCGTCCTCGCCTCGAGGCATATTGAGAGGATTCAAACTGTAGGGGTCTGCCATCACTTCGTTGATATGAGGGTCAACGCGCGCTTCTTCCATAACGTTCATCAAGCTAGCAACCGTTCCACCGCTCACACCCCCTGCAGTATCAACGACGCGATACTTAACCTCGTTTGCCACCGAACCATGCATCTCCTGCATTTGTTGCTGCAGATAAAACACGCCCATATCAGACGGAATACTGTCGAAGCCGCAGGTATGAACAATCTTCGCACCAGTAGATTCAGCTAATATTTGAAACTGCTCGATGGTACGCGCCATCCATTGGACTTCGCCGGTCAGGTCACAACAATGCGTACCATGAGTGACACAGGCTTCAACCAGTACTGTGCCGTAGAGGGCATAGGGGCCAACGGTTGTGCATACGACACGGGTGCGCTGAACCATCTCGTTGATGGCATCAACGTCTGTGGTATCAGCCACAATGCGAGGAATTAGCTCAGCCTGGTTACCCGCTGCGTCCTTGGCGACCTGATCCAGTTTGTCACGATTGCGACCAGCGATGGCCCAGGCCACGTCACCGCCAACACCATACTGGCTAAACATATATTCGACGACCAATTGACCGGTGAAACCGGTGGCTCCCCAAACAACAACATCAAACTCTCGCGCTTCCATTCTGAATCCCCTAAGTATCCGGTAGTCATGCTAGCGGTTTTAATTAGGACTTGTCGACATTACTCATCGCATCTCGGCAAGGAGCAAAGGACATCCTGTGAATTTTGGTCGGGCCGAAACGTTGCAACGCAGCCAGATGCACCGCGGTCGGGTAACCCTTGTGCTGGCTCAGGCCGTACTCCGGAAACTTGTCGTGCAACTCGACCATTTCCCTGTCTCGGGCTACCTTCGCAATAATCGATGCCGCCTTGATAGCATCGTGTTTAGTGTCGCCCTTAATCAGGAAGTCTGATGGGCAAGCAAATCCAGGTGTACGATTTCCGTCAACGAGTACAAAATCAGGTTTCAAACAAAGCCCAGCAACAGCTCTTTGCATTGCGACCAGACTGGCCTGCAAAATATTGATCCGGTCGATTTCTTCAACCTCAGAGCGAGCAATGCAATACGCCAGGGCGTAGTGGCGAATGTCGATATCGAGTGCATTACGCCTTTTTTCAGAGAGTGCCTTCGAATCCTTTAGACCATCAATAGCTCGAAAAGGATTTAAAATGACAGCAGCCGCAACCACCGCACCGGCAAGTGGACCCCGCCCAACTTCATCGACGCCTGCGACCCAGTCACGTCGGTACATCGTTACCACTCCGGATCAGAGACATGATCGCTTTGGCCGCGTCGACACCGGCATCACAACGCAGACTTTGGTGAATTTCATCATAAGCGATCATCAACTCTGAATGGTCACGATCCACCAGGCGGTTAACTGCAAAAGCCAGCGCATCCGGCGTTGCAGCGGCTTGAATGTATTCCTCAACCAATGGCCGGTTCGCCAAGATATTGGGTAGTGCAAAATAGGGCGTCTTGACCAGACGCGAGACGAACGCGTAGGTCATGCTACCCAGCCGATAGGACATAACCATCGGTTTCTTCAACAACATGGCTTCCAGGGTCGCCGTCCCAGAATTGACCAGAACAACATCTGCCGACTGCATCGCTAACTTGGACTGACCCATGATCACTTTGACGTTTATCGAGCCGTTTTGAGCCAACACCAATTCTTCAATTTGTTGTTTCCGCTTCTCATTCGCCGCAGGAACGACAAAGCGTGTCTTACGATTCATTCGAGTCAACTGGACAGCGGCATTGATAAAATCAGGACCAGACAGATTAACCTCACTCTTGCGGCTGCCCGGTAGGAGCGCAATCACCCTATCCTCTTCCGTAAAGCCGAGTTGCAGCCTTGCGCCTGCTTTGCCGGTGAGCCCTTCGCTCAGGCCAATTTCATCCGCCTTCGGATGACCCACAAACTGAGCAGCCATGCCGTTTTGAAGATAAATATCGACCTCGAACGGATAGAGCGTCAGCATTAAATCAATTTTCTTCGCGATACTTTTCACGCGACTCTGACGCCACGCCCAAACAGTCGGAGATACGTAATGCACGGTTTTGATACCACGCTTTTTTAGCATGCCAGCCAACAGGAGGTTAAAGAAATTGAAGTCGATGCCAATAAAGCAGGCAGGCTTTGCCGCAACGATACGGTTGCGGGTTTGAATCAGGATCTTGAACAGCGAGGGCAACCGCAGTATCGGATCGACAAAACCGTTGATTGAGAGTTCGTTCAGATCAAGCCAGGAAGCGAAACCCTCTTCGGCCATGCGCGGACCACCAATACCGATACAGGTGATATTAGGATCAATACTTCGAAGACCCTTAATCAGAGACGCGCCAAGATTATCGCCAGACGCTTCGCCTGCCAACATCGCGATTACTGGCACCTCTGCCATGGCAGCGGCTACGCGACGACTTTTTGTTCGGCGCAGGTCAGGAGTGACGAACACACCAGTTGGTCGCCAACATAAGCTTTCCCGGAGGCTTTCATCCAGTGACTGCGCAGATTCAAGATTTCGACCTCGAGGCGAATTTGATCGCCCGGTATGACAGAGCGCTTAAATTTGGTTTTGTCCGTACCTGCAAGGTAGTAAATATATCCATCATCCAAAGTGCGGTTGCGACTCTTAAAGGCGAGAATACCAGAAGCCTGGGCCATCGCCTCGACGATCAACACACCAGGGAAAACTGGGGTTTCCGGAAAGTGCCCCGTGAACTGTGGTTCATTAATACTGACATTCTTGATGGCAACAATACGTTTGTTTTCTTCTAGTTCGAGCACTCGATCTACCAGCAAGAACGGGTAACGGTGCGGCAAAAGGCGCCAAATGTCAGTAACTTCCATGATGTGTTCTCTTTATTTATATTGGTTTTACGTGAAGCTAATTTCGAGTGTAGATGGACTTTAATTGGGCCAAAATTGAGTTCTGACTGAGATAGCTCGATTCTATTTTTTTCTATTTTTTTCTAGAAGACGCAGTCGCTTCAGAATTTCGTCCAGTTTAGCAAAGCCAACAATGCTGCGTTTCCACTGTTTGCCGGGTAGTAGCCCTGTGCCAGAGGAATAACGGCCGCTCCGGGTGATTGACCGACTCACCAGCGACATCGCTGTAATCTCTACCTGATCTGCAATGGTAATATTATCGACAATGCCAACGGCACCACCGATCAGGCAATAACTGCCGATCTGGGTACTACCGGCGATTGCTGTGCAGCCAGAAATTGCCGTATTAGCGCCGATCGTTGTGCCGTGCCCGACCTGAACTTGATTGTCCAGTTTTACACCATCTCCAATCGTGGTGTCATTGAGCGCGCCGCGGTCTATTGTCGTTCCGGCGCCGATTTCTACGTCATCGCCGATCTTCACACTATACACTTGCGGAATCTTGATCAGTTTGCCGCTACTACCGTCGAACTCAAACCCAAAGCCATCCGCTCCAATCACTGCGCCACTGTGGATTCGACAGTTCTGGCCAATCTCAACTTCATGATAGATTGTGACATTTGCCTCGACTCGGGTGCCTGCGCCGATAATGGCATTCTCACCGATAAAGCAGCCAGCACCGATTACGACACCTTTTTCAATTCTCGCCCGCGCGGCAACCGTCGAATTGGGACCAACGCTAACGTCGCTACCCATCGAAGCGGTATCGTTAATCACCGCACTATCGTGCACCTTTAGACTCGGTATAGGCGTCGGATCAAACAATGCTGCGATCTTTGCCCAGATGAGTCGCGGTTGATCAGAGATAAGGACCGGTCGTGAGCAGTCCGCAGCATCTGATTCGTGAAGCACAACCGCGGCTGCCTGGCAGTCTGCTAGCTGGCTTTTATGACGAGAGTTAAAGAGGAAAGCCAGTTGGTTTGGCTTCGCCTCCGACAATTTTGCAATACCGCAAATTTCGATGGAGGCATCGCCCCGATATTCGAGGTCAAGCTGCTTTGCTAGATCCGCGAGTTTCAGAGCGTCCAAAAGACTAAACTAGCGAGCGGAGTCGAGTTCGTTAAGTTTCTCGGTCACTTTTCGTGTGATGTTGTAAATTTCATTCACGTAAAGTGCTGCCTGACGAGGCAGAATCAAGTCGTAGTCCTCAGACTTAACCAATTCTTCGATTGCTTTCTGAACTTTGCCATCAATGCCGGCAAACAATTCTTGCTGGCGTTCTTCGATTTGACGCTGCAGTTTTTGACGCAGGTAAACAAAGTCATTGTTGCGTGACTCAATCTGCTGTTGAGTACGTCGTTTCTCAACATCGCTCATAACTTCGGCATCCTTCTGCAGTCGCTGCAACATGGCAGCAGCTTCAGACTGAACGGCACGGATTTCTTCTTCTTCTTCTTTGAATTCAGTCTGGATCTGCTGCAGCAGCCGCTTGGCCTCTTCAGACTGCAAAATGGCGCCTTGAACATCAACTACGGCAACCTTCACTTCCGCGAGTGCAGCGGGAGCGCCCATGATTAAAAGGGCAGTAGCCAGAATTCCGAATATACGTTGTGGGATTTGCACAGATGTTCTCCTCAGGTGCTGATTGTTTTCTTACTCGATTGACAGTTTTGAAAAGGCGTGATGTTGTCACATCCCCTCGTTTGATTCAATCTGGAATCGGCCAGATTGTAATAACGAATTACAGCCTTTTGAGCCTATGAATATCGATAAGTTCGATTAATGTTAAAGGGTTTTTCCTAGCTCGAACTGGAATGATTCGGTCTCATCGCCATCTTTTTCATTGAGCGGAACAGATATGCTGAAGCTCAGGGGGGCGAAACCAGTAATCCAGGTCATGGCAAAGCCCGCCGTATAACGCAACTCGCCATCAGAGATGTCACGACAAATGGTGCTGATCTCCAAACAGTTCGTGTTAAACACATTGCCGCCATCAACAAAAAAGACAGATTTCATCTGACGCTGATCTTCGATGAACGGCAGCGGGAAGATAATTTCCGCATTAAAACCAATGGCGACGTTGCCACCAACCGGATCAGGGTCGTTAAATGGGTCAGCCGGTGAAGGCGTCGACCGCGGCCCCAGGGTGTTAATCTCATAGCCTCTCACCGACCCAAAACCACCTGCGTAGAAGTTCTTATAGAAAGGATAGGTTTCGGTACCACCAAACGAATCACCATAGCCAAGGTCAGTCGCCAGACGGAGCGTGAACGCCTTTGTGATCGGGAAGAAGATCTGGCCACTGTAATTGATTCGATAAAACTCAAGTTCGCTACCTGGAATCGTGCTTTCGAACGAAAGTGATTGCGAACGACCGCCTGTTGGTAACAAGCCTCGATTCAACGCCGACATCGAGTAGGCAGCTTTTAGGGTAAAGAGATCAAACTTGTTACCTTCCCGGCTGAGGAACTGTGAAATCTCTTGCGCGGGGAATACACCTTCCTTGATGTTGGTGTTTTCATAACCGACGCTAAAGCTGACCCGGGAGATTTCACTGACGGGATAACCAAAGTTTACTGCACCGCCAAATGAGTCTGTAGAAAATCGCGCAATATTCCGCTCGTCAAAATCGCTCTTGCGATAGAACACCGAGTAACCACGACTCACACCATCGACCGTATAGTAAGGATCGAAAAACGAAAGGTTGTAGGCCGTCTGGAAATTACTGGTATTGATGCCGACGTTCACGCTGTTTCCTGTGCCAAAAACATTGTTCTCCTGATAGCTTGCGCCCAACAACAAGCCTGAATCCTGTGCGTAACCTACTGTGGCTGAAATAGAACCAGAAGGCTGCTCCTCGACCGTATAGGTGACGTCAATCTGGTCATCTGTACCGGCGACAGGAGGTGTCTCCACATTCACTTCTCTAAAGAAACCCAACCGTTCGAGACGGACTTTGGACCGCTCTATGTATGCGTTAGAAGCCCAACCGCCTTCTAGTTGGCGCATCTCGCGCCGCAACACCTCATCCTGGGTAAAGGTATTCCCGCGGAAATTAATCCGCCGCACGTAAGCTCGCTTTCCGGCATCAATAAAGAATTTCACGTCAACTTCGTTACCCTCATCCAGAGCCACCGGTTGCCCGGTCGCACTGGCGAACGTATAACCGGCATTACCCAACGCTCCTTCTATCTGTTCTTCACTAGAGGTAATCAGTTGGCGAGAAAATTTCTGACCTGGCTGGACGTAGAGCAGCCCACGAATACCGGCTTCAGGAATGTCTTGTAACTCACCAGCGATCTCCACTTCGTTAACGGTGAAGACCTCACCTTCAGTGATGTTCACAGTGATATAGACATCTTCCTTATTCGGCGCGATCGCAACCTGGGTAGAATCGATCGAGAAGTTCAGATAACCACGGTCAAGGTATTGAGATTCGAGGGTTTCTAAATCACCAGTTAGTTTCTCCCGAGAGTATCGATCATCTTTGGTATAGAAAGAAAATAACGTGGGTAATTTTAGCTCAAGTAAATCCAGCAAAGTGGCGTCGTCATACACCTTGTTACCCACAATATTAATGTGCCGAAGTCCAGCCACGTCTCCTTCTGTGACGTCTATTTTGATTGCCACCCTGTTGCGCGGCAAATCCTCAAGTGTGGTCACAATACGGGCGCCGTAACGACCCTGGGAAACATACTGGCGTTCCAGGTCTGCGCGGATATGTTCCAGCGTGACCTTCTTGAAAATTTCACCTTCCGACAGCCCTGACTTACTAAGCCCATCCAGAAGTGCTTCGGTTTTGATCGCTTTATTACCATCAATCGCAAGTGAATCAATGGCAGGACGCTCTTTGACCACAATCACCATCACGGAGCCTTCACGGCCAATTTTGACATCGTCAAACGAGCCGGTCTGAAATATCTGACGCACCACTGTCCGCATGTCAGATTCAGTCAGATCATCACCCACATTTACGGGTATCGCAGCGAACACGGCACCAGCAGACACGCGTTGTAAACCCTCAACACGAATATCTGAAATGGTGAAAGCCTGGGCCTGTATACACATTGCCGCTGTAAACACAGCAAGCAGAATTTTTATTCTTGTCATATATCAAACAACCGGAGAGAAAGATCCAGGCTTCAAAGCCTTGAAAGATCGTTATAAAATGCGAGTAACATAACACTGACGATCAAAAACATACCTATTTGCATGCCCCATACCTGCACCCGCTCGGGTACTGGTTTACGGGTCACAAGCTCAACGAGATAATAAAGCAAGTGACCGCCATCCAGAACCGGAATCGGCAACAGGTTCAACACGCCCAAACTGATAGACAAGAGCGCGATAAATCCAATAAAGCTTTCCAAACCCGATTGAGCCGTCGCATTGGCGATCTGGGCGATGGTAATCGGCCCACTCAAATTCTTCGATGAGATAGCACCACTGATCATCTTTTGAATCGAGTCTAATGTGAATACTGTCACAGACCAGGTTTTTTCAACCGCGGGAATCCAGGCAGAGTAAAAGGGATAACGGACTGTGCGCTGCATATCAGCAGGTAGCTCAAATGATTCTCGTGAAGCGCCAAGAAAACCACGTGTCGATCCATCATCTTGAGCGACACCTTTTGGTGTCACAGAAATCGTCAGACTACCACCTGCTCGCAAAACTGTGAGCGCCACAGTCTGGCCAGGATGTGACTGAATTTGTTCAACTAGGATCGCCCAGTCGGATATCGGGGCCCCATTAAATGCCGTGACCTTATCGCCTGCTTTGAGACCTGAAAGTGCTGCTGCTTCGCCCTCGACAACGCCACCAATGATGGCAGGAATAGCTGGGTAGTCTGGTGTAAGACCGAGAGCTGAGGTCGGAAAAGGATTCTCGGCATCTGACAACCAATCTTTAACCCAAACTTGTTTCAGCATGGTGGCATTACTGCTGCCAGATGGCAGGATCGTAAACTCAATATCGCCGGTATCGCCGATACGGCTAAACAGCTGCATATTGACGTCACTCCAGGTATTGGTCGGCTCACCGTCTACGGCAACAATCTCCATACCCTGCTGAAAGCCTTGCTGACCTGCTAGAGACTGGGGGTCGACCGGTCCAATCTTGGGTGCGATGCCGGTCACACCAACCATAAAAAGTACCCAGTAGGCGACAATTGCCAACAGGAAATTAGCAATCGGGCCTGCAGAAACAATCGCGATTCGCTGCATGACAGGCTTACGGTTGAAGGCCATGTGCTTCAGGTCGTCAGGCACAAATCCTTCACGCTCATCCAGCATCTTCACGTAGCCGCCGAGAGGAATGGCTGCAACCGCGAATTCGGTGCCTTCTAAAGGTTCATTACTGCGGGTGTTAATCGTTTGACCCGCAGGAGGAGGAGTTTGCACTGGCGGTCTGCCACGGCGACTGAATATTGTCTGGCCAAATCCCACACTAAAACGCAGGACATGGACATTGCACATTCTCGCCACCCAATAGTGCCCAAACTCGTGAATAGTGACGAGAATCGACAGGGTAACGATAAGTGCCAGAATGCTTTGTAAAACTTCTACCATAACGGGACAGTGTTTATTAATACTTGATTGATTTAACGACTTTTAGCCAGCTTGCCGATCTGCTCACGGGCTTTATGTCGCGCCTCTTTATCGACCGACAGAATATGCTCTATTGTAGGGGTTTCCATCGCTTCTGTCTGATCCAATACCGCTTCGATGACTATTGGGATATCAGTAAAGCGAATAAGTTCATGCAAAAAGCACTCTACCGCGATTTCATTAGCCGCATTCAGCCCGATGGAGATGCTACCCGGCGCGCGTGCTGCCGCTTCAGCCAGGGCGACAGCTGGAAATCTGCCGCGGTCAAGCGCTTCAAATGTCAGATCACCCTGGGCGATCAGATCTAGCGGTTCCACTCCGCTCTCAAGCCGGACCGGCCAACCGAGCGCGTGAGCAATGGGCGTGCGCATATCTGGATTGCCTAGCTGCGCTACCACCGAGCCATCAACATACTGGACCATCGAATGAATGGTCGACTGGGGGTGGATCACGATTTCGATCTTTTCAGGTGAAGTGTCGAACAGCCATCTAGCCTCAATTAACTCCAGCCCCTTATTCATCATGGTAGCGGAATCGACGGAGATTTTTCGACCCATATCCCAATTGGGATGGGCGCATGCCTGATCGGGTGTGACGCTGGGCAAGTCCTCTAATGGCAGGGTGCGCAACGGGCCACCTGAACCGGTCAACAGAATTTTGCTGACCCCGGCAGCATGCTGCTCCGAACCATTGGCGAGACACTGAAAAATGGCATTATGCTCACTATCGATCGGTAGCAACTGGGCGCCATTGGCGCGAACTGCGTCGATAAAAAGTGCACCGGACATCACCAGTGACTCTTTGTTTGCCAACAACAGTCGCTTACCAGCTTTTGCCGCAGCGAGCGATGATGGAAGCCCAGCGGCACCGACAATCGCCGCCATCACAGTATCCACCTCGTCGCAGCTAGCCACGTGGCATAAGCCTTCGCTACCCGCAAGCACCGATGTATCACAGCGCTGTCGCGCCAACTCGGCTGCCAGGGCCTGAGCAGCTGTTTTGTCATACATGACGGCGAAGACTGGACGGAAGCGTAGGCAAAGCTCTAATAGCCCCACCACATTATTGTTGGCGGTCAATGCAAAGACATTAAATTTACCAGGATGCCGAGCCAAAACGTCAAGCGTGCTAGAACCCACGCTGCCGGTAGCACCTAATATCGTGACTTGCTGCAGCGACATCAGGACCAGCCGAAGACTAGAATCATTAGCGCGAAGACAGGGCCCGCTGACAACAAACTATCAATCCGATCTAGAAAACCACCATGCCCGGGCAGAAGATTGCTGGAATCCTTAATACCACGGCTACGTTTGAACATACTCATCACCAGATCCCCCAGCACAGACACCATAATCACCAGCACCAGCCCTGCAAGGAAAATCCATCCTCGTGACGCGGTTAGGTCCGGTTTGCCAAGCCAGAATAACATACCGACACCGATGCCAAAGGCAATGACGAGCCCGCCATAGAATCCTTCCCAGGATTTACCAGGACTGACCGACGGTGCTAATTTACGGCGACCAAAAGCCTTACCCGTGAAGTAGGCCCCGACATCGGCGCCCCATATTAGAAAGAACAGCAACAGAATCAGAAAATTTGGGTTAGCTGAGTTCTTCAGCACCAACAGCGAAACAAAGCCCGGGACTAGCACAAACAATCCGATCAAACCAACGCCCCACTTACCGGACCAGTACTCTGTGGCCGCCGGGTATTTCAGCATCAAGAAGAAAGCCACTATCCACCACAGTGCACCTGCAACCAACACATATAAGCTCGAAAATAGGCCCGAAAAAAAGTAGGAACCCAGCAGCAAGAGCGCAATAAACGCGGCGTAGACGTAACGACCCATTGGTGGAATGTTGGCAAGATTGGCCCACTCCCAGGCAGCCACGATGATGATGATGCCAACGAAAACAGCAAAACCCAATGGCGGGAGAAAGAATAAGCAAGCGATGACAATCGGGATCAGTACTAAAGCTGTCAGGATTCGCTGTTTTAACATGATGGTAGCCTACCGAGGACTCGCCTCAAATTTGCATCAAATCAGTCTCTTTCGATTGAAGCAAATCGTCAACTTCCTTGATTTTCGCATCGGTGAGCTTCTGGATCGTATCTTCACCACGACGCGAGTCGTCTTCGGTGATGTCCTTATCTTTCAGCAACTCTTTCATCATGGAATTCGCATCGCGGCGAATATTACGAATCGCGACGCGGGCATTCTCCGCATCAGCCTTGGCAATTTTTGTGAGGTCGCGGCGATTTTCTTCTGTCAGCGGTGGCATCGGCAGGCGAATCTTGTCGCCGCTGGTGGCGGGATTAAGGCCCAAGTCGGACTTAAGAATCGCTTTTTCAACCACAGGCACCATCGGCTTTTCCCAGGGTGACACCGCGAGGGTACGATTGTCTTCGACGGATATATTGGCGACTTGATTGAGTGGTGTGAGGGTTCCGTAGTAGTCGACCATGATGCTGTCTAAAATGCCGGGATGGGCACGGCCTGTGCGAATCTTCGCAAACGCGGCATTCAGTGCCTGGATCGATTTAGTCATACGATCATCGGCGTCTTTTCGAATATCATCCAGCATTGGTCTCCCCTTATAGCTCTTGTTGACTCTGTCGTTTTCTTTAGCGCCTTCTTTCATGCACTCTTTTTTTTTGCAAAAACCAGCGATTCGACCTTACTTGGTCACCAGCGTACCTTCGTTTTCATCCACAATGGCATTCCGAAGCGTACCAGAAACCTCCATATTAAAAACTCGGAGCGGCATGTCATGGTCACGCGCGAGTAGAATGGCAGTCATATCCATAACGGCGAGTTGACGTTCCAAAACTTCGTCATAGGTGAGGTGGTCGAATTTTGTTGCCGTTGGATCAATGTTGGGATCAGCTGAATAGATGCCGTCGACCTTAGTACCTTTCAGGACGATATCAGCATCAATCTCGATGCCACGCAAGCAAGCAGCTGAGTCCGTCGTGAAAAATGGATTGCCGGTTCCGGCGGAAAAAATCACGACGTTACCGCGTTCGAGATCGCGGATAGCAAGACGACGATCATAATGCTCAACAACACCGCTCATCGGGATTGCCGACATGACCACCGTTCGGATACGGGCACGCTCGAGGGCATCTCGCATGGCCAAAGCATTCATCACCGTGGCCAACATACCCATGTGATCACCCGTAACCCGGTCCAATCCAGCAGCACTCAGAGCGGCACCACGAAACAAATTGCCGCCGCCAATCACCAGGCCGATTTGCACACCGATTCCAACCAATTGGCCAATCTCCAGGGCCATCCGGTCGAGAACTTTTGGATCAATACCAATGCCGTTCTGACCCAGCGCCTCGCCACTTAGTTTGAGCAGGATTCGCTGGTATTTTGGTGTGGCTTTATTGGCCATTAGTCATGAAGCCTTTAGGTTTTGGGGTCAGTTCACAGCATCAGTTGCTGGGGGCAGCGACTAAGAAATATCTGACAAACCTCTATTTCCGCGACGTTTGGGTCGAAGCGGAAAAGAGCCTATTGATCAAAATTTCTGTTAAGCATCACCGCTTATTTGCTTCTTCACTTCTTCGGCAAAGTCGACTTCTTCTACTTCGATGCCTTCTCCCACTTCGTACCGAACAAAATCGACAACTTTGGCATCTGCCTTCTTCAAAAGCGCACCGACTTTGATATCCGGGTCTTTTACAAAAGCTTGCTCAACAAGACTCACCTCAGCGAGGAACTTGCGAATGCGACCTTCGACCATCTTCTCGACGATTTCAGGCGGCTTGCCACTTTCGGCAGCCTGGGCGACATAGATCTCTTTCTCTTTAGCAATGACGTCGGCTGATACATCTTCGCCGCTCACCACCTGTGGGTTAACCGCGGCAATGTGCATCGCAATGTCACGCCCTAACTCTTCATTACCGCCTTCTAGCTTGACTAGCACGCCAATTTTACCGGTGGTGTGAACATAGCTGGCAACGGTGCCTTCATAGACTGAAGCGCGACGAACGGATACATTTTCACCGATTTTTTGCACCAATGCTTCACGAACGGTCTCAATGCCCGTGGCCATTAAAGCCTCAATGTCAGTCTGCTTGCTATCGAATACTGCATTGGTAACCGT
>Ga0208413_1000219_pt1 | contig 51124 bp, 48 predicted proteins | sample AntAceMetag02UKD_FD_184761 | JGI IMG/M metagenome (GOLD analysis project Ga0208413, IMG submission 184761) | Saline lake microbial communities from Ace Lake, Antarctica - Antarctic Ace Lake Metagenome 02UKD (SPAdes) (version 2) | ecosystem: Environmental > Aquatic > Non-marine Saline and...
CAACGCCACTCCTTCAAATCCGACCCACCGCGCCACCCACCACAGCCGGGCCGCATACTGTCCCCCGACGTCATCGTAAGCGATCACACGGGTTTTCTCCGTTACCCCATGCTTGGCTAAAAACGCCGTCAAGTCCTCCGGCCGAGGCAACGGATGCCGCCCGTTGTGTCCCGTCTTCGCCCCCGAAAGATCGGCGTCAACCGCAGCAAAATGCGCGCCCATAATATGCCCATCAGCATAAATCGCAGCGCCTTTATCCGGATCCATCAAATCATGCCGACAATCAAAAATTACCCAGTCCGGGTCGTTCAAATGCTCACTCAGTTCAGTCGTAGAAACCAACATCCGCTCAGCCTGATAGATCACCTATCAAGTGGAAAGCACTACCGCATCCAAGGATCGGGTCGGGCCGCTGGGCCGACCGCATCAGCCGCACCGTTCCCGCCGAAAACATCCCTCGGCCCGTCAGCCCGTCAGTGCGGAGTCGGTCGCCAAAGCCTTTGTGCTTCAGTTGCCCAAAGCCCCCCTTATTCTCTCCCCGCCGGACGGGCCCCCGCGTCAGTCACCCGCTCCGCTCCCTTCAAGTCACCTCGTGAATCGCCATCTACGCGCTACCGCGCTCCGTCATCACCCCATCGGGACACGATCTCAGATCGCACCATTTCCGCGCTCTCGCGCTCCATCGTATCCTTTCGTGGTTAAACTCCCCGCCCGCTTCACCCAAAACCGAGACTCGCCAACCGGCTGCGTGCCCCCCTTCATTCCCTCCCGTGACCGATACACCCGCACCTACTTCCTCCCGTCCTGCTCCTGGCGACCCCTGCCCTTGCGGCAGCGGCCAAGCATTTTCCTCATGTTGTGAACCTTTGCTCCAAGGCGTCACGAAAGCCTCCACGGCTGAGCTGCTCATGCGATCGCGCTACACCGCGCACGCCGTGGAAGACTTTGAGTATCTCCATCACACCTACGTGCCGACTTGTGATACGCCGTACGAAGAAGAGGAATACGAAGCCACGATCAAATGGACCAAGCTCGTGATCAACAGTCACGAGCCCGAGGTGCGTCCAGGAATTTCTCACGTCGACTTTTCGGCCTATTTCACCGAAAAAGACCGCCAGGGCGTCATGCACGAGAAATCAGAATTCATCCTCCGCGATGACAAATGGCTATTCAATCGGCCCTTGCGCGAAGGTCCTGCGCCCATAAAAACAGGCCCCAAAGTGGGCCGCAACGATCCTTGCCCGTGTGGCTCGGGCAAAAAATACAAAAAGTGCTGCGGCTAAACCGCCGCTGCTTGAGTTTGCGCTCCGCGAGCGCGTTTTCGATCTCATCAATCTCTTTCGCTCCTAGGGGGGTAGATCCAGATCGCCCATGCCTCCCCCTCCGCGAAGAGGGCCGGGATCACCGAGAACATCAAAGTGAGACCAAGCATCGGGCGCTCGGATTGCACGACGTTGGCTTAGAAACCAAAAAACGCCCGCAACCCACCCGCCAGTGAACCGGCGATCATACTGCCCGTTTTCAACGAAAACAATGACGCGGAGTGGATCAGGCCGGTCGAGCGACGCCCAACCTTGTATTCCCCTTAAGCGGCGACGTCGCCATACATCGGCCCAATAGTCGCCGCCGTCGGACTGCAAAAAAAGCCCACCCACCGCACCCATCGCGCGCCAGCACGGGCCTACCGCAGTCCCAGCCGAAGCAAGGCTTCGGGGTATTAGACCCAAGGGAATAAAACCACCCGGGGTGGATTTTGCGTCGCTCACCAATTTCCTCATTCACGTTATACTTTTGATCGGCTGGTGGCAGCCACTCTGCGCCGCCGCCACCGGACATCGGAGCCGAACCACCGCAGCATTGCCCCCCCCTCAACCATCAACGGATAACAACCCAGCAGGAGCCACCTCCACTTTCAACACCTTCTGGGACGCCCCCCGCGCGATTTCAACGGCCCCTACCGGCTTCACTGGACTCCTTGGGGCAGCCGACTCAGGTAGGGCCGGACCGCTGGGCCGTCCGCATCTGCCTCTCGGTGTCGCAACAGGGACATTGCTGGACGACCAACCTCCCTGCCTCAACCTGCCCTGCCCCTCAGCCCCTCGCCTCTACGGCCGTTTCAAACCAAGCTTATCGAGCTTCTTAAAAGCAATATTACGCACGTAAGAATGACGCGGATTGAGTCGCACAAAGTCTTGGTGGTAGTCCTCCGCCACGTAAAACTGCTCTAGTTTCACGATCTGAGTCGCGATCGGCTTATCGAAATTTGCCCGCGCGGCATGACGCGATTGTTTCGCAATCTCCAGCTGCTCGTCATCGTGGGCTAGGATGATACTGCGATACTGCAGCCCAAAATCTGGCCAGACCCCGCTCCCGTCAGTGACGTCGTGCGTCTTCCAGAAATAATCGATCAATTCGCGGTAACTCGTCTTGTCTGGATCAAACGTAATTTGCACCACTTCAGCATGTCCCGTAAGTCCTCGACTCACTTGCTCATAAGTCGGCCTTTCTTCCGGCCCACCGGCATAGCCCGAGACCACATCCAGCACTCCGGGAAGTTGCTCGTAAACCGCTTCTACGCACCAAAAGCACCCCGCGCCCACCGTCGCCTGCTCCGGCTTTCCTGCGGTCAGAGCGGCGGATCCCAAAAGTAGTCCAAAAAATAGTGTCTTAATTCTCATGGTAAGTAGGAGGAGTTTCACAATGACCCTATTCCAATCAACGTTCGATTTAATCGGGCGGATCTAAGTGCATTAGAAAGTATCGGACAAAAACGGGCAATACCACAGCGTCGGTATCCGCGCATCGCCATAATTTGTCCCCTTAGGGAAATTCCATCAAGGCTCCGCCTTGCCTTTTTCCGCCCGGTCCCAGACGACTCCAAACCCGCGGGGTCGCTCCGTTCTCACTCGACGGGTTTCTATCGCCACCCATGAAAACGTCCCAGCAACTCACGACGCGGCTCACGACTGCCCTATTCGGTTCTATTGCTCTGGTCACCGCGCTCCTCCCCTGGTGGCACAACCGCGGTTTTCTGCGCGACTTTCTCGACTACGGCTTGGTGATGGCCTCCAACGGTCGGATTCAAGCTGGTGAATCACCCTACGTTGATTTTCTCACTCCCATTCAGGCTGGCTTCCTGTATACCAGCCTGCTTTTCGAAAAACTGTTAGGAGGAAACTACCTCGGACTGACCAACGGCAATCTCCTGCTCATCATCGCCAGCGGGACAATTCTATGGGGGATGCTCCGCACTCGCTTACAGGATACGATCGCCATTCCCGTGTGCTGGGCGCTCGTCGTGCTCACCGCGTCGCAACACACGATATATTGGTATAACGCTGCTGGTGCCATCTACATGGCACTCGCAACCTGGGCCATCGCGGTCGCGCCAGCTTGGGAGAAAAAATCCTGGCCCTGGCACGCGATTCTCGTCGGAGCGCTCTGGCTGAGCGGACTCAACAAAATCAATTTTCATCTCATCACCCTCTGTGGCTGCATCGGCCTACTGGTTCGTTTCGCTCTGCTTAAAAAAATGAGCGTTAAACAATTGGGCATCGGCCTCGCCGCCATCGGGGTCTTCGGCGGCATCTTACCCGTTCTCACTGAACTCCTGCTCACCGGCGCTTCATGGTCTCAGTGGCGGTTTAATATTTTCGACGTCGCCAGTGGCGGACGGCTCGCCTACCTCACCGCGTTCTTTTCCCCTTCCGCTTACTTCAATCCCATTCACAACCACTATGGGGATCTCGCTGTTCCTCAAATCGGGGCCATCCTCGTCTTAATCGGCATGGGTATAATTTGGTGGGGCTGGCGGGACCGGAGTCTCCTCGACCGAACCCTCCTGATCCTCGCTTCCGTCGGTTGCGCCGCGGCCAGCTTGGCCCTGCTCTACACCAACAACGAGATCGCTTACGTTTCCTTGGGTGCTGGGCTGGGACTCTTCACCAGTCTCACCCTTGCATTCAATTTCCGCTACCGACTCCTGCAGGTTGGACTCGTGCTACTCCTGCCCGCCATCTTGGTCGGCATTCCGGCCTGGTTCTCCGCCTGGTCCGGTGCTCGGTCGCTTTTCGGCCATGCCTCCACCATCCGGGCCGACTACGTGGTCCTAGCAGACCAAGCGCCCGCCTACAAATATCTGGCCCACGTCAAAATTCCGCCCGAACTGGCCCTATCTTATACCCTGGTCGAACAACGGATTCCTGCCTCCGATTCCAACGGTCTGACCCCCATCTTCTATGGCAAAGGACTCGAGTGGTTGGAACGTATTTGGCCCGCCGTAAAAATCCCCGGCCAACCGCTATGGATGTATCAGGGCGTCACCTATCACGCGGAACAAAACGAACGCCTCAATCGGGCGCTCTTCCCCCCCTCCCTCTACGCTTCCATTCTGGAATCAGTCGCTTGGGAAGAGCAATCCGATGCCACCGCGCAGTATCTTAAGGTTTTTGCGAAAATGACGATGGTGGGACCGCTTGTCCGACACTATCAAGTGCCGCTCACGTTCGAGGACAGCTTTGATATCATCGAACTCGTCAACTTACTCGGCATCAACTTCGAGCCCCGCCTTTGGGCTCCGGAATCCCCCTACTTTCTCTATCAAGATCAACAGGGTCGTCGCTTCTTCGGCACCACGCGGGCCCCGGCTGCCTTTCGCTTCGATGGGATCGTAGATCGAGCTCAATGCGAGGCTATCTTACAACGACTCCACCCCGAAAAAGCGCTTCCTCTTTCCGCGACGTTCACCGTCCACCGGCGGGTCGATTCGACTTGGCAACATATCTGGCAGCAAGAACTCACGCTCGCCCCCGGAGAAATTGAAACCGCCGTTCCCGTAATGGTCGACGCTCAGCAAAGCGCGCTCCGGTTCACGGTCGAACTGGCTCCAGCGTCTCTCAGCGAAGCTGTCGGCGGTTGGTTCCCTCCCTCGATGCGAGGAGGACCGGCATCCGCCGACGAGCCTCCCGCTCTCGTTCGCTCGCCTCCTTCCGTGATGCGCGATCTTCCCGATATTCAATCTGCTCTTATCGGTCCCGATTGGCGACCCGACCAGGTGCTGGTTCGCGATGGTCGCCTCACTGACGAAGGGTTTTTTCTCGCGGGTAACGGCCAGGTTTGGCTCCGAGCCGATCACGGTTTGGACTCGTTGGATGGCACCGCGTCTCTTCATAATTCACCGCCCGACACTGAGATCAAAGTCGTCGTGCTATGGTTTAAGTCCGGGCGTATCCAAATAACGGATCAATTCACCCTCACCGATGAAACCCCGGCCCGCCCTTTCCACTCTTGGTCATCCGCCCACGAAGGGTGGTTTGGGATCCTGCTGCAGCAGACCAACAACTCCTCGCCCGTGAAAATACGCATCGAAGCAGCGCAGCCCGCTGGAGGATAACCTTCGTCTCAGAACGTTGTATCCGGGTCCGCTAGATCCAGCCGTTTGATCCATCCATTCCGAAAGCGCACGTCATGCCCTTCGGCTTGGAGCTTCAGCGGCCCCGGTTGGTCGGTGATGCCAAAACCTTTTTCATTACCCCCATCCAAACCGGAGTTGGCGCCACCCCACACCTTGTGAATCAACTGATTGTGGTGCACCCGCACCCCATTGAAATACATCGTCACCATCGCCGGCTGCACGCGTTTCCCGTTCTCAAACCGCGCCGCTCGAAAAACCATATCATACGCGTTCCACTGCCCCAGTCCCCGATAGTGCTCATAGGGGGAAGGCGTTGCATTAATCACGGCCCCCATGCCGTGCTTCGATTTGTCGCCATCCAAAATCTGGATCTCATATCGATTCTGCAAATACACCCCACTATTTCCCCCTTCCGTCGGCACGTTAAATTCTACGTGCAATCGAAAATCCCGATACAACGCGTGGGTGACAATATCCGCTGCCCCATACTTGCCTCCTGCAGCCGCCGGATCACTCGACTCCACCACCGTGCCACCGTCGACCAGATCTGGCACGACTTTCCACTTCAAAGGGAGCTCAGCTACCAAACGGGGACCGTTCCAGTAAGTCCACTTTGCGTCCAACATCTCCCGTGAACCATCCAAGATAATCTCCGCTCCCGTGATCGGCGCACTCCCCACTCCGATCGACTCATCGGCCAACGCCCCACTCACCGCCCCCAACGCCATACTCAGTCTCAGTGCCTGCTTTAGCTTAAGAGGTATCATGCTGGATACTGTCCAACGATGGCCTCGGCACTGGCGACTCATTTCCTCGTTCGTGGCTCGTCGTCGTATCGTTACCGTTAAGTTAGACCCCGTTATGCAAAAAATCCGGCAAGTTTGCGCCTTCCCTGCCTCCCTCCATCTCGGTGCCTGCCCCACCCCCCCCATCGACCTCGAGTCATCGGCGCTCGCAAAACCGGTAAAGCCGCCGCCGACATGGAGACCACCGGGCTTGTGCGCCAACTCAATCGCGGGCACTTCGGCCACCAACCCATCGCGTGAGATTCCACCGAAATCCCCTCGCTCCTCGACATCGTAGCCGCGCTCACCGCCGACGGCAGCACCCTCACGATAAGAATCGTCAACTCCACCGATTCCGCGGTCACCGTGCCCATTTCCATCACCCACCGCCCGACCGCCGGATCAGCCACTTCGAGCCCCCGGGCATCAATGCCACCCGCCCCCTCCCTGTCCCCGCCATCGGAGCCGCCCGCTTTAAAACCTCGCTCAACGAAGCAATCCGGTTCGACCAGAAAGGCCACCAACAGCGCTCCCGCCCCCTCCGTGTCCCCGCACCTCAGCCGGCGTCCCGTTGCGTCTCAATCGGTCGGGCCGAACCGCTGGGCTGTCCGCTCATGACCACCTTTCGAATCAACCCGTATAGCGTAATCTCGACCCTCAGCCCCCCCCCAAGCCCGATCAATTTAGACCAAAAACGGGCTTCCGCAGGGCCTTGATCCCGCGATCAAACGTGGGGATTTCCAGATCATTCTCGCGCGTAAATGGGGCAGGGTATGCAGCCCTGATTTGCCCGACGACGATACACTCGTCATCTTGTCCGCGCGAACCCCCTTTTGACCAACGCCGCTTCGGTGCCGTGGCCCCGCCACCACCAAATTTTACGAACTCGTAAATCACTGGTGATGTTTCCAAATAGACCTATGGTGCCTATTTCTCCGACCGAACAGCTCAAGAATGACGGCTACTATGTCGCTCGCGGGTTACTCAATCCCCGTGAAGACCTTTTTCCCCTGAAAACCACGATGGAGTCTCTCATCTCTCATCTGACCGATATTTATCTCCGTGAGCTACCGGATCAGGAGATTTCGAAGTCTATCCAAACAAAGTCTTTCCCTGAAAAGTTCGGCATCATGCTTGGTGCAAGTAAAGGGCCGCCCTGCATCATCTCGATCCTGCATTGAATCTCTTCCTGCCAAAATTTCGTTGGCGGCGCGATCTACCCGATACCCGCACGGACGAATTATTTGCCCTCCAAACCCACCCGAAAATCCTCGATATCATGCAGGAGATTCTCGGGGAGGAAATCACCGCCACCCCATTGTATCACGTTAATTTTAAACTCGCTGCGGCTGATCTACAATTGGCAGACCGTATCGCGGGGATGGCCGGCGCAAACCTTGGTCGCGAACGTTTTTACAATCTCCCGGTAGGTAAAACGCATTGGCACATGGATGCCGTTGCTGGCCTGGCAGACTCGCACGACACTCCCGTCGTGAATGCGTGGATCCCGTTGACTCATGCGAATGAAGAAAATGGATGTCTCAGAGTCGTTCCGGGTAGTCACCAAAATGGCATTCGCCACGAGCTGGATGGAGACGATTTGGAGCGGAGGGCCCTATCGCTAATCGTAGCACCCGGCGATGTGATTATCCTCGATAGCAAAGTGATTCACAGCTCGGTGCCAAACATCAGCAAAGCAGATTACCGGTGGGCCTATAACTTCCGGTATGCTCCAACAAGACAGCCGAATGGAAGGCCATTTTTGCCCGGTTTTGTGGCTCGCAGCCGAGTCGCGCCCCAAACTGTTTTACGTGATCCGGCAACGTGGCGACTTATGTGGATACGGGCTTTAGACTATCTTTCAGCGCACGGATCCCCCGTATCATATGGCTCGTTACGACGTCCGAGTCTTGCCGACGCTCAGGCTATTTCGAGGCAATGGGAAGCTCTTGTTCCCGATATAGAAAGCTGGCTCAAACTCGGGGAAGAGCGAGTTGGGTAACAAAGTTGGCGTCAGTTGACCTCAATCGGCAGGTCACCGTGGAGAAGCGTTGGGCCTAAACTTCTATTTTCTTCCGTAGAAGAAAGTCGTAATTTCAATTCATTCCCTCAGGCCCCGTATAAACAGCTGCAGCCAGCGGAGCGCTTAAAGCCACTTGGGGACGACGGTTTAAACTGTCCTCGCGTAACTTCTGGCCCCCGGCGACTGCCTCGCCGATCGCCGCAAACCGGCTGACATCGAGTATCATTGCCAAATCGATTTCTCTGATCGGCCACGCGAGTTTTCTCTCGTATCCTCACATTGAGAAAGATTCGAATACGACTATGTCAGAACAAGGATCCGCCGGAAACGTCATCGCCGCCCTTTGTAGTTTTATTGTGCCCGGCCTGGGTCAGCTGCTTCAAGGCCGCTGGATCAAAGCCATCATCATGTTCATCGCTGCGGCCGCGCTTTGGTTAATCCTCTTCGGCTGGGTTGTGCATCTTTGGTCAATCGTCGATGCGGCCCTGTTTAAAGCTCCACCATCCCGACGCTAACATCAGTCTCAATTTCTCCCCTACCCCATGAGCGAAATCACCTCCCCCCGATTCGATCGTCGAACCTTTCTGCGCGGAGTCGGTGTCACTCTGGCCCTGCCGTGGCTTGAGAGTAATTTTGGTGGTGCTTTACTCGCCGCCGAGACTGCGACCCCTCCCCGGCGGATGTTGTGCATCGGCAACCACCTCGGTTTCTGGCCCGACGGATTTTTTCCCAAGGCCACGGGGCCAATTTCCAAACCAGTCCCACGCTGCAACCCATCGACGCGCACCGACGCGACTTCACCGTATTTTCGAACCTCGACCACGGTATCGGCGGTGGCCACAGCGCTGTGCACTCCTTTCTTAGCGGCGTCAAAAAGGAGGAGTCTGCCGGTTTCGCCGAAAAGAATGTCACCATCGATCAGGTGGCCGCGGAGCATAGGGGATCCATCACCCGTTATGCGTCCATCAATGCCGGCGAAGGCGATGGCACCTCCATGTGCTGGAACCGGGCCGGCGTTCACATCCCTCCCGTCAACAATCCCGCACGATTGTTTCAAGCCCTCTTCGTCGATGCCGAGGGTCCGGCCAAAGCAGTCCAGCGCACCCGCCTCGAGCACCGCGCGTGCGTGCTGGATGCCCTCCACGAATCGGCCAAACAACTCGAACAACGGCTCACCGCGCGCGACCGCGACAAGCTTGATCAATACCTCACCTCCGTGCGGGAGGTGGAGCGCCAGCTCCAGATGTCGCAGGCCTGGATCGACCGCTCCAAACCGCAGTCTCCCATCGCCTCCCGTCCTTAACGAGGAACGTCCGCAAATCGAGGGAATCCCCCTCTTCTTTGATCTACTCACTCTCGCGCTCCCAAGTGCGCCGAGTGCCGTCGCAAAATCGATCCCTACGGATTCGCCCTGGAGAATTTCGACGCCATCGGCGGCTGGCGCGAAAACGACGCGCCGCAGCAAACCATCGATCCCTCGGGCGAGCTTGCCTCCGGTGAAACCTACCACGGGCCCGCCGAATTCCGCACGTTACTGGCCGCACGAGAGACCCAATTCATCCGCGCCCTCACCACGAAACTGCTCGCCTAAGCGACCGGCCGAGAAATGACCAGCCAAGACCGTTCCGAAGTCGAACGCATTGTGCGGGAAACTCAGACCAGCGATCAAGGCCTACGTGATCTGGTCAAACAGGTGGCGCAAAGTAAGATTTTCCAACAACGCTAAACCACCGAGCGGACGCAAAATTGCGCAGCCCGCGCGGCTACGGCTCCTCGACCACCGTCGTCTCCCCGATCTGCACGTCCGTTTTGCGACGATCTTCATCACCGATCACCAACGGCAGGTCGGAATCAGCCCCAAAATACGGCGCTGCACTCGCGAGCATCACTTGCATCGCGTCCGGCAGTCGATTCCGACGAGACGGGATACTTATCCGGGTGCGCCAGATCATGCTTTTCTTCTTTTCGCGCAAAGCCTGCGGATCCAAGGCCGAAATCGTGATGTAGAGGCGCCCATTCTCAATCGCGTCGGTGATCTCGTCCACCACGGCTGAGGAAAGCACCTTACCTTTAATCTTGTTCGCGCCTGCCAGCCCATAAATCTCCCGACCATTCAACACCGTCGAGGTCGTGCTGCCTCCGAGGAATTCACCCGATTCCGAATCAAACTCATCCTCGGTCCATTCATCAACTTCAAGATAGGCTGAACCGTAACCGTAGATGACAATAATATCCGGCATCACGCCCCCCGCTTGCGTCATCGTGAACCCCTGAGAAGCCAACGTGCTATGAACAATCGACTCCAATTGGGAAACTGGAGGCATCTTTTCACCGGCAACGGAAGCGCCCAAATCCCACTGCTTTCCTCCCAGCAACAAATAGTGGATCGGTCTGTCCTTAGTCGGTCGTAACGCTTCGGCATCATGACCGAAATTATCGGCCACGATCAAAACTTCCGGACCTTCTTTCTCCGCGGCGGAAACAGTGAGGATCGAAGTCGCCCACCAAGCGACTAGAGCAAGACATCGGCGTAATACGTGTGACATAGTGAACATTAAGACGACGAAAGAATCGTATGGTTTCAACACGCTTGCTGCTAAATCGTTTAATCCAATCAACCCAGCGCGCGCGTTGGGCCACGCCCGCCATGCAGCAGATGTGACGGTTCAATATTGCGCCTTCAGTTCCGAACTAAAGAAGTCGTGTTTCCGAGAAAGTCCTAGAATCGCAGCCTTCTTATGATAGTGCGGTTCGACCTTCGGCCCCGATTTCGGCGCATGCTCGGGAGATGCACCTGCCTCGGGTGGAGCAGTCATCTCCTCCTTCATCTCACCTCGAAACTCCGTTAGTTTCCCTATGATATTTGTGGTAAGCTCATGCGGCGGGGCAAAGCGCCCACTAGTCTGTCATAGCAAAAGGGATTGAAAGTCGTGGAGTAACTCGATCGCAGCGATTCCACGGCTCGGAGCACTGAGTCGCCGGAGTATAACCTGAGCATCTCAAATCCGGATCTGTCTTTCGCGTAACCTCGTGCGCTGCGTGAACGATCTTATGACCTTAATTTCTGGGACGCAGGATATTCCCCCCTCCGGTATCTCCACCACCAAAATGACGCCCCCCCCAGCCAACCGCGCATTGGGCGTGCGTTCCTCCCACCGCCCACCAAAGGTGAGCTCACATGTCCGCCAACTTTGAAGAAATCGATTACCAGGAGACGCCCATCGGGCCAGTCAGCCTTCGCCGCCAGCGCCTCAAAATGTTCGGCGACAAGGAAATCTTCGAAGTCAAACTCGGTAACGACTACCTGATGTCCTCGCTCTTCACTGTGGTGGAAGAAGCGCTCAGCACCCTCGCCCTCGCCGAGGTGACCGCGCCCTCCCCCGATGTGGTCGTCGGTGGTCTCGGCCTCGGCTACACGGCGGCGATCGCTCTCGATCATGCCCACCTAAATTCGCTCGTCGTGGTCGACTACCTTAAGCCCGTAATCGATTGGCACGAGCAAGGCCTCGTCCCTCTCGGCCCCCGCCTCACCGGCGACCCTCGATGCCGCTTCGTCCACGGCGATTTCTTTAAACTATCCGCCCCGGATGGCGGCGGCTACGATCCCGAGCAAATCGATCGTCGATGGGATGCGATCCTCCTAGATATAGACCATTCCCCCGACCATCTGCTCCACCCACGTCATGCCGATTTCTATTCCGAGGCCGGTCTGCGCGCATTTTCCCAGCGAATATTGCCCGGAGGAGTTTTTGGGATGTGGAGCGATGATCCCCCCGAGGAAAAATTCCTGCGCAATCTCAATACGGTCTTCAGTCAAGTCCGCGCGGAAATCGTAAAATTCCCTAACCCCTTTCTCCACCGCGATTCCGAAAGCACCGTCTATGTCTGCAAAGTCGCCGGCTGAGGATCGAGCGCTCGTCAGCTCGGTCTCGCTATACCGTCAGGACCCCTTCAACGTATCATAACCATGTCTGTCCCCCTTCGTATCGCTCACGGCATTATGGCCCTGCTTTTTGCGCTATCCGTCACTTTGCAGTTCAACGACATTGGACCGGCGCCATGGATCGCAATCTACGGTGCCTGCGCCGTCGCCGCCGGTTCGGCTGCCCTGGGTCGCCCACTACGAAAATTCGCGTTGGTTGTGCTCGTGGTCTGCGTGCTCTGGGAACTGTATTACCTTTCGCTCGGGGCTTGGCGCGTGCCCGTTACTTCCCTCGCTGAGGAGTGGACGATGAAAAACGAGTCCGTCATTAACGGCCGAGAGTTTTGGGCTTTAGTTTGGCTTGGCAGTTGGATGGCTCTCGTCTGGCAAACCAAACCAACCCTGGATGAGCGTCGTCCCGCCCCAGACCAATAATCGGCCTCCCTTCGCTTTGATTTGACCCCCTCCGGGTCCTACTCGAGACCGGTCTAACCGATCGTTTCTCTTCATGACACTTTACACTCGATTTGGCCTAGTTCTGCTCGCTGTTTTCTGCGGCATCGCCGCCGCCGTGGTATTCTCTCATCGCGAGATCCGAGCCAAGATCGAGACTCTCGCCGAAGACCGCACGGCCGAGCGAAGAGAGTATTTTCTCAACGGAGTCGATCTACTCAGCTCGAGTATTCAGAGTCTCGCGTCCAGCTACGCGTGGTGGGACCAGATGATCGATTTTATCGATGAACCGGACCCCGAATGGGCCACTAATAATATTGATACCCTCGTCGGGGTCCCCAACGGCGGTGACGCGTTGTGGGTTTTCGACGAAAAGTTTACGCTCATTCACGCAATTGATGCCGAGTTCCGGGCTCCGCGTGCCCCCTTCGACCGCGTGTCAGACATTCAATCTCTCGCAGATGAGAATTTTGAATTTAGATTTTACGAGATTATCGATGGTGAGCTTTGGCAACTCTTCGGGGCGGCCGTTCAAGATCCCACGTTCTGGCGCAACGAAACTCCCGTTCGGGGTTACCTTTTAGTCGGTATAAAGTGGAATCACACTTGGCTCGCTCGCCTCGGTTCTCTTTCCCAAGCTCACCTGACTCGGCACATCGACTCCCTCGCTTCCACCGGCTTGGAAGACCTCCCCCCTCCCTCCTCTTCCTACGAATACCAAGTGCCACTCCCCGGACTCAACGGGAAGACCATCGCAACGATTCGCGGAACTTTTGAGGCTCGGATCGTTGAGGAAGTCCGACACTCCTTATCTGAGCAGGCCCTGGTCTTCGTTCTGGGTCTGGTCAGTTTCCTCTCCCTGCTCGGATTGTTCGTCGGCTTTACGGTGCTTCGTCCACTCGGCCAAATCGTTCGGAGTCTCGAATCTCGCAACCCGACGCACTTATCTGAGCTCCTCGTCGCAAAATCTGCCTTCGGGGAAATCGCTCGACTCCTTTCATCGCAATTTCGCCAAGGCCGCATGTTGCAGGAAGAAATCCGGCGCCGGATATCCAGCCACCCGACCAAAGACGATGCCGGTCTCAATGAAAGCAACGAGGCCCTGCGGCTCCGGCTCGCCTCCGATCTGCATGACGGACCCATGCAATCCATTTACGCTGCGGGCTTAAAAATTGGCTCAATGGAAGCATCGCTGACTTCGGGTCGCAATCCCGACCCCGCCCAACTTCAATCCGTGCGCACCATCCTGACCGAATGCTCCAATGATCTGCGTAGCCTACTCCTCGATCTTGAACCCGCCGAACTTCGCGATCAAGACCTGGAAGGCGCCATGCTTCGATTTGAGCGTTACTTAAAATCCATCTCCCAGCGCTCGGGAGAATTTTTCCTCGAGGAAGGAGCCCTCGATAACATCTCTCGCGAAGCACAACTCCACCTCTACTACATCACTCGCGAACTCATCAGCAACGCCGCGCGTCACGCCCGCCCTGAAAACACTTCTCTCTCCTACCGCCGCGTCTCCGGCTTTCTAAACATTTCTTGGCGCAACGATGGATTCACCGCTCAAGACGCTCAGCCCATGGGGAACGGCCTGCGTAACATAGCCCAACGAGTCGAAACGATGGGTGGGACCTGGAAGCAAAAAACTCATCGCCGCAAAGAGTGGCTGGTCGAGATAGAAATCCCGCTAACCAACTTGCAGGAATTTGACCGTCTATCCCACCCTGACCCCACCGACGCAGACCTCTAGCCAGAGTTGACCTCAACTTGTTTCAACCGTAGCTTTTCCCTTCTTAAGTCGCCCCCTCGACCGGAACATTCCCCTCAACTGCCTCTCTAAGCGACATGTCCGTTTCTCTTCGATCCCTAGTATTACTCACTCTTCTCGGGACCGCGGTGTCGTTATTTGCCGAATCAGCAGAAACTCCCGCGCCGGCCTCCTCCAGTCCGATTTCCGGGTTGGGCGACTCCGACCGACTCGCGACCGGAGTTCACGAGCTTAGCGACCAAGAAAGCGCAAATCTCGACAATCTCATCAATTTTGAAATCGCATCTGCTCGCGCTGGTAACGTAAACGGATTTGCGGGCACCTTCAGTGGCCGCCGATCAGACGCCGAGCTCGACGCAACCGGCATCAAACGACTCGCCATCGAACAACGCGAAAGACTCGATGAGCACATCGCCGGCTTCATCGCCGACACCCCCACTATTCCTTATCTCACTCGCTCCGAACGCGGTCGCTACCGTGGGGCCACCCGCACCCCGGACGATCAAGACATGATCTCTCGTCCGCCCCTTCTCGACGTGCACGGTTCCGTTTCGGTGACCGTCGGCGGTAGCAGTGCAGGCTCCTTTTATGGTGGGTCGATGACCACCATCATCAGTGACCCCCAAGGTCGTTTTAGTGCCGCGATCTCCGTCGGCACCATGCGCGGTAGCCTGCCCTACTACGGTAGCTACGACCGCTACCAACGGAGTGGTCCCCGCCTCCTCCGCTAACGCGGTCGTTGTCCGCGCCCTCATTCCCTCTATCGTTTGATGGACGAAGCCGTGGCAGAGCGGGCGGCACAGGAATCCGATTGGATCGCCCGTGCGCAAGCTGGCGATGAGTCCGCCTTTGGTGAGCTCATGCAACTCCACTACGAACCTGTCTTTCGCAAGGTCTTCTCCGTCGTGCGCAACGAACACGACGCCCGCGACATCTGCCAGGAGGTCTGGGTCAAAGTCTGGCAACAGCTCTCCAAGTATCGCTCCGAGTCGAAATTTGCTACTTGGCTTCACCCCATCGCCGTCCGGCGCGCCCTCGACCATCTCCGCAAACGCCGACGATGGTTCGACCGCTTTCTTCCCTTCCAACGCGACAACGAAGAGGGCGAAACCGAAACCCTCTTCGAACCCACCGACGAAGTCTCCGTCGCCCCCGATCAACTCGAGGCCCAAGAACGACGTGAACACTTCGAAACTGTCCTCGCCAGTTTACCTCCCAAACAAAGAGCCGTGCTCGCCTTGCGTGAGCTCCAAGGTTTAACCTACGACGAAATCGCCACCACCCTCCGCTGCCGACGCGGCACCGTAATGTCTCGTCTCTTTCACGCCCGCCGTCTCCTCGCCCAAAAACTCCGCGAATCGCCATGCGACTAATCACTCTCATATCCCTCTTCCTCGGCCTCCTCGCGACCACCGTGAGCACCTCCGCCGCCGACGGCGATTCAGTCACGGTACGCGCCATTCTCGTCTCCGCCTCCAAGCAACCCGGCCAGACCGATAAAGCCCTCTCCCGCTATGAGTCCACCCTGCGCCGTATCCTCCGTTTCGAGACCTTCAAACAACTCGGATCCGGCCGCGGACGCGCCGACGTTCCCGGCGAAGCCACCATTTCCATCGGCTCCGGACATCAGATCCAATTCCGCACCGAAGACTCCCGCGATGACCGTCTCCGTGTCCAAATTATTTGGCAAGGCGGCGGCCGCACCCTCATGCGCACCGGTCTCGCCTTACGTCCGGGCGTCCCCGCCGTCCTCGGCGGCCCCGCCCGCAACGACGACGAAGTCTACGCCGTCATCATTATCGCCGACTAACTCCCAGGTATTTTTCAAATAAATGAATACGCGGCCATCGAGCCCCGTCCCAACTGGTGAACTTAAATAGGATATCACCATGAAAAATACCATAATTACCCTCACCGTCCTTGCCGCCCTCACCTTCGCTCCCCGACCTGCTGCCGCCCTTGGCGACAAAGAAGCCGCCATCCTTGGTGGACTCCTGGGGGGTGCGATCATTGGTGCGGCCATCGATAACGCCTTCGACCACGATCGCTCCCGTCACCCCGTCAGCGTCCGTTCCGGCCATGACTACCGTGGCCATGATTACGGACGCTCTTCGAGCCGTAACCACCGCAACAACGGCTACGGCTACTCCTCCAGCAGTCACGGCTCCAACTGTGGTTGCAGCAGTTGCCGTAGCTCCCGTAGTGGCTACTGGACCACTCGCTCGGTTCGAGTCTGGGTGCCCAAACACACGAGCTACTATTACGATGATTGCGGCCGCCGCTTTAAACACTACGAGCGCGGCTACTGGACCTACCGGAGTGAAAAAGTCTGGGTCTCCAACCGCCGAGGCCGATAAGCTGGAGACCTCCTCGTGAACTGCCGCCAAGCTCAAGACGAACTTCTCGCCGCCCGCGACACCTCCCATGGGGCCGCGGGCTCGGGCGCGCTCACGGCGCACGTGCAGGGCTGCTCCGATTGTCAGGCTATCCAACAACAACGGATCGCCGCCACCGCCGCATGGCAGGAAACCGAAGCGAACGTCACGATTCCCGACGCCCAACAAGAATGGCACGCCGTCCAGCGTCGCCTCCGCCAGGATGAATCCACCGACAGAGCCACCGCTTGGTGGCGTCGAACCCTGCCATACACCGCCCCTCTCGCCGCCGCCGCCGTGGCTCTGGTCATCTGGACAGGCCGAGAGACCCCTTCCTCAAACGTAATTGTCGCTCCGGAGCCCACCTCCGAAATCGCTCAAATCGATGACGATCCTTGGGCCGAGTTCGCCGACCATTTCGCCTACGCCGCCAACGTCGAATACGTTGAGACCGACAACGAAGACGCCACCCCCTTCGTCTACGTCGACGACGAATCCGGTTGGCTCATCGTCTGGGCCAGCGAACCCTCCGACGAAGTATCCATTTAAGGAAATATTGCGATCAGCGCCGATTTACCTTCGACTCCCTCTTCGATGAAACCCGCCATCGCTCTGATTCTCGTTTCCCTGTTCTCCGGCTTTAGCGTTTACGCTGCCCCCGAGCCCACCACTCACCCCTTCGCTCAGGTCGGAGACCACCCGCTCGAGCTCGACCTCTATCTGCCGGCCGCCCCGCCCAAAGGCGTCATCGTTTGGGTTCACGGCGGCGCTTGGCGAGCGGGTTCCCGAGCCAACCCCGCCCTCAAAGGTATGACCGCCCACGGCTGGGCCATTGCCAGCGTCGACTACCGCCTCTCCGGCATCGCCCCCTTTCCGGCCCAATCCCACGACGTCAAAGCCGCTATCCGCTACCTCCGCGCCCACGCCGAGAAACTCGGTATCCCCACCACTCCCTTTGTCGTTTCCGGCTCCTCGGCCGGCGGGCATCTCGCTGCGATCATCGGCGTCACCAATAATTCAATTCCACACGAAGGCACGATCGGCGGCCACCTCGACCAAGACTCCTCGATCCAAGCGATCGTCGATCTCTACGGCGCATCGAACCTCACCACGATTCTAAAGCAATCGACGCCTCACGGCCTCAGCGTGCGCCAACCCGCCCTGGACCTCTTCATCGGCGGACCACCCGCCGACGTTCCCGCCGCGGCCCAGCTCGCCAGTCCCGTCTTCCATGTCGATGCCCACGACCCGCCTCTCTACCTCTCCCACGGCGACCAAGATCCGCAAATGCCAATCAACCAAGCGCACGAACTCCACGGCGTCTACAAGTCCCACGGCCTGCCCGTCCACTTCGAGGTGAAACACGGTAGCGCTCACGGTGGCCCCGCCTTCCAAGACAAGGCCGAACTCGCCCGTATCGATACGTTCTTAACGACCCAGTTGGGCCTGTAACCCTTCCATCGAATCGGGTCATACGAAGGCAACACGATGAAGACGCTTACCATGAAAATTTCCGAAGCCTTGGAAAAAACCTCAAGGCCGCAGTTAAACGCCAAGGCTCTCCCGTTTCAACCTAAGCCCGGGCCGCGCTTGAGCGCGAAGTGAACGAAGACGGCACCGATTTTGCCACCGCCGCAGCTCGCCTACCGTGGCATGGTCAAAGACGGACCAACCGATCTTTCCACTCGCGAGGGATGTCGAAGTTAAAACGACCTTAGACGCCGGACCACTGGTGGGTTGGTTGAACGCGGCCGATCAATGGCCCGAATGCAGGGTTACGGCGCTCTCCACTCGAACGGGATCGATGCACCCCGATGGAAGTCGTGCCCGGCGAAGCGCGGCACCACCTCCGGGGAACTCGGCCGCGGCGCAAGCGCTGCTCTCCTTGGTTCGTGGCGGCTTAATCGTGCTCCATCAAATCTGGCCGGAAGCCTTGCGGCGCACTCCAGAACTCATGCTCGAGTATGAAGTAATGGACGCCACCGACGTGGTGCTTTCGGAACTTGTGTATCACTTTGGGAGAGCCAAATGGTGAGTCGAAGAAACGTGTCACGTCTACTTGATCGCCGAAAAATCGGTCGGTGCCAGAAAGGTCTTATCGACTTTCTTCACAATCTTTCCGTCTGCCGTGCTCGCCTTGGAGGCGGCTTTCCATTCGGCGTCGACGCGAAAGGCCGCCCAGAACTCCGTCGAAGCATCCTTACTCGGGTGAGCAATAATGTAGTGCAGCTTGGGCTCTTCGCCATCAGCCGGTTCCATCTCGACCCAGTAACCGATATTCTCAGCCCCCAATCGCTCGAAAATCCCACAGGTATGATCTCGGAATCGAGCCAATAGATTAGGCATCTTACCTGGATTCACGGTGTAAACGCGGTATTCAAAAACGCGATCGGTATCGCCATCTTTATGGTGGTTCGCTTGCGCCGAAAATAAGCCGACAAAAAGGGTGAGCACGCTCAATACGCTGATACGGATAGATCTGTTCATAGTTTTTAAGAAGTTAAGGGCGGAAAATTCAGGAGCGGGATTTTAGCAAGAGCGGATCAGGCCTGCGCATCGATTTGCCGGTAGGCTTCAACCAATTTCCGTTCGCCTTCGACGCCGGAGATACTCGTGCCGTGCTCCATGCCGATCACGCCCTCATAGCCACGATCATGCAGCCACTGGAAGATATGCTTGAAGTTGATCTCGCCGGTCAATGGCTCCTTCCGACCCGGCACATCACCGACTTGGATGTAGGCGATTTCGTCCCACCCATCGATCATGTTAGTAATCAAATTACCTTCCGTGATCTGTTGATGATACAGGTCGTCCAAGATTTTCACCGACGGACTGCCGACCAGTTTACAAATTTCAAAGCCCTGCCCAATTCGCTGCAGAAAACATCCGGGATGGTTCATCCGGTTGAGTGGTTCCAACACCGCGATCAGTCCCGCCGGTTCTAAGATATCCGCACAACGCTTCAACATTTCGACCACGTTATGCGTTTGGTATTCGTCCAACAGACTCGGGTCGATCGCACCCGGCACGATCGTCGTCCAACGCGCCCCGAGTCGTTTACCGATTTCGACCGCCTCATGCATCTTTTGCTCCACCAGCTCTCGCACCGCCTCGGGGGTGCGTTTCCGGGTGCCTACATCCATTCGGTGCCCGGCAAATGTCGGATTCTTGAAGTCGGCGTAAGACACGAATACCCCCATTGTCATTCCCAATTTCGCGAGGAGATCGCCCATCGCTTTCTGCTCCGACTCGGGCCGACTCGGTGCTCGATTATCCTCCCACGCCGTAAACCCGAGATCATGAGCATAGCGGATTTGGTCCAAAATATTATCTCCCGCCGACGCCGCAAAGTGTCGCGTATTGGGGCCAAACTTCATGTTAAACTTACCGCTCTGGTTCGATTCACCATGATGGGCCGCGTGGCCCACCGAGGCGATACTGGCAGTTAAAGCGGAGGCCGCCGCGGCGGACTTAAGGAAATCTCTTCTTTGCATTTGGGGTGAGTGGGGTTGGTGACCTGTAAAGTCGCGTCCAGCAAATCCGATGATGCTGAGTCTTGCAATACTAGGCATTCCTAGGGTCTGCTGTTTCCGAACTCACCGCGAATCGAATACTCGCATTTTTTCTGCTCATGCCCCGTAAACTCCTCTTCCCCATCGCTGGCGCAGCGCTCTTAAGTGCTTCGCTCTCTTTAATTTTCGCCGCCGAAGACGCCACCCCCACGCAAGTCCCCCTCGACCTGTTTAAGGTGCCCGACGGACTCGAAGTCACGGTCTGGGCTCACACGCCCCAACTACGTAACCCCACCAATATGGACATCGATCGCGATGGGCGCATCTGGGTTGCCGAAGGAGTCAACTACCGGAAACACGCCGGGCGCGACCCTCTCGGCGATCGCATCACCGTGATCGAAGACACCAACGGCGATGGCGTCGCGGATTCCTCCCACACCTTTGTTCAAGAACCCCTGCTCGGTGCCCCCCTCGGCATCGCCGTCATCGACAACCAAATCGTTGTCTCCAACTCACCTCACCTCATCGTCTACACCGACGTTGATCGCAACCTACGCTTCGACGCCAACATCGATAAGCGCGACATCCTCCTCACCGGCTTCGACGGCATCAACCACGACCACTCGACCCACTCCGTAACCGTGGGTCCCGATGGCCTGTGGTATTTCAATCAAGGCAACGCCGGCGCGTTTTTTACTGATCGTTCGGGCAAGACCTTCCGACTTGGCAGCGCCTACGATCCGGTTCGATCCGGGGGCGGTCAGCAGGTGTGGGGCCCCCGCCCCCCCGACTACGCCAGCGCCAAGAGCGATGACGGTCATGTTTACAACGGCGGCACCGCCATGCGGATGAACCCTGATGGCACCCACGTCGAGGTCATCGGTCATGGTTTCCGTAACAGCTACGAGCAAACCGTCACCTCTTTCGGCGACGTCTTCCAAAACGATAACGACGATCCTCCCGCGTCCCGCACGACTTACCTCCAAGAATACGGCAACCTCGGTTTCTTCTCTCGTGATGGCACCCGCAGTTGGTCCGCCGATCGCCGCCCCGGCCAAGACATCCCGACCGCCGAATGGCGTCAGGATGACCCCGGCACGATTCCTTCTGGTGACATCTACGGTGCCGGCGCCCCCACCGGAATCGTCTACTACGAAAACGGCGCGCTGGGCAAAAAATGGCGCGGACTCCTCCTGAGCTGCGAAGCCGCCCGCAATGTCGTTTTTGGCTACCAACCCCAGCCCGTCGGCGCTGGATTCTCCCTCGACCGCATGCAGTTCTTCACGCCGAATCCCGATCAGAACCTTTCTGGCGTGGACTCTATGCGCGGCGAGATGACCAACGACCTCATCACCAACTTCCGCCCTTCTGATGTTTCCGTCGGCCCCGACGGCGCTATCTATGTGGCTGACTGGTTCGACGCTCGCGTCGGCGGTCACTCCGACCACGACGATACCATGAGTGGCACGATCTATCGCATCGCACCCAGAGGCTTCAAACCGAAGATTCCTCAATTTGACCTCACCAAAACGGCGGGCCAAATCACCGCCCTCCGCAGCCCTGCGGTCAATGTTCGCTCCCTCGGGGCCAGCGCGCTCCGCGCCGGCGGCGATAAGTCACTCGCACCTCTGCAAGCCCTCCTCAGCGACGAAAACCCCTACATCGCCGCTCGCGCCATCGCTATCTTCCCTCATCTCGGCCCCCAAGGTATTGCCGCCACCCACGAACTGCTGTCGCACTCCAACGCGCAGTTCCGAGTCGCCGCCTTCCGGGCGCTTCGCCGGGCCAAGGCACCGCTTGAAAAAGCGGCCCAGCAACTCGTGCGAGATTCCTCCCCCGCCGTCCGCCGGGAGGTCGCAGTTTCCCTGCGCGATACCGCCACCGCGATTGCCGTTCCTTATCTCGTCGAACTTGCCGCGTCCTACGACGGCCAAGATCGCAACTACCTCGAAGCCTGGGGCACCGGATCGACCGGCAAAGAAGAAGCCGTTTTCATGGCCATCGAAAAATCAACCGATCCGCGTTTCCAACGCGACTCCGCCCGTTACGTCGATCTCGCTTGGCGCCTCACTCCCAAAACCTACGCCGCCAAGTTTGCTGCTCGCGCCGCCGATCCTAGCCTATCGGATAAAGAGAGACTCCAATCGCTTACCGGACTCGGATTCATCCCGACTCAAACCGCCGCCGACGGCGTCCTCGATGTTTACCAAAAATCCGACGGCATCGTGCAGGAAACCGCCCTCTGGTGGATGCTCAACCACATGAACCTAGTCTGGCAAGACACCACGCTCGCCGCCCGCATCAAAGCTGAAGGCATCTACGATCCCGACACCGTGACCATCGTGCCCAACGTCCACCCCAAGCTCGACCCTGCGAAGATGATCCCCGTCGCCAGCGTGCTGGCCCTCACCGGCGACGCCGCTCGCGGTGAATCGAAAGCCGCCGCCTGCCGCCTCTGCCACAACTTCGCTGGTTCGGGTCCCAGCTACGGTCCCGCCCTCGATGGATGGGTCGGTCGCCAAGGGGTCGAACAAGCCATCCGCGCCATTGTTGATCCCGGCTACGACATTGCCCACGGCTATGAAGGTAATCGCGTCGATTTAAAAGACGGCGGTTCAATCTTCGGCATCGTCTCCACTTCCGGCGATCCCACCGTGATCAAATCGATGGGCGGCCTCACCCAAATGATCCCGAAAAATCGGATTAAGAAAACCAATCGCTACCGCGAAACCCTCATGCTCAGCGCCGATCAACTTGGCCTTTCCGCCCAAGATGTCGCTGATGTCGTCGCTTACTTGAATAAAAGGTAAGCCTTCTGCTCAAACTCCCTTCTCCCAAGGGCCAGCCTGCAAAGGCTGGCCCTTTTACATTTCACTCTCCAACTTTCGCTCATGGCCTCTCCACTTCGTTGGATCACCGCTCTCCTTCTTCCCTTCGCCTCGGCACTCGCCCAGTCCGAGCGCACCCATGTCACGGTGCTTTCAACCACCGACTTGCACGGCCACATCCACCCGCTCGACTACTACACCGGCCAGCCCACCGAGAACGGACTCGCCAAAGTCGCCACCCTGATCAAACGCGCCCGAGCGCTCGACCCCGATCTCATTCTGCTCGATTCCGGCGATACGATTCAAGGCACTCCCTTAGCCTACCACGCCGCCGTCGTCGACCCCGTCTCACCGCATCCGATGATCGCCGCGATGAACGCGCTCAAATACGACGCGATGACTCCCGGAAATCATGAATACAACTTCGGCCTTGATGTGCTCAACAACGCTCGCCGCGGAGCCCGCTTCCCTTGGATCTCCGCCAACATCTGTCTGGAAGGCTCCGAAGATCCCGCCTACGCGCCCTACATCATTAAAAAAATTCGCGGCGTTCGCGTCGGTATCCTTGGACTCACTACCCCCGGCGTTCCCGCCTGGGATAATGCGGCCAACTACGCCGGCCTCACCTTCACTGATCCCGTCAAAGCCGCCCACCGTTGGGTGACGGAGCTCCGGCGCCGCGCACGCGTTGATGTCGTGGTCATTGCGATGCACATGGGGCTCGAAGAGAACATTCTCACCGGTATCCTCAATGTCGGTCAGGTCCCTTCCGAAAACGCCGCCATGCAAATCGCCCGTGAAGTCCCCGGCATCGACGTCATCCTCATGGGCCATACCCATCGCGATATTCCCTCGCTCACCATCAATGGGGTGCTACTCACTCAAGCCGGGCGTTGGGGGGAATTCCTTTCCCGCACTTCCCTCATCCTCGAACGCGCGAAACCCAATGCCTCTTGGCAGCTCATCGGCAAGACCGCCTCGACTCATCCCGTCAACGCCTCGGTGGAGCCCGATCCCGAAATTCTGCAGCTCACCCAAAAAGCCCACGAAGCGACGGAAGCTTGGTTGGACAAACCCATCGGCCAATCAGAGCGTGCCCTTTCCGCCAAAGAATCTCGGGTTCGCGATACCGCCATCATCGACTTAATCCATCGGGTCCAACTCGAGGCCGGCCAAGCCGACGTCTCTCTTGCCGCCAGCTTTAACCCGTCCGCTATGATCCCGGCAGGCGAACTGACCGTCCGCGACATCGCCGGACTCTACCTCTACGAAAACACCCTCGTCGTGCTCGAACTCACTGGCGCCGAGCTCAAGGCCACCCTCGAACACTCCGCCCGCTACTTCGGCCCCGGTCGACCCGGTGTCCCCGCTGAAGCCCTCGTCGATCCGGAGGTTCCCGGTTACAATTTCGATATGGCCGAAGGCGTCGACTACGTGATCGATCTCAACCGCGCCCCCGGCGATCGTATCATTGATCTGAAATTCAAGGGCCGCGCTCTCGACCCTAAACGTAAGCTGAAGGTTGCCACCAATAATTATCGGCAAAACGGCGGCGGGGGCTTCGAGCTACTCGCCACCGCCCCCGTGATTTCACGATCCAACGTCGGCATTCGCGAACTCATCATCGAATGGGTATTGAAAAATCGCGATATCCCCACCCGACCGACCGAAAATTGGCACATCCGACTCCCCTAGCCCGGCGGGCCGCCGCCCATTCGCCTTTCATTTACCGCAGCAGCCACTGCACATCCAGTCCCGAGATGGGGTCCACCTCTTGGCGGCGAATATCCCGGCTCAGGTAGTCCCGCGCGAGATTGACCACCAGCCCGGCCGCCCCCGCTCCCGCCAAAGTTCCCGAAACGCCACCATTTGGATCAGCGCCAAAACCGTCTGCGCTCTCATGACAAGCTCGTCGGTAATCTGGCTCGATTTCTCCATCCCCTGCACGATCGGCACCCCCTGTAGTGCCTCTGCATTGACCACCAAAGAGACTCCCGGTAACGCACTCTTCAACCCCCCTCCCACTGCAACCATCAGATCCACCAAGGCATCTGCCTGCTCGCGCCGCGGGGGAGCCATCCGAGTAACTCAACCGCTGAGTCAATTGCTGCACTGTCGCCCGCTGAAGCAAAGTCTCCTCATCGTGCTAAAAGACCTCATAACGCTCCACTCCCAACGTGAGCTCAATCGCCGCATCAACTTCCGCCCGTGCCCGCTCCACAACGGCATTCACCTCCGCACTCGCCCCCGCCAAATCGATATCGCGCTGTGAAAGCATCAAAACATCGAGCGCCGAATTTTGTTTCTAGATCAGCAGACTTCGGATCCGTTCAAGCTCCTGCGGAGTGGGGGACAAATCCCGAAAAAGCTCCGCAAATCGTTTATCGAGCAAGATCCGCTGATGCGAAACCAACGCGCGAATAAAGCGCGGGTCTGGCATGGGCGTTGTCATATTTTACAGGTTGCGATCCAACGTCTCCTCCACTCGCCCCGGGCCTCCCGCCGCAGTCCTTAACCCCGTCCAGAACATTGGGAAACCCCGCCGATCCCACCTGTGCCCGCCTCCATATTCTCTGTAACCTTCCCCTCCCGCGCCTTCCACGATTCCAACTGGCCGTGCTGAAACCACCCCAAAACGCTCGGCACTGCCACAACCGTGCCGAGAGCAGGGGCCCCAAATTGCCTTAAGTTGACCATGTGGGAAAGGAGACTTTTGATAGGGGACCGTTGATGCTTAATTATCTCCCGAATAATCAGTGAAATTAACCAACGTCGATACCTGAAATAAATTTACCTATATTATTTTCAGTCAATCGGTTAAATAGGTTATTTTCCGCAATTTTTACCCAATTCCAGCGCCATTTTCCGCCTCTCGCGCTACGCCTCAAACTCATGGCATCTAGCACCTCAATTCCCGTTACTCATCACCATGCGAGCGAACTCCCTCGCGAGGCCGCTGATCTCGTCGCGGTGGAGGAACCGCTGGAAGTTCGCGTCGAAGGACGATCGGTCGCTCTGACCATGCGCACTCCCGGGCACGATGAAGAACTCGCAGTGGGGTTTCTCCTCACCGAGGGCGTGCTCGCGACCGTCGACGATATCCTAGATCTCGACGTTTGTTCCGCCCAAGCCGGCGGTCCCGCCAACGTGATCGACGTCCGACTCACTCACCCGGAGTCAGTCAACCTCGACCGCCTTTCCCGTCACATTTTTACCAGCTCATCCTGTGGCTTGTGCGGCAAAGCCACCATCGATTCCATCCACCAACAACACGACCCGATTGCCGTGGGTCGGGCGCTACGTCCGACTCCTTCTGTCTTGCTCAGCCTGCCGGCGAAACTACGCGCCCGCCAAGCTACTTTCGAACAAACCGGCGGACTACACGCGGCCGGCCTGTTCACCGATCTAGGTGAAATCGCCATCATCCGCGAAGACGTTGGCCGCCATAACGCCGTCGACAAAGTGCTCGGCCGCGCCCTCCTCGATCGGCGCACCGATCTTGCCCAGCTCGGCTTACTCGTCTCCGGGAGAATCGCTTTCGAAATCGTGCAAAAGGCGCTCGCCGCCCGCGTCAGTTTGATCGCCGGGATATCCGCCCCCACCAGCCTCGCCGTAGAGCTTGCCCGCGATTCGCACCAAACCCTCATCGGCTTCCTCCGCGATGGCCGTTTCAACCTCTACACTGGTCGACTACCGTGAACGCAACCGACGTCTCAATCGCTGCCGTCGTGCTCGCCGGGGGGCACTCGGTGCGAATGGGCAGCGATAAAGCCGCCCTCCCCCACCCCCAATCCGGCGTTCCCCTGATCCTCCATCAACTCGATCTGCTGCGCGGGTTAAAGCCTGCCCAACTCCTTGTCTCCGCTCGATTCGAACAAACCCTCCCTGCCTTGCCCTCCGATGTTGCCCGGGTGAACGACGATGGCCAAGCCGGCCCCCTCGGCGGTCTCTGCGCCGCGTTCAACGCCGTCTCCACCACCCATCTGCTGGTTATCGCCGTCGACCTGCCCGACCTCACCCTCGCTCCGTTACGTCGACTCCTGGATTCCGTCGCTCTCGACCTCGGCGCCGTCGCCGCCACCGGCACAGGGCTGGAGCCGCTCATCGCCGTCTATCCTCGCGAAATCTACCCCCACTTTGCCACCGCCCTCGCCGCGCAACACCTCGGACTTCGCCGCCTGCTGCAGACGCCCAAAATTCAAGCCCAAGTAAAAGCTATCATCTTCGATCCACCTCCCCTCGCGTTTCATAATTGGAACACCCCTTCGTGATCCCGCCCTTGCTCCGCCTCCGCTTTCCCCTCACGCTCAGCCTATGCTCACGACTCTCGTTATGACCGTTATTGGCCCGGACCGCACCGGCCTCGTCGATTCCCTCGCTCGCACCGTCGCCGATCAAGGCGGCAATTGGCTCGAAAGCCGGATGTGCCATCTCGGCGGTCAGTTCGCCGGTCTCATCCAAGTCGAAATCGACCCCGCTCAAGTGGCGTCTCTGCGTGAGCATCTCACGCTGTTAAGCGAGTCAGGCCTGCAAGTTTCCATCCAAGACGGCGGTGAGACCACTTCCGCCCTTCAATCCCTCGCGGTGATCGATCTGGTAGGTCAAGATCGCCCCGGTCTGCTGCGTGCGATCACCGGCGTGCTCGCCCAACACAACCTCAACATTGAAGAGCTCGACAGCGAGCGCTCCGCGGCCCCTCAAGGCGGCGGCACTCTCTTTAAGGCCAACGTGACTATATCGGTGCCCGCCAACGCCGACCTCGATACCATCGGCGACGACCTTGAGCAAATCGCCACCGATCTTCTCGTCGATATCAGCCTTGTCCCTGGGCCGTCGGCTTAGAACCGCGTCAATAATGCGCCCGTGCCTGGCGCCAGCACGTAGACCTCGACTAAACCGACGCCAGTCCCTCCCCCGACGCCTTCCACCACCGCGGAGTAAACCCCCGCGGGCAGCGTCACAATGATCGCTGCGTCGAGCGCATTGTCGGGCAACGCGAATGCGCCCAACTCCTGAGCCTTACTCGCAATCAGGCCCGCGTCACTCGTCGAACCCGCGTTGTCGCCCTGCGTCAATAAACCCGCCGCATCGAAAATTTTCACCACCGGATCGGCGAGCGTGCCCTCGACCCCAAATCCCGCCAGCGCCGGCCCCACTCCGCGCACCAACAATGTCATCGTGCCATCGATCACAAAACCTGCGATCAAGACTTCTGATCCCGTTCCCACTTGGCTACGGGCGGAGACATTGAGTAACCGAGTCTCCCCATCCCCTCCCGCATCGTAGGCTTCCACCAACGCGATGCCGGGCGTCGCGTCCGCACCGGTGACCTGCACCGAATTCGGCCCCATCCCAAAATCAGTCAACGCCGCCGCATCCGCACTTAAAGCCCCCAAAGGAAACGCCCCCAACGTCTGTGCCGTCGTCGTAATCTCCCCCACATTCGGGGCTAAAAACCAATTATCATTTCCCCCCGACTCCACCCCATCATGATCGAAGATGGTAATTTTAGGATCACTTAAAACTCCCGTCAGTCCAAACGACTCCTGCAAAGTCGGTCCTACCCCCCGTAAGAGCATTGAGCGCGTGCCCGGTCCCTCGACCACGAACCCTGCGACCAACGTCTGCGAACCGGTTCCCGCCGTCGTGCGCACCGAAAGATTCTGCAAACGCCCCGTCGCCGCATCCGTCGTTCCCCGCATCTGCCATCCACCGCGATTCGCGGTCCGATGAAACTGCGGCCAATCGCCACTGAGATCCGCGCCCACCGTGCTCACGATCGAGTAAAGTATCTTGTCATAGCTTCCCACATACAGCCGTCCGTTTTCTCCCACGACCGGCGAGCTATCCACCCAGTCGCCGAGTTCCGTCGTCCATAACTCCGCCCCGCTCGCCGACCACGCGTGCAAATTAAAATCACTCGCTCCCACCACCACCGAACCGTCGGCTCGCACCGCCGCCGTCGCGTAGATCGCTTCCGTCAATTGCTTCTCCCACTTGGTCGTCCCATCCGGATTGAGCGCCAAAAACTTTCCCGATGACGAACCGATGTAGATGGTGCCATCAGCTGAAATCACCGGAGACGCTTCGACGCCATCTCCAGTGTCCACCGACCACTTCAACGAGCCATCCAAATTGATCGCATAAACAAACCGATCTCGTGATCCAAAAATCACCGTGCCATCGGCCGCAATCGCCGCGGAACCCACAATATCTCCGCCCGTTTCAACCGACCAAAGTAATACCCCCTCCGCCGACAGCGCGTAGAAGGTGTTGTCCCAACACCCGAAATAGATTACCCCATCAGCGGCGACGACCGGCGACGATTGGATCCAATCCTCCACCAGATAGATCCACCGCACGGAACCATCCGCATTAAGCGCATGCAGCGACCCATCTCCTCCCGGAACATACAACGTGCCATCCGGGCCCTGCGCCGTCGTTCCACTGATGAAGCCATCCGTATCATAACTCCACTTCAGGGTGCCGTCGCTGCGATTCAAGGCGTAGAGATTCCCATCCCAACATCCCACATAGATCGTGTCATCGCCGCGGCCGATCAACGGTGAGGCGTCGATCCAATCAGGTGCTTCAAATTTCCACTTTAACGAACCATTCGGATTCAAAGCGATCACCTCTCCCTCTGGATCCGGACTGGATTCACTCCCGATCTCCAACCCGAAATAAATCACTCCCGTTTCATCTAGGGCCGGCGATGACAATATTGCTCCAGCTTGAACGGAATCCAATGTCTTATACGGCCAATCAACCGCGCCATCGGTCTGGGCTTGAGCGCCCTGACTCATTCCCACCAAACTAAAAAATAATCCCATCCATCGTCGATATTCGTTCATTTTATTAGACCTCCATATTCGGGTTTCGCCTCAACCGCCGTCGGTAACTCCAGACCAAAACAAGTTCCCGTTTCTCCCGAGCTCACCACTCGTAAACACCCGCCCGCATGTCGGGCCAATTGGTAACTGAGTGCCAACCCCAAACCGGCTCCACCGTTCTTCGCACTCACTACGGGTGAAAAATTCGCCTGCTGCACGACGTCCGGCAATCCCGCGCCAGTATCACGCACTTCGATACTCATCGCACCTCCCGTTCCTCGGCCCACCGCGAGCTTAACTTCGCCCCCTCGAGGAGTCGCTGCGATCGCGTTATCGAGGAGGTTATGCAGCACCAATCCCGTCAACGAAGCACGATTCCCTCGCAGCGTAAATTCGCTGTTTTTCCCGGAATTGATCAACACCACCCCGGCCTTTTTAGCCGCCTCGCCTACTTTGCGCCCGGCCGCTTCGATCATCTCATCGACCGGCACCATGTAATCGGCCTCATCTTCAGTTTCTCGTAAGACCTCCAAAACTTCGTTAATCATTCGTCGAGCTCGACGCGTCGTCTCGACTGCCTCCCCCCAAGCGGCCCCCCCCCGATCGTCGGAACCATCGGCCTGTGGCTCCACGGCCATGAACCCTTCTAAGCCAGCTAAGGGATTTTTAAGTCCATGAATGAGGTGCGAACTGATCGCCCCAATCGCCGCCGTTTTATTGTAGAGTAACAGGTCTCGATTCGTCCGGGCGAGATCGTCCGCTTGACGCTGCAATCGCGAAAACGCCCACAACAAAACCAATGCCAGCGTCACCGCCCCGATTCCACCCGACCAGCCTGCGACTCGTAGCAATTGCCGGTCGATTTCCGCCCACTCGGAAGCCACGTTGCGGCCATCAATCCAATACCGAGCCCAACTCTCCGGTGCCGATTTCGATTCGCCAAACAACGGCACGATCACTTCCAACCATGGCCCGGCTAAACCCGCCAACGCATCGCCTGCCCCCCGCACCTCAGTCCCCTCGCCGTGGAGCTTCGCAAACGGTTCCAACACTTGCTTTGCTTCACCCAGATTTTTTACGTAAGCCAGCAACGGTAATTCGCGTTCACCAACTCCATCCGGGTTGTAGAGTTGGAGCGCGACCACGCCCTCCAATTGCGCCGATTCCAACAAAGCCTCAAAGGTCTCGATCGCCGTCGGCTCAATGCCCAACTCCCGGTAACGTTCCGCGCCCAGATCACGTTGCAACCGCGCGACCGCGGCTATCGATCCCGCTTCGCTCCGCAATATTTGCTCCCGCAACGCCGCTCGCACCGGCCAAGTTACCCCCGCTACCAGCGCCCCCAACAAAACAATCACGCCGCCCAAAACCATCCACTGCAACCGACGAGACTTTGAGAGTTTTGACATGAGGTATTCTCGATTTGATCGGACGGGCTAACTAAAACGTATACGCCGCCCCGACCACAACGGTGCGGTCACGGTAACTTGCATCGACCCCATTACTGAGACTTCGATCCACTAAAATTTCCCCAAATACTTCCCAATGGTCACCCCAACGGTAGTGCACCTCCGCCATCCAACTACGATCCTCCTGTAGGCGAGCATCGGGGTTAATCCCCGCGCCCACCGTTTGTAACGTATAAGCCACGTCTTGCTCCTCCCACTCTCCGCGAATTTCCCACCGGGCGAGTTCCCAGACCAACGCTCCACTCCAGCGCTCACGATCATAGTCGTAAAAGCCTGAGGCCCCATCGCGATTCTCAAACCGACTGCCCTTCAGCTCCAGCTCCCAATCCCCTCCCCGCGTCCAATTTAATCTCAACCGCGCATACTCCGTCTCTTGCCCATACGCTAAAAGAGTATCGTCGAGCAAACGCCCTCCCTTGGTCGTCTCGCGCCTAAAATCGTAATCCCGATCTGCTGCTTGACCGCCCACCGCCAAGGTGAGCCATTCGCCTGCGGTCCAAAAGAATTCCCCTTGATACCGGAGCGCTTCGTAATCTTCTCCCACCCCGCGGTAGTCCAAACGGGTTGCGACCAACGTGGCATCAACGCCAAACCCACCCCAAAAATCAACCCGCGTCCCAAAACTCCCCTCGCCCCCCCAAACCTGCAGCGCCGCCACGGTGCGTGCGCCAATTCCCTCGGTGAGGTCGATCACCTGATCCTGCCAGAATCCCTGCACCGCCGCCGTAAATTTTAACGGCGACCACGGCGACCATCGCACCTGTCCGCGTCCAAACCAAAAATGCTCGTCCTCCGTAACCGGGTTATCGGCATACCAACGCGATTGACCGTCTACGATCGCCAACCACTCCCAGCCATTTAACGGCTGTCGCATCGCCAGTCCCTCCAGACGCGCCTGCCCAAACGAATCCGCCACCGGCACGACCGAGCTAAGCCCAACATTATCGCGATATCCCAGCGCCGTCGATACCGTCAACAGCGTCTGCCAGGCCCCCGGCTCCATTTCTTCCAACAAAAGTCGCAAGTCCTCCGGCAGCGCCTCGGCCAATTCTGGCGGCAGGTCTTGCAACGCTGCCCAGAGATCGATCGGCGCGTCTTCGCTCACCGTATCTTCCGCCGCGGCGGCGAGCTGTGCCGGTCGGCAACAAAGCACCGCCAGAACAACTCCTAAGAGTCTTCCAATAGATTTCACGCTGGTGAAGGGGGGGGGATTAAACTAACCGGGGTTTGGCTGACAAAAACTGACGAAAGACCGGATTCCGGTCTGCTAAAAGATTCTCCGCGGCGACGTCGAGGACTGGGCAGAGTTTCCGGAACCCCACCCAGTCGAAATCGACGTCACGAACCAGCGTGAACCGTGGCGCCGAAAGACTTATCCGCCAGTGTCAGACCGACGGGCATTGCGCAAATCGCGCAGTTCCTTACGGACCTGACGAGCGAGATCACGTTGCGCCCGGTTGACTTCTTCCGAAGCTGACCGTGCCGCCTGGATCGCCGCTTTCCGCTCTTCTTCCGACAATCCTTTCAGCGTAGCCTGCAATGCGCGGCGGCTTTCCATCAACGTGGAACGCTGAGCTTGAAATTGCGCGACAAGCTCCTGCACTGCGGTGGGCAGCTCGACGCCTCTTGGCACGCGAACTTTAGTCGGCCCGCGATTTTCGGATCCGGAAGGACGCTCTGGACGTTCTGGACGCTCTGGACGTTCTTGGGCCATCAGCCCACCGACGCCTACTGAAACCGCGAGGGCGAGTAGTTTTAAGAATGAAGTTTTCATGATATATTTGATTTAACTGTTTTGCTGGTGCCTCTGCTTCTGCAAGGTCCGTGCCAACGGGCCATATCGATCTTTTCCTATTTAACTACAATAGGTTATGTAATTTTATCGAAATCAAACAATCGAGCTAATTGGGAAATTTTCCCCAACTTGACCCGGCGTCTCTGGGAAATATTTCCCATCCGCAGCATCTACCGCTTATCCGCATCACGTTGTTTCAAACGATAACGCACGTAATCCCTCGGCACCCCCAGTAATCGAGCGGCGCCCGAGACGTTCTGGTCCGCTTGGTCCAGCGCGCGATCGACCAACTTATCAATCGCGCCCTCCAAATCGAACCCGCCTTCATCTGGAAACGTAAACTCGGGCTGCAACCAAATCACGCCTTCTCCCTCGTCACCCCTGCCGGTGCGGCGCGCCGCCAGGCCACTAAACGTGAGATGATCTTCCTCGAAGACCAGCGAGCGTTCGATTTCGTGCGCGAGCTCTCGGACGTTACCCGGCCAGTTGTAGGCTTGGATCCGTTTTTGTCCGATCGCCGGTATTGCCTTCGCCTCCATGCCATACCGAGCCGCAATCTGCCGCGCCAATGCTTCGGCCAGCGGCACCACATCGGCCCCTCGCTCCCGCAAGGGAGGCACCCGCACCCGAAACAAATCCAAACGCTGCCTCAAATCCTCCCGAAACTGGCCAGCCTGAACTTTGGCCTCCAAGTCACCCTGCGCCGCCGCAATAATCCGCACATCCACCGGTAATGTCCGTCGTCCCCCCACTCGACGCACCGCCCTATCCTCGATCGCCGTCAGTAGCTTAGCCTGAACGCCGGGGCTCAAACTCGGCAACTCATCCAAAAACAACGTGCCTCCCGCCGCCGCCTCGATGAGACCAATTTTCGTATCCTTGGCATCAGTAAATGCGCCCCGTTCGTGCCCAAATAGCTCCGATTCAGCCAAGGCTTCCGGCAGCGCCGAACAATTCACTTCGATCAACGGCCCCTCCGCCCGCGGCCCATGGTGGTGAATCCAACGTGCCAAAGTCGTCTTACCCGTCCCCGTTTCCCCTTCGACCAAAACTGGCGCCGGAGCGGCCCCGTGCTTCGCCAGTCGCTCATCCGCCGCCACAATCTTTTGCAGCGTCGTCTGCACGTCGGCCAACGCGGCTCCAAAGAAAAACGAGTCATCCCGCGCCGACTCCTTCTCTCGACGATATTCCTCATGTCGCCCTTTACGGCGATTCCGCTGCGCGCGCAACAACCGCACCACCGCCTCCTCCATCTCGAACGGTTTCACGAGGTAGTCGCCGGCCCCCAAACGCATCGCTTCCACTGCGCCTTCCACCCCTCCCTCCGAGGTCATGATCAACACCACCGTCCCTGTGCCAATGGTGCCATCGGCCAGCAACTCCAAGCTGCGACCATCCGGTAAATTCACGTCCAGCAGCGCAAAATCAAACGTCATGTCCGCGGCCAACCGACGCGCCTCCGCAATATCTTTCGCCACCGTCACCTCCGCCCCCAGCTTCTCCAACTGCGCGGCAAACCGCCGCCGTAACAGCGGTTCATCCTCCAACACTAACAAACTGGCAGTATCAAGTCGCATGATCGGGGTAATTTATTCGACCAACGTCATTTCCCCGCGTTCCTGGCGCAACGTTCATTTCACGCTGCCAAACCTAGCGCCCAAACAATCGATCCATCAAAATCGCCGCCGCCACGGAGACATTGAGCGACTCCACGTGCGCCGAACCTTCCAAGGTCACGAGCCTCGTGCAGATCCGCGCCAGTTCGCGACTGATCCCCTTCTCCTCGTTACCCATCACCAACGCAATCGGAGCATCCGCGCGCAGATCTTTCAAAGCATCGGGGCCCGCTCGCGTTGCCGCTCCCACGATTTCAAAACCGAGTCGCGCCATATCTCGCACTAAAGCTCCTAGATCTCGCGGCGTCCAAATTTGGATATGCTCCAAACCGCCCTCCGCCACCCGGTAAGCCGCATCATTAGGTCGTGCTGCCCCCGGAGTATCCGGTATGATGATATGCTTGACGCCGTAGAACGCCGCCGTCCGCGCAATCGCGCCCAAGTTGTGCGGATTCCCCACCCGATCGAGCACGATCACGTTCTCTTTCGCCTCGGCCCATTGCTCCACATCAGTCCGTTTCGGCGCCTCCACTCTCGGCGCCATCACAATCGCCACGATACTGCCATGATGCACGGAGCCGGCCACTCGCTGGAGCTCTTCGGCCTCCACACAGCGATAAATCTTCTTCGCCGCCGCCAACGCTTTCGACATCTCCGGGACCTTGCGGCCCATTGCCTCATCAAAAAATAGGCGCCGAAACGAATCCGGATTCGTCTCCCAGCGTGCTTTCACCGCCGCGAGGCCGCAAAGTGTTATCGTTTTTGGATTCATGATTCAGTTCTTCCTAAGGCCCAAGACTTCACCACTGGCAGCGTAAACGACCAATCAAATCGGAAGTCCTCAATCGCACTATAAAGGAACCAATCTCCAAACGCGCGCCGATCCTGCCCAAACGGATCCGGAAACACCTGCGGGAGATCTTCGCGAATCGAATAAAGATAATACGCAAACTCCGTGATCACCGGAATCGCTTTACCCTCACTCGGATCCGCTTCCGCCGGACTCATCAACCAATCATAAAACGTGCCCGGACCCACCGCGCCGCCATCCGTCCATCGGGATGAATCCTCTCGAGTCAGATTGAAATAAGCCCGCAGATGGATCGCCGCCAACGGCACCCCGTTGGCAAATTTCCCGTCCGGGAAAGGATTCCCCGCGCGGGCCAATGTCGTCACTCGCTCATTCGCCGGATCATCCAGATCCATCGAATACCCCAACGCCGCCAACTGCGCCGGATACGGTTCATCATCTCGCAAAATCGACCTCAACTCCGAATCCATTTCGTCCCGCCAAGCGCCCAGTCCGCCTTTCCTCACAAACTTCCCTTCGGGATCATGGTTCGCCCGCATCAAGCCAATCTCACACGCACACAACGCGTGCCGCAGTTTCTCCAGCGGCATCGGTACGATTCGATCCGTCAACGCCTTGAACGTCTCCACGGGACGTTGCCACATCTCCTCGTAACGCACGCCATGCGACCATCCGCCGCGCAACCAATAGAGCGAAAGGTGCAGCTTCAGGTAGAACCCATTCCGAGCATACGCCCGAGTCGCCTCGCCCAACACCCCCGGACCATCCTCGAGCATCGAATCCGGCATCACCGCATGCATGAACTCCGGGGCCTCATCGCGCTCATCCCGATTGTCCGCGTAGTGCCTCAACGAAACAAATACATCCCCCGGATGCCGCACGGGCGTCACAAAAATAATTCCATGCTCCCGGGCGATCTCCAGTAGCTCGGGCTCCGGCGGGTAATGCTGTTGCCCAATCCAGCGCGGTCCCAAACCCTTCCAGTCCACTACCCGGAAGTCGGCGGCCAACGCCACCCGATCGAGTACGTATAACTCCGCGAGCAGGTAGTTGAGCCAAGTATTCCCCGCCTTGGGCGTTCCCACGATGATGATCTTCAACGTGTCCACCTCACCGGCCGGTTCATGGACCGGACCAGCCAAACTTAGCGGAGCACAGTTGAGAGAAGTCACTCCTCGCACCAAAAGGCCCACCCCGCTCCCCGTCCACGCGAAAGATCAGTCGCTCGGACTTTGCTTCCCGCTCTTTAATTCCCCCACCAACGTAAACTCTTCGCGATCGTGATACAAATGCCGCACCCGCAGCAGTGAAGTGTGCTTCACAAACGGTGAATCAGCCCTGGTCATTTCCGCCAAAAGCGCCGTCGCATCCACTCGGCCAATTTTTAGGTTCACCACAAATCGCCGGCACCAGCCATTGATCAACCACGGTGTGATCAAGTTGTGCACCACGTGATTCGGATCCTCAACCAGATCGCAAAACAACCAATCCACCGGCTCATCGGCGCTGGGCCGATACGCAAACGCATCTTCTCGGCGATGTTCGATCAGCGGATTATCCAGTGCCCCCTCCTTGAGGGGACCATTATCAATCGCGATCACTCGCGCGCCGCGCTTCGCCGCACTAAAACTCCACCCCCCCGGGGCTGCCCCCAGATCAACCACCAGTTCCCCCTCCATCGGCTCCGCCTCCAGCACGCCGTAAGCTTCTTCCACTTTCAAATAACTCCGCGACGGCGCATCGCGATCATCCGCCATCCGTCGCTGCCCCCCTCGCACCACCTTTTTGGCCAACCACATCCGGCCAAAATCAGCGAAGAACACAAATATCCCTTCCACCTCACCCACCCCCGCCGGCACATCTGGCACCGCTAATCGGGCGACCCGCCCCAGTCGCTTCTTAAATTGCGCCCGAAACGCCTTCTCCACCGCGCCCATTCGCCGCCCCAGCCCATTAAGTTCCCCCGCCGTCGTGAACACACAGGGCCACTCCGTCTCAATTCGCTGCCCCTGAATCGCCGCCAAGGTGTAATCCAGAATAGCCGCCGCCAGTCGATTGACCGACTCCCCTTCCACCAAAGTCGGGTCAACCAAGATCTGGTGGGCGAAGCAAAGCTCACTCGGCACGTCGTTAAGCCCCTCGACCTGCACCCAACCGCCTCCCTCTGCGCCCACAAGTGCGCCCCGCGACTCAAGTTCACGGGCCATCAAATCCTCATATCCGGACTGACATCGATAGATCATTCGCCGGAGCCTGCCACCCCTTCGCCTCCGCGCGAGAAATATTGCGTCTACGGATAATTCAAAGTGGGACCACGAAAAAACGAAAAGGGCACGGAGCGCGCTGACCGACACCAAGCCGACGTCGGGGGACGGAGTAATGGACGAGGCCGCGATTGACCGAACAATACGTCGCAACTGCGACTTGCTGCCGCGGTTTGTACCGTGGGAGCGTGGTTAATCGCATGGCGAGCCAATCTAAAATTAACCACGAGTAGCCTCCCCCCCCTCGGATTGTCCTTCAAACCCGATCAAATCACCCCGGAGTCCAATTCAGCAACCAGCCTCGCCCCTCCCCCGTGGTCTGGGATTGCCGAAGTTAAAGAGAGGAGCACAGAACAAAACGTGTGTGATTCCCGCTTCGGAAAGCAGCTACCCAAACGTCTGACGCCTCAAACCACGCAAAGTAGATAAGTCGCCCCAATCGGTCACTTGCGGCACCGGTCGCGGCGCCGTTCGGCTTCGTTTTCCGGTCAATTTTTGGTCGTGGGTCAAATGCTGCTGCACAAACGCCTGGCCTCCTATCACCGCGCCATCCGTGAAGTAACGCACGCGGCAACGCAGAACCTGATGGAGAGGCAAACGCCCCTTCGCTTTGATCACCTTCTGCATGGCCGCTGCATCGATCTTCGCTCCTCCTTCCTTGGGCGCGGCCCCTTGACCAAAGAGCGTTTCGCGGTAGGCATTCTGAGCCCAAGGCCACCCCTGTTTTCGCCCGCCCTCAATCAGCCGAACGAGCCCCTGTCGTGCTGCCTGATGACCTGCCACCGCTTCGGCATAGCCGCAAAACCGATACCCTTTAGGATCCTCAACTACCCCAGCCCGGACCGGGTTCAGATCGATGTAGGCTGCCATCGTGCGAAGCACCCCTGATTTGGCTTCGACTAACACGCTCTTGAAGCGTTCGGCCCAAAGTGTGCCATACCGTTGGTGGCTGCGGTTAAACCAAACGGAGAACCGTTGTTTCACCAACTTCATGAACGGCGAAAGGTCCCCCATCATCGCGAGCTGACGATCTCGCCAAGCGTTCGCCTCCGCGCCCTCAGTTTTCAGCTGCGCCTGAATCACCTCAAAACGAGCCGTCTGATATTTGGTGGGTTTGGGATAGAGCACCCGGTAGCGGCGAACCAACTCGGTATCGGCAATTCCTGCCCACTGAGGCACGCGCACCAACACATGGAAGTGATTGGACATGATGGCGTAAGTGATGATTTCCAAACCGCAGTAATCCGCAATTTGCCACAGCTGCCTCCGCAGCACCTCCTTAGCCACATCATCCAACAACCGCTCACCATTCACCGTCCGAGTCATGCAATGATACACCGCCTCCCCTTCAGCTGTATCCACCTTGATCCGTGCCTGTCTCATCAAAACCAAAGGCATCCCAAAACATCCCCTCCGTCAATTATAATTAACCCGTCCCTTTAATAGGCACAACGGTTCATTGCAAATCCTCTCGCTCTCGCGGAATCCTCGTTTTCCGCTCTCTTCATGCGCGTATTAATCGCCTTCGACAAATTCAAGGACGCCCTCTCCGCCCCCGCCGCCTGCGAAATCGCCCGCGACGTCATCAACCAAAGCCACCCCGAGTGGACCACTGACCTTTGCCCGCTAGCCGACGGCGGCGAAGGCTTTGCCTCCATTCTCACCGACGCCGCTCAAGGCGTTTGGCACGAGGTCACCACCATCGGTCCCCTCCGCACGCCCTGCCAAGCTGGCTTCGGACTAGTCGAGGTCGCTCGTCTCCCCGCCAACGTCCAACAACGCCTCGATCTCGGCTCCGCCTCCCGACTCGCCGTGATCGAAATGGCGAGCGCCAGCGGCATCCAATCCCTCACCGCCGAGGAACGTGATCCCTGGCAAACCGACACCACCGGCACGGGCCGCGTCATCCGCGCCGCCATCGATGCCGGAGCCGAAGCCATCCTGCTTGGCGTCGGGGGCAGTGCCACCAGCGACGTCGGCCTCGGTGCCCTCACTGCCCTCGGTTGGACGGCCCAAAATGCCTCCGGTGATACCCTCACCGCCGTGCACCCCGCCGCTTGGCCCGCCATCACCAAACTCACGCCCAGCCCCGAGCAACTGCCTCCCATCCGCATTGCCTGCGACGTCTCCAACCCCCTTCTAGGCCCCCGCGGCGCCCCCACCGTGTTCGGTCCCCAAAAAGGACTCACCCCCGAGCGGTTACCTGAACTCGAATCGGAGACCGCCCGCATCGCCCGTCTCATTGGCGAAGCAGTCAATCGTCCCGGTTTGGAATCAACTCCCGGAGCCGGTGCCGCCGGCGGGATTGCCTTCGGTTTCCTGACCGCCGCTCAAGCCCAACTCGTGCCCGGCTTCGATCTAGTGGAGGAATGGCTCGATCTCGGCCCCAAAGTCGCCGCCGCCGACCTCGTTATCACCGGCGAAGGTAAATTTGACGCCAGCTCCCTCGAAGGCAAAGGCCCGGGCTCGCTCACGCACCGCGCGACCACCGCCGGAAAATCCGTTAAAATTTTCGCCGGCGCCGTCGATGTTCCGCCCCCCCCCGCTGGCTGTGAAATCACCGTAATTACCCCCGCTGGCACCGATCTCCCTACTGCCCTCGCCCAAGCCGCCCCCAATCTCGCCGCCGCCGTGAAACGAAGCCTCTAATTGGCTTCCGATTCAGGCCGAACTTCGATCCGCCCATCGGCAAATTCGATTTCAATCGAGCCTCCTGGCCCCAAATCTTTCTTCCGCATCACAGGGCGATTCTCTTCGTCGCGCACAATTGCGAATCCCCGTTGCAACACCGATGCAGGACTCGCCGATTGGAGCCGCTTCCATAGGGCCAACAACCGATGAGATTCAAATTCGACTCGATGCTGCGGTGAACTGTTTTCCAACGCCGCCATCGAAGTCGCCAACGCCACCCGCTTTGCCCGTATCTCCCCCGCCAACGCGGCGCTCAGCCGATTAGCCAAATCATCGCGACGCAGCCACCCTTGCTCAACCTGGCCCCTCGGCGTCAGCAACCGCAATCTCGCCTTCACCCCCTGCAATCGCTCCTTCGCCGTGCGATAGCCATCATTCAAGTTCACCGTCAATCGCTCCTTCGCCTCGATCAATCGATCCTCCATCTCGCCAAAGCGACTCGATAGCAGTTCCGCCGCGCCACTCGGCGTCTCCGCCCGCACATCGGCTGCCATGTCCGACAACGTGAAATCGATCTCATGCCCCACCGCCGATATCACCGGCACCGGACACGCCACCACCGCGCGCACCAAGACCTCTTCGTTGAAAGCCCACAAATCCTCCAAACTTCCACCGCCTCGTCCCACCACTAACACATCGAATATCCCCAATTTGCCCGCGTAATCCAACTGTGCCGCCACCTCTCGCGCCGCACCGTCCCCCTGCACTTTCGCCGGAATGACCACTAAACGCCCCCGCCAGCCTCGCCGAACCATGATTCGCACAAAATCCTGCACCGCCGCCCCGGTCGGCGAGGTCACAAATCCCACCACCGAGGGTAACTCCGGCAACTCTCGCTTCCGCTCTTGCTCAAACAATCCTTCCGCCGCCAACCGCTTCTTGAGCGCTTCGAATTCCCGCTGCAGCCGCCCCACCCCGTCTTCCTGCACCACCCGCACAATCAACTGGTACTGCCCCCGCGCCGCATAGACGCTCACCTGCCCGTAGGCGATGATCTGTTGCCCATCACGCAACTCCGTCGTCTGTCGAGCGGCATCGCCCCGAAACAACACGCAGGACAACGCCGCGCCCCCATCCTTGAGGGAAAAGTAACTATGCCCACTCGCCTGCCGTCGCAGATTGGACACCTCTCCTCGAATCCAACTCGCGCCCAGTTGTGTTTCCAGCAACGTTTTAACCCGCCGCGTAAACGAGGTCACACTCTCCACTTTTTCGCCTTCATCGGCGCCTCCCAGCTCAAACTCCATGAACTGCCTCCGCCAATTTCTTTTTGGCTAAATGCTTCCGCAACAACTGTGCGCCCACCGAGAGCCCCGCCATCGCCCCCACTCCGATCATAATCATCCGTCCTTGGCCCGAAAGTAACGCCTCTCCGAAGACCGCGAAAGCCGTGCCGTAAAAACCCGCGATAATCACGGATCCGACCAAATAAATCCGAAACGGCACCTCCGCCAATCCCAGCAATGCACTCTGCACGACAAACGGCGGTCCCGGCGTCACCCGCAACAGAATGGTGAAACGCCAAGCCGCTTCGGCCGGCACCTGCGGCCACCTATAGCCAAATCTCGTCACCACTTTTTCCAATAACGGACGCGCAATCCAGCGAGACAGACAATAGGTGATCGTCACATTCACCGCCAACGCCACCCACAGGGCGATCAACACCGTCGGCCACCCTAAGGTCGGGGCAAACACCGATCCCGCCGACAACGTGAACGGCGACAAAGGAAACCCAAACGCCGGCACCACCGCCATCCCCACGAAAAACGCCACCGGCCCGGCCGTGCGCACCAGTTCCAGCGCCTGATCCATCAGCGCCTTCAAATCGACCCCCTGCAACACCAACAACCCCACCGCGCCCAACAGCACCACGCCCAGTCCTAGTTTGACCAGTGTGCTCTTCCTCAGACGTTTGCCCTCCGGCTCGTTTTCCATGGGGCGACGATGCAGAGCCCGGCGCGCGACCGTCAAGCCCGTGAGATCACCTTCCCTTCCCCCCTCCGCTCCGCACTTGCGCTCGCCCCCGGCTCACTTCATCCGTTTAACCTCGCCTCATCGCCTCCTCGATCGCGCTGCGCACAATTCGTTTTCATGGACAAACCTCTCCCCCTCATCGCTGTGGTCATGCCGGTCTTCAACGAAGAAGCCGTGCTACCTGAGGTATTTGCCCGCCTGCAAAAACTCTTCGACGCGCCGACCCAAAATCGATGGCGAGCCATTCTGGTCGATGACGGCAGCACCGACCAAAGCGCTCGTCTCCTCGCCGCCCAAACCGCCCGAGACTCTCGCTTTCAGCTCGTCGAGCTGACCCGTAATTTCGGTTTTCAAGCGGCCCTCGCCGCCGGTCTCGCCGCCGCCGCCGATGCCGACGCTGCCGTCACCATGGACGCCGACCTCCAAGACCCTCCCGAACTCATCCCCGAGCTCATCACCAAATGGCGCGAAGGTGCCGAGGTCGTGCTCGCCGTCCGCAAATCTCGTCAAGAAACGGGACTTCGACGGATCTGTATGGATCTCTTCCACTCCCTCTTCCGCCAGGTCTCGGATCAGCCCACCGATGCCAACACCGGCACCTTCGGGTTGCTCGGACGCCCCGTTCTCGAAGCCTATAATCGCCTTCCGGAGCGCAACCGCTTTTTCCCCGGTCTTCGCGCTTGGGTCGGCCACGACGTTGCCCAAGTCCCCTACGATCGCCACGGCCGAGCCGCCGGGGAACCCAAACAGTCCTTTGCCCACCTGTTACGCTACGCTCTCGACGGAGTATTCAGTTTTTCGCGACTCCCGCTCCGGGTCGTTTCCTACCTAGGCCTCAGCATCGCCCTCGTCGGGTTCGTGCTGGGCGCGTTCTACGCTGCCCGACGTTTGCTGGGTATTGAACAAGCCGAAACCGGCTTCACCACTTTGGTGACCTTAATTCTCTTCCTCGGCGGCGTGCAAATGATCGGCATCGGCGTGCTCGGCGAATACCTCGGCCGCATCTACGACGAGGTAAAAAAACGCCCCCTCTACTTGACCAAGCCTCCCCGGGGCTCTGCCCGTCAGGATGACTAGTCCAACGTTTCGGGGATTGCTCTGGGTGCTACTGGTCGGCCTCGCGTTAGTCGCAGGCTACCTGCAGATCTTCACCCTCTTCATGCTGTATGACGATGAAGGATACATCCTCATCAGCCTCAATAACTTCGCCCAACTCGGGAGCCTCTACGACCAAGTCTATTCCCAATACGGTCCCCTGTTCTATCTCGTCTTTGGTGGCCTGGCCAAAATCGGTAACTTCGCGTGGACCCACGATATCGGTCGCTTCGTCACTCTCGGCCATTGGGTCGGCACCGCCGCTGTCTGCGCTTGGATTTGCTTCCAGCTCACCCGCTCGCACGTCGCGAGTGCCCTCGCCTTCGCCGGCACGTTCGCTCACCTCTGGCAAATGTCGGCCGAGCCAATGCACCCGGGCGGCGCGCTCGCGCTGTGGATCGCGCTGGGAGCTGGGTTCAGTATAAAATTCCTGCTCGCGGATCGCGTGACCGCGTTTGCCATCACCATTGCCCTTGCGGCCGTATCTTGCGGCTTGGTAAAAATCAACGTGGGCCTCTTCATCGCCGCCGCCGGAGGCATGTGGATGGTGCTCAATCGAACCTCACGAGGTGGCCGTTGGGGACTAAAATTCGACTGGCTGGTGGTCACCGTCGCGGCCGGCGGCCCCGCCGTATTGATGGTCCATTCGCTAGGCGATTCTTGGGCCTCAACTTACGCCGTCGTCGGAGGTGTCGCGATCGGCTCCATCGGTATCTGGACCATTCGTGATGCCAAATCCGAGTTTAGCGCTCCCTCGATTCTAACCGCAATTGCAACCGGACTCGGCCTCCTCGCGGCGACCGCCCTCGCGATTTGGATTTATGGCACCACTCCCGCGCAACTACTCCAAGGCAGTTTGATCGGTCCTCTGAGCCACGCCGATGCCTACCACTTCCCCTTCAACTGGCGTCCCGGCACGATCGCTGGCACGCTCCTTTCCTTTCTCGGCTGTATCCTGGTATTCCGCCTCAAACCTTCCGCGCCCCCCCCCTATTACGTCATCGACATCCTGCGCATTCTTGCAGCGGTGATCGTCGTCCTTGCCGGCTTCTCCCTGCCCCCCAGTATGCTGGGACTCGTGATGACCGGCTTCGGCATCACCCTCTGGTGGTTCGTCACCTCCGCGGGAAAAACTCGGTCCCTCTTTGACCGCGCCAGGACTTGGCTGGCCCTACTCGCCGCTTGGCAATTCCTCCATGCCTACCCCGTCGCAGGGAGCCAAATTGGTTGGGGCACCTTCCTCTGGGTTCCCCTGGCTGCCGCGGCCATTCATTCGTCCTACACCCGCTTGGTCGACATGATCAACCTGCCATCAGTCTGGCACCGTAAAGTCATTCCTTGGGCCGCCACCGCCATCGCTGGTGTAATCGTGATCGGCCAACTCAATGCCGGACTCACCTACTACAATTTATCCGCCCCCCTCGATCTCCCCGGGGCCCGCCACCTCCGAGTATCTCCGTCCCTCGGATCCTCCATCCGCGTGATCGCCCGCAACGCTCAACTCGGCAGTGAGTCCTTATTTTCTTTGCCCGGTGCTTTCAGTTTCAACCTCTGGACTCGTCTCGACACCCCCACCAAAACCAACGTCACCCACTGGTTTTCCCTATTAGGGGAAGCCCCGCAACGCGAAATTGCCGCGCAACTTCGCTTCCGCCAAACCCCGGTGATCGTGCAACCTCAAATAGTCCGCACCCACCTCCAGGAATTCATCGATCCCGTGGCCCCACTTTACTCGTATTTACATACCCACTACGAACCCCGAATCGAAGTCGGTTTGCTCGCCCTTTGGCGACAGAAAAACGATCCTCGTCCGGTCATCAACATCGCTGAACTCTACGCGCCCACCGCCAATGACTCCCACGATCTTGCCGCTCAAATAGTCTCCCTCAAAATCGAGCTTCCGCCCCATGAGAAAGTGGTCGCGGTAGACTTAGCCGTATTCGAAACCGACGGTATTGTACCCGCTCCCACGCAGTTCTGGCATCAGGGAAACACCGCCCTCGAAGCTCGATCGATCCCGGCCAACGGTGAGGCCGTCCCTATCACCCCGTTTGAGCCCCAATCCTGGCCCATCACGGCAAACGGACTCCGCGAGCTCCGTTTCTATCCGACCGAAAAACTGCCTGCCGTCCCCCATTCGCGCATCTGGCTTCGCTTCCGTAACGCGGCGGGCGCTATGATCGCCGAAGCGCGTTTCGCCAACGAACCTTAGCGGGACTCCCCTCGGCGACGAGCAACCAGCACGATACTCACGCCAAACGGCATCGGAATCGAACTCAGCGCGAGACTCACAAATTGAAATCTCAGCAGCCGATTAATCCAACCCGGTAACATCGCGTGCTCCGCTCGTTTAGCCTGAGGATCAGGTGGTTTTTGCGCCCGCCAACGTCTCGCTAACCAGACCACTGGATACACGAACACGTTGGTGTAATTAACCGCTTCAATTCGCCAATCTTCGTTATCAAAAAGAGCGCTCAACTCTGGCACCGAGTAGCGCCGGTAGTGATGCAGGATTTCGTCCCAATCACTCCATAGCGCCATCCCCGCCGGCACCGTGACCACGGCCACCCCTCCCGGCCGAAGCACCCGCGCAAATCCCTCGACCACCGCCCGATCATCCGGCGTATGCTCCAGCACATCCAGCGCCGTCACGTAATCGACCGATGCCTCCGCCAACGGAATCTCATCATCGACCAGCGTGAGCACCTGATCCGCCTCAAATCGCTTCCGCAACATCTGCAAAGACTCTTCATGCGTATCGAGCACCTTCACGTGACAGTGGGCGGCCATCTCATTGGCAAACAACCCTGACCCCGCGCCACAATCCAACAGCGTTTCGTCCGCCCGCACTTGTTTAACTCGCTGAATCCATCGCCGCACGATTTCCCGCTTCCCACTGTAATACCAGTGAGTGGACTCCACTCGGGCCATATTTTCGTATTCGTCTGAATTCATTTCCTGCAACCGAGTCACGCACCGGACCGGGTAATTTGAACCGATACCAATGCCCGCTCCGCCCCCTCAAACGCAAATCCGTAATTGCCTCCTCCTCCTCAACTGCAAACTCCCCTCCATGGATGGCTCCCCCAAACGTGCATCACCCCCCCCGCAATCCGTCGCGGTGGATACCGTTGCCGTCGAGCAACACAACCAGGAGATCCACGAAAACCTTAAGTTCTGGAATCAAAAGCCTGAGCTCCAAGCCGAATACGCTAGATTCTACCGCCTGATCTCCCGGCACCTGCCTCCCGCCACCGCCGGTCCCGTGCTAGAATGTGGTTCCGGCATCGGCAACCTCAAGTCCGTCCTGCCTCACGCGATCACCAGCGACCTTTTTCCCAATCCGTGGCTCGACCGGGTGGAAAATATCTACGCGCTGAATTTCGCCCCTGACACGCTCGCTGGCATCGTGCTCTTCGACGTCTTCCACCATCTTCGATTTCCGGGCACCGCCCTCCACGGAATCCGCCGTGTGCTCAAACCAGCCGGACGGGTCGTCATCATGGAACCGGCCGCGGGTCTCCTCGGGCGTATCGTGTTGGGGCTCTTTCATCACGAACCCCTCGCGCTCCGGAACGAAATCACCTGGGACGCTCCGTCCTCCTTCGATCCTCAGTCCACCGACTACTACGCCGCCCAAGGCAATGCCTGGCGGGTCTTTGGCCGGCGACCAAACGACTTCAATCTGACCGGTTGGAAAATCGAAAAGATTCACTATCTCCCCGCGACTCCATGGATTGCGACGGGCGGATTTCGCGGTCCGAGTTTGAACCGAGGGCCGCTGCAAATCGTATTTCGCGCCATCGATAGGCTCCTCCGCATCGCGCCTCGCTTCTTCGCTTCACGCATGGTCGTCGTGCTCGAAAAGTCCGACGCCTAATGCTTTCGTTTTCCGCCCAGATACCGACCAAATGGGTCATCAGCCTCGCCCTCGTTTTGGCTGCGTTACACGCGTTCATGGCGGGTTCGGTCTCGCGACAATTCTCCACCACTTTCGACGAAATCGCGCACATCACCGCCGGCTTCGCTTATTGGACCGAGAACGACCTTCGCTTCCAGACCGAGAACGGCAACCTCCCCCAACGCCTCGTCGGTTTGCCTTTGCTCGCGATGGACATCCCCCCGTTGCCTCGCGAGCACCCCGCATGGTCAACCGGTAATGTTTGGGATATGGGAGAAACGTTTTTCTATCAGAGCGGCCACGATAACGCCGATCTCCTCGCCGCCGCTCGTGGTGTCATCGCCGTTGTTTCCGGAATTCTGTGTTTCATGGTTTTCTGGTGGAGTCGGCAACTATTCGGCGACGTTGCGGGACTAGTCTCCCAAGTGCTAGCCACGTTCTCGCCCACGCTCTTGGCCCATGCCGGGCTCGCAACATCTGACAGCGTCACCGGACTCACATTCCTTGCCGCCAGTCTCGCTTGGTGGCGGGTCTGCCACCGGATCACTTGGGGCAATGTTTTGATGGCCGGAATAACCGCGGGGCTTCTCGCTGTCTCAAAATTCTCCGCCGTATTATTTGTCCCCATGGCCGTCGTCATGCTAGTCGTTCGACTCGTTCGATCGGATTCGCTGCTCGTCGTCGGCTGGCGGGGAGAACACCGGTTCAATGGCGGGCGAAGACTGCCTCTTTTACTCGGCGTCGCTAGTGTTTCTATCCTCATCGCCTGGGCCTGCATCTGGGCCTTCTACGGTTTTCGATTCAATCCCTCTCTCAACCCCAATCACACCGATTACTCGCGGAAATGGGAGACGGTGATGATGCAAAGTCCACCCGCTCCGCAGAAACTAGCCGACGGTCGCCCGGCTACACTTCAAGCGGCTAACCTCGACCCCGGTGCGGTTCAGACGGTTGCCCGGTTCTGTCTCGATCATCAACTCTTTCCCGAAGCCTACCTCCACGGACTACTGGTCGTTGATCGACACTCCCGTTCTCGCTTGGCTTTCTTTGCGGGCGAGTTTCGCAATACCGGATGGTGGACGTTTTTTCCCACGGCGTTCTTGGTCAAAACCCCCATCCCAGCCCTCTCGCTGATCTTGCTCGGATTGCTCAGTCTTTGCGGGTATCGGCAGAAGCCAAATCTTTGGTATCAGCTCACCCCGCTGATCGCCTTAACCGTTATCTACGGCACGGTGATAATGACTTCGAATCTGAACATCGGACATCGCCACATGCTGCCGATTTATCCCGTGTTATTCATTCTCGCCGGCGGGGTCGTCGTCGCAGCCACCGCGCGACGCTGGCTCACTGTTCTCGTCGGACTTTTACTGCTCACTCACGTCGGAATATCACTCAGCATCCGTCCGCACTACCTCGCCTACTTCAACCCCATTGGTGGCGGCTCACTCCAAGCGCACAAACTGTTCGTTGATAGTTCACTCGATTGGGGACAAGATTTACCGGGTCTCTCGCGTTGGCTCGATACCCAACCTCACCCGGAACCCGTGTTCATCAGTTATTTCGGCAAGGGCCAACCCGAACTCGAAGGCATCACGGCAACCCGCTTCGGCGACTCGTTTTTCGATACTCGATCCCGAAAAGTCCCCGCGTCCGTCCGCGGTGGCACCTTCGCCATCAGCGCCACCATGCTCCAACGCGTTTACACGCCCGTGCGCGGACCATGGACTCCCAGTTTCGAAGCCACCTACCTCGATCTCCGCCTCTGGGTCGCCCGGTTCGCGCAACGCGAATCCACCGCCCCGATCATTAGTCCAGCTGGCAACGAAATTACCCTCGCAGAAGCGACTGCCCTGCTGTGGAAATTTGAGGATCTTCAATTCGGCCGACTGTGTCACTACCTCACCTATCGCGGTCCCGACGATCACGTCGGCTACTCGATCCTCATCTATCAGCTCTCCGACGACGAGGTCACCCTCGCTCTCCATGCGTCCCTTGCTGAGCTGAACCACACGATCGAGACTCGGTTTCTAAACTGACGGATCTTCGCCGCTCAGCGCCCGCTCCTCCTCGGATTCCGGCTCGGGTGCCGGTTCAATCGAAACAACCTTACTAATCCGCACCAAGCGCGCCCCCTGCATTCGCTCCCAAATCGGTTCCAAGATAAACCGATCCGAAATCACATCCCGGGGATCGACCTGAAATCCACCCTCCGGACCATTTGGACGCAGGCGTTGGGTGACCAAGACTTCATCAAACGTGCCATGGTCGAGATGAAACTGAATCTGTTCCGCCCGGATTCCCGCGTCACTGATAGCCAATGCCGGCACGCCCTTCATCAGCCAGCCAAGCGTCGTTTTATCCGTCAAAATCAATCTCGACGCCGGTCCCATTCGACTCACGGCCGTCTGTTCCCGTTCGAGCTCCGTCGCCAGTTGGTTGATTTTATTATGGTGCGCAGACGCCGGAGGAGCCCACCCCAGATACGAGATCAAGGCCCCCGCCGTCACCCAGCCCGCAAGCTTCGGCAACCGCGACTCTGCTTGACGTAACCCGAGCACAATCCCCACCCCCATCAGCACGGAGAATGGCATGATCAATCGCGAAACGATCGGGTCATCCAATTGCCCCCAGAAATACGCCATCAACAACGCCAAGTTTGCTCCAATTGCGATCGAGCTCAAAGCCACCGCCGCCACCGTGCCCTCCATCTGGGGTAATTTACGCCAACCGCGCAACGCCCGCCATCCCAACCACGCCAACGCCGGCAGTCCCCACAGCGAAAGCCACCACGATCCCAGTGTGGTGGTTTTGAAATTAAAGAAGTAGGCCATCGCATGTCCAAGATTCGGCCACACGTGCTCCAGCAAGAACCGGGAATCCATATTCTCCTTCAATTCCCACAACGCCGGGGTCCCGGAAAGATAACTATAATGCAGCGCGCTCGGCACCAACAGCAGGGGCGTCAAAATTGCCGTAACCGGGAGTATGATACGTCCGGCGCGCCGCCAGCCTTCAAGTACGACCAACCCGGTCGTCACCACAAACAGCAGTGATTCATAGCGCGTTTGCGCCAGCAGCACACAGCTGAGCAGCAGCACCGCAAGCCTCCCGCCATCGGGCTTTTCCAAATAGCGAGCTGCGAGCAAAAGCATGAGCAACAGCATCGCGAGATTGAGCAGGTCCATCCCCGCGCCATTGGCATTTTGCCCCAAAAGCGGGTTTGCCCCAAAACACGCTAAACCCGCTAGCGCAATCGGCGCCTTCGCCAACCGACGCACGATCGCATAAAATAGAATAAACACCACCGGTAGCAGCACCGCATTGAAATAGAACGCATTGTTTTCCTGAAACCCGAAAAGGTCGTGCACCAACGAAACCAACAACGCGTAGAAGTAAGGCCGCTTATCCAGATACACGAACAGCGGCAAAAATATCCCGTCGACCTCGTAACCGCGCACCATCGTGCCGATCTCGCGCAAGCGGTGCAAATTCCAAGAGGTCGCCTGCAAAACCAGTTCGTCGTAAAGCACCTTGTAACCCACCGGCACCGTCATCCACGCCACCACGCTCAACCCGCCCACCAATAACAACAGCCA
>Ga0208413_1000220_pt1 | contig 51118 bp, 44 predicted proteins | sample AntAceMetag02UKD_FD_184761 | JGI IMG/M metagenome (GOLD analysis project Ga0208413, IMG submission 184761) | Saline lake microbial communities from Ace Lake, Antarctica - Antarctic Ace Lake Metagenome 02UKD (SPAdes) (version 2) | ecosystem: Environmental > Aquatic > Non-marine Saline and...
TCTGCCCCGGCTTGGCTCTTGCTGCCATGGGAATATCAGGGTGAAGGCGGTTGACGCAGCCTAGGTCTTCAAGGCAATCCACACCCTCGCCGCCCACGATAACAATCTCATCGGCACCAATCGCCATAGTCGACGACAGCAACCAAACGATGAAAGCAGCCATTTGTGTAGCAGATAGTTTGGTCATCGAATAATTCCCTTAAAAATAGATCTTGTGAAAATCGTGGTAGCAGAACCTGCCTTGAGGGCAATTATCTTACCAGCGTGTATCGCATTTTCCTAAACCCTGATCTGATCTTGTTATCAGAGCGTTAATTTACTATCCAAGCACGATAAAAATTAAAACACTTAGCTGTTAACGGAGAATGCCATGCGCAAAAAAACCAGTATCACTGCCTCACTCCTTCTTGCTCTTAGCCTACTAACTGCCTGCGCTGCAACGCCCACGGCGTCTGAAGTAGATGGCACTTGGGACTTCAGCATGACCAGCCCTTTTGGTGAGGTGGGCGCGACAGTCACCATCGTCACAGATGGAAGTTCTCTAACGGGGGATTTTGATCTAGGCAACGGGCGCTCTTGGCCAATCGAGGAAGGCATCACCAATGGCAACGAAATCTCTTTTTCAGTCGACCGGGATGGCTCACCGATGATTTACAAAATGACGGCCACCATAGAGGGCGACTCTGCTACTGGCAGCGCTAGTGCGGTGGGTGCAGAAGTGCCATGGACGATGACGCGCAGAGATTAACCATTATTAGCGAAGAATTTTCATTACGGGTGTCGGAGTAAATAGCTTACTCCGACACTAAGCACAAAGCACGTCATCAACTATGTTACATTCTACGGTTTAAGCTAAAAGGCTCCCATGGCAGACACCAACTATTTTGAAGATTTAGCTATCGACAGCTGCCAAGAATTCGGAAGCTACCTTGTTACCGAAGAAGAGATACTTGAGTTTGCCTCGAAATACGACCCCCAGCCTTTTCATCTTTCTGATGAAGCAGGTAAGGCGATGATCTTCGGCGGGCTTTGTGCCAGCGGTTGGCATACTGGCAGCATTGCGATGCGCATGACCGTGGACAATATGCCAGCGAACTCTGCTGGCTTAGGCTCACCGGGGCTTGATGAGCTGCGCTGGGTGAAGCCGGTGTTTCCTGGCGACACATTGCATATGACGAGTACGATCACCAGCAAAAAAGAATCCAAGTCTCGCCCTGAGCTCGGCATTGTTTTCCTGTGTAACGAAGTCTTTAATCAAAAAGACGAGTTAGTGATGAGCTTTAAACCTATAGTGATGTTTAAAAAGCGAGGAGGTTAAAACAGAAAAGCCTAGCCTACGGCTTTTACCACCCCGCAAAGCGCTATCTTTATTAAAACATTGATTGGTGCAGCGCCTTAATATTTGGATTAAGACCCCAAGAGAAAATTTGAACACCTGCAAAATGGTTCATAAAACAAGCGTCAACGATCTACTTACTTTCGTAAACGTTTACCCCACACCAATCCTCACCGAGATCATTGTCGATGAAATGCTTGATCGGCTCTAGAGAGTATATGGCTATGGCGTTCCCGCAATCCGGTTTAAGTATTGCCTCGTAAACGGCATAAGAAAAGGGGTCAAGAAAGGAGACAGATTTATTTTTTAGCCTTTATATAGCCGAGACTGAAAAAATAAGCCCGTCGCCATTTTTCTTATTAATTGCCTCTAATAGCTACAGCCTAATTTCTAAGTCCCTCCCACCAGGCATTGTTTGGCAAGTTGGTTAAGTCAAATACTTCGCCAATCATTGGAGTTGCAATATCTACATTTCTTTTATCAGCCTCCTTAGTAATGCGAATTATTGGCTCATCCCAAGGGTGAATAGACAGGTCAAATTTAGACCAGTGAATTGGGAAAAGTACTTTGGATTTTAAGTCGATATTGGCTTGAACGGTTTCAGGGGGAAACATATGAACTTGAGACCAATCTGCGTTGTAAGCGCCGTTTTCAATAAACGCTATATCGAAAGGACCATATCGATCACCTAGTTCTTTAAATGTTCCTGAATAACCACCATCACCACTAAAGAAGGCTTGCATTTTTTCGGCCGAAACTACCCACGAACCCCACAAAGTCGAATTTCTATTTCTTAGCCCTCGCCCGCTAAAATGTTGGGCAGGAGTTAAGGTGAATTTAACATTTCCATAGTCCTCGCTCTCATGCCAGTCAAGTTCGCTAATTCTATTTGTATCAACGCCCCATCTTTGTAGATGAGCTTTAACTCCTAATGGAACAAGAAACCGATCAACGGTTTTTGAAAGATCTTTGATTGCCTTGAAATCAAGATGGTCATAGTGATCATGAGAAATGATAACGACATTAACTTTTGGCAAGTCGTCGATATTTATTGGGTGCTCATAGGGAAAAGGCTTTCCGAAAATGGGCACTGGAGAAGCTCGATTGAAGACGGGATCCGTCATCACAATTAGACCATCTATATTCATTAGCAATGTCGAGTGTCCTAACCAAACAAACTTGCCTTCGGTTAACGTATCCCCTTGAAATTGGATAGTCGGAAGAGAGTCTATCGGGTTCTTATCTTTTGGAGGAGATAACCAAGTCATTAACGTTGTGCGCTCGGCGTTAGAGTTTGCAAAAAGTGACCTGTTTTCATAATCTGACTTTAAATTTTGAAACTTTCCAGCAGAAGAATTTTTTGATCTCTCTATAATTATTTTGCTATTTTCGTCTGGCGATGCCCCAAAAACGGATGAGAAGTTGAGAAAAACAAAGATCAAAAAAGCGAAGATAATCAAAATATAAAATAAATATTTGATCACAGTAGGGGTATTAAAAATAATCGACAAATTACATTCTCCGTGGATGAGTAGTCCGCCATTTAAAGTTGCCATGGCAACTAGAGACTATTTGATCAATCCGCCGCTGCAGCCAGAAATATCTTGCGACGATCACTTCGTCTTTCATTGTTTTTAACGCTGACTTGGTAAGTACGTAAAAATCACCAAATCTGATTCTAAAGCGAAATGTTTGAAAACACTAGTCCCATGCTCTATCCACAATCACAGCAACTGAAAAGCAGAGCAGGACCAATTTTTCGAGGCTTTTCATGATTAATCACTAGCCTAAACTTTCTGTCTTTAGCGTGATCGATAGATATTGACAGGTTAGCTCTAAGACCCGATAAATCATTATTTTTATTACTATGTCACCATTGCCTTTTGCTAAGATCCAAAGGCCCTCAGCCGACAAAACCGATTGGTTTATGCTGACCCCTGTCATACCCATGGCACCCTGCGCTTTCCCAATTATTTGCTAATTATTTGAGATTTTTAGTCTATCTAAGGTGCGATGAAAACTATCTTGACAAACAGGGCCAGCCAATCGAATAAGTGTACTGGCAGCATTTTTTAATATTGAAGACTTTAGCAGTGCTAAAAAAATGGCAGCATTATGTGGCTTAACGCCCAGACAAAGACAATCTGGAAGCGCAAAAGAGGGCGATAAAAAATTTCAAAGATTGGTGATAGCCGACTTCGTAAATCGTTTTTTTTACCTGCCATTGTGGCGATGCCATATAACTTGAAAGCAAGTAACTTTATCACTATTGCCATGAAGAAAAGACTCCTTAACGCAGGGAAGTCTATGATGCTTATAGTCGGTGCTGCGATGAGGAAGTTGGTACATATTATCGACGGTGTCCTGAAAACCGTTCGATGAGAATTTAAGTATCGCCACCGCTAGATTTCCAAGACGGTAACTGCTCATTTAATTGGCCCTCTAATTAATTTATTTAGTCCCATTAATTAATGAACCCCCTAACTAACGCTCGAAACCAAAAGGAGCATGTACGCTTAAATGTCGTTTTTTGCTTAATCGATACGCACTGGGCCTAAAAACCTCTATTTAGGATTTAATACAGTCCTAAATCCAATATGACTGGAGCCAAGTCCGCTATCTTGGGCTTCTCTGGCCGCAGGCCTGAATCGAAGACAATAGTTTTCGGCGCACAAGTATGAGCCTCCCTTAATCACTCGAGCTACAGAATTCCCGTGATTGCTACTAACGCTTTCCTGCTGCGTAGGACCCGTTGGATTTAAAGAATCAGTAGAATCGTGTTCGGGATAGTACCAATTGGAAGTCCACTCCCAGACATTTCCGATAAGATCATAAATGCCGTAATCATTTGACTCAAAACAACCAACCGGTGCTAGGCCCACATGGCCGTCTTCTGATTTATGTTCCACAGGAAATGTGCCCTGCCACGTATTGGCATGATGGTGGCCGTTAGGGGCAAGCTCATTTCCATCCCAAGCAAATCGGCTGTCTCTTTTGTTACTTGCCGCCAGCTCAAACTGCGCCTCGGTTGGCAACATTCGCCCCGCCCACTTCGCATAGGCTTCGGCGTCTTCGAAGGCGATATGAATCGCCGGGTAGTTGTCTTTGCCTACAATGTTACTATCTGGACCATCTGGGTGGCGCCAGTTGGTTCCCGGCACCCAAGACCACAAATTTTCTGCAGCCTCGCCGGCAACCGGCGAAACAAATAACACAGAACCAGGCTGCAGAAATTCTGCTGGCACACCGGCTGGCCAATCAGCCGGATCGGGGCTTTGTTCGGCAACAGTGACATAGCCCGTTTCATCAACAAATTTAGCAAATTGTATGTTGGTCACTTCATGAGTATCTATCCAGAATCCCGAAACGGAAACCGCATGAGCCGGCCCTTCTTCTTTATAAGCAAAGTCATCACCCATAATAAATTCAGCGCCCTCTACCCATGCCTGATCAACTTTAGCGGCTATGCAGAAGCTGGCGGAATGTGTATCCACCGGTGACTGCGCAGCCGCAGATTGAACCAGCAAAAATAGTCCGCAGAAAAAGTAACTAGAATTCAATTTTTGCATTTTAAGTACCTATTTTTTGACGCACTCACTACGAGTGCGGACAACGAAACGATAAAAACTGACTGAATGTGATACGCGCAAGTATCTCTGAAATATTATTTTGCAAATAATAAAGGTGAGATTGTTCTGCCGCGGCTACCACATCAAGGTAGCCACCCGGATTTAAATACACTATCACTGCATCTTCCGGTGCAGGCGCATCGTGACTCTCCGCGCTGTTGATGTTGAACCATTGATCTGGGTTGTCGGAGCCAAAAGCTATGCGGGCGCTGCTCTCGGCCGGTGGTGATAAACCCGGAATGACAGAAGCGGGGCCATATCTCGCATCGATCTCGCGTGCCGAAACGTTGTCTTCAAAGCCATCATTATCGATGTTTGCCATCATCAGCTAAAGAGCAAGCCGGTCGTCCAAAAATCAGTTATCCGAGCTGGGAGGTAGTTCTCCCTTCCAGCCTATGGCGAGTCTCGCAGAGAGTTCAGCGACCAGACCTAGGTGTGTCGGTTCGTCCTCGAGATTATCGAATTCCATCGGGTCTTGCTCGAGATCATACAGCTCCACTAGGATGTCACCCTTGCCTGACAGCGGCGACCATTGTGTGTATCGGTACCTAGCCGTTCTAATAGTCTGGCCGTCATAGCCCTCTTGAGTTATCAAAGGGTTATTGCTTGAGCTTGAGCCCACCATGCGTCTGGATGCGGAGAATGCCGCGGCTTTCCAGGGCCTATCCGGGTCATCAAGCAGAGGCACAAAACTCGAGCCTTCCAAATCGTGTGCTGGATTAGGCAATGAAGCCAGATCGATCAGGGTTGGATAAAGATCGACCAGCTCCACGATCCCGTCAGACACTGACCCTGCACCTCTGCCATCTGGCAGACGCACGATGAGGGGCACGCGTATCGATTCATCGTACTGGAATTGCTTGCGCCAGAGCCCGCCATGCTCATCCAATTGAAACCCGTGGTCACTGGTAAACACCACGATCGTGGAATCTGCGAGACCTAGATCCTCTAGCCCCTTCAGCAGTCGACCAACATGATGGTCGGCCATGGTCACCATGGCATGGTAGGCTGCAATTGCTTGCTTTTTCTGCAGCTGCGTGTGGGCCGTGTCATCCTCTAGGAACAGCGTCGCAGGCGCGGGAAGAATATCTGCGCCACTTGCGGGTGTTTCGGGTAGCACAATCTTATCGACAGGGTGCTGATCGAAAAACTCCACAGGTCCAACCCAGGGCTGATGTGGCTTGTGCAGGCCTGCAGCGAGGAAGAAAGGTTTGTCGCGATTCTCTGCCATAAGCTGAATAATTCTCGTCGCCGTGGTTCCGTCAGGGGTCATCGGCGCAGATTCGTGCGTGGCACGCCAGGTCAACGGTAGGCTTAGCGATCGGCTACTTCCAGCGAAAATATCCCGTCGGGACATGCCGTTTTCCGAACCTTCAGTCCAGGTGTTGTCCCTTACCTCTGAAAGGTCATCTCCAGGCAGGTAGCCGGGAGTATGGAAGAGTTGCGACGGATCCCGCGACAAGGCAAACTTCGATTCATCCCAACTTACCGCATGCTCAAAGGAGTTGTGACCCACCTTACCCACCCTGCCGGTAAAATAGCCATGATCATCAAAGTGTTCGGGCAGCATTCGCAGTTCGTTGCCAATCTTGTGGCGTGGCCAAGTTGAGGTATCGTGCACATCAACCGTGTTGGGTCTAAGACCGCTCAAAAGAGATGCACGGGAGGGGTTGCAAAGAGGATTCTGCACGAAGGCGTTTTCGAAGCGGATACCCTGCGCTGCAAGGCGATCCAGATTTGGTGTGCTCGCTGTGGCGTAGTGTGGCCTAACCCCCGAGCCAAGGTAGGATCCCAACGCTGTGTTCAAGTCATCTACGATGATGAATAAAACGTTAGGTGGATCTTCGCCCTGGAGCACACGAAGTGGCGCGGCCGCCTCGAGAAGAAGCCTGGCCGATCGATCAGCGTTTTGCGCTGAGCTAGATACAAATAGACCTGAAACCAGTAGGCCCGAAACTAGCGTTGTCAGTTTTGAAACTCGATTCATATCTTAGCCCATATAGAATAACTCACGGGATACTGCGCAACTCACCTTGCGCAAAGCCCTTCGCGTTATTGAATAGCTTGCCGTCAGCCCGACAAATAGAGTTTCCCTACTCTGCTTGAGTTTTAGAACTATAACTCTAAAAACCGAACTAGTGGAGCCTTGTCCGGGACTTGTCTTACAAAGACTAAGTACAGCGATCGCTAAACTGACTCACCTGGCCAATCATCAGCCCACCCATCAGCCCACCCATCTTGAAATTCTCTCCCGGCGGCTTGAGATGTTGCGACAATGCGGCGCCTATCGTAAGATCAATCGTCTATACAGAGTATATGCGCATGAGTATTACGACCCAACTAAGCGTTAAAGAGCTCAGGACGCAACAGGGGTGGTCACAAAATGATCTATCCTCTTTCTCTGGGTTGAGTGTCAAGACCATTCAAAGAATCGAAAAAGGTAAAGGAGTGCCGTCTCTTGAGACAGCGAAGGCGCTTGGTGCGGTTTTTAATAGTCATTTTTCAAGCTTTTTACCCTCTGAAGAAACAAGTACGCAACAGTGTAAAGATAGTGCTGCGCCAAAAAAACCTACTTCTTCTCGAAAAAGCGCCGATCTACGCGCCAACTTTCTCCACTATGCTTTTCGCTATCGGTGGCCTGCTATAATTGCTCTGGTTATTGCAACACTTTTTGGGTCCATTACTCAGCTCTATTTCGACGTTCAGTCTCTTTCGACAGATGTGTCTGAGCTAGCACCTGCGAAGTCAATTGAATTAGCTTCAGCACAGTCATCAGGATTCCCGCAAATAAAATACGTATCAAATGGAGGTAAAAGTTATTTCGATTATTTTGGAGACTCAGTATTAACAGAGGGGTCTCTGGTATATGGAAATGTGACTGATCAGCCTCTAAGTCTTTTAGAGCTGATTATGATGAGGGAGACGGCAGCAATAATATCCCACGGAGCAGAATTGGCAAAGCTGAGTTCTGACAGCCAATTATCGACGGTTTTAGAAAAATATGCGCAGTGTTATGACGGTATACGAACCCTTTCGGATCAGGCAATAAACAAAATTTTGAAAATGCAGAACTGCACTTACGAAGTATTATCCGATGCTAATTGGTCAGTATACCCTGAAATGGATCTTGCCCTAGAGGAACTCTCTCGGAGTATGAAAGAAAAAGGTCCAGCCGTCAGGCAGTTTATGCTCCTGAATGATGCCCAGAAAAATGATAGACCAATGTCCCCCTGAGGACCAAGCGGATCAGAGCTTGAGATATCCCCAAATTCTGATTCGATAATATCGGCTCTGGCTCCCCTCGCTTTTCTCAACTGATAGTGATTCAAATACACTCAAGGCAGTGTTGCTTAAAGACACTGCTCTTTCAGTTCATGTCCACAGCCAATCACAGCTGTATGAAATTCACACTGCAAGTCACTCTGACTGAGAATATTTCCGTAAAGCCATGCCTGCTGTGAGTGAGCCATAGATATTCCCATCACTATCAGCAATCACACCCTCCTGACTACCGTTTGCATCGGGATCCTCGATAAAAAAACTAATGCGACCATCTCTTACATTTCCAACGCGAATGCCTTCTTCAAAACCGGGATTAGATTGTGGCGTATTTGAAGAGGAGGAATCAGCAACATACAGCAAGTCATTGTGATCAATAAACATACCGCTGGGTCGACCAAACTGTTTCCATTCATCGATAAACTTACCCGATTGATCAAAAATAAGCACTCGGTTGTTACCACGATCACCAATAAAGAGTCTGCCAGCAGAGTCCATAGCCAGCGCGTGAGGCGTATGAATTTGATGTCGACCCTCGCCAGATGAGCCCCATGTCATGAGATATTCTCCACGAGAGTTAAACTTCACGATGCGGGCGTTGGAGGCAGGGCCGTGTCCGTCACCGACAAAGATGTCACCACCGGGCGCTACAAGTACCGCCGAAGGCATATTGAATGTGCCCGGTCCGTTGCCAGAAATGCCGGGACTACCTAGGGTCATGAGTAACTCACCTTCAGGGCTGAACTTGAAAACCTGATGGCCCTTGCCTTCGCTAACAGTGTCTATGTCACGCGAGCCGACATCATCCGTTACCCAGACGTTGCCCTGAGCGTCCACAGTCAATCCATGGGGGCGCTGGAATAAATTGGCACCAAAACTGAGAAGATGATTGCCTTGCCGATCGAATTGCATAATAGGGGCAAGATTTGATCCTCGGCAATCGGTAGCACCGCAGCGATCGAAGATCCAGAAAGATGAGCCATTCGGATGGATCGCCAGACCCGAGGTGGCGCCGATTGATCTGCCAAGGGGCAGTTTAAAAAATGTTTCGTCGATAGTGTAATCATCGGTGGGGGTAAATCGGGCGTCAGTAACTTGGGAGAATGCATTGATAGAAAAACCGAGTAAAAACACTGCCGCTAATATTTTCTGGAATTCGGTTTTGTTCAGTTTTAGCATAATCGTATAGCTCAGCTGACGGTGAATAAAAACTGATTAGAGCAACAATCTACTCTATTATTTTCGAAACCACATCGATACTAGTCGCGGGATTAGTGTCATCACCTAGGCCGTGAAAGAATCCTGCTATTGCACTTACTGAAACCGCTGGGCTGGTTTCCCCTAGGCAGGCGATGACATGATTACCTGGATCATCATCACCTAGCGAGAGTGGATGCACACGTTCACTTCCCACACTTTCTTGCGCAAGAGCTACAATAGAAAAACAGAATAGAGAGATTGTTGCTGGTAGTTTCATTTTAAGACTAAATCAATCCTTTCATAGTGCATTTGCGTGTCATGGAAAAAATCAACATTCGAAATTGTGGTGGGCCAAAATAAGGTGTGTGCGCGAAGTATTACTGGATCAGGGTTCGTAACTATAAACCCTCAACCGACCCGGTATATCTCCACCGGAAATCGATACAGCAAGATACTGCACTCCATCGATTGCATAAGTCATTGGGCTTCCAGTCTGCTGTGCCGGCATTGGCAAACCACCCAATAATGCTCCGGTAAGTTTATCGTAGGCGCGCAGCAAAGCTTCCTGTTGGCCATCGGCGTTGGTATAACTGCCGCCGTCGCCAGCAATAACAAGTGTTTTGGTTACCAGCAAACCCACGCGCCCACCTTGCCCGGTGCGGGGAATGTCTATACCTGCTAGTGCGGGATGATTACGAATGGAATCCGGCGTCTCACCGTGAACTGCATCCCACAGAATTTCGCCCTCGTTCAAATCCAGCGCCACAATCTGGCCATAGGGTGGTTTGATTAAGGGCAAGCCGTCCACACTCAGTCGCGGCGCATTTTGCAATTGCAGATTTATATAGTTCATGTCTGAGCGCTCCGGGCGACTGCTCATAGACATTCGACCCACATCAGATTTACTGAAGATATACATGATGCCGCTTTCAGGATCGGCAGCTCCACCGGGCCAGTTCGCCCCGCCGGTTTGTGAGGGCATAAACAGCGTGCCAAACGTGCCATCATCGGCCTCCGCCAACGAGGGCGGTGCATAAATATCGCCATAGCGGTATTGAGAGAGTATCTCTCGCGCCTTGGTTTTCAACTCAGGCGTGAAATCAATTAGCTCATCGTCGTTAAGCCCCTGCCGCGCGAAGGATGGAGGCTTAACAGGAATCGGTTGAGTTGGTGACAACCGTTCACCGGGCACATCGGATGCAGGTACTGGCACCTCCTCAATTTCGAACAGAGGCTCTCCAGTTTCCCGGTCGAACACAAAGGTGAAACCCTGTTTCACTGGTTGCGCTATAGCCGCTCTAATACGCCCGTCGATAGTCAGGTCGACAAGAATTGGCGCGGCAGGGATATCCCAATCCCACACGTCGTGATGAGTAGTCTGAAAATGCCATTGCCGCTCACCGGTTGTCAGATCAAGTGCCACCACGCTGTTAGCAAAGAGATTGTCTCCGTGGCGATGGCCACCATAGGAATCTCCCGTGGCGGTTTCGGTAGGCAGATAGACCGTATTAAGCGCCGCATCGATTGTCATTTGCGCCCAGACACCGCCATAACCGGTATAAGACCAAGAATTATTCAGCCAAGTGTCATTGCCGTATTCACCGGCCTGGGGAATGCTGTGAAAAATCCAAAGTCGATTTCCAGTTCGCGCATCGTAGCCCCGCACATGACCTTTTGGTTTCTCTCGACTAGTCGGCATCCTGCCAGCGCGAAATGCCGAACCAATAACGATAACGCCGTTGGCAACAATAGGAGCGGCGTGGAGTCCTACCTCTCCTGTTGTCAGATCCAAGTCCTGATCGAACTCTTGTTTTAAATCTACAATGCCATTGAGCCCAAAATCCGCAATGCGCTCCCCACTTGCCGCATCCAGAGCAATCATCTGGTAGCCCGGTGTCACATAGATGATTCGACCCTTGTCGCTGCCATCATCCCACCATGCCAGCCCGCGGCCCGACAATCGGCGGGGCGCGTTCGAAGCGCGCTCTCCTTCATCAAGGCGAGACACCCAGAGAATTTCTCCGGTCTGTGCGTCCAGAGCAACAACAGTACGACGGGTTCCGGCAGTGGTATAGATTGTTCGATTAACCATCAAGGGTGTTGATTGGAAATTGAATTCTGGGCTGCTGCCAAAGTTACTTGTGTCGAACTCCCAAGCTACCTCTAACTGGTTAAAGTTTTCAGCATTGATTGTGTCCAGCGCAGAATAATGAGTGCTCGCTAAATCGCCTCCGTATGTGTGCCATTCTTGGTCCGAGGCTTGCGAGAAATCGAACGTGCCTAGCGACACAAGGATGAATGAGAAAGCTGTTAGCTGAGCTTTCATGTTTTTGGAGGTGCTTCCAATAATTGACATGAATTATACTCTCAATATTTCTACAATATTCTTGCTAAAAGCTCCGCGCAGCCCACTGCTGCTCGAACACTTAACGCAATGTTCCAACGATTGATTCGTGGATTCACACCCAAGCCAGCGCCGCTCCATCAATTCCCGTTAACAGGCAACGTCCTTTAGCATGAGCAGAAGAATCTCTCGTAAATCAGTCACTGCCTGCCACTGAGCTGTTCTGCTTGACCTGTCTCTCGGCAACCCGTTTTTCATAGCCTTCATCGTCCAGGTGAGTAATGGCGATCCAGGCATGAGTCATTTCATCGCCGGTGCGGCTACCACCCACAACCCACATATCAGGATCGGGGTTGTGGGGGTTGTTAGCTGTGTTGTCATACCACTGCTTCAGGACCAAGACGGCACCAGCGGGAATCAACGGCGCCACGTCGGGCTCGTACAAATGACTGTGATGCCAAGTAGCACTCCATTTGGAGATTTGGCTGATCGGCTCAGTCCGGCCGGTTGCCGGATAGAAAACCTCCAAAGAGGCGGCATTCATGCGCAGGTGACCATGAGGCTGGAAACTGTCCACGCGCACTGGATGGTCGAAGGAATGGAAGCCCTGCGTCATGTAATAGCCGTTGGGCGGAATCACCAGATCGTCCTGCGAGCCCAAGCTATACTGGGCCAAGTCTTGCTTATAGATACCGTCCTGCTCGCCGAATTCTTCGCCATGGAACCACAGGCCGATTTCAACCACGTTACCTTTGATCATTTTGCCCTGCGCGGTTGCACCAACCCCACCGGGGAACATGTGAATATTCCATTGAATTTGTGCGCCCGCAGGCAGGGTGCGACAGACGTCGTCAGGCACTTGCTCGCCCCACTTACCCATCGCGTATTCGGTGAGCATGCCAGAACGGCTAAAGTCACCGTTTTCATCTTCGGTAAATACAATGGAGTTAGCGTGATGCACTACCGCCGCGGCATCGCCGCGGGGCTTTACCTGTACTGCTTTAATGCAGTTTGAAGCAACTGACGCAGTTAATCCCGGGTCAACAATTTCTCGCAGCCACAGGTCATTGCCGTTGGCGGGGATATCGTAAGATGATGAAGGTACGATAAGGTCCGGAGCGCCCAGTTCGGCTTCAAAGTTCCACTGACCTGGAGTTTTCACCTGAGCAACAGGCGCAATTACATCAACATCACCTCTGGGAGAACCGGCGTTCACCCACGCCACAATGGTATTGATTTCTTCCTGCGTCAGGCGCCAGTCACCGATCAGGTCCTGAATGCCAATGCCATGGTCATAGGCATAGGGCGGCATTTCACGATTGGCTACTTTCAACTGGATCAGCGGAGCCCAAGGGCGCACCTGATCAAAATTGGTGAGATGCATCGGACCGATACCGCCTTCCTGATGACATACCACGCAATTCTCATTGATGATCTGGGCCACGTGCTCGTTATAGGTGAACTGCTCTTGGGCGAACACGTCTTGGAGCCCAACCAGTGCGATTGCACCGGCCAGTAATTTGGCAATTTTCATTTGCTCTTTCTCCCCTAAAAATATGTGTGTAATAAAATTTTCAATTAGTAATATCAAATATAGATTACTTCCACCTTGTCCATTCAGGACAAGTCCGGGACTTGTCTTCACCGCCCCACCCACTGAACTGGACAACTCTTAGCTTAAAAGATACCTTTTATTCCACCTCTACTTTAAGAGGAAAATCGAGAACCGTGATGTTTTATGTTGAATCGTGAATTTTCGTTCTTTTAAACTCTATCCTCGCTGGACTCACTACTATGAAGACAGGAAAACCGTTAACACTATTGTTTTACTCCCTATTTTTAATGTTTTCCAGCATACAGGCAGCAGAGCCACCCAGCATCACTGTCACCCGCCTAGGCAATGGCCCCATTATCACGCCAGAGATGGATGTTCGAATGGGCGGCAATATTCAGGGACCCTCAATGATCAAGGTACCTGATTGGGTGAAGAATCCACTCGGCAATTATTATCTGTATTTTGCCGATCATCGTGGCACCTATATTCGCATGGCCTATGCAAATGAAGTAACTGGCCCGTGGACCGTTCATTCGCCCGGCTCCTTAACACTGGAAGACTCCTTATTTCCCACTACTTGCCCGCCGTGTTCACCGGCACCGGGGTCAACTGCGCCTCTGTATGCACATATTGCATCACCCGATGTGCACGTGCGCGAAGATCTTCAGCAAATAGTGATGTACATACACGGCAGAGATGTAGGCAGACAATTCACACGTGCAGTGGTGTCTCAAGACGGCATTAATTTCCAAGGCAGAGAAGAGGATTTAGGTCGCCCTTACTTTCGCGTGATTGAGCACAATAATTATTTTTACGCCATGAGCATGCCCGGTTATCTGTATCGCTCAGCCGATGGCCTGTCAGATTTCGAAGCAGGCCCCCAGTTTTTTAACGCAGATATGCGCCATTCAGCTCTATTGATTCGTGATAATCAGCTTTATGTATTCTTCACTCAGGCCGGGCAAGAGCCGGAGCGAATTCTACTTTCCACTATTGATCTAACCGATGACTGGCAGAACTGGACTGCATCTGAACCGGCAGAGGTATTGCGCCCCGAATTTGACTACGAGGGCGCAAACCTGCCCCTAGAATCTTCCAGAAGAGGCCATATCGATGTGCGAGTTCACCAGCTACGGGATCCTGCTATCTACCAGGAAGACGATAAAACTTATTTACTCTATTCGGTTGCAGGCGAGAGTGGAATTGCTGTTGCTGAAATTGAATTTGGTGACCGTTAATTAATTTCAATCACTGAACTTATCTTATTTTTACATTTTTCTTACATTTATTAATCACATGCATATGAAGAACAATCACTTCAATTGAAAAGGTGACTCATGAGTCCTCGCCCTATTATTACTAAGCTATTAGCGCTCGCGTTATTGTGCTGCCCCCTTGCTAACATTCTCGCACAAACGACCCTCTCGCCCATGGATCATTGCCGAGACTTTTCGGCAGATGCCATTGTCACCTTCGCCGATGCTGACCTGGCCGAAGTGGTTAATGAAGCGCTTGGGTTGGCGAAAGGGGCCGCTCTGCGCTGCGCACAGGCAGCCGATTTAGAACGACTGGTTGTTAGCACCACAATTGAGCGAGTAGTCTATGGCGGAACCTTAAGACCCTCGCCGGAGAAACCCTTCGAGAGCCTGGAAGGTATTCAGAATCTCACAGGTTTAACCCGACTAAATTTACTCAACCGCCGGATTACTGACATCAGTCCACTGCGCAGCATGACGAATCTGGTCAACCTGAACCTGCACACTAATTGGTTCAGTGACCTTAGCCCCTTAAGTGATTTAACCAACCTCGAGCAGCTAATCGTCAGTGAAAACCCAATCTTCGACATCAGCCCCTTGGCAGGGCTCACCAAACTGCGCCAGCTACACGTGCACGGCTTGTACCCTCATCAGCTCAAACACTATCTCAACATGGATGACGGGCGTGACCCCAATGTCGTATTTAATGGCATCACTGACATCAGTGCGCTTGCTGAACTCACGGAAATGCGATTGCTGCGCATTCATCTCAATGCCATATCCGATATTAGCCCTCTGGCTAAACTCACCAAGCTCACTCATTTGCGCATCTATGACAGTCAGATTAAGGACATCAGTGCGCTGGCTAATCTAGATGATCTTGTTCTGTTGTGGGCTCATAACAACCAGATTGAAGACATTAGTGCACTAAGTGGCATGAATGAAATGCAGCAGCTCAGCCTGAATGACAATGCCATCTCAGATGTTAGCGCTTTGAGCAACATGCTTGATATGGAACATTTATTTCTCAGCAATAATAAAATTGCAGACATCGCCCCGCTGAGGCGATTACATGCATTAAAAGTTCTGCGCCTCGAAAACAACAACATTACCGACGTGAGCGCTATTGCCGGCCTCAGCCAGCTTGTTGAATTGAGTCTGGCACAGAACTGGTCTCTCTATAACGTGCAACCTCTGCTGTTAAATGCAGGCATTGGGAAGGGAAATGAGCTGGACCTGCGTTTTACCGCCGTGCGTTGTTCCGACATAGACGCATTCGCTAATCTCGGTGCAAACCTACTTAGAGTTACAGCAATTAATGGGTCCTCCTGTCCCGGCCGCAGATTGGAGGACCCCTAAATACTTAAAGCATCATTAAATAAAAGATTTGAGGTATTTACTCAATTTCTTCATTGCTGCCGTAGTTGCCTAATTGCATCCCCTAAAATCCGCCCAGACCGGTTGTAGCCTTCAGGCATGGGTAGCACGTTGTTGGCTTGAGTATAGCTCTCGTAGTCAGCCAACATCTGCGCAAGCAACGCCGGCTGCTCCTGGGCCAGGTCTCTGCTCTCTCCTGGGTCAGCCTTAATGTTGAACAAATGCCACGCTGTTTCACTCTGCCCTGTGCGATTTATAACGATTTTGTAATCGCCTTTGAACAGAGCGCTGTTTCCTCCTAACTCATAACCTATGGGGTCGCTATCATCATGTATTGGCGAGGAATCACCCGCTAGAAATTCAGAAAAATCAGTTCCAACTATTGGTTCTACTCCCCTGCCTAGCCAACTGCCGTTGTGATCATCAATTCCAACCAGACTCAGAATAGTCGGCGCAAGATCTGTCACAAAGGTAAACTCATCGGTCATGTCGCCTTTTCTCGTGATACCCGGACCCGAAATTACCAACGGCACGCGCAGGCCACCTTCGTTGGCGTGAAACTTGTAATAAGTCAGGGGCGAAGCAGCGATCGTCGCGTTGCTGGGACCAATGGCATTCCATGAGCCACGTTCACCAAGGGTTTCGTAATCGGAGTTGTAGCCGACGATGTCAAACCAGGGGGCAAGTATCGAACTACCATTAGGTCGAATTATATTGGAGCCCTCGGCGCCATTATCAGAGGTAAATACAAAAATAGTGTTGTCATATTCGCCAATACTTTCGAGGTATTCCATCAAGCGTCCAATGTGCATATCCATTGCATCTACCATGCCGGCATACACTTCCATGCGCCGGGCCTGATGACGCTTTTGTTCCTCTGGCGAGCTGTCCCAGACTAGCGTACCTGGGGTGACCACCGCCTCGCTGCCCGCTGGGATGACGCCCGCCTTTTCAGCCGCGAGACGCCTTTTCTCGCGCATGACTGTCCAGCCTTCGTCATACACACCGGCATACTTGTCTGAAAACTCCCGAGGGGCCTGTACCGGCATATGCACTGCCTGAAAAGGGATATAGGCGAAGAAGGGTTGATCGTCCTCGGCATTGGATGCGACAAATTCTATGGTCTTGTCGATGAAGTACTTCGATGAATAAAAATCATCCGGCAGGGTGTGTTCTGCCCCATCGGCATACCAGTTGGCACGATCGTAAATCGGCAGGTAGGTGCGCTGCTCCCAGTTATCCGCTCCGGTATCGGCCATGGCAATAGTGCGCTCGAACCCTCGCGCCGAAGGAAGCAATTCAGGAGTATGACCCAGATGCCATTTGCCGGTCATGTAAGTATGGTAGCCACCGGCCTGCAAAACATTGGCAAGCGTTATTACCTTATCGCTCAACACTCCCTGATAGTGCTCATAGGCCATTTGCTCTGCCGGTAGGGCCTCAGGAATATTTGGCACGCCGTTCCTGTGGCTGTCCACGCCGGTAAGCAACATGGCCCGTGCCGGCGCGCAGCTGCCAGCAGTATGGTAATTCGTAAAAGAAACACCTTGCGCGGCGAGCCTAGCAATATTGGGGGTATTAATCTCGCTGCCGAAAGGGGAAATATCCGTGTAGCCCAGATCGTCAGCAAGAATGAGTACGATATTGGGACGATCAGACTGCTGTGCGCTGACGAGAATGGGCGCGCCAAAAATAGCGAATAGGATGATGCTAAAAGCAAATGGCAATTGTAATTTCATAACTTATCCTAAGTGAAAATGCGACCAGAACAAAATTGCCCTAGATCATAAAAAAATTGGACAGATTTATTGTCCCTACTTTACGCTTAATCCGGTAACTGCTTGCGCAGTATTGGTTTCTTTTATCACTGCTCCCCAATCTTTTTAAGTCAAAAACTACTAAGTCAGGGGGTTTATTTCAAATACTGATTCTTATCTTTGTCTCATAGCCGTGGCACAAGAAGAAAACAGTTCAGTACGAACTTCTATTCCTTTTTCGGCTAATCGCTGCTGGTCGGTGCACGACACATTCGTATGTCTTAGCTCGACAATATCTCCAACCCCAATACCTGGGTTCTCAAATAGCGCTTGTATATTATTGAGCTCGGGATTGAAGCGCAGGTCAAGTGCCATCAGATTTATAAGCCCACTTAGTGGTGTGATATCAGTAATATCGTTTCCAGTAAGTTCAAGATACTCAAGGTTAATAAGTCCTCGCAGCGGACTGAGGTCGGTGAACGAGTTTGCAGCGAGTCGCAATTCAATCAGAGAGGTAAGACCACTCAATGGAGTCAGGTCGCTTATGTCCTGAGTATGAATATTCAGATCCACTAGTTTGGTAAGTTTTGCTAGCGGACTTATGTCAGTAACGGCATTGGTAAATAGTAATCCTGTCGCTCCCATGTGCGTTCTTGGGTTTTGCCCTCCGATGAAGTCGCCGTGACGGTGCATCCGAAGTACTCTCAATTCAGTAAGCCCACTCAGGGGACTGATGTCAGCCAAGGGGTTCTCAGCAATACGCAACCGGACCAATTTAGTCATATCTCGCAATGGGCTAAGGTCGCTAATCCAGTTTGTATGGAGGTTTAGATTTACCAGTTCGGTAAGTCCGGCAAGCGGGCTAATGTCAGAGAGACCTCGATTGCGCAGAGCGAGGTCTGTTAGCCCTGTGAGATTCTGTATTCCAAAAAGGTCATGAAATAGGTGTTCGGGATCACTCCATTCTGGCGAGCCTGAAACCGATCTTCTCGCACCTGTACCGGAAGCATCCAGCCTCGTTAGTTGCGCTGCCCGACCACAGCTAAGCGCATCTTGTGGTCCGAGTGACAACGCCTCACGTACCTCCGTCTCCAGCACTATATCTGCAAAAGTCACAATAGCGGAAGCGGTGTGATCTCGACAGTTATCAGAGGGTTGCAACCGTTGTGCCCAAGCCCCTGAGCAAATAAAAAATGAGAGTGCAGTTAAAAATAATTTTAGGTGAAGGCATTTCATCTCGAGGTTCCTCTATTCGGCATCGTTCAAGTTAATCATTACAGTAATACTGCCTATATTGCATTTTTTATTGCGTTAACGCGGCTATTCACCATGCGCTGACCGTCGAGCCGAGTCAGGGAGGTTGGCATCCAAACCTCGAAGATCGATGCTGCTGGAGCGAGAGGATGCAACCTGGCCACCCATATTGGTAACGGCGAAGGCGGCGCCATTTACGAAAGACATTTATTGCCGCACTTCGCCCCTATTTAGTGTGCCTTCGGCTTCCAAATCCTCGGCATTAAGCGGGAAGACGGAGCAAGCCTCAGTGAAAAGCAACGTTACGTCTGAATTGTTTTAGCCACCTAGCTCCATTCACGCTACATCATTGCCAGCTAGCAGTACGCGCCAAGTCCGGGACAAGTCGCCGAAGTCTCCTCCTTTCCAACACCACAGGCTCAGGCGCAAACCGGCACTAGGTGACCATTCATATATTGGCTGACAAATAGCTGCCTTCATTGCGTTGCCGACGCGCATCAGGGCGCTGCCGATCTATCCGCTTACTAAACAGACTAGTACTTGGCTGGCGCTGGGAAAATATCGGCGGTCACTCTCTAGACTTACTGGAGCGAAGACGCGGAACATAAATGGGCAATGCGAAAGAGAAATAAGCACTTTTAGGCGACGCCCGAGACTTGCTTGGTAGGTGCTCACTTGGTCCCTGTTTTCGAGACTTATGTGTATTCGACTTCTATTGGGCTAGGGTTTTTGCAGACCTGTAAAACAAGTCATTACTAAATCGGCACCGATCAGGTTCGACTTCTTCATTGAATCTGTATAATTCAATCCGGTTCGATAAACTATGATGCATCACTGCACTTTTTATTATTAAGATCGTGTGCCGCGCTCAACAGTACAGTTCAAAGCCGAAAGCTGACGTTTTGATCGTGACTATCTTAACAATTGGCAAAATGTCAACGTTAGCTGGCTCTCTATATATAAAGGTTATCTGCCTCTAATCAATAGGATAAGTTAACACCCTATTTTTAAGGAATAGTGCATGAGAGTTTTTATTGATACATCATTCATCCGTCACTTGCTGGCATTGATTTGTTTCTCCTTGCCTGTTTTTGTTTATGCCCAACCATCTCCACAATCTAATATTTTGCAGAACTATACATTCAGCTATTCGATCGTTGAGGCAGACCCGGGAACCGCTGGACTCGCTAAACTGACACGAAATAAAAGTCTATCGCAGGCAACTCTGAATGGGGTAATACTGTATGCAACATGGGTATCTGCTCAGAAACCTGCTGATGCACCGTTTGCGGGTCTATCGGATAATCAGATGGGATTGATGCTTGCTTGGCCAAACGACGCGCTACAACAGATAGATGCGCTCAACAAGACTCTGCAATCGGCAGACTCATTGAGAACTGTTTCTAGCCGACTGTTCGAAGCGATCTACCTCCCTGCCGGGCTAAGCGTTCCAACAATGGGAGGGTTCTATGTACATCGTGAGGAAAAGTATAAATTAGAGAATGTTGATGAGGCGGTGCGCTTGAGCAAGGAGGCCTAGGAAACTTGGGAGCCGCATTGGGGAGTCACGGTTATTGGCCTGTTTGAAGAACTTGGCGTTACCGAAGACTTTTCCAACTTGATCAGAATTGTTTGGCATCCTAACTATGACGCATGGCTGGATACACGTAACTTTACTGGGGATATGGAATTTGCAAGTCGATTTCGACAAAGGCGGAACCTGCTTATTTCAGGTTCAGGAATAGCTATAGCCACTGATCGTGCCCTACCTTGAGTTATTAAATAAAATCGTGAGTATCGCAGCAGGCCAAACCTGCGACCGCACATAACAATCAGATCAAAACGTCAATAGTAAACCGAACACCTATCTTCCCAGAATATTTAACCTAGGAGATAAAAGTTAATTATTGAACAGAGGTTCAATTATTTTCGAGTAAGATACATTAGTAAAATAAATTAAATTTTAACCTACCTTAATCTTATTATACTGAAGTGTTAAACGCTTAGAGCGTTTTCCCTGCCTTCACCAAATAAAAGAAAGACCGGTTATCGCAAGGTGCCGGGGCTTTCTTTTAATTGGCAAGGCTTGAGAATTAACCCGCAGCTGTTGGTGTTCATAACCCCCGTGAACAGAGGAAGTGTAAAAAAAACAGACGCGGTTCTAAACTTAAATTGCCGGGAGCAATTTTAGACAACTGCAAGGCGGCCCGCAGAACGACCTACAGGGATGCCGGCCGCAAATAACCCATAGGAGCTCCACTGCATTTTACTCTTCTGCTTTTATCCTAAAGCTCTCTTGCCAGAATCTCCGCACACCCAAACTACTGTGCCTTTACTCTGCCTCCTTAATTAATTAAGAGCGCCAAGGGGATTTAGGATGAAATACTCGCAAGACGCGAAACCAAAATCTGTGAGAGCGGGGCTATAGCACAATTTTTCCCTGCGTTTCGAATGGTTTCTGTAAACCGAATTTGATTAGTGAAGAACGCATAAAACAAATTCCAAAACCGACAGACTGGCAGGTAACTTGCCAGCATCTACTTACCTAGAAACCAGATTCATTTACTGGAATTTTACTTCCATATCTGAGATATTGAATATTGATGCGTCGTAATTTGTACTGGTGTGCCTACTGTAAATCTAAAAAAAACTATAATTACATTTAAAGTGAGGTTAAAAATGAATATCGATCGAATCGCACCCGTCCTAGCAGTACTGATATCACTCATCGCAATCTTTATGCCAATCGAATATTGGGCCATGCTACTGCTGCTTATTGGTTTAGTGCACGGCGCTATGAGTCCAGTGTCGGAGCATAGTGCTCAAGCCATGATATATGCGGCTGTCGTCGCAGTTCCAATTATGGGCAACAGTGCTGAGGCAATACCCGAAATAGGATCTTACGCGAACAGCCTCTTAGATAACTTGGCTATAGCAATAAGTGGTTACGCAATTTCAACTTTAGCCATGGATATAAAGCGTCGAGTTCAGGGCTAATCCGTTGCTTGCGGCAAGCGCAGGGCATACTGCTGCGCTTTGCTTGCCGCGAGCGCCACCTTAGTTTTCCCAAGTTCAAACGCTGAACTATAGCCAAGCACCAAATTAAATAGTTCTTGATTCGTCTATAACAATTTGCTTACTAACTTATCCTCAACCTCACTGGAGTCTGTCGTGCCCGGCGCCCCAGTTTTTATGCGCCGTCGTGGCAAATTAATATTTTCACCGCAGGAAAATCATTGTTAACCGCTTTTATGAAAAGCTACTCCTCGCTCTTCAGAGCGAAAATAGAGGTAGATGAAAAAGTAGTAAAGACTCGTGGCCAAATGCCATATAGCGTGACCCTGAAAAAGCGAGTCTGGACTGGTAAAGTTATCCTGCATATCAAGCTCACGAATATTCGCAGCCAATAGAATTAACACAAACGCCGCAACAAACCAGCGTATTTGAAGATACTTGCCAGGCTGAAAAAGGCTGACCGCCGCAAAAATAAACAATACACCGCTAAGGTAACCCGAAACGTCGCCAAAGGAATATTCCCATTTGTAATACGTGAAGTAGAGCGACCCGAACACGACAAGTGCCGCAATCAACGGCCAAGAAGGCAAGGTGTGATGCGTTCCAGGTAGCTCAGCACGAGGCAACCAGCTGCCAACTGGGATGGCTGCCATACAAAGCGACATGGCGTACATTGCCCCTACATCGCATTGCTGTCCATAACGTGTCAAAGAGGCGTGAAAGAACCCGCTGCCTAAACCTAGATAGATGAGAGCCGCCCCAAACAGAAAACTTTGGATGGGAACGTGCGCGGCGTAGCCCCGCTCCAGCGATAAACCCTTGTTCCAGTCATTAAACCCCAGCGCGATGACATAGAAACCTACGAGAATGTAAGCCAAATTTGACCAGGTGTTGATGCGCGTGCGAAACACGCTGTCCGGATAGATTCGCTCGCCGTATTGCGGATCAGCAAACTCGCGAGCCGGCAGCCAGTCAGTCCATACCGCCACGTCTTTGAATATTATGAACGCGATAATAAACAAAACCAGTACCGCTAGCGTCCCGCCTAGCCCCATACCGTGAACCCATCTTGGTAAGTTGTCTATTTTTAACCGAGCGAGACTCCCCAATCGAAGTCGTTGTTCAAGTGCAGCGGATTTTTCGTTCATGGCATTGCTTCGTTCGTTGTTGTTTCTTTATTATTTATGACGGCGTCTTTGCTCATGACTGTTGCTTCGCTCAAGACTGTTTCTTCGTTCAAGACTGCCGCCAAGCTACGCAATGCTGATGTGAACACTACGCCCTCATTACCTCAGCCAATTTTTCCCAACACAATATCCGCCAATTGAGTCCGGTGCCAAGCAGCATCGCCCCACAGCATCTGGCTGTGTTTCTGACGTTTGAAGTACAACTGTATAAAGCACTCCCAGGTGTAGCCTATGCCACCGTGAAATTGCACTGATCGGCTGCTTGCAAACGCAGCGGTTTCACTGGCCGATGCTTTGGCCATGTGAGCGTATTTAGCCGCGCACTCGGGCTCAAAATCGATCGCGCAGGCCGCGTTATAGACAAGAGATTTCGCCTCGTCTATTTGTATCATTACGTCGACCAAGGGATGTTTTACCGCTTGAAAAAAACCTATGGGACGGTCGAACTGTGTACGTGTGCGAGCGTACTCAGCCGTGGTCTGCAACTGCCATTCTGCCGCGCCGATCACGTCGGCTGCCAGCATAGTCCAAATGGCGGGGAATGCCTGCTCTAATGCTTTGAGCCCATCCTCGCAAATCTCTTCGGCGGCCACACCGGTAAATTCCACATGCGCTTGATCCCGTGTCAGATCGACAATCGCATCTGCATGCACAGTAATTCCAGGCGCGTTAGTGGCCACCCAGTACAAAGAGTGTCCTGTATCTTTCTTAGCGCACACTAACAGCCGGTCAGCCTTGCCTGCGTCTTGCACGAACCAGGCTGTGCCATTTAACTTGCCCTCGGCGGCAATCACCTGCGTGTCTTGGGGTTGCCAAGAACCGGCTCGGTTTGTCAGTGCCAGCGTTGCAGTGGCGCCCGCGGCTATTTCCTTAAGTGCTTCATTACCCGACTCACCGCAAGCGGCGAGCACGTAAGTTGTATTCAGCGTTGCCAGCAGCGGGCAAGGGAAAGCCGCTCTTCCGGCCTCCTCCACCAAGCCTGCAACCGCCACCGCAGGCAAACCCAGGCCATCTGCAGACTCGGGAACCGCAAGCAGGGTCCAACCCAACTCTAACAGTTGCTGCCAAAGCGCTTTGTCCCAGTGGCTTTCCGGTGCTCGGGAAGAGTCAGGGTTATCAGCGACCATACGGTGTAATTTATCTGCCGGGAAATTGCTTTTAAAGAACTTTCTAGCGGAATCCTTAAGCAGGGCGGCCTCTTCTGAGAAGCCATAGTCATCGGGCTGTGCCATGTTGCTTCCTTATTTTGATTTAGCCAAACTGAGCACGCGCTCACCCAGAATATTGCGCTGCACTTCACTAGTGCCTGCCGCGATAGTGCTGCCATAGGTGCTCATATAAGCAAGCGGCCATTGTCCTCCAGCGGGCGCATTTTGATCGCCCAAGTAGAGCGACGCACTAGCCCCTGCCACTTCCATCGCCAGTGCTGCGGTTTGTTGTGCAATCTCGGACCTAAGTAGTTTGTTCTGCAATTGCAGGCGGGCAGGGTGTTCTAGTAATGCAGGTACACGAGTTCGTCGCTGGTTCTGCGCCAGTGCCGTCTCGCGAATAAGCTGTTGCATAATACGGTCACGTAATAGCGGATCTTGTACTGCCGCTTTTCCGTTGTATTGTGTCTTGCACGCAAGGTCTATTAGATTGGCAGTATCGGCATTATGTGATGCTGCGTTCTTCATGCCTCCCGAGCGTGGCGTCACCAACACGCCAGCATCGCGCTCGTGCAATAGCGTCGTGGTGGCAACCTGCCAACCGCTACCAAGAGCGCCTAAACGCAAACCATCCTCAACTGCTAGATCTTCAAAAAGCACCTCATTGAAGCCCGTCTCCCCTGTCATCTTAATGAGTGGTTTAACGCGCACACCCTTACCCAACGCTGAGCTAATGGGCACAACAAAATACGATAGGCCGCCATGCTTTTGCGTCTTGTCTGTGCGCAGCAAGATAATCATCCAAGCGGCGAAGTGTGCCAACGAGGTCCATACCTTGTGACCGTTGACTACCCAAGCATCGCCGTCACGCTGTGCGTAGGTTTGCACGCTGGCTAGATCCGAACCTGAGCCTGGCTCACTAAAGCCCTGACACCAGATATCTTCGCCAGAGAACAGGCGAGGCAGTAAATGTTTTTTTAGCTCTTCTTGGCCGTGGTGAAGCAGCGTGGGCGCGGCCATACCTAGGCCGATAATATTCGGCATATAAGGGGTTTCAGCCCTCTGCATTTCCTCATTGGCGATGCGCTGGCAGTTGGTTCGCCCGCCTCCGCCATACGCTATTGGATAGTCACACCCTACCAGCCCAGCGTCATAGGCTGATTTTTGCCAATCCTTAAGGTATTTCAGCTGCTCTTCAGTCATTATCTCTAGCGCCGAGATTGGCAGCCTAAATGACGGTTCAGCAGGCGTGTTGTCGCACAGCCAGTCGCGGCAGTGTTGGCGAAACTTGCCTTGCTCAAGGGTGTCTTTGCTGTCGTTTTCAGACATAGCTAATTTCCTAGGATTGAAAAAAATAGTGGTAGTGATTGTTACTAGGCACGCCAGCGAACGCAAGTAGAGAATTCGGATTGAAAAAATGAGGGTGAAAAGCAACAGGTAAATCAACAAGTGAAAAGTAGGGAAACTGCCAGATGTATTTATCGAATAGTCTCAGCTAAGCGCAACTTGATTGGCTCGGGCCTAATTGCTCCTAGCCAAATAGCTTCGACTGTTTGCTAGGCTGCGAGTTTGTCCTTAAAGCAATTGCTCCAAAAGATAAATCCGCCCCCTTTTATTCTGTGGCGGCTTTTAATACCGCTACTCCAAAGGCTTTTAGCTTAGTTTACATGCTAAACCGCGAGCAACAATACAAGCACTGACAGCGCTTTTCAGGATCACGAAACCTTTTGCGTCACCTTAACTCGAGACGTTAACATGGTCCTCAGATTGAAACTAAAGGAGAAAGATCATGCTGCATCTCGAACATGTCAATCTTGTAGTTAGCGATGTGCCAGCCATGCTGGCATTTTATCAAGCCGCCTTCCCACACTGGAAAGTGCGAGACTCTGGCATGGGTGACTGGCATGGCAAACCCCGCACATGGCTGCACTTTGGCGACGACTATAGCTATATTGTCTTTAGCGACAATGGCGAGGGCGATAACAGAGACCTTACCGGGCATCAGGTAGGCCTGGCGCATTTTGCCTATGTCACTAACAATATCAACGCCGTGATTAACCGCCTCATGGAAGCCGGTTATAAAATTGCCAAACCCGGCGCAGACGACCCTTCTCGCAAAAACGTTTATTTTATCGACCCAGCTGGCTTTGAAGTGGAATTTGTTGAATATTTAAGTGACCTCCCCGGCGAACGCAACAGCTAGTAAGCTTGAGCCGGCAGGCTTGTCCATCCAAAGCGCCATTGTCTAAGCAAAATTAAACAGCCAAGCGGTGGCTAGCTTGCACATCGGTAAAGTAACAAGCGCTCCTACCTTTTCACCTCCCCCCAATTCTGTCGCGTCACACAACAAAAAAAGGCCGCTGCAGCGGCCTTTCTGTTCATCTATTTATAGTAAGCGGCAAACCGCTTAAGCTGGACTCAGCCCTACTCGCGCGCCCTCACCTCCCTTACTAAAGCTCTTTAATTTGCACCTTACGAAAACGCAGCTTACCGCGCGCCCATTGAAGGCCAATTGGCCCGCTAGCAAGAAGATCATCGCGCACATCTACCGTTCTCTCATTGTTCAAATCAACCATAAGATGGTCGCCGTCTAAGGTAATTACAAACACATTCCATTTGCCTCCAACCGTTGGCCTAGGTTCATCGATTGGGGCTATATGCACTATGGCGCCAGTACCAAATGAGGGATCAGCACGCTGGTCGTATATGTTGGCTTCATAGCAGCTGCGGTCGGTAATTTGTGAAGCATCGCCGCAGCGCATATAAATACCACTGTTTGAATCATCGCTTGCCCAAAACTCCACACGCAAAGTGAAGTTGCTGTAGCTTTGCTTGGTTACCAACCAAGACGCACCACTGCCTTCGGAAGCTTCAATAGCAGCGTCTTTTGCGGTCCAATTCGCGTCACCAGCTATATTGAAATTCTCCATTCCCTCGGTACCATCAATTAGCGTAACCCAGTCGCCTTGCGCCGCCTGCAGCGACGACACGGCCAATGCCACAAATAAGCCAGTAAAAAATAGACCTAGGTATTTCGAGCTTTTGTAGACTAATCGCATTGTTTGCCTTTCCTTATTTAGCCTTTCAAGATAAGTGAACACTGCATAAAGACTAAAAGGTCTAGCCCCTAAAAGCTATGTCTCAACCATCTATTTTGCTCAAAGAATTGAGGGTTTGAAAAAACAAGGCAGAAAAATGTGGCAGCAGATTGTCATTGTCATCAGCTAAGTATATGATCATTGGTAGCTCAGCAAGTTGACGGGAAGTGTTTATGCCATATACACTTGAACATAAAGAGAATGATGGTGGAGTAATATCTACCTATTCAGGAAAAGTGAGCGACGAAGAGTTCCAGCAATGCATGCAAGAGAAGTTTTTCCTGGACAAAGAAATCCTGTCGCCTGAAAAAGTGAGAGTCCTTCGTTATTCTATTAGCGACTGCGCTGGCGTTGCAGATTTCGACGTTTCTGTGGATGCAATCAAACACGTCGCCCGCCTCTCTAAAAGAGTGATGGAAACCAACCAGACAATGTTAATGGCTATAGTTGCTCCGAATAATCATGAATTTGGTATGGGGAGATTATGGCAAGCATATATGGGCAACTACGGTGAAAGGTCTAAGATATTTAGGACCAAGAAAAACGCTAATAGTTGGGTAAAGCAGACACTTGCCCAGCCTAAAAAGGCAGTTTAAGAGAAATGGGTCAGAACAAAAATAGAGAAATTTTTTCCCATCATTATTCGTTCTCTGGCTCTACTTGTTAATCACCCAAAAATGCTATCAATTTATTAGTACCACCAACTCCGGTTTAGAGTGTTCTATAAATAACCAAATCAGCGGGAATTAATTGTGCCATACACACTTAAATATAAAGAGACCGATGGCGGAGTCATAACTACCTATTCGGGGAAAGTAACCGATGAAGAATACCAGCAATGCTTGAAAGAAAAAATTTTGCTGGGTGAAAAAATTATGCCACCTGAGAACCCGGAAACCCTTCGTTATTCTATTAGTGACTGCGCTGACGTTACAGATTTCGACGTTTCTGTAGATACGATCAAACACGCCGCCCGCCTCTCTAAAGAAGTAATGGAAATCAATGAGGCAGTATTAATGGCCGTAGTTGCTCCCAATAATCATGAATTTGGCATGGGAAGATTATGGCAGGCGTATGTAGGCAGCCAAGGTGAAAAGGCTAAAATATTTAGGACCAAAGAAGAAGCTAATAATTGGATAGCGCAAACACTTGCTCAGCCTAAAAAGGCAGGTTAAGAAAAAGGGGTCAGAGCAAAAATACAGCAGTTTTACTCTGGCTCTACTTGTTAATCACCCAAAAATGCTATCAATTTATTAGTACCAGAAATTCAGGTTTAGCGTGTTTTATAAATAAGTAAAACAACGGAAATTAGCTGTGCCATACACACTTGAATATAAAAAGACCAATGGCGGAGTCATAACTACCTATTCTGGAAAAGTGACAGACGAAGAATACCAGCAATGTCTGAATGAGAAATTCTTGCTAGGTAAGAAGCGTCTGTCACCTGAAAAAGTGGGAGCTCTTCGATACTCTATTAGCGACTGCTCTGGCGTTACATATTTCGACGTTTCTATAGATTTGATCAAACACGTCGCCCGCCTCTCTAAAGAAGTAATGGAGACCAACGAGACAGTTTTAATGGCCGTAGTTGCTCCCAATAATCATGAATTTGGCATGGGAAGATTATGGCAGGCGTATATGGGCAGTCAAAGTGAAAAGGCCAAAATATTCAGGATTAGGCAAGAAGCTAATAATTGGATAGCGCAGACCCTTACTCAGCCTGAAAAGGCCGTTTAAGAAAAAGAAAAAAAAGGGGGCAAAGAAAAAAAAGGGGTCAGAGTAAAAATACAGTAGTTTTACTCTGCCCCTATTCGTTCTCTGGCGCTACTTGTTAATCGCCCAAAAATGCTCTCAATTTATTAGTACCAGTAACTCAGGTTTAGCGTGTTCTATAAATAAGCAAAGCAACGGAAATTAGCTGTGCCATACACACTTGAATATAAAGACACCAGTGACGGAGTGATCTCTACCTATTTAGGAACAGTGACTGACGAAGAGTTCCAGCAATGCCTAAAACAAAAGTTTTTGCTAGGTGATAAAAGTATGTCACATGAAAAGACGGGGGTTCCTTGTTATTTTATTAGTGACTTTGCCGACGCTACAGATTTCGACGTTTCTGTAGAGGCAGTTAAATACAGCGCCAACCTTTATAGAGCACTAATGGAGGCCAACGAAACAGTGTTAATGGCCGTAGTTGCTCCGAACGATCACGAGTTTGGTATGGGGAGATTATGGCAGGCATACATAGGCAGTCAGGGCGAAAGGGCTAAAATATTTAGGACCAAGGAAGAAGCGAATAATTGGATAGCGCAGACACTTGCTCAGCCTGAAAAGGCAGTTTAAGCAAAAAAGAAAAAAAGGGGTCAGAAAAAAAGGGTCAGAGTAAAAATACAACACTGTATTTTTACTCTGACCCTTTTTCCCTCTCTTTTTTTTCTTTTTCCTTGCCAGCCCTATTTACGCTGAGCCCATTTTACAAATTCAAATGGCTTCGAGTCCGGACCCCATAGTAGGTCACGCCAACAGCAAGATAGATTAATGCCCCCAGCGTGCGGCCCTGGCTATCCTGAAACACCAGAAAAAGAAACGCCAGTGAGATAAGCACAGACCCCACTCCCCAAAACTTAAGCCAGCCACCTCTTATTTTAAACTTCGATTGCTTATAAGCTTGCTTTGCCCGAGAGGTGATAAACAACAAAGCCACACCCGCTATTGCCTGATAGATCAAGGAGATCTCAGACACCCAAACTGCATATTCCATAACTGTCTGCCCCAACATGAGTGAAGCGACAGCAAAGCCGGTGATCACCAGCACTGCAGCTGTGGGATGTGGTTTGCCCGTAGCTTCAGGGTTAAAGCGCGCAGAGAAAAGTCCAGACTCAGATAAGGCAACAATATCCCGTGAGGCCACCAGCACAAGCGCATTAACAGAGGTAGCGGCAGCGCCAACCGCGGCAATAGTAATAACCGTTGCACCGGCGCCGCCAAAGATAACTTCAGCAAGACGGCTGACCGGCGCACTCTGGCCGGCTAACTCCTGCCAATTAATAGTGCCCACTAAGGCAAACGAAAGTGAAATGTAAGTAACCAGAACCACGACAAAGCTAATGCCCAATGCCAGTGGAATCGTGCGGGCAGGGTTCTTTATCTCACCCGCCATCTCCATCACCACCATGAAGCCACCATAGGAGAAGAAAGCAGGGACAACTGCCAGCACTACGGTGCTGATCCCTGCCGGCATAAAAGGTTTTAAGTTGTCAGCCTGAACCGTGAAAAAGCCGCCAAAGCTAACCGCAACCAGCGCGATCATAAATACAAACACGATCAGAGACTGGACTTTGACTAAATTGGCAGCGCCGCCCAGATTAATGACGCCAAATAGAAGCACAACGCCATAGGCTGCTACCTTTGCGTCGATGCCAGGCACCAATACATTAAAATATTCACCAAAGCCGTTAGCGATAAGCGCGATGGCAAACACATAGGCTGCCAGCATCAGCCAGATAGTGATGAAAGCGCACAGCGGGGACACCAGATTAGTGATGGCCACATAGCCAGCGCCAGTCCTTGGATAAAGGCTGCCAAGCTGCGCCGCAGTCACACAGGCAAACAGCGCGATGACCGCAGCCAAACAGTAGGAGACAATGACTGCCGGGCCAACAGATCCGGCAAGCTGGCCCGGTAATATAAAGATGGAGGCGCCGATGACATAACCCACTACAGTTACGACGACACCAATGAGCCCAAACTCTTTAGTCATGGTTGGTTGCTCCCTCTAATTATTATTGTTATTCCTGAGCTTTTTGTTAACTTTGCGCTTGGCCTTAGCCTTACTTTCAACCTTTCTCTTAGCCTTTCTCCTAGCCTTACTTTTAGCTTTTATCGTTCTAAAGCCCATCCGAGTAAGACTCTTATAACAGCAACACTTTAATTTATACTAATGATTCTATAAAACTAATAGTCAGCAATATTAGTGATTTTACCGAAGGATATCATGTTACTCTTTTGGTTTTGTGGCATTCACTGATAGGCGTTTTTGAACCGATAAGCTCGCCGTAGCAACCGTAATCCACCAAGGGCGCAGACCATGCAAAAATCTCGTTTGTTTTATCAAGCCCGCGGCCGACGACCCATGCTGGACCGCGCCGAAGGCATTTATCTGTGGGATGTAAGCGGCAAGCGCTATATCGACGGCTCCAGTGGCGCCATGGTGTCCAACATCGGCCATTCAAACCCTCGCGTACTGGATGCAATGCGCGCGCAGATGAAAAAATCCACCTTCGGCTATCGCCTGCACTTTGAGACCCAGCCCGCCGAGGACCTGGCCAATCGCGTGGCCGAGCTTTCACCACCGGGCCATGAAAAAGTGTTCTTCGTCTCCGGTGGATCCGAGGCAGTAGAGAGTGCCATCAAGATTGCCCGCCAGTATCGTTACGTGACCGGCGACACCAAACGCAGCAAACTCATTAGCCGGTCGCCTTCTTATCATGGCAGCACCATGGGCGCGCTGTCTCTCACCAGCTATCGACCTTTAACAGATCCCTTTACCCCATTATTTGTTGATATGCCAAAGATTCCTGCGCCAAGATGTTATCTGGACAAAGACGACCTAAGCGATGAGCAACGCGGCATCAAGTACGCCGAAATGCTACGGCATAAAATCATAGAAGAAGGACCAACAACGGTGCTGGCCTTTGTCATGGAACCCATAGGTGGCGCATCCACCGGCGCGCTAGTCGCACCGGACAGTTACTACCGCCGCATTCGAGAAATCTGTGACGAGTTTGACGTATTGCTTATTTTTGACGAGGTGATGACCGGCGTGGGCCGAACTGGCAAATTCCTTGCCTGTGAGCACTGGCATATCAACCCCGACATAATCGCCACCTCAAAAGGCTTTGGTGCGGGCTACGTCCCGCTGGGCGCCATGACTGCTAGAGACGAGCTGGTAGAAGCCGTGCTCGATGCCGGCGCCTTTCAACACGGCTATACCTATGCCGGCAACCCCATCGCCTGCGCCACCGGCCTTGCCGTAATCGATGAAATACTAGAGCACGACCTGATGGGCAACACCCAGCGCATGGGTCTTGAGTTAATGGCAGGCCTTAAGGCACTGCAGACACAGTTCCCGTTTATTGGTGACGTGCGCGGCAAAGGCTTATTACTGGCCTTTGAACTGGTGTCCGATCTAGAGACCATGGAGCCGCTGCCAAAAGAGTTGGAGGCCCACAGCCGACTGGTGGATATTGCCTATGAAAAAGGCCTTATTATTTATTCTCGCAGAACCCGACACGGGCTTAAGGGAGATCATTTTCTTGTATGCCCACCAATGATAATTACAAGCCAGCAGGTAAACGATATCCTGACACTGTTGCATCAAAGCCTGAGTGAATTTGCTCCCGAGGCCAAATTGCCAGTGGGTTTTTAAGGCAGCGTTTAACCGCCTTTTAAATACAGCTTTTTTAATGTAACTTTTTTAATACGAGTTTTTTTAATATAAGTTTTAGCCACTTTTGTAATATAACTTCTAGCACCCTTTTTAATACATCCCCTAACACGGCGCCTAAAACAGCTACCTATAACGGCACTAGCAAAACAGCTGACAAGGACTAACAAGATGAAGTGCGTTTTCAATGCTAAACAAAACAAGCACTACCCCAAAAGTTATTTGATCAACGGCGTTAGAGAACCCAACCCAGAGTCTCCAGAGCGCGTTGAGCTGTTGTTAAAGGGAGTTGAGGCGGCAGGCATGACACAGGTGACGCCGCCCGATTATGGCTCAAATGGCAGCGACGGCATGAACACCATCATGAAAGTGCATCCCCAGCGCTACCTTGCCTTTCTTGAACATGCCGCCACCCGCTGGTCACACATCAAAGGCGCCGCTGATGAGGTGACTCCCAACATCCATCCAACCAATCGCGATGGCGAATACCCAAAATCATTAGTTGCCCAAGCAGGATTTCACATGGCCGACGCCTCCTGCCCAATATCAACTGACACATGGGAAAGCGCCCTGTGGAGCAGCTGGTCTGCGCTGCACGCCGCCGACCTAGTGTTAGCCGGCGAACCGGCCTGCTACGCCTTAAGCCGCCCGCCTGGCCACCACGCCGGACCAGAACTCGCTGGCGGCTTCTGCTATCTAAATAACACCGCTATCGCCGCACAGCGCCTGCTAGAAGAGTTCGATAGGGTCGCAATCCTTGACGTAGACCTGCACCACGGCAATGGCACACAGATGGCCTTTTATGACCGCGCCGATGTGCTCACCGTTTCACTCCATGCACACCCCGAGCGCTTCTATCCTTTTTTCTGGGGCTATGAATCCGAAACCGGAGAGGCAGAAGGCCAAGGCTACAATTTCAATTTCCCACTGCCGCGCGGCACAAAAGACAAAATCTACCTAGAAACACTAGACCGAGCACTGCAAGCAATTGAACAATACCAACCACAAGCGCTAGTTATTGCGCTGGGCCTTGACGCGTACGAGGGTGACCCAATCGCAGGCTTAGCCATCTCCACCGAAGGCTTCAAAAGCATTGGTGAGATGATTTCCGAAAGGCTGAAGGTGCCTACTGTTATTGTTCAGGAAGGGGGTTATCTTTGCCCTGAACTGGGACAGAACCTGGCGGCGTTTATTGAGGGATTTGAAGTAACTAAGGGGCAATTGGAGTTAGAGTAAACTAACAGATTACCGTGCCATATGAGCTCAATGGCTATCCCGGCAAAAAGTTAGTAACTATAAGCAATGCAGATGTAGTTTATTAACCGATGGCACTAAGCTTTTTAACTAGAGCATCAACAAGAAGTTATTATCTACTACTGTTTTCAGCATCACTACTTGTGAGTTGCTATCTGTCAGAAAAAGAGTACTATTTTCCTGACAAATTATAGATAACTATTTTATGCAATCTATTGAAATTAAAGTATTAAATAGAGTTTATGGCCATGGCAGGGGGTGGGCATTCTTCAAGAATGACTTTATTGACCTCGGCAGCGCTGCTGCTATTGATCAATCACTCAGCCGCCTAGCCAAAAATGGCCGCATACGTCGTGTCATGCGAGGTTTATATGACTACCCCGCATACAGCAAACTCCTAAAACGCACCATCCCCCCCGATATGGATCAGATAGCAAACGCCTTGGCCAGAAAGTTTGGCTGGACTATTCAGGTTTCAGGCAATACTGCTTTGAACATAGTAGGTTTATCCACTCAGGTCCCTGCCCGCTACCTGTATTTGAGTGATGGTAAAAGTTGTAGTTACCAAATAAAGAATCAAGAATTGAGCTTTAAAAAATCCAAGTTAAAGGACATCGGACTGAAATACCCTGAAAGCGCCCTCTTAGTTCAAGCAATCAATGCGCTGAAAAAGCGCGCATTAACCAAAGAGGAAAAGCAGAAAATACGAGACCACTTTGATACGGAAATTCAAAAAAGGATTCTGAAAGACACAAAATATACAACGTCTTGGATTTATGAGCAGATTAAGGAAATTTTTAAGGAAGAGAAGTAATGGAGAAAGTGGCTAGCCTGACGGGTAAGGAGCGTGAAGAGATCTTTAGAGTGGCCGATGCTGAACTAAACATGGGCTTGGCTATTACAGAAAAAGACTTTTGGGTTTGTTGGACACTTAAGCGTATTTTTGAAACTCCTGAACTTGCTAGCAAAGTACTGTTCAAAGGAGGCACTAGTCTATCGAAATGTTTTGGCTTAATAGATCGCTTTTCTGAGGACATCGACCTTATCCTTGATTGGAGGCTGGTTACCGATAAAGACCCACATGCAGTACGGAGCAACACCCAGCAAGATAAATTTAACAAAGAAATAAAAAACGCGACTGAACAATACATAGAAAGTTCGTTGTTAGCGCTAGTTAGCTCAGCATTAAACAGTCATTGCTCAGTCAGAATAGACTCGAAAAGTACGAATTCAATATTTATCAATTATCCAAAAGCGTTCTCCTCTAGTTATATAAAGCCGGAGATTGAGCTGGAAATCGGTGCGCTATCAACAAAGGACCCACATGGTGAGTTTGTAATTGAGCCCTACTGCGCAAAGCCCGTCCCCGAACCTTTTGAAAACCCTCAACAGAGAGTAAAAGCGATTGCGGCAAAGAAAACATTCTGGGACAAAATCACTATTTTGCATGCTGAAGCACATAGGCCAGAAAAAAAAGAACATCCTCAAAGGTACTCAAGACACTATTATGATTTATACAAGATGTTGAAATCTGATGTGAAAAATGAAGCCCTCTCTGATCTTAAGTTACTAAAAGCTACCATTGAGTTTAAAGATAAATTTTATCCTCAGGGGTGGGCTAATTACAGAGGCGCCAAAGAAGGGGTATATAAGCTAACCCCAGAAGAACACACAAGGAAGCACCTAGTTGAAGACTACAGTCAAATGAGTGAAATGATTTTCGGAGATTATCCACCATTTAATCAAATTCTGGAGGAAATATCTAAATTCAATATTGTTTTGAATAAGGCTCTAAAACCATAGAGCAATATCTATGTTGATGTAAGTAATTTTATGGAGGAAACACCCCAGTACAGACTTAACACCGTCGCCAACAATACCAGCAAAAAAATCAACTGATACCAATACAATTTAATCAAAAATTTATAACCCTAAGCCAGCCGCCACACCAAATACAGCATTTTACCTCGACCTCCTTATCCCTAAAGCTCACGCTGCAAAAGCCGCAGAATCTCTGCTCGGTTATTAACCGCTTGGTTAGTCAGAATCACGAACGGATACAGACCATCGATTCCGCGGATGTAGCCAGCAAAGTTATACACCCCGGCCAAGGTTCCACTCTTGCGTAATACCCCATTCACCTCGGGCAGCAGATCGGCATAAGGTTTGAAGACTTCAAGAATACGCATCATACCGGCGGCACTGGCGCGCTGAGCGCGCGACAGGCCCGAGCCCTCTAGCATGATTAAAGACTGTGGATCGCGCCCAAAACCATCCCCATACAGCTCAGTGAGATGCTGCTGCAGTGCAGCTCGAGCCGCTTCGCTCGTTGCAGGGTAACCAGACTCTTGGGCACCAAGAGTCAGAAAAAGCTGATTGGCAATGAAATTGTTGGAATAGCGTAGCAGGCCATCCAAGTTCTCTCGCAGCGAGCGGGAACTTGGATGCTGATAGAAGAGTGTCCACTCATCCGTGACCGCTTCACGATAAAAACCCGCATCGGATACAGTGATGCCTGATTTCTCAAAAAAGTGCCGAAACAGTTCCTGAGCCTGGCGCAGACCAGCAACAGGATCATCACCCAGATTGATACGCTGCTCGTATCCGGGGACGAGGTTAACGCCAAGTTCGCGGGCAAGAGTTGTCAAAGGCGTCTGCGGTTCAGCCGAGATGAGTTTGCCATCCGCTGCCCATGCCAAATTCACCGTATTAAAATTCACTGCCAGCGCGCTGTTGCGTGCTGCATAAGGATCATTCGCACCCCTCTCCAGGGGCAAATCAGGATTCGGCTCAAACGCAGAGTCATCCATCACTAAGCGGCGGATTTTTAGCAGGCCGCGCTCGACTAAAGTATCCGCAATACGGGCAATCTCTTCGGATACCAGAAACGGATCTCCGAGCCCCCGAATCAGCAGGTCGCCACTGTCATTTTGATAAAAGAGGGTCTCGAAGCGGAAGTCTTCGCCGAGCGTCGTTAATGCCACATGGGCCATTGGGATCTTAAGGAGGGATGCTGGCACCAAGGCACGATCGCGATTGATACTAACCAGCACCTCACCATTCGGTGAGTGCAGCATCACACTGCCATCTCCAACCAAGGCAAGTAATCGATCCTGCGCTGTAACTGGAAAAGCCAATGCGCAGCCGAGAATCAACAGCGAAACAGTGAACGTGTGCAAAGTGTGCAAAGTGTGCAAAGTGTGCAAAGTGTGAAACGCGTTCTTCAACTTAATTCTTGCTCGGTTAATAAAATAGACCAGAGTAGTTTGATCGCTGGGTTTTGGCAATACCGATGCCAGCTGAACACCAGAGCATAAGGTGGAGATATTTTTTAGCCCATGCCCTGCGTTTATTTCTCGGCGCCAAGATTTAATCAAAATACCAGACGCCTCAACCCGACCTCTATAACGTGAAACGGACTATAGCTAACTAAATAACAGCGACAAACTCGCCAACTACCTCAAAATCCTCTAATTGATCTCCGGACAGTTCTATATTGCTAAACCCCACGACAGTTGTCATCGGCTCCAATACAATCTTACTGTGAAGCCAGGTACCATCATCTGCGCCTTGTTTCTCGCTCGAGTATTTCTTAACCGTAAAACAACCGCCAATCTCTGGGTCTTGGATATCACTGGACTTAACCAGCACGATCTTTCCTTGCCTTGAACCGCCCATATCTGGCTTAAACAAGCACCAAGCTCCATTAGGGATGCGCCGATTCATGGATTCACCAACGACCTGAGCTAAGAAGTATCCTGGCTTGTGTTGAAATGGCTCTGGAAGCCTTACCCAATCACAAACCTCAATGTACTGCTCCATACTGAAATCCCCAGCAGCGACCTTGAGGTTTAGTAACGGGATTGCAGTTTGATACTGTTCGGATTCGGGAATATCAACAAGCTCTAAATGCAGCCCTACGTATTTCGACGCAGCTGATTTGACTACTTCATGCTCTATCGCTGCGACCCTGCTCTTAAAATACGCATTAGTTTCAGGGTCAACGCTAAATAAGTAGCAGCCCTTTTGCCCCCGAGTCATTAAAGTGCGATAGGTATTCTTTATTATTTGGTCTGCTTTGTTTTTGGCTGCCTCAGGATTTTCTTTGAAAAGCTTTTTGTAACCCTTGATAGAAGCATCCATGTTTGCTCGTTTTGTCGCATCTGTCATTGCGACGCCATCACGGACAATAAAATCCTCACCCACTATCACACCAATATAATCGAGCTCTAGGCCCTGGCAAGTATGAATACACCCAACTTCATTAACCGAGTTTCCCGCGGTAATCCAAAGACTACCGTCATTAGCTAAATTCCATTGCGCTTCGAAACCATACTCTGGGATAGTAATATCCATTGCAGAAGAATCGTGCTTCCCCTTTCTAGAATCGCTGATCCAATCCCAGCAATAGCCTGCAACCATTCTTGCCTTATTGGCTTCTAGGTTCTTCTCTCGAATCTGTTGTCGCATCTCTTTAGGATCATCGAATACTTGAAATTCGTAATCGATTCCATCCAGTGTGGGATTAGCAGTCTCATGCAATTGCAGTGCATTATCGACCCAAGCCAAATATCCATCTGAGCCGTTACAGCGAAACTGTGACTCAAGCTGTAATTCTTGAACATTCGCACCAAGGGCATTAGCCCAATGCCGAATCTCCGCTTTAGTGCCAATATCACTCCAAGTCACCACTTGCGCTTCATCGATGAAGAAAATAGTAAACTTTGACGCAGAGATTAACTCCTTGATCTGATTTTCACTGTCACGGTTATATCGATTCTTCGCCATCAGTCGATGGGCTTCATCTACAATCAAGGTATTAAAAAATCCAGGCTCAGTACCCGTAAACGACGCTGATCCTTTGAAAAAATTATCGATGCGATTCTTGGTAATAGTGCCTTTGAGCTTAGCGCTATAAACCTGTCTTGGGGCCTGGTTCTTGGACACATATTGAGCCAGCTCACCATTATTTGTTATCTCCACTAGTAGATTGATGGCTACAACTGATTTACCAGTTCCAGGACCACCCTCTACAATTAGCACTTGCCGGTCATCCAATGTCGCTCGAGCTGACAAATCAAGCGCTGTCTCATAGACCAGTTTTTGGTGATCAATCATCAAAAACTCACTGTTGCCCGACATCATAGATGCCATGCAATCAGCCAAACTTTTAGATGGTCGAATCTGGCCGTGCTCGATGCGATACATGATGTCGTTTTTGTCACCATGTTTAACGTAGCGCTTCAAAAATGCGTTTAGCTTTTTGGCATCCTTAGAAATAAAAACTGGCGCTTTATCTGTGTGCTCTTTGTACCGCGGGTCGTTAATCGCATCGCCGCTATCCAAGTTGTGCAGGTAAGCACATGGCCTAAGCGCTATTGAATCTCTGCGCACAGTTTCCACGAAGTCTTCTATGAGTGATGCATAGGACCACGCTTGATAGGAGGGGTGATTTTTTTCCCTTATTCCTCCGCCGAGAACAGTTGATACGATACCGTCCTTGTTGCTGACAGAAACATCGGACCATTGCTTTAATTCAATAATCACCGCTGTTTCGACGTCATTCTCGTCTTTGCCAGTAAGAATAAAATCAATGCGATTATTGGTTGTGGGAATATTAAATTCTATTGATACTCCCGCATCATGAGGGATTTCATGATCATCGACGACGGACTGCATAAATTGCATGGAGTTGCGCCAGGAAGACAATTCACTTGGACCCACGCTTCGTCCTAACCGACGTTTGAGCTCTACCAATATCCGTTCGTGAATGACGTTGCTGCGAACATCTTCAACAAATTGCTGCTTGGTTTTGGAGTAGACGATCATAATTCACTCATTACTTAGTCATATTCTGAATATTTCTTAGAGCTTCCTTTAACCTTATCTGCGGGATACTTCTCATCATTCTTAACGATCTTTGTTTCGACTGCTGCAGCGATATCAATTCCTAGCCTGTCTGCGAGTCTAATCAAATAAATTTGAACGTCAGCTATCTCATCGGCCACCGCTTGGGTCTTCTCTTCATCTAGGTCGCCTGACTGTGCTTCTGTAAGCCACTGAAATATCTCTACCAGTTCTGCCGCCTCGACACTCAGTGCCATAGACAAATTTTTTGGCGAATGAAATTGATCCCAATCGCGCTCACTGGCAAAGTCTGCAATCTTCTTCTTTAGAGTTTCAAAATCAGTCATTCATGTTTACACAAGCATTCTCTAATTAAGGTGTACACCCAAACTACGTTTGCTAATATCACTATCGCTTAAGAATATCAGATAGAAGCCCGATTGACGGCTAATTCTCATTGAGTTGGACAATCAAAAAGATAAAAGCCATTTAACGACTTTAGGATTAAGGTCTCTCTTGGTGAGCAAGTTCATTTAAAATGAATTAATACTATGCCGTAAAGTAGCTATATAACTGCGTTGATAAAAATGCCTGAAGCTTCCAAATCACATTCATCGGCTTTTCGGATTTGTGACTCTGATAATCTATAAGGCCACAATAGGTAAAAGGTGCGGCCTTGCCATCTTGAAGTTTATTTTTTCTTACAAACAAATGCACGCAGCTTTGCGCAGCAATATGTCCGATGATGCCTTCTCCCTTTTTGCCAGTCGGACCTGTACTGTTCTGACTTTGCCAATGAAAAACTTTATCGTCCTTAAAATAGTCATGGTACTGCTCGTTTTTGTTCTTTCCCTGCTTATTGAGCGTAACTAGGAGAATCTGATCTGTAATACCTTTTGGGCAGACGTGACCCGTTTCCCAGATAGCCTTATTAAACTCCAGTCCAAACAACGGAGGGATATCCGCTCGCATAAAGCTTCGATGCAGCTGTAGCTCAAGCGGGTCGAGGATTCCCTTTAGCTTTGCTATCAAAGCAATTTCTGGTGTTAGCTGAATACTCGGATAACCGAGGTTCTGGGCGGCAAGAACAAAACCACCGCTCTCACCAACTTCCAAATTGCGAACCAAAAACTCATGGCCAGAACTCTCTCGGTTTTCAGCGACGACGGTCCCAAGTTCAGTAAGCTCAGCGTCGTAGCCGCTGGGCTCTCTAATCTCATTTTGCGGAACTGAGCTGGCTGCCATATCTGATGAAAGGAGTTCAAAAAGAAGGTACTCGCCATCTTTTATTGGATGATTTCCGCCATCCATAGAGCTCCCCAAGGCTTGAGCAATAAAATGTCTAGCTGGCTCTAGGGCGCCATATTTAGCAGGTAAATGCCTGTAGTCAATATTCGTATTATCGTGCGGGCTTTCCCGAAAGTGGCCGCAGGCAACTTTTAGGTCGGTAAAAAAAGGAACCTCTACTGCGGCCTGGTCCGGCATTGGCATCTGGGCAATAGAGGATTGCTGTTCTATACGCGACTCATACTGCCTAAAACGGAAATCGACCAGCTCTTGCACCATTACGGCAAACGTATCCGATACGCTTTCCACTACCGAATACTTAAACAAGAAACTACTCTCTTTCACTCGGAAATGAGTGTTAGCTTTTGCCGAATTGCCTCCTATCCAAGCGTTGATAGGATTATCAGACCAATATTTGTGCCAGCTCTTTTCCTCTCCCTCAGGAATCTCAGAAATTTCACGAAATTTATCAGGTAGGTCGCCCAGCAGAATCCGCCGACGCTGAAGAACCTCGAAACTCTTCAAAGCTAGCGCTACTGTTGTTGGCGGGCTGGTAAATCCATCCAGCTCCATTAGCGCCTCAAGCAGTACGAGTTTGAAAGATTTGTTCAAATTGGTCGTTTCTAGCTCTCGCAGAAAGCTCTCGTATATCGAGAGGCATTCAGCCTCCGTCTCATTCAGATCCTCCTCGTCCTTCAAAAAGGCATACCATTGTCCATATTCCCTGCGAATAGTGTCCGTGCTCCCACCAACTCGATAGAACTCTGCAAGAGATGGTCTTCGGTCAAGCGACTCTTTTAGACTGCGATAGATTTCTACCTGTTTGTCGCTCTTGTTAGCAACAAGTTGCTCCATGAAATCTATCGACTTAAGATCGTAGTTAACGAAACAGCCCATTGGCAGGTCTAGGTTTTCGTCACGAATTTTATCGATAAAGGCTTTGCGGTCCTTTGCTGTTACACCTACATTAAATAATGCTTCGGGCTTTCTAAAAAAGCTCACATGGTTGCCGATGAAATCCAGGATGATCAACTTGTCTTTTTTAGTGCCAGGACAATTTCTAAGACCTCGCCCTAGCTGTTGTAAGAAGATAATCTTAGATTCAGTTGGCCTAAGCATCAGCACTGTATCTATAGCTGGAAGATCGATACCTTCATTAAATAGATCCACTGAGAAAATAACTTGCAGCTTACCCTGCTCCAGCGATGACAACGCTTCATTGCGGCGCATATTCGAGTCACTATGAACTGACGATGCACGAACACCCTGTTGATTGAAGTAGCCCGCCATAAAGTCAGCGTGCTTTTTGGAAATACAAAAGGCTAACGTTCTAGTTTGATGGCTTTTCTGCCAGTGCTTAAAGTTGTGCTTTGCTCGGGCATTGGTTGCTAACTGATTCTCAAGTTGCTGGGGATCGAACTTGCCATTTCGCCAAGTGATTTCCTGATAGTTCACCTCATCGGCGATACCGTAGTACGTGAAGGGGCATAGGAGCTTTGTTTCGATACCATGAAATAAGTCCCTAGAATAAACGAGATTGTCATCACAAAGGGCAAGGATATCAGACTGATCTGTTCGATCTGGTGTTGCAGTGAGACCCAATAAAAACCGTGGCTTAAAATGAATCAATAACTGCTGGTAGGTGCGAGCGGCTGCGTGGTGAAATTCATCGACAACAATATAATCAAAGTGTCCTGGGTCAAATAAGCGGAGGTGACTCACGCTTCCTAAAGTTTGTATTGAAGCGAACAGCATATCGACGTTTAGCTTTTTCTCTACACCGTTATAACGCCCTACTTTGACATCAGGCCTAATTCTGACAAATGTTTCTTCAGCTTGTTTGAGAATCTCCTCCCTATGCGCGACGAACAGGACACGCCCGGCGTTCATTTGCTGACTATCAAATGCGCAGAGCCATGTCTTACCTAGACCCGTCGCCAAGACAACGACACCGCGACGAAAACCCTGCTCCCGAGAGTTAGCTAGCGCGGCGAGTGCTTCTTTTTGGATCGAATTAGGTTCTGGCGGAGGCTCTTGCTCCTCTTGACCGGGCTCAGTCGCCTGCGGAGCAGCCCCGCTATCAGGAATGCGTTTTATGTACTCGTCAATCCATTGATGGGATAGCGTCTTACAAGAGGGCTTCGCGTAGAGCGTTTCGTATTCGGTTAGAATGCGAGCAAATCTATCCTCATCTTCCGCCTGATCGACCTTAAGATTCCACTCTAAACCACTCACCAGCGCAGCATGGCTGAGGTTACTCGAGCCAATAAAAGCACAGCCTTCACAGCTAGAGGCGTTGTCACCACGAGTAAACAAATAAGCCTTCATGTGAAAGCTAGTCTTACCTTGGCTTTCGAATACTTTTACTTCAGCTCCTTGTTCCTTGAGAAGCATCAGGTAACGCAGTGCTTGTGGATCTGTGACACCCAAGTAGTCACCGGTCAGCATCCTGACTCGAGCACCTCGTTCAAGGGCGTCTTCTAGCGCAGTCTGTATTAGACGCACGCCTGTCATACGAATGAAAGCTGTAGCTATCGCTATGTCTTCCGCGTGATTAATCGCCTCCAGCAGACTGGGCAAAAACGGATTGTCTCCGCCGACTGTTAGAGCTGTTTTAGGAAACCGACTCACACTTGATCACCGCTCCTGCGAATAATCGCATAGACCCACTTTTGAGATTGGCCGCGCAGTACCATTTCAGAATCCCATATTTTAATAATTTGAATACACGCTACACGCGCCAGAAGTTGCTCAAGTGTCTGTGTCGTTTGGTTGGTGAAATAGCGCCCTTTCTGATCCACCGTTGAGTCTTCGCCCCACTTGAACGACATATACGCCACTGCATTATCTTTGAGGCTCTCAACTATCTTTTGAACGACTCCCCGCAGTTGATCTTGTTGGCAATGTAATAAGCTGGCGGACGCCCACACTCCATCAAATCTATTTTTATAATCAAGCTCATGAAACGACATTACCGCCACAGGCTGTCCTGTATAAGCACTTGCCCAATCCGCCATTTCAGAGATCCCATCCACTGATGTGACGTCATAACCCATGTCCCGAAAAGCTTTGCTATCTCTGCCTGATCCACATCCCAAATCGAGAATATGCGCCCTGGGCAAGAGATGCTCTAGAAACAGCCGGTATAGGTCACCCACATCAATCTTGCTGGTTTCTTCGCAGTACGTGATGGCATTTGCTGAATAATAATCAACTGCTCTTGCGCGAGCCTCATACTGTTGCACCAAGGGAATATCGGCTGGCGCCCATTCGACATTTGTGAGCTGATCAATTTCCAGCCAGCGGAGCTCATCATGGTCCACTAAATTAAAGTCGCCAGAGGTATGCTCTACTTCATAGGCCATCAAGCGAACGATCTTTTCGCCGTAATCGTAGACACTTTCTCCAATAAAGGCCCCGACTTTGGAAGAGATACTGAATTCTTCGAATAGTTCACGTTCGAGACAATCTTCAGGAGATTCATTTTTTTCTAGCTTGCCGCCGGGAAATTCCCAGTAGCCTTCAAGATGCTTTCCAGGCCCCCGACGGGCCGCCAAAACCTTTCCGCCTTCCACTATAACCGCGGCAGTTACGTCAATTATTCTGTTGCTCATTAGGATAGATCTATTTTAAGCGTCGGAGCTCTGTTCTTCATACTATTATCCGCTAACCTGAGCTTTTCGCGAGACACTGATGACTTTAATGTTAGGTTTTAGCAGGTTCTTAAACCCCTTTCAATGAATGCCAAAGACAGGTCGTTTACATTTTTTTGGTAGTTATTACCATTTCATAAGTCGATGTCTTGAAAAAGAGAATTTTTTCACGGAATAAGGTGCTTAATTTAGAGATGGAAAATCATTAATCTATTATTAAGACACTGTGCACCCAACCACTGACCAATCGAATCCTACAGAATCAGGCAATACGCTAGGCTTAAATTTGTGCTTTAGCGCACGTCTCGAATAGTTAAGAAGTGACAATACCATTCTTGCCCGTCATTATCAGGAGTCTGTGTATTTACTACTTAACCGTACCTATTAAATAAAAGGAAGTATCAATATGGAATGGATCGCCTTAGCAGTATTGGTAATTATTGTAATTGCATTTATAAGCGTGAAGGTCGCAGGAAAAGCAAAGCAACTGCCGTATGAGAGTATCCACACCCTATTTACACCTGCTGAAAGGTCATTTTATGGTGTTTTAAATTTAGCAGTAAAAGACCGCTTAATAGTGTTTGGCAAGGTTAGAGTCGCAGACGTAATAAAAACAAGGAAGGGGCTAAATAACAGCGATCGTCAAACCGCTCACAATAAAATAGATAGAAAACATTTTGACTTCGTACTTTGCAGGCCAGACGATCTTTCAATAGTGTGTGCAGTAGAATTAGATGACTCATCACACAATTCAAAAAAAAGAATAGCGCGAGACAAGTTTTTAGATGCTGCATGCGCATCAGCCAATTTGACACTTCATCACTTTCCAGCAAAAAGATCGTATAACACCAAAGATATTGCGTCTGTCATTTTTCCTGAAGAGCAAACCGTAGCAACGTCTACCCTGCCTCCGGAAAAAACCGAAGAATCGAGCCCAACTCTTGAGTTGGGTGATTGCCCTAAATGCTCAGCAAAGCTGGTCAAACGAGTGGCTAAGAAGGGTGAAAATATAGGGTCAGAATTCTTGGCGTGTAGCACGTTTCCAAAATGCAGATATACGACTTAATTGAAATAGGGCAATTAAAGAGTTCAAAGAACAAAAGAAGCCGGAGCCCTTTGATCCGTTATTCTGAGGATTCAAGGCCAATCAACCAGTCACATATTTACCTGCGCTGTACTTTGTTAAACAACTTCGCAGTACTTGCCAACACACTGATCCAAGTCGTGCTTGCGGGCCTTTTGAATTGCCATTAAAAGAGCATGGTCAACGGTTGCTAATTTAAAGCGCCCCTGCAGCTCTTCTTGGATACGTATCAACAAATGAGCGGTGCATTCAGCATCTGCCAATGCTCGGTGGAAGGTGCCTTCCATGGGCAGGCGCAGTGACCTTACTAATGTTGCTAAGCGGTGATTGGGCAGCATTGGAAACAAACGCCTAGAAAGAAGTAGTGAGCAGGCCATGTCCATGCGCGGCGTTTGCTCAATAGTTTTGAGCTCAACTTCCCAGAACTTTCTATCAAAGGCGGCATTGTGGGCTAATAAGGGCCGATCACCCACAAAGCGGGCCGTATCTGCCATCACGGTCGATACTGCTGGGGCGGCCCTTACCATGGCGTCGGTAATGCCGGTCAGCCCTTGAATCTCATAAGGAATGGATACTCCCGGGTTCATCAAGCTTTGGTAGCGATCAACAATACGCCCGCCCTCCACCAGGCAGATGCCAACCTCGGTAGGTCTTGCGCCATGAGCAGGAGATAAACCTGTGGTCTCGAAATCGATAACGGCGTACGTAGTCAAATTAATAAAGCCTTTAACGTCGCTGTTTTTACAGCTGTCACAATAATCACGGTTGTTGCTGCTGTCATAGTTATTGCCAAGGTTAACAGCACAGTAATTAGACTAGTCAGAGCGGGAATTTGGTTTGGGCTACAAAGGCATTGACGGCGGAGAGCAGATTTTGGCTGTTATTGGATACAACAAAAACTGACTCTTCGCGCTGTCCTGGGGTGAGGTCATGGTGGTCGATTAAGATTACGTCGTCGCCGTGTGATGCAATTATTTCACCATCGAGCGAATAGTATTCAGCTTCGGCGATGGCATCTAGCTGCCCAAGATCGAACTCGGCGTAAAGCTCAGCGAAGCTGTTGGTGGTTCTTACTATTACGCCATCTGGCGCGCGGCTATTCACATCGCGCTCGGCCGCCATTCCTGATACGACCCCTACTGTCTTGCCTAAAAAATCGTTGATGTGCGCATATTGCGATTGGTCTTTTGGATTAATCCGCAGCGCGCGGCGCTCGTAAAGAAACGGCGCAGAAAATGTGGCACCTGGATGCGCGCGGTCGGGAAAGTTGGCAACATTGGTTGCGACTAAATCCACGTCATCTGTGCTGGCAAGCAGCCATGATTCATTGAATGGGACCACAACCCAAGAGATTTCTAGATTATTCTCCGCAGCAAATCGCTCGACATACTTTCTGATCCAAAGCTGCGAATCATATTGATTGGTGGGAGTGTCAGTGGTCACCGCGACGGTAAGCACGCCTGGCGTTATTGTTTGGATTTGTTGATCTACCGCGCAGCCAGTTGTGATAAGAGCAAAGCAAACGAGAGCGATTTTTTTAAGGAGATTCATTGGGCTATTACCTAGTCAATTACCGAGTCAAGCCCGTAAGTCTACTACTTCAGCTGCGCTTTTGGGACTGCTGTCCGAGCCACATTGCTGGGCACTATTGCTAAGCCACTTCTCTAAGCCGCGCAGCTGAACCATATCCCTAAGCCACGCACCTCAGTCACGTTCCTGAATCATGTCTCTGAGCAAGCCTGACGCAAAACAGGGGATAAACGTGGACATTAACCCAACCTTACCTCGCCAGTAACCAAAATAGGTGAGGCGTCTATATCTTCGGCGTCCATTAACACGGCAATGCGCTGCATCGACCCGATTAGCTGATGTTGTTCCCAGCGCTCTAACTTGCGAAACTCTCTAAGAAAACCCGCCTGCAAAGGCTCGGGGGCCAGATCAATCATGCGGGCGCCCTTCTCTGTCAAAATCACTTCGACAACGCGTTTGTCCTCGTTGATTTTCTGGCGCGAGACGAGATCGTTGCGCTCCATTCGGTCTAACAAACTAGTGACTGTAGCTTGGGATAGCTGAACTTCTTTGGCGATATTGCTAGGAGAGGCTTTATGCAGTGTCGCTGCAGCTTCAAGCACCAGCAATTGTGATGTGGTTAGGCCCGTTTCGCGCTGCAGCTTTTTTGAGTGCAGGTCGATGGCTCTGGTGGTGCGCCGCAGTGCAATAAGCAGCTCTTCGTAATCTTTCATAATCATTAACTCTGTGTTCGCTTGTTCAGGCTTTAAATCCGCCTACATTTAGGGCATACATCAGCCGTAAAATCACCCTAAACTCATTAGACCTCTAATTAATCTCCGTTATTCCAACGAAGTAGAGGGTTTATTCGAAAAAGTTTAAAAATCTCTATCTATATGTTATATATAAATTAATCTTGCAAAATAACAGTTTTAAAACTGTCTCACCATAGCTCTTTCGATATAAAACCAACTAATATACTTTCAATACGTTATAATTTTTGCCTAATTTCAGCTAACCCCCAAATAACAAAGGCAACTTTATGTTCCGCAAGAAACAGCTTCATATCGCAATTGCAGTGGCAAGCAGTGCAATAGTTCTCCCTGCTCAGGCACAGATAGAGGAGATTCTTGTCACCGCTACCAAGCGGGTCGAGAGTATGCAGGATGTTCCCGTCGCTGTCTCCGCCCTAACGGCAGAGTCCCTCGACCAGTTGGGCGTAACCAATTTCGAAGATTATTTGCTGCAACTGCCTAACGTTACTGCCGGCGGCAGCGGCCCAGGCCAAAACACAATCTATATTCGCGGCGTGGCATCCACCACCCCGGGACTCACCACCGCTGGCGTTGCCGGCTTAGCACCCAACGTGGCGCTGTATCTTGATGAACAGCCTCTGGCTCAGCCAGGCAGAAATCTCGATGTTTACGCGGCCGACATGCAGCGAATTGAAGTATTAGCGGGGCCCCAAGGCACACTTTTTGGTGCTAGCTCTCAGGCGGGCACGGTACGTTTGATCACAAACAAGCCTGACCTTGACGCCACCAGCGCTAAGCTCAAATTTGGCACGTCATTCACCAAAGATGGCGAGATGAGCAATAACGTAGAAGGTGTGCTCAACCTCCCGATTACTGATAACTTTGCCTTACGCGGTGTTGTTTACGTTGATAATCAAGGCGGCTATATTGACAACGTTGCAGGGACACGCAATGTAAGAGAAAGCGGACGTTTTCGTCCCGAAGGCACAATGCGCGCCAACGGGCTTCCAGTTTCTGCGGGCCGTGCAGGCTTTCAGGCCGACGCTGATTTAAGCGCCGTTCGTTTTATTGATGCCGACAATAGCAATCGCGTTGAAGAAGATTTTAACGACGCCACTTATTCTGGCTTTAGACTTAGCGGCCTGTATGAGATTAACGACCAGTGGAGTCTGACTCTTACCCATGCGCAGCAAGAGCTTGAAACCGAAGGCGTGTTTTTTACCGACCCCAATTTAGGTGATCTTGAAATTCAGCGTTTCCAAGAAGACAGTTTAGAAGACACGTTCAGCAACACCAGCTGGACTCTTAACGGAATGCTGGGTGACCTTGAAGTTGTCTACGCAGGCGCGTTCACCGACCGCCAAGCAGATCAATTAGTCGACTATTCAGATTATTTGTTTGTTGCCCAGTACCTGCCTTATTACGTGTGTGATGCCAGCGTGTCTTACCCTGGCGCCGCTCCAATGGGTACTTGTCAGGCACCTAATCTGTTTGTAAACAGCGACACCGAGACTGAAATTAGTACTCATGAGCTGCGTTTTGCAACCAATCCAGACCGGCCGATTAGCGCTACTTTTGGTGGTTTTTACAGCGACCTTGAACTGCAAGAGCTGAACAACTTTACCTACCCAGGCTCAACCCAGGCGATAGCCTTTAATGGCACACGCGGTTTCGGCCCTAATTTCTCGGCCCAAGGCGCAACTGTTCGCGATACTGAACAGTATCCAGACGGGGTGATCTTTCGCAACGACGTGGTGCGCACCGATAAACAACAAGGCCTGTTTGGCGAAGTAACTTTCGATCTCAACGATCAGTTCTCTGTAATCACCGGAGCCCGTTGGTACGACATCGAAGTTGACCTTAAAGGCAGTGCTGCCGGCTCATTCGGCAACTTTGGAGCAACTACCGACAATAACGCCGGCAACAACTTAGACACTCTGTTTAGTGACCCTAACCCGGATACTGCGTCTACCGATGGCATCATCACCAAATTCAGTGTTAACTGGACTCCAGATGACAATACCCTGATTTACGCGACTTTCTCTGAAGGTTTTAGACCTGGCCTGCTTAACCGTCCTGGTGGCGCATCTAACGCGGCCGGCACTTTTACAGTGCCGTTTGCTATCGATACCGATGAACTGACAAACCTTGAACTTGGTTGGAAGGCCGATTTACTCGACAATCAGCTGCGTTTTAACGGCGCCATCTTTTTCTCGGAAATTGAAAACTTACAAGCGACTATTTTTGATCCAAGCATTACCAATTTGTTCTTTTCTGACAACGCGGCAGATGCTGAAGTCAGAGGCATAGAGGGCGACTTCATTTGGGCGCCGGCGTCGATATTCGGACTCACAGTAACAGGCGCGTTCTCGTTACTTGACACCGAAATCACCAAGGTGATTACCCCGACCAATGACGTCATAGTCGGCGATTCGCTGGCGTTTGCACCAGAGGTTCAATTTAACCTGCGTGCACGCTACGAGTGGAGCATCGGCTCTGGCCGTCAAGCCCATATAATGCCACATGTGACTTATTCTGACGAAGCTTACAGCGACATCATCACAATCAACCGTGACAAAATGGACAGCTGGGTTATGTTTGGACTGACAGCCGGTATTACCGATGATCGGTGGTCTGTGGATGTATTTGCTGAAAACATTGGTGATGAACGTGCAGAGATTGCAAACTCATTTATTTATGATCGCCAGCGGGTGACTTATGCTAGACCGTTTAATGGTGGGGTTCGAGTTGCTTACGACTTTTAGGCAACCATCCTGAACACATTATCAACTTGTCATGAATCAGGCACTCCTCGGGGGTGCCTGTGAGTTTACTGAGTCCGCAAAAC